>Ga0209517_10000066_pt1 | contig 168569 bp, 139 predicted proteins | sample PeaSoiMetSII2010_FD_187695 | JGI IMG/M metagenome (GOLD analysis project Ga0209517, IMG submission 187695) | Peat soil microbial communities from Weissenstadt, Germany - SII-2010 (SPAdes) (version 2) | ecosystem: Environmental > Terrestrial > Soil > Wetlands > Peat | place: Germany...
ACGTTCACAGGCGGGCAGAAAGCTCCAGACTGACGCCGACCTCCTGTCACGTTCGCGACGGCATAATCATACGCCTGTTCGGGCCCGTTTCATCCCCCGCTGCGGGAATCGGCCCTGGGGCGTTCACGCGACTTCCAAATATTTTTGCGTGTTGATAGCAAACCACTTCCGCCCATTCCCGCCGTCCTGAGCCCCGAACTGCCGCGATCCGTGTGCCATCTTCAAATCAGAAAGGGTTTGTGAACGGCCAAGGTCTCAACATGGAACAGACGGCAATACCCCAGCGGTACCTGGATTTGAACGCCCGCCAGATCTGGCGGCGTTTCGCGGCGTGGTGCATGGCGGCTGGACGGCCGGCGGTGCCGGCGTCTGCTGAAACGATAAGCCTGTATCTTCGCCATCTGGCGCTGGACGGGCGGAGGATATCGACAATCAGCCGGTCGGTTAGGTCGATCGCTGACGGCCATCGTGCGCTGGGCCAGGCGTCCCCGTTGACCGGCGATGTGCGCCAGGTGGTAGCAGAACTGCGCAGCCAGCTTGGTCAGGACCGACCGTGCCGGAAGGCGGCACCGACGGTCGGCGACCTCCGGGATCTCGTGGTCGTTTGTGGCGGCAGCTCGTTGGGTCTGCGCGATCGTACTCTGTTGCTGCTGAGTTTTGCATTGCGTGTCCGGGCGTCGGAACTGGCAGCGCTCAACCTCGAGGACGTGTCCTTCCACCGCCGGAACATGCGGCTTCGCCTTCCGCCCGGCACGAAGCTGGTTCGACCCGGGCTCCTGCGCCTGACTTGCCCCGTGCGGACCACGCAAGCCTGGGTGAGGTCGCGCGGGAACTGGCCGGGTCCGCTGTTTTGCGACATCGACTACTCGGATGGGGTACTATCGCTTCACCGGCTGACGGGGGACAGCATCGCGGCTATGATGGAGGCGGCGGCCACGCAGTCCGGCCTGAACGGCTCTCATTCCACCCCGCAATTGTAGAAAGCCGGCCGCCATGGCTGGGGTAGTTCTTCCTTCCATCGATCGACCGGACGAAGCTCCTGGCGGTGGCGGCCAGCTTTCTACGATTACAGGTGCTGCTGCCGGCAGCGGCCGTGCTTGGCTCTTACTGGGACGGGAGCCGGCGTTGGAGGTTCTGCCACTGGCGGGCGTTCTGCTCGGAGATGGCTATGAGTTGCTCGATTTGGGCATCGTGGGCGGCGGTGGTGGCTTGCAGGGCGTTGGCGGTGCGTTCCAGGGCTTGGATGCTGGCGAGGGTGGTTTGGTGCTGGCGGGTGAGTTCCGTTAGCTGGTTGTCGTGGGTGGTGGCAAGCTCGGTTAGCTTGTCGAGTTTCTGGGCTGTGGTCATGGTCCGATCCTCTCGCGGGGCGGGGGAGTGGCTGTCCCTCTCCCCCATGTTATCTCAGTGGCCTACGGGGTATAGGTGCGGTCCTTCCAGGGATGGAGGATCGAGTTCGCGCGCCACGCGGCGTCGATTACGTTTCCGCAGGTGTGTTGCCTCACGAGTTCGAGGACGGTTTGCTCGAGGTCGGTCGGCGCGGGCGGTTCGGGCGGTTCGGGTTTGGGCTTGCGGGGGTGCGACGCGGGCCGGGGGCTCGGGGATCGCGGGTTTGGCCGCGGCTGCTGCTGCGGTGGCGTTGGCCTTGGTTTCTGCCGTGGCGGCGGCCTCGGCGGCGTCCCTGGCGCTGGCTGCGTCGCGGCGGGCCAGCTCGCGCCGGTAGGCGGCCAGCTTCTCGCGGCGCCGGATCTGCTCGGAGGGTTTCTCCGCGCGCCTGGCCGCGTCGTGCGGGCCGTAGCGGTCGCGGGCTGCCATCTTGTCGACGGTGGCGCGGAGCTGGTCGGTGGTGAGTTTGAGGTTCTGCAGGTGCTCGGCGTCTGCCGGGTGTTCGTCGGGGCCTCGCCATGGCGGGCGGGCGGCTGCCGGCATTTCCTGCCGGATCAGTGCGCGGTGGTCGCGGTCGGCTTGGTTTTCGCCGCATAGTTGGCGGCGGCCGACTTCGCGGAGCTGCTGGCGGCGCGCGGCCGTGGCTTGCGGGCTGTAGCCGTGGCGGGCCTGGAGGATCCACGTAACCAAGTACTCGCAGGTCTCCGCTTGCTTGTCGCGCTGGTGATCGAGGATGAAGGCTTTGGCTTGGCCGGCGCTGCCGGCCGCGGCGGCGATGCGGGCGCACACCTGGGGGTCGGGGGGCTGGGCGTTGCTCTGGCCTGTCTGGAGGAGGAGCCATTTGTAGGCGGCGCGGCGTACCAGGTCGAGCTCCGAGGCGTGGAAATGCTGCGGTCTGGCGGTGAGGGTCTCCGTAAGGGTGTCGGCTGGGATGGTTCGCTCGATGATCGATCTATCAGCATCAACATCGATATCGATCGAGGGGGCTCCGTGGCTCGACTGGTGGTGTCGCTGTGACGCCACTCCGGGCAGTTCGGGCTGTGCGAGTGGTGTCACCATGACACCACTCTGTAGGCCGGTCGTTGCGAGGAAATTGACCAGGTAGGTGCTGGGCTGCTGGCCGCCGCCTTGCCTGGTGGCGATGAGCTTTCGGCGGTCGAGGCTGTCCAGCGCGCGTACTACGTTCTTTCGGGCAAGCCGTGTTGCGGCCTCGATTTGTCGGCTGGAAGCTCGTGCGGTGTGTGAGATCGGATCGGCGATCACTGCGAGGTGGAGTGCTGTGCGGAGTTCGGCCTCGCTGAGTCCTGGCGCGATGGCGGCGAGGCTCCAGAGGGCGCGGGCGTAGCTTTCCATAACGGATATTATGTAAACTTTTGTCCCGGCCCAAAAAAAGGGGCCCGATCCCGCTGAATGAGACCGGGCCCATGGGAAGAAACTGATGGGGCCTATTCGAAGAAGAACTCTTTAGCGGTGTCCCTTGCTGCCACCGCCCCCGCCGTGACCGCCGCCACCGGACGGACGGCTGCTGCCGCCCCCGCCGCCTCCGCGCGGTGCGCTGTAACTGGGGGTGCTCCGCGGTGCGCTATAACTCGTACTCGGAGCGGAATTCCGCGGAGCGTTGTTGCTCGGTGCGTTGTACCGCGGCGCCGAAGACCCGGGGTTGCCAAACCGGGAGAACCCGCCCGACCCCGACGAGGGTGGCCGCGTATTCTCGATCGACCGGTTGGGCGCCGAGTTGCGCACTCCGCCGTTCTCGTTGCGCGGCGCCAGGTTGTTCGCTGCTCCGCCCTGTCCGCCGGGTTCGCCGAAGCGCCGCCACGCCGCGCCGCCGCCGCCCGCGTTGGGCTGCGACCCTCGATTCATGACGCCCGACTCGGATTGGCCGCGGATGCCGCCCGCCCCCGCCGCCGTGCCGCCTCCCGAACGCTGCTGCGCGAACGGAACCCGCTGCACCGCGCTCGGCTGCTGATGCGTGAAAAATCGCGTGTTCCCGAAGTTGGTCCGGGGCGCATTGGCCACGCTCCGATCCGAGAAGTTCAAGTGCGCGTTGGTGGGCGAAACCGGCATCTGTCCGCGAACCAGCCCGGCCTGCCCGATAGCGCTCCCCGACGGGTGCGTCACCGAGTTGAATCGCCCGCTCTGGAAATCGCCTGCCCTCATGGCCGAAATGCCGCCGGTCACACGAGCGTTTCTATAAAGGTTTGTGACGTTTACGTTCTGAATGTTCATGTTTCGCTCGGAGAACGGACGCCCGTAAAACGACCGGCCCCACCACGGATGGAAGGCTTCGAACGGCGCCAGCGGCACCCATCCGAGATTCCCGAAGCCGAAGCCGAAGCCGAACCCGCCGCCTCCGCCAAATCCGAAGAACGCTACCAGGGCCGGCGACCAGTAGTGCCGGAAGCCAAAACCGCCGGGATACCAGCACCATCCCCAACGAGGATCCGAGAACCAGCGCCCATAGTGGTAGGGTGCCCAGCCCCAGGGGTCATAACTTACCCAAACCCACCCATACCAGTCTTCCCAGACCCAACGCCCGGAGCTGTACGGGGCCCAACCGGGAGAGACCGCCGTCGGCCGCCACACGGCGCCGTACGGTGGCGCATCCACCCAGGTGCCATTGGCATCCAGGTCCTCCGTGCCATAAACGCCCTGTCCTACATATTGAGGGCTTTGCGATTGCAGCATCATGCGGTCGCGGCTCTCACTCCAGCGGTCCCAATCGTCCGGCGGGATGGCCGCCACGATCTGAAACTCGGGATCGGCCGACGACCCGCGCGCCAGCATGGTCTGCCCCGCGTTCACCCACTGCGAGCCGCGCGGCGTAAACACTTCGACATCGCCCGCGCGAGCCGTGACCTGGGTCTCTCCAGCGTCGTTCACATAGATACGATAAATTCCTTGCTTCGATGGCCTTACCGACACGCTCGGAGTATCCACTTCAGCGTTCGCGTTGGAAATCCGCAGAACGCGGTAGGTTACGGTTCCCTTGCCCACCTCCATCTGATAGCGCCCCGACTCCAGTTGCGAGAGCCTGACCTGGGCGTTGCCGCCGATCCGCAAGATGTTCGCCGCGTCGAACTCCACCTCGGCGCGCGAGTTCGCTCCGGTGGCAATCTGGTCTTCGGACATCAGCGGCGCGTTGATCACCCCGGCAACCCAGTCTCCCGAGTCTCCACGGCGTACTGAAACCTCGCCGTTGATGAGGCTGATGCGCGCAACTCCGCGTTGCAGGTCGTCCTGGTCCTGCGCCCGCGCCGGACTGAGCAACCCGGCCGCGAGCAACGTCGCGCCCGTCAGGCTCAAGTACCGGAAACATGCCGAGCGTTTCATGGGGTTCTCTCCGACTACGCGCCTGTTGTTGCAATCCTCGATCCAAAAGCTAACCCATTGATTTTGCACATAATTGGCATGACTGACGGGACTTCGAGCGGTGGCCGAAAACCACCACTGGTGGCCGCATTCCCGCACTGCTCTAACGGGCCACCGTAAACGCGGCGTCATGGTACAACACTTCGAAGTGGCGATAAGTCACACCGTTGCTGAAGACGTAAAACTGCCCCACGTCCTGCACTACCTCCCAACTTCGAAGCCGATAGCGCTCCTTATAAAACTCCAGGCGCAGCCGCGCGTCGGGGCTTGCTACGATGCGGACCTTCCCTTCACCGGCGGCTCGGCGCAGGACGTTGACCATCGTCCTAAAGCCAGATTCATCCGAACGTTCCGCGTACGACCTGAAGTGAAAGTCGAAGAGCCTTACGTCATCCGCGCGGCTCAACGGGATAGCCAGCAGGATGAACGCCACCGCGACCGCGGTAACCACGATCCGCTGCATGCCCACAACCCACGACAACCGGTGTTGCCATCCCGTCACCACCAGAAACGCCGCCGCGAGTGCCAAAGCCGGCAGCGCGAAGGCCAGGCTGGCTGCCGCCGCAAGTCCGAGGAAGAGCCCAGCCAGGTTTAGGTTTCGCAGCGTAAGCGGCTGACCTGCCTGGAGATAGTCCAGCATCAGTTCCAGCGCCCACATGCACAGACCGAGTGCAATCGCATCGCCGCGCGCCACCCAGAGGTGGTCCAGCACGAACGGGTTCAACACCAGGATCGCCACCGCCGCCAGCCGCAGCCACCCTGAGCCCGACAACCGCCGTGAGATCCGGTAGACCGCCCAGAAACATAACGCAGTGCCCATCAGCCCGGGCAATCGGAACGAGAATTCGCTCAGCCGCAGCAACCCTATGCTCCTCTTCACCAAAAACGTGTTAAGAAGCTGATTCCGCGAATCATAGTGGGCCAGCACATCGCGTATCGGAGGCCGGATGAAGCGGTCGAAATCGTAGGCCTCTTCCCGGCTGATCGCCAGCGTTGCCGCCCGGTACACATTCACCGCGAAGAGCGCCACCAGCATCAGGCCCAGGGCTTTAGTCGATACGGTAGAGTTGGATTCCATTTCCTTCCGCTACTTCAGTTAAGCCCCAAAGCTTCGTGTTTTGCTTCATGTCGTTGGCGGTGTAGTCCGAATTGTCCACCAGCAAGAAGCGGATGCCGCCAGCCTTCACGGCGCGCGTGGAATCGAGCCGCAATCCTGGGGGCGGCGGGGCCCGGAACTCCTCCGGTGCCTGCTGCAACCTGATCCATCGGCGATCCTCCGCCAGGTACTCGACCCGCACGCGGCTTCCCGGCACCGCGGCGCACTCGAGCACCACCTCGTCCACCGTTTCGGGCCGCGCGAATGCCGCTTCCAACCGCGAACCCGCCGGCATCGCCTGCCAGGTGGACCATCGCGTGGCCGGGTTGCCGTCGAATGCCAAGCCGGCCTCCCACCCGTTGGGCCACGCCGTGAACCGCCATTCGGGGGAGCGCGCCAATTCCCTGCCCTCCGCGAACATCCTCATTTCCGCGATGGACCAGTATTCCTCGCCCGCCGCCGTCTCCACCACCCGCACGCCCATCGATGTCACCGCCGGAAAGCGAAACCGCTGCCGGTCCACGGGCTGGCGATTGACCAGCGTCATCAGCGCGTCCTGCAACCGGTTCCCGAATGCCGATTCGTAGCCCACGACGATCTCGCGATCGATGTACGCCTCGGCCCGCCCAGCGAACGAGAAGACCCTCTCGCCCGGCGGCACGGCCTGTTCGATCGCCTGCTTCAGGGGATAATCGCGCAGTTGCCGCCGCAGGAAGTCCGTCTCGGGTTCCAGCCGCAGGGCCGCGCGCACCGGGATGCTCTTCAGCCGCCACGCCCACGGCTCCGAGTACATCGAGAGCACGGACGGCCAGCAGGCCAGCGCCTCGAACGCCGCCAGTGCCGGGAGCACGCCCCAGGAATTCGCCAGCGCCAGCCCCATGGCCAGCGACACGAACGGCACTGCCGCCAGCAGGAACCTGGCGTGGGTGTTGAAGCACGCGGGAATTCCGAAGACTACCGCCGCCAGCAACAGCCGCCTTCCGTTACGGCTGCCGAGCGCCAGCAGGGCGAACGGCGCCAGCAGAAAAACCGGCCCGATTATGCCGGGCATCTTGCCGCCGCGGAAAGCCAGTTGCAACGGGACCTCCCAGAAGTGCGCGATCCCCTCGTAATGGCGCAGGTCGGCGAGGTAGCTTTGTTCCATTCCGAGATGGAAGTGAGGATTCGGAAACCAGCGGTTGAGGAACGGGGCGAAGGGATTCCCCATCCACAGCCAGTTGCGCACAAGCCAGGGAGCCATCATGAGCGCCGCCGGCCCGAGCACGCGCAGCCATGATCGCCACGGAATAAATGCCAGCGCAAACGGCACCGCCATCGCCGCCGTGTACTTGATCGAGAAAGCGAATCCGCCAAGCAATCCGATCAGAAGCAACACATTGCCCGGGCGATCTTCACTCCACACTTGAAGCAGATGGAAAACTGCAAAAACAACAGTGACAATCGCCAGGTCGTTGTACGCGGAAGCTCCCGCAAGCCCCGCAACCGGACACGTGAAGGACAGTATCCCCGCAAACCAGGCCGCGCGCGGAGCTCCGATTCGCAAGCCGTAACACGCCATCAGCAGCGGCAGCGCAACCAGAAATGCGCAGTGCACCAACGCGGCCGACGAATAGCCTCCGAAACTGAAAGCCACCAGGAAGAGCATCTCGACGCCTTGCGGCATGGCGGAGTACATGCTCTCGTGGTTCCAGTCGAAGCCGTGAGCGCGCCAATAGCGAACCACATTGCCGAGATGGTAACCGCTCCCGTCGGGGCTCACTTCCGGGGCCAGCGCGTTGAAAAAATACACGACGGAAAATGCCGCCAGAATCACCAGGAAAAGAACCAGCCATGCGGACCGTGGCACGGGCATCCTTGCCCGTTTCGGTGCAGCGGTCCGGAGCGCCCCGAGAATCGCCGCCACGCCGCCGCCGAGGAAGACTCCCCACCTCGCCTGATGGACTACCGAAAGCAGAAATACCGCCAGGCTCAGCGCAGCCGATCCGGTGACGAACGCCACCAGCAGCGCTTCCCCGCGGCGGAGCGCCACCCGCAACCTCGCCAGCAGCAGTGTTCCGAGCGCGATCGACACCGCCACCGGGAACGCGGCGCCGAAGAGAATCGCCAGCACTCGAATCCACACGAACTGCGAGTATAGCAAGCACAGAACTGCCAACTGTTATACTGAGCCTCAACGCTGACGGAGAATGCGGATCGTCGATGACCTCCGCTACGGCTTGCGAGCGTTAGCCAAGCATCGAGCCGTCACGATCGCCGCCGTGCTTTCGGTAGCCCTGGGGGTCGGGGCCAATACGACTGTTTTCACGCTGCTGAACGCGGTGCTCTTCCGGCCGCTGCCCGTGGAGGAGCCATCCAGGCTCGCCGCCGTCTCCACGCTCGACTCGCGCAATCCCGGCATCCTGCTCTGCTCCTATCCGAATTATAAGGACTACCGCGACCGCAACCCGGTCTTCTCTTCCCTGCTCCTGTACGCCGTAGTCACTATCAACCTGACCGGCCGGGGCGATCCGCAATTGCTCATGGGACACCTGGTCTCCGGCAACTACTTTTCCACCCTCGGCCTGAATCCGCCGATCGGCCGCGGCTTCCTGCCGGAGGAGGATTCCACTCCCGGCGCATATCCCGTGGCAGTGATCAGCGACGGGCTGTGGACCCGCGAGTTTGGGCGCGATCCGGCGGTCACCAGCCGCACTATCTCGCTCAACGGCCGGGCGTTCCAGATCGTCGGAGTGGCGCCCCACGGTTTCGAGGGCCTCAGCGAGTTGTACGCCGCCGACGTGTGGGTACCGGTGGCCATGTACCAGCAGCTATATCCCAACGCGGGCTGGGTCAACCAGCGGCGCGCCCTGATTTTCGCCGTCGCCGGGCGGCTGAAACCGGGGGTCGGGATGGCCCAGGCCGAAGCCGGAATGCAAGTGGTGGCGCGCGACCTGGAGCGCGAGTATCCGCGCGACAACACGGGGCGGCGCGTCAAGCTGACGACCCTCGCCGAGGCGTCGCTGGACCCGCGAACCCACATCGTGATCCGGAATGCCGGCGTGGTCCTGATGTTCGTCTCCGGACTGGTGCTGTTGATCGCCTGCGCCAACGTGGCCAGCCTGCTGCTCGTGCGGGCCGCCGGGCGCACCAAGGAGATCACCGTGCGGCTGGCGCTCGGAGCAAGCCGCGGGCGCCTCATCCGGCAGTTGGTGACGGAAAGCCTCCTGCTCGCCGTGCTGGGCGGCGCGGCCGGCCTGGTGTTCGCCGCCTGGGCGCGCGACATCGTGTGGGCCGTCAGGCCGCCGATGTTCAAGCGAGCCGGTGTTCACCTCGATCTGGACGGCCGGGTGCTCGCGTACACCCTGGCCGTCTCGCTGCTGACCGGGATCCTGTTCGGCCTCGTTCCGGCGCTCCGGGCCACGCGCTGCGACCTGGCCAGCGAGCTCAAGGAACGCACCGGCCAACCGGCGAATCCAGGCGGACGCTGGCGGGCGCGCTCCATCCTGGTGGTCTGCCAGGTGGCCTTCTCGCTGGTGGCGCTGGTGGGCGCGGGCCTGTTCCTCCGCAACATCCAGAATGCCGCCCGCATCGATCCCGGTTTCGACGCCGCTCGCCTGGCCTGGGTCTCCTTCAACGTGGGTGGGCAGGGCTACAACGAGACACGCGGGCGCGAGTATCAGCAGCGCGTGCTGGAGCTTGCGTCGCGAGTCCCCGGCGTGCTTTCGGCAAGCCTTTCCAAGGATCTTCCATTTCACGTTTCCTCCGCCCGCACCGTCCTGTGGGAGGAGCAGGACAACGCCGCTTCCGACCAGGGGCGCGTCACCCTGACCGCGGTCGTGTGGCCCGGGTACTTTCGAACCATGGGGATCCCGCTTCTGCGCGGCCGCGACTTCAGTTTGCTCGATTCGCCAACCGCCACGCGCACCGTGATTGTCAACGATGTGGCCGCCGCAGTCCTCTGGCCCGGCGAAGATCCCCTCGGAAAACGCATCACCTTCGCCGGCGACAGCGTTCCGGCGCAAGTGGCCGGGGTAGTCCGGCACGCCACCTACCAGGCGATCCACGAGGAGCCGCAGGCGCTGATTTACCTCTCGCTGGTGCAGTATTACTTCCCCATGGGCGCGGTGTATCTGCGCACCACCGGCGACCCGCAAGCCCTGGCCGCCTCGATGCGCGCCGCGATGCTCCCGCTGGACCGCAACCTCTGGCTGGAATCGGGAAGCGTGGTGTCGGAAATTCGCGAATCGATGTGGGCCCAGAGGCTCTCGGCGTGGCTGCTCAGCGTTTTCGGCGTGCTGGCGTTGCTACTGGCCACGGTGGGAATCTACGGTGTGGTTTCCTATTCGGTGAACCAGCGGATGCGCGAAATCGGAGTGCGCATGGCCATGGGCGCTACCGGGGGCGACGTTCGGACGATGATTCTGCTGGAAGGCCTGGCGCTCGTCGCCATCGGCGTGGTGGGCGGATTGATGGCATCGCTGGCGGCCGCCCGGATGGTTGCCGGGATGTTGTTTGCCACCGACGCGCGCGATGCCCTGACCTTCGTGCTGGTGCCCGCGATCCTGGCGCTGGTGGCGCTGGCCGCGTGCTATCTGCCGGCCCGCCGGGCGACCCGGATCGATCCCGCAACCGCGCTCCGCAACGAGTGACACGGCCTTTCTTGCAGCGGGTAGCATCTTCGCTTCGCGGTGTGCGCACGCCTGCGCACACTCTTGTGGCGGCGGGAAAGAGCGTTCCGATAAGTCGGGACGCGGCACGCAAGAGTGTGATCCCCGAAGGCCCTGCCTCATGCGTAATAGTTCATACAACGCGAGTGTCACGCACTGAAAAAATCTGATCGTGTCTGTGGCGGTTCGTTGTATATTTATCTCCGGCCGGAAGTTCGGGAGTAAAAGTCCTGGCAGGTATAGGATCGCCAAAACAACCCGGCCTGCTGAGATCTGGAGGAAGGAATGAAGTCTTTCCGCGTTAAAGACCTGATGATCAATGTGATGGCATGCCAGGGCTGTACCCTGAGTTGCAATGCCCATCCCACGTGTGCCGGGTGCACGGTGCCCGTCGCCACGTGCGGCATTCACTGTTCGCTGGCCTGCACCCACGCCTGCACCGCAGCTTGCAGCCAAGCTTGCACCCACGCCTGCACCGCAGTTTGCACCGGGGCCTGTTCGTTCGTGGCTTGCACTCACGGTTGCACTCCCGCGTGTACCCATGCCTGCACGGTCGTCTGTACCTATGTCTGCACCAACGCTTGCACGCATGGCTGCACGGCCGTCTGCACGTTTGCCTGTACGATTGCGCACACTTGCGTTTGCTCGGGAGTCACATGCGTCGGCTGTACCCATCAGCCGCTCACCTGCCACCCCTCGGTTCTGCCGCCCATCGAGGGTGAAGAGGCCCTGACCAATCTCGCGGAGCTCAAGGACCAACTGAAGAAGCAACTGGCCGCGGTGGAAGAGCAGGAACAAGCGACGGAAGCGGGCATGCAGCCTCAGACCGTAAGTCAGGTGGATCAACTGGTGCAGAAGCTCCAGGACGCCATTGAGGAGCTGAAGAAACAGCGTGTCACACTGGCGGAAAAAGAGGCGAAGGAGAAGCAGGACAAAAAGAATCAAAAGAAATAAGCGCCCTGGTTGACTTCTGGTAACAGGGCGGGCGAAGCTATCAGGTAACCATGAGCAATGTTCTGTTGAAGAACATTCTGGAGGCGTGTTTTCGCGCCAATCCGGGGTACCAGCTTTTTCTTTTCGATCGCCTTCCGCCGGAACAGCAGGACGCTCTTCGCGATCTTACCGCGGACCCTGACTTTTTCGGAGTGCTGGTCCCTTGCGAGGACGGTAAACGCAATACCAAGTCCGTGTGCCGCGACACGGCCCTGCTTCTGTTCGCTCTCGGGCAGCCAGGGCCGTTGCCCACCTACGTTCGCGCCATGCTCGGCGAAAACTGTAACCAGGCGGTCGCCGAACTGGTGCTGGATGAAGTGCTCCAGATCGAGAGTCAGGGAGCCTTTGTCTGCGGATCCGCGGCATACGACCTGATCTACCATCGGCGGCCAGATACAGACACGGAAGGAGCGCTCCCCCGCCTGACTCGGGCTGCCCTGGAGTATGGCCAGGCGCTCGATATCGACGAAGCCGGTAAGATCTCCGCGCGGCTGTACTTTTATAATCGTGTGCCGCTCTCACCGTCCTGGAAGCGCCGGTTTCCGGGGCAGGATTCCGTGGCGAGCTACTTAGGGATCGAAAGCGGCGGAGCCATCCGCCGTTATCTGGAAGGACACTGGGCCAGGCTCAAGCCATCGTCCCAGTTCGAAGGCTGGTTTCAATGGCAAACCCTGGCCGATAAGCCGCCCGAAGCGGGAGCCCGCCAGGTTTATAAGCTCTACGTCAGCCCCCAGCCGGAATTCGTACGAGAGGCGTTTCAGGCTTTCGTGGAAGCCTTGACCGATTCCCCCGCGCACCATTTCAAGGTCGGCTGGGACGCGGCCGGCCTGCTTCGCCCCGACAAGATGGTCGCGTACTTCTGGAACTTCGAGACCCTGCGGGAAGCGGCAAACCAGATCGGCACGCGTCTCTCGGGATGCCGCGCGCAGGGTGTGCCGTTTACCGCCGCGCTCCAGGACAACGGATTGCTGTCTTGGGGTATCGATCCAGTGGCCGAAAAGGGCACGTTGAGTTGGCAGGAGCGCCCCAGCTGGCGCTTGTGGATTACCAATCGGCTGGCGACCGCTTTAGTGGCCGCCAAGAGCGCCGGGAACAGCGGGGTCGAGCCCTGGCGCTTCGCTCTGGAGCGCCTTCGCCTGGAAAACGTGGACACGGACACCTGGACGCCGCTCGAAACCTTCGGCCGTGCGGAAGCGGTGGCGTGATGGCGATGCCCTTCAGCGATCCCATGATCTTACCGGCGGACATGCTCCTGATCCCGGTAAAGGACCTCCCCGAATCCGTCCGTCAACAAATCCAGGCGGATGAAGGCGATTATGCGCTCACCCGTCCGCAATCGCGCACGCCCTCGCGGGTCGTGGATGCCGACTCCGCCGAGTTGCTCCGGCAATTCCGAAAGCCCACAACCATCGTGCAGGCGGTGATCCGCTACAGCCGCGAAACAAACTCGGATCCGGAACGGACACTCGAAGAAGCTTACCCCATGCTGGAGCGCCTGGCGCGGGCGCATTTATTAGTGCCTTCGGACTCCGAGGAGGCGCGGCGGATCGAGCCATTGCTCCAGCCCGCCGCGAGGATCGCAGGTCTCGAGGTGGTGCGCCCGGTACAGGCGTTGGAAGATACCGAGCTATACGAAGTGAGGACCGCCGAGGGCCATCCGGCCGCGTTGAAGATCTTGCGCCCTACTGCGGGCAAGGAGGTCGCGCGGCTGTTCGACCGCGAGGCTGCGATTCTCGAGCGTCTCAATGGGGATGTCAGCCCTAAGCTACTCGGCAACGGCACGGCGGATGGTCGCCGGTACCTCCTTTTGGAATGGTGCTCCGGAGTCGATTGCTCGACGCTCGCCGCCGACTGGCGGCAGACGGGAGGCGCCGAAGGGCGGCGATCTATCGTCAATCTATGCGCCGCCATCCTGGATGCGTACGCGCGGCTTCACGCCCGGAACGTGATCCATTCCGATGTCCATCCGCGAAATGTGCTGGTGAACAGCGACCTCCAGGTGAAGCTGATCGATTTCGGCCTGGCGCGCATTGCGGGAATCGAGAATGAGTTTCGGAGCGCGCCGCGCGGCGGCATCGGATTCTTTTTCGAGCCGGAATATGCCAAAGCGGCCGGCTCCAAGAAGAGGCCACCGGCATCCAGCGCCCTGGGCGAACAGTACGCCTTGGGTGCCCTGTTCTACTTCCTCGCGACAGGCCACCATTACTTGGATTTCTCCGCCGAAAAGCACGAAATGTTCCGTCAGATCGCCGAAGACGCGCCGCTCGAGTTCGCACACTGGGGCGTGGAGGCGTGGCCGGAGTTGGAGGAAGTGCTGCGAAGAGCGTTGCAGAAGCACTCCTCGGAGCGCTTCCGTTCCGTCACCGATTTCGCGGAGGCGCTGAAGAGTTGCGCCGTGGTGGAAGACCAACGCCCCATCCCTTCGCGCATCGCCGCCGAGCCCTCGGCATACCCGGATGCCCAGGAGATCTTAGGTAGGATGCTCGCGCGCCTGGACGCACGCGCGCCGTTGTTCGCTTCGGGCCTGGCGGCCGCGCCTAAGGTCTCGGTGACCTACGGCATGGCCGGCATGGCGTATGGGTTGTATCGCATTGCGTGCGCGCGGGAAGATGCCGAATTGCTTGCGCTTGCCGATCTCTGGGCAACGCGGGCGGCGCGGCAGTCGAACGCGAGCGATGCCTTCTACAGCACCGATATCGAGATCACGCCCGAAATCGTGGGGCGCGTCTCCCCCTATCACACGGAAAGCGGCGTTCATCTCGTACAAGCTTTGATCGGCGTGGGAATGGGCGATATGGCATCCCAACAGTCGGCGCTCGATCAGTTTGTAGTGGCCGTTCAGGCGGCGCCGTGTCACAGTCTGGATGTGACTCTCGGGCAATCCGGGCTTCTGCTGGGCAGCAGCATCCTGCTCGATTCCGTTTCGGATAACCCGTACATTCAATCCGAAGCTCTCACGACATTCGGCAATCAATGTCTCGACTCACTCTGGAAAAAGCTTCAAGGTTTTGGTCCTATCCGCGAATGCCGGGAGATAGCTTACTCCGGGGCGGCGCACGGCTGGGCGGGAATCTTGTATGCGACCTTGAACTGGTGCCGGGCATCGAAAGCCGCGTTGCCGGCGAGTACGGAAGATCGTCTGGATCAGCTCGCGCGCTTTGCGGATCGGTCCGGAGGGCGGGCGCGATGGAGATTCATGATCCGCAAGCACAGCCTCCAGCCGGGAGCCGAATATATGTCGGGCTGGTGCAACGGCAGCTCGGGATTCGTCTTCTTGTGGACGCTCGCCCACCAAATGCTGGGCAAGGCCGAGTATGGGACTCTGGCGGAACAAGCGGGTTTGGACGCGTGGGAATCCGACGGCCAGATTGGCAACCTTTGCTGCGGCTTCGCCGGCCAGGCTTATGCATTGCTCAACCTTTATAAGCACACGGGCGATAAGGCGTGGCTGCACGGCGCGCAGGCCCAGGCGCAGCGCGCGGCGCGGTCGATCCAGGCGATGCCTTCCAGTGGCGATTACCAGGAACTCGCGATGCGGGCCGAGAGCCTGTACAAGGGCGAGCTGGGAGTGGCCGTGCTGGCGGCGGAATTGGAGAAGCCCGAATCGGCTGCGATGCCCTTGTTTGAAAGAGAGAACGTAGAAGAGCGCGGGTGAGCCGGGCCACGCGCCAGGCAAGCGGTCTTGGCCCTTTCGTCATCCCGTCAGTGCTGAATCGGCAGCACCATCTCTCCCGGTGGATTCGAGTTGATCGTCACCGGCGACGACACCCCACTCACCTGGATCGAGATCGGATACGTCCCTTCCGCCCGATTGGCGAACTGTTGCGGCACCGTGAAATTGATCTGGAACTCCCCCACGCCTACCAGTCCCGCGAAATCCGCCGGCACGGTCACAGTTCCGATGGTCACCGTCACTCCGCTGACGGCTTGCTGAGTCACGAGCACGCCCGCGGGGGAAGGCGCCAGGCCCGTGGCAAAGAGAGCGATCACGTCTCCCGGTTTCGCGTTGCGGAACGCCGGGCCAATCGAGGGATCGCCTACCCGCTTCCCGTCCAGAAACACGCCGCCCGCGTAATTGACACCGTTCTCGATCACCGGGAAAATCGCCGGAGAACTCGCCGAGGCCGCCGCCGTCACGGCATTGCTTCCCACACCGTTGTTGAACACCTGCACCGAAACGTTGCCCGAGATTCCCGCGGGCGCCTGGAAATTCACCTGGTCCGGCGAGATGTAGTAGACCGCCGCGGACACTCCGTTCACCTTCACCTCGACGCCGCTCAGATCTGTCGGCAGATTGTTGCCGAGCCCCGCAAAATCGGCGGATCCCCAAACCCGAGTCATGCCGCTCAGATTGAAGCCCCTCGCCTGCGCCCATGACCCCGGCACCAGGCCGCCCGAGATGTACGTCGCGCCATTTTCCACCGCGCCCGGCGTGAGCAAGGGCCCCGGCGGCGTTGGCGAAAGCGTCAGTGTCACGCTCTCGAAGATCTGCGTGGTGTAGTCGGGAAACGAGCCCGTGGGAAAACTGCTGAAGTACACACGCGGCGCCGGTCCCCCGATGGTGGGGTCCCCGGTTTCGCCCATCAGAGTCGGATAGTACAGAGTGCGGCCCGGCTCGCCGTACACCGGACCGATGGGCTCCGTCCAATGAATCAGATCGCTGGATGCCCGCACATGGATGCCGGCGGAGAGCTGAATGACCGCCAGGTAGACATCGAAGGTGCTGTCGTAGAGCACTTCGCCCGCTCCCGGCTCGTCGGTCCACAGCGGCGCGTACTTGCCGGCTGTCCCCGAAAGATCGGGCGTGTCGCTGGTGGCGGGCTGAGTCCACGGATTGGGCGAGGCTCCATCGTATTTGTGGAACACTTTGGCCACCTGGTGCGGATCGCCCGAAAGCGCGGCGGTGATCACGTCCGCATACCCGGCGCGCGCAACACCCGCGCAGGTGCCCGCCACGCAATACCCCGGCAATCCCGGCAGCATGTCGTTGAAGAAGAGGTAGAAGTACGCGCTGCCCGGGTCCGCGGGCGGATTGGAGAGATGCTTCCCGTTCGCGTCGGCGACGATCAGCGATCCATACCCCACGGTCATGTTGGCGCCGCCGCCAGTGAAGACCGACAGCGGCTGGCTCGGCTCCAGGATCTCTCCCACCGGTTGGAACGTCTTGCCGTTGTCGGTGGATACCGCCAGCCCGATCCCCGAATAGAAGCACGGCACCGAAGTACCGCCGGACACGGCGCACTCGCCATTCGCGGTCGCCGGATTCTGCCAGTGATACTCGCCGTGAAACGCCATCAGCCATCCGCTCTTGCCGCCGCTCGCGAACCGCACCACCTGGCCGCCGCCCGCATAGTCCCGGTCGAATACCCATCCGGCGGGACCATCGCCGGGACCAAACAGTCTTCGACAGCCATTGCTTCCGGTCACATGATCCAGCGTGCCGGTGAACGTGTACGTGCCGTCGCTCTTCGGTGTTCCCGCGCACGTCGCCGCCGACCCACCGGCGCCGTAGAACGTGTAACTGTTGCCGCTCGCGGCGATTGCTCCGAACTGGCCGTCCGACGGACCCCACAGGAATCCGTAGCCGGCCAGTTCGGCATGTGTCGCGAACGTGACCGGCGGCCCCACAGTGTAGCTGAGAACCTGCGCTGCCGCCGTGTGAGACAGTGCCGGCACCCAAGCCAGCATCATCACGAGCTTCATCTTCTTCCCCCCGTTCGAAGATTAACCCGGAACTGTCAGTAATAGTTTCTCCCCCTACTTCCACTCCCAGACTTTGGCGGTGGTCTTGCCCTCGGGGTCGATTTCGTATTCGAATACGCCCGTGACGGTGTTCAGGTGCGCCAGTTTCTGGGACGCCGTCCGGTAGTACAGGATTCCCCGATAGCTGATGGCGCCGCGTTCCTTGAAGGTTCCCATCGCATTGCCCTTCCAGGTGACCAGGTCTCCGTCCTGCGTGAACATCACGCCTTCCCCCTCGCCCAGAGCCGTGCCGTCCGGTCTCACCACCGCGGTGTACGTTCCAAAGCCGCTGACGGCCACCCCGAGGTACGTGCCGCCGTCTTCGAAAGAGACCTCCGCCTTCGGCGGTTCCGTCGACAGCACTCTCCTCACGATCCGTTTCCCAGTGAGTTCTCCGATCTGTTGTCCCAGCATGTATCGCCCTCCTCAAGGCGCGTTCATGCAATGTACCACAAAGATTACAGAGACGAGTATTGTAAAATCAACTTCTGAGGTCATCTATGAAATTCGTTATCGCGTCCCTTCTGCTGGCCGGAACGCTGGCCGCCCAGGGCGGCTCGAAGAGCCCGCTCATCGGCACTTCGCAGGCCTTCTACGCGCAGGCCAAGAACAACATTCTCCGGTCGGCCGACAAGATCCCGGAGAGCTTGTGGTCGTTCCGGCCGACCCCGGAAGTGCGGACCATCGGCGAGTTGTTCGCGCACGTTGCCGACGGCCAGTACGAGTTCTGCGGCATGGCATCCGAGGGAAAGCCCGTGGACAAGGGCGTCGAAAAGACGGCCAAGACCAAGGCGGCCATCGTGTCCGCGCTGAAGGACGCGTTCGCTTACTGCGACGCGGCGTACGCCAAGATGACCGACGCCACCGCCGTCGAGACAGTCGGCTTTTTCGGCAGGCAGGCGACGCGGATCGGCGCCATGGACTACAACGTCGTCCACACCTACGAGCACTACGGCAACCTTGTCACCTACATGCGGATCAAAGGCATCGTGCCGCCTTCGAGCGAACCCCGGAGATAGAGGCGCCGCCCGCAACCGCCACATCGCAGTTGCATTTCTCCGCGCATTCAGTCAAGCTGGAAGGTTTTCCCAATTCTTTCATGTTGATGCGCGTGCTGTATCACGATCATTGCTTCGACGGGGCGGCCTCCGCCGCCTACTTCAGCCGTTTCATTGCGGGAGCGGTTCATCCGGATGCCGAGTTCCGGTACACGGGAATGGCCCACAAAGCCTCCCAACTGTTCGAGGCGAGCCTGTTCGATGGCGACGAGAACGCCATCGTGGATTTCAAATACTCCAGCGACCCGCGGCTCACCTGGTGGTTCGACCATCACCAGAGCGCCTTCCTGACGCCCGAAGACGCCGAGCATTACCGCCGCGACACCAGCGGCCGGAAGCTCTACGATCCCAATTACAAGTCCTGCACGTCCTTCATTCGCGTCGTGGCGCGCGACCGGTTCGGTTTCCACGCGCCGGATCTCGACGACCTGGTGCACTGGTCGATCATCATCGACGGCGCGCAGTACCCCGACGCCAAGACCGCCGTCGAGCTGGGGGCGCCCGCCATGAAGCTCACCCTGGTGATCGAGGCGGCCAAGGGCTCCGATATCGTGCACAAGATCATCGGCTGGATGCAGCGCCGCGAGCTCGCCGCCATCGTGGCCGAGCCCGAGGTCCAGTCGCTTTACGAACCGCTGTACCAGCGGCACCTCGAATCCATCGACATCATCCGGAGCCACGCGCGCCACGAGGACGGAGTCATCTTTTTCGATCTGGCCGGTTACGACATGGAAGGCTACAACAAGTTCATTCCGTATTACCTGTTCCCCGCATCGGTCTACACCGTTTCGGTGAGTCCTTCCAGCTTCCGGACGAAAATATCGGTGGGCTCGAACCCCTGGTCGCCGCAGGCGCCGAAGCACAACCTGGCCTCCATCTGCGAGCGCTACGGAGGCGGCGGCCACGCCCGCGTGGGGGCTATCAGCCTGCGCCCCGGCGCGCTGGATCAGGCCCGCGCGATTGCCGGCGAGATTGTCGCGGAGCTGAGGACCTGAGCCAATCGCATAGCTGTCAGTATCCCTCCTCGCGCAGCTTCTCCACCGTGAGGGGCGGCTTCACGTCCAGCTTGCGCAGCAGCTTTTCCACGTGCTTGGCAAGGATATCGCACTCCAGGTTCACACGGGCCCCCGTGCGGTACCCGCCCAGCGTGGTGTTGCGCCAGGTGTGCGGGATGATGGTCACCGAGAGGATGTCGCCTTCGAGCGCCGCGATCGTCAGGCTGATCCCATCGATGGCGATCGAGCCCTTGTAGACCAGGAACGGGTCCAACTCGGCGGGCACGCGGACGCGCAGCCACCAGTTTTCATCGCCCAGAGCATCGAGCGACAGGAACTCGCCGGTGGCGTCCACGTGGCCCTGCACGATGTGGCCGCTCAGGCGGCCGGTGGGCGAAAGCGGCCGCTCCAGGTTGACGCGAGAGCCGGGGCGCAGGTCGCCCAAGTTGCTCCGAAGCAGGGTTTCCGGCGAGAGATCGGCCGCGAAGGAGTCGGGCCGCGGGTCCACCGCAGTCAGGCACACGCCGTTCACCGCGATGCTGGCGCCTTCGGTCATATCCTGCATCACCGCGGCGCAGCGCACCTTCAGCCGCGCGCCGGCGGAGCGCGTCTCGACGGACTCCACTGTGCCGGGCTCCTCAATGATTCCCGTGAACATCCAGGTATCCTTCCACGGCGAACTCGTCTGGCGGGATGGGGTGAATGGTGACGCCGTGAACGAGGATGGCGTCCGACCGGCGGCGGCGCCCGATTCCGCCCGCCAGCGGCAGCGCCTCCAGCCCGCCCAGAATCTTCGGGCCGTAGTAAAAGAAGATGCGCTCCACCGAGCCGGATTCGAGCGCGCTCCAGTTGAGCTTGCTGCCCGCCTCGATCATCAGCGAAAGGTACTGCTGCTGGGCCAGCCACTCCACCAGGCTGCGCAAGTCGGCGCGCCCGCCCGGGCCGTCGAAGACCAGCACGCGGATGCCGCGGCCCTCCACCATCTTGCGCCGCTCGGCGGAGGAAGCCGAGGTGGTGACCACTACCACGTCGCCCGACGCGGAGCGGGCCAGTTTGGAGTCGAGCGGCAGGCGGAGCTGCGAATCCATCACGATGCGCAGCAGCGGGCGGCAGCGGGGGAGCCCGGTGCGGTCGCTGAGCAGGGGATCGTCGGCCAGCACCGTGCCGATGCCGCTCAGGATGGCGTCGTGGTCGTGCCGCAATTCCTGCACGTGGGCGCGGGCGCGCTCGCTGGTGATCCATCCGCGATTGTCGTCGGGCGCCGAGATCTTGCCATCGAGCGTGATGGCGGTCTTCAGGGTGACCAGCGGCCGGCCGGTACGCATGAAGAAGAGGAATGGCTCGTTGAGCTTCTCCGCTTCGGCGGCGAAATCGGTTGCCATCTCCACTTCCACGCCCGCCTCGCGCAACTGGCGGAACCCGGCGCCCGAAACCAGCGGATTGGGATCGGCGATGGGCGCCACCACGCGCGCCACTCCGGCCTCGATCAGGGCGGCGGAGCACGGCGGCGTGCGGCCCTGGTGGGAGCAGGGCTCGAGGTTCAGATACAAGGTGGCGCCGCGGGCCCGCTCGCCGGCCTCGGCCAGGGCGATGGCTTCGGCGTGGCGCACGCCGGCCCAAGTGTGGAAGCCGCGTCCCACCACTTCGCCGTCGCGCACGACGACGGCGCCGACCATGGGATTGGGGCTCGCCAGCGCGCGGCCCCGGCGCGCCAGGTCCAGCGCTTCGCGCATGAATTCAGGTTTCATTTTTCGAACAGGGATTCGATGAACTTTTCCGGATCGAAGGGCAGCAGGTCGTCCACCTTCTCGCCGACGCCGATATAGCGGATGGGCAGATTCAGCTCGCGCGCGATGGCCACCACGATGCCGCCCTTGGCGGTGCCGTCGAGCTTGGCCAGCACGATGCCCGTGACGCCGGAGGTCTCGGTGAACTTGCGCGCCTGCTCCAACCCGTTCTGCCCGGTGGTGGCGTCGAGCACCAGCAGCACTTCGTGGGGCGCGTCGGGAATCACCTTTTTGGCGGTGCGGCTCATCTTCTGGAGTTCCGCCATGAGGTTTTCCTTGGTCTGCAAGCGGCCGGCGGTATCCACCACGACGTAGTCGGCCTTGCGGGCGCGCGCGGCGTTGAGCGCGTCGAAGAGCACCGCGCTCGGATCGCTGCCGGGATTCTGCCGCACCACGGGAGTGCCCGTGCGGGCGCCCCAGATTTCGAGTTGCTCGATGGCCGCGGCGCGGAACGTGTCGGCGGCGCAGAGGATCACCGAGCGATGGTCGTTCTTGTAGCGTTGCGCCAGCTTGCCGATGGTGGTGGTCTTGCCGGAGCCGTTCACGCCGACGACCAGGACCACCGCCGGCGGCTCGGCCACACGGGCGGGCGCGCGCTGGCTGGCTTCCAGGATCTCGAGGAGTTGTTCGCGGATCAGCCCGCGCAGCTCCGCGGCGTCGTTCAACTGGTGGCGCTCGACGCGCTGCCGGATGCGCTCGAGGATCTCCTCGGTGGTGCGCACGCCCATGTCGGAGGCGATGAGCGTGGATTCCAGCTCATCGAGGAGGTCCGCATCGATTTCCTTCTTGCCTTGCAGCGCGTCTTCCAGCGCGGTGACCAGCCCGGCGCGCGTTTTCTGAACGCCGCTCTTGAGCTTCTCGAGAAGCGATGGCTCCTGCTCGACCGACCCGAATAAGGTTTGGATCATTTTGAATTTATTGTGGCATGCCAGGGGGGACGCCGGCGGCCGAACTTGCGGTACCGTGGTGAGGTTGGAGGCATGCCGGTGAAAAGACTTGCGCTCGTGTTGCTTTCGTGCGGCCTGGCGTGGGGTGCCGAGAAGGTCGAGATCCTGCGCGACGAGTACGGGGTACCGCACATTTTCGCCGCCACCGCGGCGGGCGCGGCGTACGGGTCGGGGTACGCGCAGGCGGAAGACCGCCTCGAAGAGATGCTGCGGAACTACCGCAAGGCCGAAGGCACCATGGCCGAGGCCTTCGGAAAGGACTTCGTCTTCCACGATTACCGGCAGCGCATCTGGCGGCACCGGCAGGTCGCCCAGGAGCATTACAAGGACCTCGACCCGAAGCTGCGCGCCATCTGCGAGGCCTTCCAGGCGGGCGTGAAGAAGTTCATCGAGGAGCATCCCGAACAGGTGCCGGCTTGGGCCCCGAAGCTGGAGCCGTGGCAGATCATCGCGCTCGGCCGGTACATCATCTGGGGCTGGCCGGAGGGCGAGGCGGGCGGCGACCTGCAACGCGGCGGCATCCAGCCCGACCCGGTGGCGTACCGCGGTTCGAACGAGATGCTGCTGGCGCCGTGGCGCACGGCGATGCACGCGCCCATCGCGGTGGTGGATCCGCACCTGAGCTGGTACGGCGAGTTCCGCTTTTACGAGATGCGCATCCATGGCGGCGAGCTGGAGTTTTCGGGCGCGTCGATCCTGGGTCTTCCCTTCCCTTCCCTCGGGCACAACCGCTACCTCTCGGTGGCGATGACCACAGGCGGGCCCGACACCTCGGACGCCTACGTGGAAGAAGTGCGCGACGGCAAGTACCGCTTCAAGGACGAATGGCGGCCGCTGGATGTGCGGACGGAGCGCATCGGAGTGAAGGTGGGCGACGAAGTGAAGTGGCAGGACGTGCGGATCGAATCCACGCATCACGGGCCGATCGTGGCGCACAAAGACGGGAAAGCGTACTCGCTGGCGATCCCCTACAGCAACGAGTTCCGTCTGCTCGAGACGGGCTGGCAGATGGCCACGGCGCACAACCTGGCGGAGGCCAAGAAGGCGCTGGCGGGGCTCCAGTACATGGCGCAGAACATCATGATCGGGACCGTGGACGGCGACATCTACTACGTGCGGAACGGCCGCGTTCCGGTGCGGCCGAAGGGGTGCGACACGTCCCGGCCGATGAACGGCGCCACGGGCGAATGCGAGTGGCAGGGCATTCATCCGTTCGAGGACTTGGTGCAGATCACCAACCCGCCGCAGGGGTACATGCAGAACTGCAACGTTTCGCCGTTCGCCATGATGAAGGATTCGCCGCTGGTCCCGGCGAAATGGGCGGAGCATCCGTACCTGTACAACGACGGGCTGCGTGCGCCGCACCAGCGCGCGGCGATGATGGTGGACCTGCTGGACGCGGCGAAGAACGTGACCGCGGAGCAGATGATGGGGATCGCGTTTTCGCCGCAGGTGTGGCACGCCGAGCTGTGGCAGGAGCGCATCCGCAAGGCCGCGCCGGAGAGCGAATTCGCGAAGATGCTGGCGGCGTGGAACCGGCGCAGCGGCGCGGATTCGCGGGCGGCGCTGGGTTTCTACCTCTTCAAGACGGCGATGGGGCAGCCGGGCCGCTTGGTGGATCCGCCGGACGGGCTGACGGACGACGCGGTGCGCGACGCGCTGGCCAAGGCCGAGCAGAAGCTCCAGGGGGACTTCGGGCCCGACGCCGTGTTCGGCACGCTGTTCCGCGTGGGGCGCCAGGGCGGATCGCGGACGTGGCCGGTGAGCGGCGGCACCCTGACCGAAGCCGGCATGGCGACGCCGCGGGCGATTTCGTTCGACAAGGTGGGGAACGAGATGGTGGGCCATTCGGGGCAGACTTCCACCCAGATCGTGATCCTGACGAAGCCGCCGACGTCGTACATGGTGATCCCGCTCGGCGAGAGCGATCACAAGGACTCGGGGCACTGGGACGACCAGGCGGAGAAACTGTTCAGCAAGAGCCAGGCGAAGCCGACGTACTTCATGAACCGCCCGGAGCTGGAGAAGCATGTGACGCGCCGGGAGGGGCTGGTGTTTTAGGTGGCGCGCTACCGAACATCTGCACAAATAGTGGGGCAGCCAATCCTGGCTGCAGCCGGCTTTCAGCCGGCCTTGCTGAGCACGAAGGTCGTTCATCGCGCGAAAGAGCCGCCTAAAAGGCGGCTGCGGGCAAGATTGCCCGCCCCACGATTTCCGCAGGCTTCGCAGCCTTGGGAAAACTAAGTGACATTGGGCACTCCAGCCGGCCTCGTCGGCACTCATGCCGACGCCTGGCTTCGACACCGTGTCACACCCGCGAACAGGTGTCGAGACGAGTCTGTCTCGACACAGCAGGCAAGAGTGCCTGCGCCACTTGGGCGGGCGGTGTTCTAGCGCGCGGCGGCGGGTTGGCTCGCCAGCAGGATCAGGGTCTCGAGCGTGCGGGCCTGTTGGGCGGCGGCGAGAATCAGGTAGCGGTGCTTGCCGTCGGCGGACTCGGCGAAGTGCGTCTGGCCGTTCTCATCGACCGTGACGCGGCCGGGAGGCGAGAGGGAGAAATAGCCGCGATCGGGGCGCACGGCGTAGAGGACGGTGGTGAGATCCCAGGACTGGCGGTTGTAGGGCATCCGCATGTAGTTCCGGTATGCGTCGGCGACGGGATGGTGGGGCGTCCAGGCGAAATCGTTTTCGATGCTCGCAGCGGGAAACAACAGGGCCTGGCCGACCTCGTATCCGCTGAAGACGACGGGCGACGGCCACTCTCCAAAAACCTTCTGCGCGGACGGAATATCGGTCTTCACGTTGAACTCGGGCTGGCCGGTGGGGAACGCGCCCGCCATGGCAACCAGCAGGCGCACCTTGGCGGCCACGAGCGGCGCGTCTGCAGCGAGCAGGCGCGCGAGGTTGGTGCTGAAGCCCACCTGCACGATCACCACGCTGCCATCGGGCTGCGCCTGTAGCGCCTGGCGGAGAACCGCGACGGCGTCGGGAGCGAGAGCGCCATCGGTCAAACGGTGCGGATAGGTCTCGCAGGGAACCCGAATCATGGCGGCGTCGTTGGGAGTCTTGCCGTTCCTGACGACGCCGATGGGAATCTCCGGCCGCCCGTAGAAGGTGTTGACCACATCGACGAAGGGCGCGGCGTACTTGTTGTCCTTGGTCACGGTCACGGCGAGGAGCGTGGCCTCGCCACGGGACTGGAGGGCGTGAATCATCGCCAGGGCGAGGGCGTCATCGACGTCGTTGCCCATGTCGGTGTCGAAGATGAGGCGGACCGGCGTGGCGGCGGGGAGGGCGTAGGCGCATAGCAGCGCCGCGCCGATTGTTAAAAGAGAGTGTGCCATTTTCCGAATAGCTGAGCGGGTTGCGGGAAGCCATCGAGGAGCCAGATATCACCCAGGTTACCGCGCACCATGGAGGTCAGGAAGCTTTTGCCATCGGGGGCGAGGGAAAAGGCGTGAACATTTACGCTCGGTCCGAGGTCGGAAATGATGCGCTCGCGTTTGGTGGCGAGATCAATCGAAGCCGCGACCAAGTGGTGCGCCTGGTTCAAACGAATCCCCAATACCTGTAAACCGTCCTTGGAGAAGCCCACGGCGAACCAGTCGGGATTGTCGCTCAGCAGGACCGTTTTGGCGCCATCCGGCGAGACCAGTTTCAGACCCTTTTCGTTCACCCAGGTGATCCAGTCCCCACGAGGCGACCATTTTGGCCTGGTATCCGAAGGGGTGTCTTCTTGGAACACCTGGACGGGCTGCCCGCCGCCCGCGGGAGTCTTCCACAACGTGTACCTGCCATTCCGGGGCACCATGTAGACGATCCAATTCCCATCCGGAGACCACGCCGGCACCGAGCTATCGCCTTGCACGAAAGGAACGGGAAGGCCTCCGGCGATGCTGGTCAGCCAGACGGAGCGGCGCCCGCCAGATACCCGCACAAAGGCGATGCGTTGGCCGTCGGGCGAGTAGCTCGGCTCGGTGACGCGGTCGGTGGGACCCTGGTGAAAGCTGGCGCGCGTAATCAGGGGCCGCTCCCAGCCGCCCAGGGCGCTGCGGATCCAAATCTCATCGACGCCGTTGTGATCTTTGTCGTAAGCGAACTGGTCGCCGGCCGGAGACCAGCAGGCGCAGTGCGCGTGGCCGGAAGTGGCCACGATGTTGCGAACGGGCGAGCCGTCGAGAGGGACCTCGACGACGGCTGCATAGACGTTTCCGGAGGCGAAGGCGATGCGTTGGCCATCGGGAGAGACGGCCGGTTTGCGTTCGAAATTCAAACCGTTGGTGATGGCCTGGACGGCGCCGGTTCGGGTATCAGCCACCAACAGGTGATCGGCGCCCGATTCGGGGAGAGCGCCGGAGAACAGGATGTGGCGGCTGTCGGGGAACCAACTGAAGGTATATTCCCAGTCGCCGCGCGCGGTGGAGTGCCCCTCGATGGTGCGGGTTGCCGAACCCTGGGGATAAGACAGCAGCCAGAAGTGCGCGGTCTCCGCCACGGACGACCATATGCCGATGTGGGCGCCATCGGGGGAGAAGCGCAGGAACGCATCCGGCTCGGAACTTTTCTCGGACAGATCGGACCCCAGTTTGCGCGGCTGGGAGCCATCCACAAGCTGGACCCAAACCGCGTTCGTGCCTTCACGGCTAGTGCGGGCAAAGGCCAGCACCTTGCCGTCGGGCGAGATGTCCGCGGTCAGGATGCCGGGGAGTCTCTCCTGTGGCACGCCGCCCGCGGCACCGACTTCCCACAAGCTGCGTGGCGTGTATCGCGAGAAATAGAAGATGCGGGTGCCATCGGGCGACCAGAAGGGGCGTACGCAATCGGCGGCGGACTTGGTGAGCTGGGCCGAGGCCGCCTCGCCGGTGCCGCGGGTGAAGATCTGGTAGACGCCGTCGACCTGCGCGGAATAGGCGATGACCTGTCCATCGGGCGACCATGCCGGGTAGGATTTGCCGCCCTCTTCGGTAGCCAGGGCGGTGAAGCGGTACTGCGCGAGATCGGGTGCGGCGCGGGGCAGCAACATGCCGCCGGCGAAGAAAGCAAGCACGACGGCGGCGGCCGCAACCAGCGGAACGAGCAGACGTTTGCGGCGTGGCGGGGCGGCCGGCGAGACCGCGGCCCGCGCTCCACTCGAAGCGGTGCTGAGCGACTCGAGGTCGAATGCCAGGTCGCGCGCCGAGTGGAACCGCTCTTCGGGATTCTTCTCCAGGCAGTGGCGCACGATGCGGTCGAGGCCGCCGGGCAGGCCGGGATTGATGCTGGCGAGCTCGGGCGGTTCGTCCTTGAGAATCGCGCTCATGGTTTCCACCGACGACTCGGCCTGGAAGGCGCGCCGCCCGGTGACCGCTTCGAACAGGATCGCGCCGAGACAAAAGATGTCGGAGCGGTGATCGACCGGCTGGCCGCGCACCTGTTCGGGCGACATGTAGCCGATGGTGCCCAGGACCAATCCCGGCTGGGTTCCCAGGACTTCGGTAGGAGCGCTGGTGGCCTCGGAGAGGGCGGCGGGGCGGGAGGTGAGCTTCGCCAGGCCGAAATCGAGGATTTTGAGGCGGCCGTCGCGGGTGAGGAAGAGGTTGTCGGGCTTGAGATCGCGGTGCACGATGCCCTTGGCGTGAGCGGCGGCCAACCCGCGCGCGGTCTGGACGGCGCAATCGATGGCCTTCCGCGCGGGAAGCGGGCCCTGGCGCAGGCGCTCGCGCAGGGTCTCGCCTTCGAGCAACTCCTGGACGATGTAAAGTGCGCCGTCGTGGAGGCCGATATCATATATGGCGACGATATTCGGATGGTTGAGCGCGCCGGCCGCGCGGGCTTCCTGCTCGAAGCGCGCGCGGCGGTCGGCATCGAGCTGGAGGGCGCCGGGGAGGACCTTGATGGCCACGTCGCGCTGGAGACGGGGGTCGCGGGCGCGGTAGACTTCGCCCATGCCGCCGGCGCCGATCAACGAGACAATCTCGTAGGGGCCGAGGCGAGAGGCGGCAGCGAGAGGCATGGTCTGGGCATTATACCGTGGGGGCGGACCGGGTGGGCCGGCGGAGTCGGGTGACGCCTCTTAGGTCGCATCGCAGCGGGAATGGCGAGCGCCGATTCATGCGGCGATGGATAGCCGTGCGGATTTGGCCCGCCACTCTTTACGGCACCCTGCAACGACTGATCAGCCGGGACGAAGGGTACAGAGGCTGGTGTAGAGGGAAGGGACGGCGCTGGTGGCCGCGGGTTCGGCACTGGGCTTCGGCGGCGCGTTGGCCCTCTGAAGCGCTCTTGCCGCTTACAGCCACATGCCCGCACGGACCTTCGACCAACCGGTCAACGGTCCGCTGCCCCGTCGCATCGCTACGGGAGGAATGAGGCTGGCTTGCTTCGACGAGCCGGGGGGATGTCATAATGTCCAGCAGCAGAGATTGAAGCGACGGAAGAGGAGATTCCCGTGGAGCAGACCTCTATAGCCCCAATGCTCTCGGTTCGGAGGGGGGCGAGGGCGATCGAATTCTATAAGGCGGCGTTCGGAGCCGGCGAGTTGTTCCGCATTGACGACGAGAGTGGAGCGGTGGTCGCCCGGTTGTCGGTGGGGCCAGCGGAATTCTGGGTCGCCGACGAGTCTCCGGAGCACCAGAACTTCAGCCCCGAGTCTCTCGGCGGCGGTTCGGTGCGGATGGTGATGATCGTGGAAGATCCGGATGCCGCATTCGAACGGGCCGTCGCGGCAGGCGCCACCGTGGTTTGGCCGGTCAGCAACCAGTATGGCTGGCGGCTGGGACGAATCGTCGATCCGTTCGGACACCATTGGGAAATCGGCAAGCCTTTGGCGGAAGGCTCTTGAGTCCTCGAACGCCCGTTCCAGTCCGGCGCGCGCGATTGCGGCGGAGAGGCCCAGGAGCAAGCTGCCGAGGCAGATGGCGGCGCATCACAACACAAGGGGGTTATTACAACTATGGGCACAGACGGGCGATCCGGCCCTTGAGCGCCTGCTCGAATCAGGGCCGACGTGAGCGCGCGCGCCGTCGCCCGGATGGACGTCCTTTGGCCGTGGATGTCAATCGCCGGGCCCGGCCGAGCAGATCCCGCAGCGCATCGGGATGTACCCGCGAGAGACGAACCAGCACCCCCGGGTATTTCAGGTAATGATCGGTGATGTAGTACGTCTCCGGGTCGGCGGCCATCATCTCATCGCGCTCCTCGAAGGTCGTAGCCACAACGAGCGAGTCTTCGTCTTCCCGCAGACGCGCGAGCAGCTTGCCGCCAACCTTGAAGGCCGGAGTGCCGTAGGATGTGGATTCCTCTACGTTGTCGAACGAGAGGGCGATTTTGCGGGCGTCTTCGAAAGTCATGCTCGAGGCTTCCTCCGCGGAGCGACCGCTCCCGACGGCCGCAGCTCGGTACCAGGGGTGCGGTTATAGGCGGTACATACCGTCGAAATCGGCAAAATAACACTCCACCGCCAGGGCAGGCTCGGCGGCGCGGAGGACGCCGGCAGCGCGCGCCACGTCGGCGATGATCGTCTCGACGGGCGCTCCCAGATAAGCGCCACAGTCGTTGTGGCCCACGATCACCGCCCGCCGCGGGTGATGCAGGGAGATGGAGGTGCGGACCATGCGCAAGACGAAATCCCTGTCCGGCTCGCCCTCCGGCGCGGCCAATGCCTTCCCGCCGCCGGGGACCTTTACGTGATCGAACACCCCGATTCCGCAACGCTTCAAGAACTTCCGGATCGCCACGTCGAAACGCGCGTCGAAGCAGGAGATCACACAGGCATCCGCCGTGTAGATCTCCACGGGCGAATCGAAATGGAAGAGTTTGTCCATCGCAATCACGCGAAAGCCCCGAACAGGCGCTGCCCCCGCTGAATGAGGTGCGGCGCGCGCGACCGGATGTCGCGGAAGAATGCCTCCCGGTCGGCGGGCGCGATCAGGATCTCCGACGCCGGCCCGTATTGGATCTTGACGCCGTCGGAGGCGAGCGGCAGCTTGGGCGAATCCTCGGAGGCCGGCCCGATGAAGCAGATGGCCTTATACGGGATGACGAGGCGGTTCAGCGCCGTGCGGATCACCAGGCCGCGGGGCGTGGTTACGTAGGACTGGGGATAGGCGCACAAAAACAGGATCAGCAGAACGGGTCCAGCGATCCAGTAGTCTCCCAGCAGAAATACGACGACTGCCAGGACAATTGCCGCCAGAATAAACACGTCGACCTTTGAACTGTGAGTCATGGCTTGCTCCGAACCTGAGTGGGGCAGACGTGGGTCCTCTGGCCAGCCTGCCCCGTTGATTTGTCAGCCGGCCTTGCGCTTGGACTTGATCTCGGCCAGCAGACGGTCGATCTCGCCTTCCTTCTCCATGGCCGCGAAGCGGTCGTCCACATTGTCGGCCACCAACTCGGCCTTGGCCTGTGCGGTCGATTCGGAATGCTGCACCTTGTGCTTCATCCGGTCGAATGCGGCCGACTTGGAGTCGTCGCCGATGGCCAGGTTGGCATCGGTGGCCTTGCCGAGGGCGCGCGACCGGCGGTGCTGGGCGATGAGCATGTCGCTCTTGGACTGCGCCTCCACCAGCTTCTGCTGCAGCTTCATCAACGCGCTCTTGAGGTTTTCCACTTGCGTCTTCTGGTCTTCCACCTGCTGGCGGAAGCTCTCGGACACGCTCTTATGGCTCATGCCGCGCTCCACGGCGGCGCGCGCCAGCACGTCGTCTTTCTTGTCCACGGCCATTTCGGCGCGGCGCAGCCACTGCTGCTCGGCCTCCTGGTTCTCTCTCAGCTTCTTCTCCAGGACGTGCTGGTCGGCGATCGAAATCGCCACTTGGGTTTTCACCTGGAGCAACTGGTTCTGCATGTCCAGGATCACCTGCTTGATCATCTTTTCCGGGTCTTCGGCCTTGTCGACAAGGTCGTTGATGTTCGCCCGGATTAATGTTGATACTCTCTCTAAGAGTGCCATCGGGTTTCTCCTTTCTTACTGTGTTCCGCCTTTGGCCTGGTTGTCGGGCTTGGGCGTCTTATCGCCAATCAATCGAACTTTCGAGAGCAGGTCCCGGAACGGCATGCCGGAGAGCGTCTCGAAAAGCGTCGGAATCTGCGCTGCCATCTGAGTCAGGTCGCCTGTAATCTTGTGGAGCCCCGCGGAGTCGCCATTGCCGGTGGAAATGACGGTGATCTTATCCACGTTGGCCAGGGGCGCGGCCAGGGCCTTCACGATCTCGGGCATGGTGTTGATCAGTTTGTCGACGATGGCCGCCTGGTTGAACTCCTGGTAGGCCTCGGCCTTCACGTTCATGGCGCGGGCTTCGGCATCGCCTTTCTTGAAGATGATTTCGGCTTCCGCTTCGCCCTGCGTGCGGATGGCGGCGGCGTGGCCTTCGGCCTCCATGGTGAGGCGCTGCTTTTCGGCCTCGGCCAGAGTTTCGATGCGGCGCCTCTCGTACTCCGCCGCCTTGAGCACGGTGGCGGTCAGCTCGCGGTCGCGGCGTTGGATTTCCGCTTCCTGCACCTTCACTTCGTGCTCCTTCTCGACCTGGTGAATGGTGACTTCCTCGGCGCGCACCTGCTGCTGCATGATGTTGGTCTGAATCTCGTAGGACTTGTCGGCCTGGGCCTGCTGCTTTTTCACCAGCTCGAGGTACTCGGCCTTCTTCACTTCGAGATCGCGCTGGGCCTCGGCCTGTTTGGCCTGGGAGAGAGTTTCGGCGAGCACCCGCTCCTGATCGGCCTGGGCTTTGGCGACGGCGGCTTCGCGCGAGGCGACGGCGCGCCGGATGGCGGTATCGCGGTCGGCTTCGGCGGTGGCCACGTCGGCATCGCGCTTGATGCGCGCCACGTCGGGGCGGCCCATGTTGGTGATGTACTCGTTCTTGTCGCGGACTTCCTTGATGGTGAACGAGATCACCTCGAGCCCCATCTTGTTCATGTCGTCGGCGCAAGTGGAGCGCATGCGGTCGCCCACCATTTCGGGTTGCTTCACGATCTCTTCCACGGTGAGCTGGCCGATGATGCCGCGCAGGTGGCCTTCCATCACCAGACGGATCAGGCCTTCGCGCTCGTCGGGCGGCTTGGTGAGGAACTGCTCGGCCGCGGTGAGAATCGACTCGGGATCGGACTTCACTTTAATCTGCGCCACGGCCTCCACGGTCACGGCCACACCCTGGCGGGTGTAGAGGTCCTGCTTCGGCGCGACGTCGAAGGACATCAGCTCGAGCGAAAGGCCGCGGCAGTTCTCCACCATGGGGAAGATTACGGTGCCGCGGCCCTTGACGACGCGCGTGCCGCGAAAGCCGTAGACGATGAGAGCCTCGTGCGGTCCTGCCTTGCGGAACAGCTTGGCGAACATCGCCATGATGAAGAGGATCGCCAGGATCATCAACAGGGCGACGACAATACTCGGATTGGCAGTCATAAAATCGGGCATCTCCTTAGCTCTTGAACTCCAGGTCGCCGGTGGGGTCTTCCCACGGGCGGACGTACGCAATACCTTTCTCGTAGCGCGTGACCATCACCTCCGCGCCTTTGGGGATGGCCACGCCATCCTCGCTGCGCGCGCCGGCAACGCGGCGCGTGCCCTCCTGTGAATAAATCAGCTCGCCGGTGCCGCCGGCGCGGATGGGAACGCTCAGCTTGCCGAGCACGCCGACCATGTCGTAATCCAACGGATTGAGCGACGCTTCGCGCGCCATCAGAACCTTGGCCAGGAACAGGAACACCAACGCGGAGGCTCCGATGCCGCTCATGGTGGACACCAGCAGGGCCACCACGAACCAGACCCCGCCGAAACGCTCCAGCAGGTATCCGGTGCCGCCGAACCACGCCAGGAACGCGGCAATGGTGCCGAAGTTAAACCACGAAAGCTCGTTCCCGCGCGCGGTTCCGGTCCCGGACTGCCCCCCGGCGTGAGGCATGTGAATCCCGTGATGGAAGTGCAGGTGCGGCAAATGCAAGTGCGCGCTGCCGGCCAGAAGCGCGATGGCGCTCAATCCGAAGCCGACGAGGAAACAGATAAGGTAAAAGTCGGACCAGGTCATGTACGCCTCCTCGTTTTATGGTTGCTCCCCGCGGGCGCCGGGGCTTTCAAAACCTCGATCAGCCGTTCGGCCAGTCCGGGGTTCTCCAGGATCTCTCCCAGCAGCACCAGGCACATCCGCGAATCGGAGTGCCGCGCCACGGTGAGCAGCGCGCGGTGCAACTCCACATCGCGGCTGAAGCGCTCGGCCCCGCTGACGAGCCACAGATCCAGCTTGTCCTCCAGCGCGCCGACATCCGAGATCAGCTCGTTCTCGAAGCCCTCCGGATCGTCCACCAGGTATCCCGGATGAACTTTGAAGAAGCGGGCGAGGAGCATGCGCGTGGAATTGGTGATGTGGGGCCGCGCGCCGCTCTCGATTTGCGAGAGGTAGCTCTGGCTGATGGACTTGTCGAGCTCCTTGAGGATCAGCCGGATGACTTCCTGCTGGGAGAGCTCGCGATCCATGCCGCGGAGGGCGCCCTCGACCTCGCGCAGGTACCGAAGTTTTTCGCCTAGCTTCATATCGCAATTTGTAATTATAGTATTGCAAATTGCAATTGATGTCAAGGGCAGAATTAGGCCTGTTTTCAAGCCCTTGTGAGATTCACCCGAGGATCGCCGCCTCATTCCAGAGCGCGTCGGGGCGCACATCGACATTCGCCGCCCCGGCGTATTCGGGGCGGACCTCGGCCACCGGCAGGGTGCGCCCGGCGGCATCGACGGCGCCGGCCAGCACCACGCGGCGCGGCGAAATCGCGGCCGCCAGATCCGGCAGGTCGGTGTGGCGCAGCAGATCAGGGACGAAGTTGCCCAGTGGGTACGTGTAGGTTTCGCTGTCCACGATGCGCTGGTACGAGGCGATGCCTCCCGCCAGGTAGAGCGCGCCGACGGCGGGTTCCAGCGCGGCGGCGAACTGCGCTATGACCGTGGCCGTGCCGCGGGCGGCGACCAGCACACGCCGCGACGCCAGATCGGGACGAGTGGCCCGCAGACCCCGGATGACAGCCAGCAGGTCCGTCACGCGCTGCCCCACCAGCGATTCGCCCAGGATGAACGACGCCCAGGCGTAGTCCTCGTCACTGTTATGCGACCTATTGTGACCGGCGGATCCGCGGCCGAACTCGGGCGTCAGATCACCGGTGTTGCGCAGATCGGGCGCGAACACCGCGCAGCCGCGAGAGGCGAGCAAATCGTAAAGCTCTCCCTCGTGCCATGCGCCGCGTCCATTCGGTTCGAGGACAATCACCAGCGGGCGGGAGGAATCGCGCTTTTTCGGCTGGAACAGCCATGCGGGCACCCAGACTTTGGGCGCCGATGGGAACTCCACGGCCTCGATTTCGGTCTCCCGATAAGTGGCGCGAGCGAGCGAGGTCATGCTATCCGCCGTGGGCCGGGTCACGCCGAACAAAACCTCCAGATTCGCCGGGACCCTGGCCACCTGGTGCTTGCGATTCAAGGTGTAGGGAGTCTCGCCATGGAAGGACGCGACCATATTGCCGGTCTCGGAAACGAAGAGCACCTCATCGCGCTCAGGGGACGTGGGAGGCTCTTCGGCGACGGGGCGGGAGTCACCCTTGAGCCATCGGCCGAACCAGTTGTAGATCTGGATCCGCATATCGTAAGTAAGGCCGTGCGGCAGAGGGGTGGCAAACCAGGACAACCGATCGGCGTGTCCGAGTGACTCGTACACTTTTCGAAGCTTCTGGAATTCCTCTATGCCGTTCTCGATATAACTCGGCGAGTAAGTGCCGAAAAAATCGTGACTGCTCACCTGGATCTGGAGCGGCTTCGGAGCCAGCGGGTAGAGCAGGTCCCAGCGATCGAATCCGAGAGGACCGGAGCCGGCCAGATCCTGTTCGGCATCATCGGTGGAGCCGGGAGGGTTGAAATTCGCGCAGGCCAGGTTCTCGGTGTTGCCGCTGGAGACCGCGGCGGCGGCGAGGCGCCGGTCGACCGCGGCGAGGAGCATGGTGGTGGTGCCGCCGCCGGATTGGCCGGTGGACGCCAGGCGCTGCGGATCGACCAGCGGATGAGAGGCCAGATAATCGAGGCTTCTGACGGCGTCCCAGGTTTGAAGGCGCGGGCTGCCGATGCCGGTCAGCAACATCTGACGGCCGGGGTACGTGTGTTCTCCGGTGGGGCCGAGACGGCTGCGCGAAGTTCCCGGCACGGGATAATAAACGCGCTCGCCCTGACCCATGGGGTCGAACCCCAGAACCAGGTAGCCGAGACGCGCGAGCCCCTGGCAGCAGCGCTGGTAAAGATCGCCGGCCTTGCCGTTGGCTGTGTGACCCATCTGGAAGAGCACACCGGGAAAGGGCGGGTTGCCGGCAGTAGGAATGTAGAGGTTCGCGGAAACGGGAAAGTCCGGCTGGCTTTGGTAGATCACCTTTTCGAGGCGATAGCCGGGGCGCTCGAACGAGCCGACCGTGCGCGCATTCAGGGGCGTGCGTTCCGGCATGCCGCCGGCGATCTTCCAGAATGTCTCGGCGACCCACTCCTGCCGCGCGCGCACGGCTGCGGGCGTGGTGAGCCTGGCGATCTCTCCGTTGCGCATGTGGTAGGCGCGCTCGGCCAGGTCGCGGAGATGATCCGGCAGGCATCGCGAATACTCGCGGTAGATTTTGACGGGGGATTGCTGCTGGGCCCGGGTGGCGCGCAGGATGGCTCCGCACGCCGCGAGGGCCAGCAGTTCACGCCTGGTAGTTGTCAAGTCGTCACCTCTCGCACGGCGGACTTATCGGCGGCCCGCCGGCGAATCTCCCACGGAGATTTCACCGAGATCGTACCACCCGTCGCTTCCCCGCCCCGCGATTCCCAGCGAGATCGCGGGGCGGCGGGTGCGGGGGTCGAGCAGCGCCGTTTGCAGACGATACTTGCCTGCGGGGAGGCTCGGCACCGCGACCGCATCTTCCACCAGGGCATCGCCGGGCAGCCACTTGCGGACATCGGCGGGCAACTCCAGGGTGCCGTCGGCTTCGCCGTGAAACTCGAGCGCCAGGACGTAGGGACGATAGACCGGCGCAACTCCCGAGTTCACCCACCACATGCGAAACATGGCGTCGGAGCCGGCGGTGACTGTTGCGGGATACTCGATGCGCCGCAATTCCAGTCGATAGCCCATGTGCTTCTGAAATTCTTCGAAGGCGCTCTTCCATTCGGCGGGAATGGCGGTGGATTTGACGTTCAAGGAAGTGACATGCCAGCGCAGGGCTTCAGCGAGGATGTAGTTGACGTCCCAGCCCTGCCGTTTCCAGGACTCCGGTGTGCCGCAGGTTTCGAACGACACGGGAGCGCGCTGCCAAACGTCGAGAACGCCGGCGCGCACCATCTGCAAGGGGTAGAAATCGAGCATGTGAGACCACCCGGCGCGCAGGTCGCCCAGGCAGTCGAAGCGCCAGCCGGCTCCCTTGGCTGTACCGTAGTGCAACGCCTCGGGCTCATCGAAGTTCATCAGCAGAGGGGTGGAGGGGAATGCCTGGAACCAGATGTCGACCAGCGCCTTCTGGTGTGCGAATGCCGGCATATAATTGCTCCAACCTTCGCCCCAGTAGCCCACCGAGGAGATGTCGACGGAGTCGAGGCGGGGATCGCCGTCGTAGCGCCGGCCGGCGGCGCGCACCAGGTCACCCCAATGCTTGAGGTAGAGCGGGTCGGCGAAATCCGGCTCCCAGACGGGCTCGCCTTCCTTGTTGGCGCGCCGGGCGCCGGTGGCGCGATACCACTCCGGCAGGGGGTGCTTCGGGTCGTAGGGCATCAGCCGCATCGCGAGTTTCTGGCCGTGACGCCCGGCTTCTTCGAGCGCGCGGTCGAGAATGGCCCAGTGGACGTCTCCTTTGGCGGGTTCGAGGGTTGCCCAGAACCAGCGGCAATAGGCGATGGTGGATTGCGGAAAGTCGGGTGCTGCGCCCGCCGGGAGCGGACCGGTGGGGCCTTCCTCGGACCACTGGACGCCGGGATTGAGCGGATCGCCGTTGAAACGCTGGAAGGTCTGAATGCCCATTCCGGGATTCACCAGCACGTCGTGGATGCGCGCCGGCCGGACGACGGTGGTCTGGCCCCAAGCGAGCGACGCCAGGCTCAGGGCTGCGACAACGGTGTGAAATCGCATTGGCGTTCCCGTTGATTACTCTCCGGCAAGGGGCGCCCGTTTGTCAAATGGCCGGCGAGTGAAGGCCGCCATGCAAGGTGAGGAGGTGTCGCTGAAGCCGGGCGGCTAATCCTGGTTGCCGCAGTCCTTCGTCTTGGGCGTTCCATCCGGACAGGTCTGGCTGCGCTTGACCAGGGCCGCGGTAGCCGCAGCCACGGCCGCGCCCCCGGTGGAAGCCAGGACGATTGGCAGCGTCTTGCTTCCTTTCGCCGAAATGGCGCCATCGAGCTTGCCGGCGACAGCTTTGTCCCGATTCAGAATGGTGACCTTGGATCCGGAAGCCAGCTTGTACTCGAGAGATCCGGAATTCAGGTGAACCAAGAGCCGGTCCTGCTTTGCCTCGGTCTTCAGCGAGGAGCGCGGCGCCAGGATCAGCACTGCGTCATCCGCAAACCGAAGAACCGCGGGAGCGTCCGTGGTAGAGACCTCGTCCCCGCCTCCAATCGGCACCGAGACAGCGGCCGCGGCCGGCACTTCGGTCCCGTTCAAGCGGAAGGAACCGGAAGCTGTCACCGTGCCGCCCGGCGGAGAAGCCGCGGCCGTGAATGCCACGGACAGGAGCACGCTGGTGACCTTGCGGAACATGCGGCTTCATTGCAGCACGGGGCCCCATCGGGCGCAATAGCCCAAAGGTGGTAGTTGCGGCGCAGCGGCCCAGGCCGCCAGGAGTCGCCACTTACCGGTGCGAATGCTGGTCGAAGAAGTCGAAGACCTGGGGCTCGATGATGGCCACAATCGTCTCGTGCGTCGCGCCCGGCATCTCCACGTAGTGCGGGTCGAGTCCGTGCTCCCGGGCCAGGTTGACGCTGAGACGGGTCGTGTTCAGCGCCGGATCCTGATCGCCCACGATCACCATGAGCGGCACGCCTTTCAGCCGCTCGTAGGGGAGGCCCTGGAACCCCGCCGCGCTTACGCCCGACGCGCTGGCCGCCACGGCCGCCCAGCGCTCCGGGAACTTCTGCCCCAGGTACCAGGCGCCGGCGCCGCCCATGGAGTGGCCAAACAGGAAGATTCGGGATGGATCAATGGGATACTCCTTCTGAACCAGCTCCAGCACGTTCAGCCCGTCCTTTTCGCTCAGCTCGTTCTGCCGCTGTCGGGCCGCCGGATTCGCCATGCCGGCTCCGCCACGGCCGAACCGCCCCGCCGCGGCGGACGTCCCCATTCCCATGCCGACCGATCCCCAGCCTGCGCTCGGACGATACCCCAGGGGACACACCACCAGATAGCCGTGCTGCTCGGCCATTTTGGTGAGAATCCCGCCGTCGCGGTCGAAGTAGAAATTCTCATCGCGAGTGGAGCCGTGGAGCACCAGGACCATCGGCAGCCTGGAGCGGCCATCCCATTTCTGGGGCACGTACAGGCGGTACGGCATCATCTCGCGGGCCTCTTCGAACCAGTAATGGCGCGTGTGATCGCCCTTGGCGCGCCAGAGCAGATCCTTGCCGGATTCCAGGGCCTTCAGCAACTCGGCCGAACGGCGGACGCCCTGGGCAAAATCGTAGGGGACCGAGTGAGGCTCGAACGGGATTCCGAAGTCGGCCGCATTCAGGCGGCGCCGTCCCACATTCACCGTGCCCGCCAGAACGTAGGGGTAGCGAATGCTGGCTTTCGTTCCGTCGTGCCCCTGGATCCTGGCCAGCCGGCGCTCGATGCTTTCGCGCCCGGTGGCGATGCCCTGCACCAGCTGGACCGGCTCTTCGAGTGCGGCAACCGGCTCGTCGCCATCGAACAGCTCGGCGCGAAGCCGGTATGCCCCATCGGCCACTCCTGTCAGGTCAGCGTCGAAACCGAACGGCTCGGAGACCAAGTTAACGCTCATCATCTCGAAGTCGCCGATCGGCCGCACGCCGGCGGCATCGGGTTTGCCTGTGGAGCTCACCAGCGACGCGCGAAGCTTCAGTCCTCGCGCCGGCCGGAACGGGGCCCCGTAGACCTGCGAGATCCTTGCGATCAGGGGAGCCGACGAGTCGCCCACCACGGTGTCCGGGCGCAGCACCAGCGACCAGGCAAACTCGGTTTTCGGATCCCAGGGCCGGCCGTTCAGCAGGGTCAGCGCGTTGGCCACCTTGCGCCGCATCTCTCCGGCCTGCCCGCCGGCCTGCAAAGCCGCGCTCTCGGTGAGGAGGCGGTCGGCTTGCGACTTGACGTCGTCCGGCACGCCCGCTGCGCGCAGCAGGTTGCGCGCCGCCACGGCCATTGCCGGCGTGTCCGGCTGCTGATCGGGCGTCATCGGCTGGGGGGGAGCTTGCCCCCAAACCGCGGCGGCCAGAAAAATTCCGGACAACACTTGAACGGCGATCATGAAATTCCGGCGAGCTGCTGGAATCGGCCGGTGCTGTCGCCGATGCTTTCCGGTTTCACTCCCATGCCGTCGAGCATGGTGAGGTAGAGGTTGGTCATGGGCGTCTGCTGCTCGAACGCGATGTGGCAGCCGGGCTTGAGGCTGCCGTCGCCGCGCCCGAACAGCAGGATCGGGAGATTCTCGTGGAGGTGGCGGTTGCTGTCGCTGAGCCCGCTCCCGTATAGGACCATGGAGTGGCTGAGGAGCGTGCCGTCGCCGTCCGGAGTGGCCTTCATCTTGCCGACGAACCCGGCGAAGATCCGGGTATGGAACTGGTTGATTTTCGAGAGGCGGTCGAGCCAGTCGGGCCGGTTGCCGTGATGCGATAGCGGATGGTGCCCGTCGGGCACTCCGATCTGTGGGTACGCGCGGAGACTGCCTTCGCGGCCCATGACCAGGGTCACCACACGAGTCAGGTCCGCCTGGAACGCCACGACGGCCATGTCGAGCATCAACTTGACATAGTCGGCATACTCGTAGGGCACGCCCACCGGCTTCTCGAAATCGGGAGTCACTTCGACCACCTGGTCCTTCTCCGCCTGCTGAATGCGCTTTTCGATTTCGCGCACGGCGGTGAGGTACTCGTCGATCTTCCTGCGGTCGGCGCCGCCTACCGTGCCCATGATCCGCTGGGTGTCCTGCTGGACCATGTCGAGGATGCTCTTGCGGTCGGCCAGCCGTTTGGCGCGAACCTCGGGAGGAAGCGTGATGTCTTCGCCGCCGAACAGCCGCGCGAACACGGCGCGCGGGTTGGTCTCGGGCGGATTGGGCGTCTGCGGACCTTTCCACGAGAGGCTGTTGGTGTAAGCGCAACTGTACCCGGAATCGCAGTTGCCCACGGTGCGAGTGTCTTCGCACCCCAGCTCCAGGGAACGGAACCGGGTCTGGGAACCGATGGCGCCGGCCGCGACCTGGTCGACGGAGATCCCGACTTGAATGTCCGCCCCGGAAGTCTTCTTGGGATGCACGCCGGTGAGGAAGCTGGCGCCGGCGCGCGCGTGATCGCCGCCGCCGTCGCCCAAGGCGTTGCCGTTGTGGTCCATCAGGCCGGACAGGACGAACATGTCTTCGCGGTAGGGCTCGAACGCCTTCAGGATGGGCGTCAGTTCGAAGTCCTTGCCGGTTGCCGCGGGAGTCCAGTCGCGCATCACCATGCCGTTGGGGACGTAGGTGAACACCGCCCGGACCGGGGCCCTGGCGCCCACCGCCGCGGGCGCGGCAAAGGCCGGGATCATGGAATCCAGCATGGGGAGCGCCACCGACACGCCCAAGCCCCGCAGCAGTTCGCGCCTGGATAAATGCTTCCTGGTAATGTTCATGATTTTTTCGCGTCTCCTCTTCGCATTTGGAATGGCAGGCTCTTCACGATTTCCAGCACCAGGGTGGAAAACCGGTAATGGTTGGCGGCTACCTGGCCGGCGATCCTCTTCACCACGGGTTTGTCGTAACTCTCCAGGCCGCGGCCCAGCGCGTAGGTCAGCATCTTCTCCGCGAGGCACTGGGCGAACGCGTCGCCGTCCGATTTCAGAATGGCGGCCAGCTCGATCGGCCCGCGGAAGCTACGGCCGTCGGGAAGCGTTCCGGAAGCGTCCACCGGATTCTTCCCGTCCTTCTCGCGCCACTGCCCGATGGCATTGTAGTTCTCCAGGCTGAAGCCGATGGGGTCCATGCGGACATGGCAACTGGCGCACACCGCGTCGGTGCGGTGCACTTCCATGCGCTGGCGCAGCGTAGCCCCTTCGGGCACCTTGGCGTCGGCCAGGTCGGGAATGCCGGGCGGCGGGGGCGGCGGCGCCATGTTGAGCAGGTTTTCCAAAACCCACTTTCCGCGCAGCACGACCGAGGTGCGGTCAGGGTAGGACGAAACCGTCAAAATTCCCGCCTGTCCCAGAAGCCCGCGGCGCGGCGTGCCGGCCAGGCTCACCTTTCGAAACTCGGGTCCGGTGACTCCAGCAATTCTGTAGAACTGCGCCAGGTATTCGTTGACGAAGGTGTAATCGGCGTCGAGAAATTCCAGGATGCTGCGGTCTTCGTGAATGAGGTTCTCGAAGAACATCCCGGTTTCGCGCTCCATCGACATCCGGAGGTAGCTGTCGTATTGCGGAAACAGGTAGAAATCCGGCACGTGCGATTCGAGCGCGCGAATCTGCAGCCACTGGCCGCCGAAGTTCTCCACCAGGCCGCTGATTTTCGGGTCCTTCAGCATTCGCCCGGCCTGCGCGGTGAGGACTTCGGACTTCTGCAAGGAGCCTCGATCCGCGGCACGGAGCAACTCCTCGTCCGGCATGCTGGACCACAGGAAGTACGAGAGCCGCGAGGCCAGCTCATAGTCGTTGAGGGGGTACGCGCCGCTCGCGGCGGCCCGCTGCGGGCCCCGGTCCTTCTCGATGCGGAACAGGAAATTCGGAGACACCAGCATGGCCTGAATAGCCATCACAATCTGTTCTTCGAAGGAATCGCCGCGCTCCCTCACGCGCGCGATCTGGGCCATCAACTCGTCGATCTCCGGCCTGGTCACCGGGCGGCGGTAGGCGAGGCGGGCAAGGTTGGAAACGATCTTGCGATCGCAGCCCGGCTGGTGACTGCCATCGTAGTGGCCGCACACGTAGATTTTGTGGAGCTGCCCGGCGGACGGCTTGATTTCGGGATGGTCGGGGCCGCCGATGTCCACAAACTGGATCCGCATGTTGTCGGGCCGCGAGAGGCGCACGCCGTTGACGGTGAACGCGACGTCGTTGGCATCGTCGTTGTTGTTGGCGGCGTTGTTGCCCCGGCCGCCGCGGCCCGCGCCGCCACGGCCGCCCGCTCCGGCGGCGGGTCCCGCTCCACCGGGCGACCCGGCCAGGAACGCGGCGCGCCGGGCTTCAAATGCCGCAACCTGCTCCGGTGTCGCGTTGGGCGGAAGCTGCTGGAAGCCGCCGCGGCCCCGGCCCGCGGGAACCGGCCGCTTGGACGGATTCCTGGCGGCATACGCTACCGGCAGACCCTCGAACTGGCGCGGAAATCCGAATGCCAGCCAGTGGTCCCCTTCCGTCACCATCGCGCGAAATTCCTGGGCCTTGCCCTCGAGCTGACCGTCCACCGACGTGGTGAACGCCAGCTTGCCGTCGATCCACGCAGCCATTTCCAGCGGCTCCGATCCCGGCGGCCGCGACCCGTTGTCGGGGGTCATCCGGAACACATACTCGCCGGTTGCCGGAAACGTATGCTGCACGTGAAACGTGTTCGGCATGCTCAGGCCGGACTCGTCGTAGTTGGTGAGGGTGTAGTAGGGATGGGTGGTGAAGATCAACTGGTCGGGGTCGCCCGGCCGGCGCCGCAACGGCGGCTGCACACGGATCATGGTGGCCTTCGCCGACTGCGGTCCGTAGACGGCGGTCCGCGCCACAGTTTCGGCGGCCTGCAGATACTTTTCCATCTGCACGACGGAGAGCGAAAGCACGTCGCCGATGTTGTCGAACCCGTAGCCGGAGTCGTCTTGTGGAAAGTCGTCGGCCGGCCGGAAGTTGACCCCCAGGAGGTCGCGCACCGTGAGGTCGTACTCGGCGCGGTTCAAGCGGCGCGCGGTGACGCGGCCCGGGTCGGGCGGAGCCGCGCGGTCCAGGCGATCCAACTCGGCGGCCACCCAATCGGTCACCGCCTTGGCTTCGGCCTGGTCCGGGCGCGGAACTCCCTTCGGAGGCATCTGGCCGGACTTCACCTTCTCCAGAACGTGTTCCCAGTGGTCGCGATCCTGCGCCACGGATGCGGCGGTGGTGAACGCTTCGAGATTCAGGCCGCCCGAGAGGAGCTCGGCATTGTGGCAGCCGTAACAGTTCCTGGCGAGGAAAGGTTGAACCGAGGTGCGGAACGAGGCGGCGTTGGGCGGCGACTTCACGTCGGAAGCCGAAGTCCCGGCGGGCAGAAGCAGCCACCACGCAGCAATCGACAGCAGGCCCAATCGCTCGACAGATCTCACATAGCCCTCGCAGGTAGACGAATACCCAGCTACCCGATATTGGTATTGAGTGGATTATATAAGAATGGCTAGGGAGTGGGCACCTATCTAAGGTTGGGTAGCGGCGGTCCCCCAACCTCCCCAACCAAAGACAGGTGACTTCCCTCCGGGACTTTGATACTGTAGCGCAGAGGGATGTCTGTCTGAAACGAATCGTCGCAGTTCTGGCGGCGGCCGCGACCCTTATCGCCGCGGATGAATCGGTCGCACCGCTCGGCACGTACACTCCCGCGGAGAGGCGGCACTGGGCATTCCAGCCGAGGAAAGACGCCGCGCCGCCGTCGTTCACGCTGGCCGCCGACAAGGCCTGGGTCAAGACTCCCATCGACGCCTTCATCCTGGAACAGCTCGAGAAGGCAGGCCTGAAGCCGGCGCCGCAGGCCGACCGCGCCACGCTGATTCGCCGCGTGACGTACGACCTCCACGGACTGCCGCCGACCCCGGAAGAGATCGACGCCTTCGTCCAGGACCGGTCGCCAGACGCCTGGGAGAAGCTGGTCGACCGGCTGCTCGCTTCGCCGCACTACGGCGAGCAGTGGGGTCATCACTGGCTGGACGTGATGCGCTTCGCCGAATCCGACGGCTACGAGTACGATACGCACCGCCCGGACGCCTACCGCTACCGCGACTACGTCGTGCGCAGCTTCAACGACGACAAGCCGTACGATCAGTTCGTCAAGGAGCAGCTTGCCGGCGACGAAATGGACGCGCGCAACGAGACGTACCTGATCGCCAGCGGATTTAATCGCCTCGGCACCCTGCGCAAGAATGCAGGCAACCAGGACGTCGCCAGCTCGCGCAACGAAGTGCTCACCGAGATGACCAATATCGTGGGCGCGGCATATCTCGGCGTCACGGTGGGCTGCGCGCGGTGCCACGATCACAAGTTCGATCCCTTCCGGCAGTCCGACTACTACCGCTTGCAGGCGCACTTCGCGCAGACCGACGCCAACGATATCGTAATGGCGAGCCAGGAAGAGCAGGCCGCCTGGAAAGCCAAGGCGGATCCCATTCAGCAGGAAATGCGAAAGTTGCAGATGCAGCTTCGCCGCGCTCCGGAAGAACAAAAGGCCAAACTGGAGGCCGACCTGGACAAGCTGGATGAAACACTGCCGGCGCCGCTCTCCTCCATTTACAGCGTCAAGGACGATCCGAAACAGGCGACCCCGATCCACCTGCTGTCACGCGGCGATTACCTGGCCAAGGGCGACAAGGTCGGCGTACGCCCGCTGGGAATCCTGTTGCCGGACGGCGCTCCCGAAGCGCCGCTCGACACCGCGAATCCGCGGCTCAAACTGGCCGAGTGGGTGGCGGACCCGGCGAACCCGCTCACCGCACGGGTCATGGTGAACCGCATCTGGCAGTTTCATTTCGGCCGCGGGATCGTCGCCACGCCCAACGATTTCGGCCGCATGGGCATGCGGCCCTCCCACCCGGAATTACTGGATTGGCTGGCCAACCAGTTCATCGCGGGCGGATGGAAGCTCAAGCCCATCCACCGCATGATTCTGCTGTCGAGCGCCTACCGGCAATCGAGCATTTCGCCCATCGAAAAAATCGCGATGGAGAAGGACGCCGACGATGCGCTGCTCTGGAAGTTCACGCATCGCCGCCTGGAAGCGGAAGAGATCCGCGATTCCATGCTGGCCATCGCTGGGCGGCTGAATCTGAAGCCAGGCGGGCCCAGCGTGATGGTGCCGATCGATCCGGAGCTGGTGCTGATGCTGAAGCGGCCGCAGTATTGGGTGCCGACGCGCGACAAGAGCGAGTACGACCGCCGCACCCTGTACATGATCTACAAGCGCAACCTCCGCCTGCCGCTGATGGAGGTGTTCGACGCGCCCGACACGCTGCTTTCCTGCGCGCGCCGCGAACAGTCCACGCACGCGCCGCAGGCGTTGGAACTGCTGAACGGCCAGACTTCCAATGAACTGGCCGCGGTCTTTTCCGGGCGGCTGCTCAAGGAGCGCACCACCCCAGCGGAGCGCATCGATTACGCCTGGCGCCTGGCCGCGGGCCGGCTGCCGAACGCTTCCGAGAAGGCGCTGGCCAGGAAGTTTCTGGCCGGCGCGCCCGGCGATCCCGCCCGGACGAAGGAATTCGCCCTGGCCGTCTTCAACCTGAACGCGTTTCTGTATGTGAATTGAGATGCCCGAACACATTCGATATGCCCGCAATCGCCGCGAGTTTCTGACCCACTGTTTCTGCGGCGCCGGCTCGCTGGCGTTCGCTTCGATGATGGCCCAGCAACAGGCGGCGGCCGCCCGCTACAATCCGCTGGCACCCAAGCCGCCCCACATGCCCGAACACGCCAGGGCCAAGGCCTTCATCTTCGTTTACATGGCGGGCGGCCCCTCGCATCTCGAGACCTTCGATCCCAAGCCGCTGCTCAATGAGCTGAACGGCCAGAAGCGGCCGGCCGAGTTCGGCGACGTGAAGTATCAGAACGTCAACGCGGCGTCGCGTCTGCTCGGCTCCAAGTGCACGTTCAAAAAATATGGCAAGTCGGGCATCGAGGTGTCGGACCTGTTCCCGCACCAGGCCGAAATTGTAGACGACCTGTGCGTCATCCGCTCGATGCACGGCGACATGGTGGTGCACTCCGCCGCTCAGTATCAGATGATGACCGGACGCGTGATTCCCGGATTCCCGGCGATGGGAAGCTGGGTGGTGTACGGACTCGGATCGGTGGCGGAATCGCTGCCCGCCTACGTGGTGATGCCCGATCCGCACGGAGCGCAGGAGGCGGGCCTGCCCATGTACAATCGCGGATTCCTGCCCTCGGTGTTCCAGCCGACCATGCTGCGCCCGGGCAGCAAGCCGGTCCTCAATCTCGACCTGCCGAAGGGCGTATCGCTCGCCGAGAGGCGCGGCACCGTCGATCTGATTCGCGCGCTCAACGAAGCCAATCTGCCCGGCGAGGATCCCGAGTTCGCCGCCCGCATCTCCGCCTACGACACGGCCTTCAAGATGCAAACCGAAGCGCCGGAAGTCTTCGACCTCAGCAAGGAACCGAAAGAGACGCTCGACCTGTACGGCGTGGGCGATCCGAAGACCGACGACGACGGACGCCGCTGCCTGCTGGCGCGGCGCATGGTGGAGAAGGGCGTGCGGTTCGTGTGCGTAGTCTCCGGAGGCGGCGCGGCCGATACCGAGTGGGACGCCCATTCGAACATCGAAGGCAACCACGCCAAGATGGCGTCGTTCACCGATAAGCCGGTGGCCGCGCTGGTCCAGGATCTGAAGCGCCGCGGCCTGCTGGACTCCACCATCGTGCTGTGGGGCGGCGAATTCGGCCGGTCGCCGGAATCGGAGAAGGGCAACGGCCGCGATCATCACAACACCGGGTTCACCATGTGGGTGGCCGGCGGCGGATTCAAAGGCGGCACGGTGTACGGCGCGACCGACCCCATCGGCCTCAAGGCCGTGGAAAAGCCGGTTCACTTCCGTGACCTGCACGCCACCTTGCTGTACCAGATGGGCCTCGACCAGGACGCGCTGAGCTACATGTACCTGGGACGCAAGGAGCGCCTGACCGAAGTCCGCGGCGAAATCATCCACGACATTATCGGGTAGCGCGGCGGGTCAGGCCCCTCTGGAGTACAATCGTCTCTGCTGATGAGATCCTGCCTGACACCGCTCGAACTGCTGGCGCGCAGCGCGTCCGTCTATCGCGACCAGATCGCCGCCATCGAAGGCCCGCGCCGCATCACCTATGCCGAGTTCCACGAGCGGGTCCACCGCCTCGGCTCCGCCCTCCGCCGTCTCGGCGTCGGTCCCGGCGACCGCGTCGCGGTCCTCGCGCCCAACAATCTCGCCGCGCTCGAGGCGCATTTCGGACCCATGCTCATCGGCGCCGTCCTCGTCATGCTCAACACGCGCCTGCAGACCCAGGAACTCGCCTGGATCCTCAATCACTGCGGCGCCAAAGTCCTCATCGCCGACCCGCAACTTCTCGACGCCATCCAACCCGCCCGCGCCGGCCTTCCGACCGTTCAGCACATCGTGAGCGACTACGAGCGATTCCTCGCCACCGGCGATCTTCCGCTCGCGGACCTCCCCGAACCTGAGGAAGACGGCCTCATCTGCATCAATTACACCAGCGGCACGACGGGCTTCCCCAAGGGCGTCATGTTCACGCACCGCGGCGCCTGGCTCAACGCCGTCGGCGAGATTGTCGAGCAGGGCCTCAGTTCGCGCAGCGTGTACCTCTGGACCTTGCCCATGTTCCACTGCAACGGCTGGTGCTTCCCGTGGGCCATCACGGGCGTCGGCGGGTGCCACATCCTGCTGCGCCAGGTCGACGCGCAGGAGGCCGTCCGCCTCATCGTCGAGGAGGGCGTCACGCATCTCTGCGGCGCGCCCGTGGTCGTCGCCACGCTCACGCGGTACTGCGCCAGCCTCGGCATCCGTTTCACCAACGGCCTGAAGATCATCACCGCCGGCGCGCCACCGGCCCCCGCCGTGATCCGCGCCGCCGAAGAGACCGGCGCCGATCTCGCCCACCTCTACGGCCTCACCGAGACCTACGGCCCCCACACCATTTGCGCGTGGAAGAGCCAGTGGGACTCGCTCGACGCCAATGCCCGCGCGCAGATCAAGGCCCGCCAGGGCGTGCCCTTCCTCATCGCCGGCACCGGCCTGCGGGTCGTCGATGTCCACATGGCCGATGTCCCGCCCGACGGCCAGACGATGGGTGAAGTCATCATGCGCGGCAACAACGTCATGCTGGGTTATTACAACAATGTTAAGGCGACCGAGGAGGCCTTCGCCGGCGGATGGTTCCACTCCGGCGACCTCGCCGTGATGCACCCCGACGGCTACATCGAGCTGCGCGACCGCGCCAAGGACATCGTCATCTCGGGCGGCGAGAACATCTCGTCCATCGAAGTCGAGAAGGTGATCGCCGACCATCCGGCGGTGTCCGAAGTCGCCATCGTCGCCTGGCCCGACGAGAAGTGGGGCGAGGTTCCCAGAGCCTTCGTGGGCCTCAAGCCCGGCGCCGCCGTCACCGCCGCCGAGCTGATCGAGTGGTGCCGCGCGCGACTGGCCCACTTCAAGTGCCCCAAGCACGTCGAGTTCACTACGCTCCCCCGCACCGCCACCGGCAAGATTCGCAAGAACGAACTGCGCGGGCAGGGGCAAGCATGAGCGTCGAGCGCGAGGGAGGCGGGCACTTCCCGCTGGTGTAAGATGAGGGATAGATGAGCATAGCGACCCCTGCGTATTTTGAGATCATCGAATTCATTGCTGGGGGCACCACGCCCGAAGCCGTTGCTCAATTCCGGCCGTCGCCCGAAGCGCAGCAGCGAGTCGCCGAGCTCATCGAGCGCGAAAAGGAAAATGGCCTGTCGCCGGAAGAGAAGGCGGAGTTGGATCATTTCATGGAGCTGGAGCACATTCTGAGAATGGCAAAGGCAAAGGCCCGCCGGATCCTCTCGCGTGGCCGGTGACGTTAGTGAGCAACTGCGAGCCGTCGTAGCGGCGCTTCGCTGCCCGACAACCTGGCGTATGCCTGCGTTCTCTGTAACCGCCACAAGGGAAGCGACGTAGCTTCAATCGACCCGAACACAGGAGAAGCAGTTCGGTTGTTCCATCCCCGCCGGGACCGGTGGAGCGATCATTTCAGTCTCGAGGCCGAGCTGATTAAACCACGTACCGAGGTCGGGACCGCAACACTCCGGGTACTGCGGCTGAACACTGCCGAAAGACTTGCCGAACGCCGGCTATTGCAGAATTCAGGCCGGTATCCATAGCAACCCAGGCTACCAGGTGTAGCGGCCGGCGAACTGCATCTGGCGCGGCGATCCGAACTGGCCGGTTAACTGGCCGAATACCGACGGCGAGGTGACCGTAACGTTCGCCGAACTCGGATCGAACCGAATGGTGTTGGTCACGTTGAAGCTCTCCCAGCGAATCTGGAACTTGTGATGCTCCGACCAGGGCATGGTGAAAGTCTTGGCGAGCAGGGTGTCGATATTGAAAATACCGGAACCGCGGATCGTATCGCGGCTGCCCGTCTCGCCCGCCATGGTCTCACCGAACGCGGCCCACGCGGCTGCGGGATTGGACCACAGATTGGGTCCGCCCTTCACGCCCGACTGGGCTGCCGGCGCATTCTTGTTGTCCGTCACGGGAGGAAGCGGATTTCCGTTCGGAGTGCCCAATGCATCGACTTCCCAGTTCGTCGGCCAGCGCTGCCCGTTGATGACACTGACCGGGAAACCGGTGGTGAAGCGATAGCCGGCGCTCATCTGCCAGCCTCCGATGAGAGCGTCAACGACCTTGCTCATCTGGGCGCCGAACTGCTTCCCGCGGCCTACGGGAAGTTGATATACCGCGTACCCGTTGACCTGGTGGGTCGAATCATAGCCTGACACACCCCGCATCTGACTGGGGTTCCAAGCGTTCTGAATGAAATCGGAATTCCCCGCAAAATTGGCGTTGCCGGTGCCGGCGTCGCTTTCGCGGGCCGAACCGAGGTCGATGGATTTCGAAAACGTGTAGTTGAAATCGAAAACCAGCCCGCTGCCAAACTGTTTCCGAACGGTCCATTGCAACCCATGGTAGGAGCCCTTGCCGATGGAGCTCCAGGCGGCCAGCGCGGAGAACTGCGGGTTGAACATCATCCAGGGGCCATAAACCCCGCAGGCTGCCGTGTTGACCGAGTTGTCGGAATTGAACACCGTACCCTTCGTGCTGCAGTTGGCGGCGTTGTCGAAGTCGTTGAGCACATCGGAGAAATCGCCCTGCGGTTCATTCTCCAGATAGTCCTTCGCCCAGACCTGCGTGGCGGTGAAGCCGTTTCCCGCAGCGCCCGGCCACATGTTCTCGAAGAAGGGGATCTTGGGAAGGTTGGCAACCGAGACTCCGCTGTAGTCGAGTGCGGTCGCCAGTTGGTGAAAGGCCTGCCAGAAGGTCTGCCCGCTCTTGGGGTCCCTCAGGTCGGTGTACGCCGCCAGGTCGCGGTTGCTCAGGGTGTGGCGCGAGAGACGGCCGACATAGGCGCCCTGCACGAAGAACCCGTGACTGAAATCGCGGCCGACGCTGAAGTTCAGGTTGATGGTGTAGGGAGCCTTCAACTGGTCGTCCAGGCTGCTGGTAATGGCGAACGATCCCGCGCCCGACGTCGGGTAGGGCGCCCCCAGACCCGACGGTCCCGCGGCCGGCACGATGGCGGATGGGACGGCGTAAAAGGAGGTGTACCGCGGAACCTGGCTGCTGTTCAAGACGTTGGGAGGGGTGGTGAGCGTGGTGGCCAGGCCAAAGGCGTTGGCGTTGATCGTTTGCGCCAGCGGCTGGCCCATTTCGTCGTAGTACATGCCGGCGCCGGCGCGGATGGCCGTTTTTCCGGCTCCGCCGAAAAGAAACCGCGCCAGCCCGCCCTCCGCCTTGGGGGAATAGGCCAAACCTACACGCGGTGACCAGTCGTTGTGGTCAGGGTACAGCGGTCTCCCCCCGGGGCCGTTCGCGGGCACGAAACTGATCAGGCCGACTCCCTGTTGCGAGAGACCCTGGTCCGCCAATGCGCCGCGCTTGTTCATAAAGTCGGCGAACGGCATGGTGGGGGAAACCTGCTGCCCGTTGGCTTCGTAAACCGCCGGCTCCAGCGAGAAGCGCAGGCCCGCCGTGAGGGTGAGTTCGCGGGTCGCCCTCCAGGTGTCTTGCGCGTACAGGTCGCCCTCGTGATTCACGAAGTCGCGCGGCACTGGAGCACCCACGGGATAGAGGCTGCCATCCGTTTTGTAGTTGTAGTTGGCCGTCCCCTCAGCCTCCAGGCCGAGCACTGCGGCCATGGCGTACAGGTAGCTGGTGGTGTCGCCCTTGGCCAGGTTCAGCGTGGCGGGAGAGATATCCGATCCGTTACCCTTCAGCCAGTTGGGGTTCGACGAGGCGTTGCTGTACGAATGCCGGTAGCTGTTGGACTGGTTGGAAATCAGCCGGACAATGGCGCCGAACCGAAAGTCATGGCCGGAGTGATTCCAGGAGACGTCTTGGGAGATGGTATGGGTCGGGACGATACGGGCCAGTCCGGTGCTGATCCCGTAGGGGGTGTCCAATCCGCGGAACCACTCGTAGTTGCTGGTCAGAATGCCGGTGGTCTCTCCGCCGGCGCGCGTGAATCCGTATCGCGTGGTGGCCACCATGCTGGGCGTCAGCACCGCGGTATAGCCTGCCGCCAGGCCCTTGTTGTTGGCCAGAGTCACCGAGTTGGGCACCTGCCCGGGGAACTGGGGAGCGTTCGTGCTCTGGTTGTCCGTCCAGTCATTCTGGAGGTTGCCGCGGAGAAAGAGCGAATGCTTGCCGGCATTGTCCAGCTTGTAATCGAGCCTGGCGATGTAAGTGTTCTGGATGTTGTAGCCCGGCGAGTTGAAGAGGTATCCGGTGGTGTTCAGCCCGTCCCCGGCCGTACTGGTGTTTCCCACGGGGAAGCTCGACAGTTCCTTGAGCGCGGCTGGATTGACGCCGATCCCCAGGGGATCGATGCCCTTGATATCGGCCGGCATGAGCTGATGCAGCACGCCGCTCTTATCGTGGTACAACACGATGCCCTGCTTCAGCGTCTCGGCGGGGACCGTGCGGGTGGTGGTGCTGGAACTGGCGTCGCGCCGGCCCTCGTAATTGAAAAAGATGAACGCCTTGTTCTTCTTGATCGGCGCGCCGGCCGAGCCGCCGAAAACGTTGATCAGCAGCGGGGCGATGGGCACGCCCGCGCGGTTGTTGAAAAAGCTGTTGGCGGCCGTTTCGGTGCCGCGCCGGTATTCGTAAAGCGAGCCATGGAACTCGTTGGTGCCCGATTTGGTCACCATGGCCACGTCGGCCCCGGACCCGCGGCCGATGTTGGCGGCGCCGTTGGTGGTGGTGGTGCGGAACTCCTCCACCGAGTCGAGCGTGACGCGCAGGACGCTGGTGAATGCCGCGCGCGCGTTCTGGTCGTTGACGTCCACGCCGTCCAGGGTGACGTTCGACTGATCCGCCCTGCCGCCGTTGACCGCGCCATCGCGTTTGTCACCCGTGCCCGTGGCGGTGACGCCCGGCTGAAACTGGAGCAGGTTGACGACATTGCGCGCAAAGAACGGCAACTCCACGATGGCCGTGCCGGCGATGGCGTTGCCCAGGGAAGCGTCGGTGGTGTTCACCTGAGTCGCCGCGGCCGAGACTTCCACAGTGACCTTGGTCGCGCCGACTTTTTCAAACACGATCGGCACGGTTGCCGGCTGGTTCACCAACAGCTCGACGTTGTCGATCACCACGTCGGCGAAGCCCGTCGCCTTGGCGCTGAGCTTGTAGGTTCCCGGTGTCAACTGCGGCATGGTATAGCGGCCCTGGGCGTCGGCCACCGCATCACGCGCCGCGCCCGTCTGGGCGTTGACGATCGAGATGTTTGCTCCTGGGATTACGGCCCCCTGCGGGTCCGTCACCGTTCCGGTGAGGGAGGCCGTTTGCCCGAACAGGACCGCGGCAGAACACAGAAGGGCCGCAATCCTCCAAAACGATTTCGCCATACTAAACTCCGTTTCCAATCTTCTAAGGGTATTTAGGATAGGTATACACCTTGTCGCCTCCCGGAGCAAGAGAGTAGTAGGCCTTTTATCTGCCGGATAGAAAAAATTGATCGACCCCGTTCCGGGTGGTGCTTCCCGCGCGGCGCTCCTACTTCGATCGCTTGTCGATGATCTCCTGCACCTGCTCCCGGCCCACCGGCAGCTTGTCGATGTTGTCGCGCAGCCACCCGGTGAAATCGCGTTCGATGGGGTCCGACCACCGCGCGTCGATCTGTCCCGCCGTGTACTTCCCTTCCCTGAGGCGCTGATGGCCGAAGTGATCGCGGAGCTGCGTGATCTCCGAGTACTGCACTACGCTTTCGGCAAGCTGCGGCGGGATGAATAATACGCCGCCATCCCGGCCCAGCACCACGTCGCCGGGCAGCACCGTGGCGTGGCCGATGCGGATGGGGATGTTGATCCCGATCATGGTCGAGTTCATGCGGTCGCCCGCCGAAAGATTGCTCAGGTGGTGCGACGGATCGTAAGAACGGACGAACGAGGTGAAGTTCTCGAGTTCCTTCAGGCCGTTGATGTCGCGGACCGCGCCGTCGTACACGATGCCGTTGCCGCTCTTGGCATAAATCGCGTTGCCCACGTTGTCGCCGATGGACGGGCCGTCTTCCTTGAGTCCGAAGTGGTCGCACACGTAGACGTCGCCGGGCTGCAGCATGTCCACCGGCCAGGCATTCTGGCCTCCGATGCGGCCGTCGGTCTTTCCCTGGTCGGTGATGACGCGGTGGATGTCGGGACGCCCGGGCAGCCATTGCGCCGTCAGCGCGCGCCCCACCAGCACCTTGTCGGGATGTATGGTGAACCAGTTGTCCTCGTATTGGTGGCCGTAGCCGGCGCCCTTGACGGTCGCCCAGGCCTCTTCCAAGGTCACGCTCTTCATGCGTTTCAGAATGCCGTCCGGCACCTTGGGACGCCCGTCGGCGAAGCGCTCGCCCTTCCACTCGGGCGTGTATTGGATCAGTTGCTCCCTGGTGAGAATGCCCGGCTGGGCCAGCACGGGCGCGGCCGCGAGCAGCGCCGCCAACGGAATCGGGCGGAATATCTTTCGCATGTTCTCCTCCTCAGGCCTTCTCGAACCAGGGCGTGCCGGGCACCTGCGCCTTGCGCGCGCCTTCGTCGCTCATTTCCACGCCCAGGCCCGCGCGCTCGGGGATGGTGATGAAACCCTTGTCGATGATTTCGCCCTCCTTGACCCAGTTGCGCCACAGGGGGATGGTATCGACCCAGTGCCATTCCTGCACCAGGAAGTTGGGAATGGCGGCGCACACCTGCGCGGTGGCCATCATGCCGATCGGCGACGTCACGGCGTGCGGCGCGACGGGCACATAGTAGGTGTGGGCCATGTCGGCGATTTTCCGCGCCTCCAGCAGTCCGCCGCACTTTTGGAAATCGGGCATGATGATGTCGGCCGCCTGCTTCTCCAGAAGCTCGCGGAATCCGTGCCGCAGGAAAATGTTTTCGCCGCAGCAGATGGGCGTGTGGGTGGAGGCGCGCACGTCGCGCATGGCATCGATGTTCTCGGGCGGCACCGGCTCTTCCAGCCACATCAGCCGGAACGGCTCGGTTTCCTTGGCGACCCGCTTGGCGGTGCCGAGGTCGTAGCGCCCGTGCATGTCCACCGCCAGGTCGATGGCCTTCGGGTAGTTCTCGCGGGTGAACGCGATCTTGGCGATCATGTGGTCGATCTCGGCGTTGGACGCGGTCCAGTTGACGCGGTCGAAGCGCGCCGGGTCGGCCGCGTCGTCGATATCGATTTTGGCGGCGGTGAAGCCCAGGCCCTGGATCTCCTTGATGCGCGCCAGCGAGCGCTCGTCTCCGGGGAACATCTCGCGCGCGCCGGAATCGCAGTACACGCGGACGCGGTCGCGTACCTTGCCGCCCAAAAGCTGGTACACGGGGAGGCCCAGCGCTTTGCCGGCGATATCCCAGAGCGCGGTTTCGACTCCCGTCAACGCCGTGACGTACTGCCCGCTCTGCGCGCCCGCAAAGATGCCCGAGGTGCGGATGCGCTCGAACGCGGCTTCGATGTTCAAAGGGTCCTGCCCGGTCAGCATGCGGGCGAAGGACCGGATGAGCGGCACGTTGCCCTGCGACGCGTCCGTGGTCTCGCCCTGGCCGACGATGCCCTGGTCCGTGTAGACGCGGATGTGGACCTGGTACCCGTGGACGCGCACCTCGGCGGTCCGCACTTCCGTAATTTTCAGCTTGGGCCGCCGGTAGGCCGAGACCGCCGTTTGCGCCGCCGCGGAGATCGACGGTAGACCCAGCATGCCGGCCATCGGCATCAGAGAGCTTTTCAGCATGGACCTGCGTGTGAAATGAGCCATACACGTGGTATATATGGCGGCGGGCCGGAAAGCAAGTGGGAGCAGGGGCGCGGTTCCTATTTCTTTTTCACCGGCGGGTTGTCCTCCGGCGTATCGAACGTGATGCTCGCGTCGGCGCCGAACTTGTTGTAGTTGTGGTAGCCGACCTCGTTCCACGACAGGTAAGTTCCTTCGCGCGAACGAATCTCCGATTTCAAGGGCAGCACGAACTTCTGGCCGGCGATTTCGAAGGTGTCGTAGTCCAGCGCGAGCGTCACGCTCTGAATCGGGAAATCGGCGGGAATGCCGTCGCATTCCATCTGAATGCGCCGTACGGTCTTGGTGTCGCGGTCGGCAAAGATGAGGCCGTGGAACCCGACCGAAATCGAGCGCTTGGATTCGCCGTGCTCGATGCCGTAGCGCGGCTGGCGGACGCGAAACGCGAACACATAGGCGCGGCCCGCCGGCAGCGTGGCCCAGCGCTCCCACTGGAACTCGGCCTGGGCCTCCGGGTCGAAAATGGTGTGAAGGATGCTGCCGAACTCGCCCGACGATTTCGCCCCGCCCAACTGGTTGTGCTGGACGCCATTGGTCACCGGCCGGTCGTTGATGCTGATCACCTTGTAATCTTCCTTCTGCTCGAAGAAGGTGAGCTTCTCGAGAATCCGGTCGGCCAGCCGGTAGTTTCCCGTGCCGGTGGGATCGACGTGCCGCCTGGTCTCCTGCGCGCAGATGTAGTTGGGCAGATTCTTGGTGTAGTCGAGGGCGTTCTGGCGGATTTCGGCGAGGATCCGGTTCAGCTCGGCCGGTTCGGGCGGCGGCACCACCACCGGAGCCGGCGGCGGCGCCGTGACAGCCACGGGCAGGCTGGTGGTAGCCTCGACCAGCTTCGCCAGCGCCGCCACGGTCTTCGGACCCGCGCCCAGGCGCTGCAAATCGTCGACCGTGCTCTTCTCCAACCGGCTGCTCAGCCGGATTCTGGCGACCTCTTCGGCCACCTTGCGGTCGTCCTGCTTCAGTTGGATGGCGGACTTGATGAAGCTGATCAACTGATCGACGCTCCTCGCCGGCTGGGCGATCGCCGCCACAGAGGCCGCGAGGAGGCAACACAGAATGCGCACCCGGGACATGCTTCCATCATACGGGGTGGGGCATGCTTTAGCTTGCCCGTCTTCCCGGCCCGCCTGCGGCCGATCAGCGCCCGGACAGCACGATGGTCTGCAAATTGTGCTGCGAGGTGAGCGTCTGGAACGACGCCAGGTCCGTCGACAGGATGTGCCCCCACTGCGACAGATCTTCGTCCAGCTTCTTGCTGAGTTCCTGGAAGAGCTGCGTTTCGGGCTCGGTGGGAGCCGAATCGGAAGTGCTCTGCACCATGGCCGCGAGCACCGACAGCTTCCCGTCGAGCGCCAGCGGATAGGCCAGGGAATCTTCGCTGGAGGTGATCCGGAATTCCACCAGCACGCCTTCCGCGGCCTCGATCTTCTTGTCGAGAGCCTTCGCGGCCTCCACCACCGGCGCCGTCTTCGCATCGGTCAGGCGCCCGGCGAGTCCCTTCAGTTGCGCGCGCAGATCCTGCATCTGGTTGACCGTCTGGTACAGGCTGGCCAGATCGCGATGAATGCGCGTGAGCAGGGTGAACTGCTTCTCCAGGTCCTCGCGGCTGACCTCGACGCGCGGGTCGAGCTTCACTTCGAGCGGCGCGGTGTAGGTCTGGCCGCCCGCCGACAGCTTGACCTGATATGCGCCGGGCAGCGCCAGCGGGCCGGCTTCGCCGCGCGCGTACAGGAACAACGAGTAACCCGGCACCTGCGGCACGGGCTCGTAGCGCAGGTCCCACAGGAACCGGTTCAGGCCGGGGGCGGGCTCGATCTCTTTGCGCGGCGGTTCGGCCTCGGGATCGCGCGGCTGCTGATCCACTCTCTGCATCCGCAGGCTGGAATATTTCCGCACGGATTTGCCGGCGCTGTCCAGGATCTCGATGGTGACTTCGTCCTTGGGCGCGGTCCTCAGGTAGTAGTAGATCATCGCGCCCGCGGGCGGATTCTCGCCCGTGGTCACGGGACCGCCGCGCCCGCCCGCTCCTCCGCGGCCGCCGCCGTGAAAGCGAATCGCCGCGGAGGGCGTGTACAGGTGCGCGTCGGATTTCGGGATCTCGTCCTGGAACTGCCGCAAGGGAGAAAGGTCGTCCAGTATCCAGAAGGCGCGCCCGTGAGTGGCCACCACCAGGTCGCTGTCCTTGACCACCAGGTCGTAGACCGGCGCGGACGGCATGTTCAGCTTCAGGGACTGCCATCGCGCGCCGTCGTTGAACGAAACATAAACGCCCGATTCCGTTCCTGCGAAAAGCAGCCCGCGCCGCACGGGATCTTCGCGCACGGCGCGCGCGAAGGCATCGGCGGGCAGGCCCTCGGTGATGCGGGTCCACGTCTTGCCGTAATCGCCGGTCTTGAAAATGTAGGGCGCCAGGTCGTCCATCTGGTAGTGGTTGGCGGCCACATAGGCGGTGGCGGCATCGTGCGGCGAGGCCTCCACCAGGCTGATGCGGCTCCACTCGGGCAGATCCTTGGGCGTCACGTTGGCCCAGGTCTTGCCGGCATCGCGGGTGAGCTGCACCAGGCCGTCGTCGGTGCCCACCCAGATCTGGCCCTTGGCGCGCGGCGATTCGGCGATCGTGTAGATGGTGTCGTAATACTCGGTCCCGGTGTCGTCGAGATCGATCTCGCCGCCCGCGGCAACCTGCTTGGCCTTGTCGTTGCGCGTGAGGTCGGGGCTGATGGTGTCCCAGTGGGTCCCGCCGTCCGTGGTCTTGAAGAGGCGCTCGCCGCCGTGGTACAGAATGCCGGGATCGTGCGGGGAAATCACGGTCGGCGAGGTCCACTGGAAGCGGTGTTTCAGGCGGGCGGCGCCCTCGCCGTCGGTGATCTCGGGCCACGGCGAGATCTGCCGGCTCTGGCCGGTGCGCTTGTCGAAGCGTGTGAGCGAGCCCTCGTAGCCGCCGGCGTAGACGATGTTGGGGTCGGGCGGATAGGGCGCGATGTAGCCCGATTCGCCGCCGCCCACGGGATACCAGTCGGGCCGGTCGATGCTGCCCGAGTCGCTGCGGCTCGAGATGGCGACGGTGGAGTTGTCCTGCTGCGCTCCGTAGACCTGGTACGGGAAGCGGTTGTCGGTGATGACGTGATAGAACTGCGCGGTCGGCTGATTGCTCTCGGGCGACCAGTGCCGGCCGCCATCCACCGAGACCGTGGCGCCGCCGTCGTCGCCGGAGATCATCCGGTTGATGTTGGCGGGATCGATCCACAGCGCGTGGTTGTCGCCATGCGGCGGGCGGATGCGGTTGAAGGTGCGGCCGCCATCGGTGGATTTCACAAACTCCACGTTGAGCACGTACACCGTGTCGGGCGACTTCGGGTCGGCGAAGATGTGCATGTAATAGAAAGCCCGCTGCACCAGCGCGCGGCTCGGGTTGACCAGTTGCCAGCGAGTGCCGCCATCGTCGGAGCGGAAGAGGCCGCCGCCCTCCTTGGCTTCGATGAGCGCATAGACGCGGTCGGAATTGGCGCCCACGGAAACGCCGATCTTGCCCCAGGGTCCTTTGGGCAGCCCGCCGCCTTGCAGTTGCCGCCAGGTGGCGCCGCCATCGGCGGAGCGATACAGGCCGCTGCCGGGGCCGCCGCTTTCGAATCCCCACGGCGAGCGGCGCGCCTGCCAGAGTGCGGCGAAAATAATGGCGGGATTGCCGGGGTCGAGTGAAAGATCCACCGCGCCGGTGAGTTCATCCTTATAGAGCACCTTCTCCCAGCTCTTGCCGCCGTCCATGGTGCGGAAGACGCCGCGCTCGGCATTGGATCCGAACGGATGGCCGAGGGAGGCCACGTAAACGATATCGGGATTGCGCGGATGAATCAGGATGCGGCCTATGGCGCGGCTGTCGCGCAGGCCGGCGTTCTTCCACGTCTTGCCGGCATCGATCGATTTGTAGACGCCGTCGCCCTGGGCGATATCGCCGCGCAGCGCGGTCTCTCCGGTGCCCACATAGATCACGTTCTTGTCGGATGGCGCGACCGCCATGGCCCCGATGGAGAATGCGTTTTCGCGATCGAAGACCGGCGTCCAGGTGAACGAGCCATCGGTGGACTTCCACACGCCCCCTCCGGCAGCGCCGAAGTAGTAGGTGTCGGGATCGCCCGCAACGCCGGCGACGGCCAGGGACCGCCCGCCGCGAAACGGCCCGATCAGCCGGTACCGCATACCGCGAAACGCCGGATCGCCTCGGGGAGTCTCGCCTTCTTGCGCCGGCAGCAGCCACACCGCGGCCAGGACGACGCAGGCGAGTGACGCCAGTATTGCGGATCGCATGGGGCCGATTCTACCATCGGCGGGCTGATCGTGGGTGTAATCGGCACTCGGTGGCCTGAAGGTCCTGGAAGAGGCCGGAAGCTACAATGGAGATCCCATGAGACGATCGCTGATCCCCGTCGCGGTGTCCACCGTACTGGTTCTGCTGGCAGCGGCCGCGCTTGCTCAGAGCTCCAAAGTCGCCGCCACGGCGAGGTCCGAATGGATCCGGTTCAACCCGGTGACGAAGCTGACGGCAGCGTCCTTCGCCCACCCGCCTGCCGCCGACCTGCCGTGGGTGCGGATGAACATGCCGGCGACCGCTGACCCGGCGGAGATCCGGGCCGAGATCCGGGACATGCACGACCAGGGCATCGCCGGCGTCGAAGTCGGCCAGGGCGCGTTTCCCAATAACGAGCAGCTCGTCGCCTTGCTCACGGCCGCCAACCAGGCCGGCATCAAGGTCAGCCTCAGCCATGGTCCGACGCAGTATCCCGCCGGCTATTCGATCGACGACGACCACGCCCGCAAAACGCTGGTGGTCGGCAAGGTGGAGGTTAATGCAGGCGCTACGTTCGAAGGGCACTTGCCGCCTCCCACTTTGACCGCGGGCGGGCGGAGCGGGTTTGGCGGACTGCCCGGCGGTGCCGGCGCCCGGGGAGCCGCGCGAGGCCCTGCCGGCGCAGCGGGAGCGGGCGGCCGTGGCGGGCAGGGCGGCAGAGGAGCGGGGCCGCAGCCTGGTCGCGCCACCCTCATTGCAGTGATGGCTTACCGCTGCACCCAGACGCCGTGCCCGGCTGCGGGCCCCGCGGAATTGGACCGGTCCTCGGTGGTCGATTTGACGCCCGCGGTCACCGGCAAGAATACTGCCGGCGTGCTGGGGGGCACCAGTGCCGGCGACATCCGGTGGACAGCGCCGTCGTCTCCGGCCGGCGCGCAGTGGCAGTTGATCGCCTTCTGGGCGCGGGGCGTCTTCGCCCAGCCCGACCCTTTCAGCGAAGAGGGTTACACCCAATTAATTAGCAGCATGGAAGCGGGCTTGAGCGCCGAGGTCAAGGAACTGATGAAGGCCAACGGCGGCGACATTTTCTACGACTCGCACTCCAGCGATCGCGGCTGCCCCGACGAACTCTGGACCAATCGGATGGCCGAGGAGTTCCCCAACCGCCGCCACTACTCCCTCATCCCGAACCTTCCGGCGCTGTTCCAGGACATCTTCAGCTTTAGCGACGGGAGCGCGCCGCGCGTGCGCAATGACCTCTATGCGGTCCGCGGCGATATCTGGCTTGAGAAGCAGATCGCCCCCCTGCGGACGTGGGTGCGGAAGTACAACAACCTGCTGCGCGTGCAGGTGGAAGGGGAGGCCAGCCTCACGACCCCCATCACCGACATGGTGCTCGCGGCCGCGGCCGTGGACCGTCCGGAGCACGAATCGCTGTTCGTGGGTGACGAGGTGGACAACTACCTGCCCATGGCTTCGGCGAACCACATGACCGGGAATCCGTGGTACTCCACGGAGTGCTGCGCGGCGCTCGGTCAGAGCTACGCCCAGACTTTCCAGGACGCCACCATACGCATGCACAGGAGCTTCGCGGGCGGCATCACGAAGCTGGTCTACCACGTCTATCCCTACCGCGACGGCGCCACGTGGAAATGGCCGGGCTACCACAACTTCGGCCAGGCGGGGTTCTCCAACGCCTGGGGTCCGCGCGAGCCGTATTGGATAGACGCCCGCGTATATAACGACTATCTCGCTCGCAACCAGCAGGTCCTCACACAGGGCGACGCCAAGACCGATGTCGCGGTCTACATGCAGAACTACTTGTATCCCCCGTCGCAAGGCTTCAAATATCGGGCATGGGGCGACACGAAGCTGCAGGAGGCCGGCTACACGCGCGATTACCTCAACCCGGCCATGCTCGACCTGCCGAACGCGACCGTAACCGGAAATCGTCTGGCGGCGAACGGGCCCGCTTACCAGGCGCTGATCGTCGACAGCGAGCAGGGACCCCCGACCGATCCGGTCAAGACGTCGATGCCCGTCGAGGTCGCGCGGAAAATCCTGGGCTACACGCGCGCCGGCCTGCCAGTGATCGTGGTGGGCACACCGCCGGACCGGACGCCCGGCAACGCTCCGGAGACCGATGCCACGCTGCGCAGCGTCATCGCCGAACTGCTGGCCGAGCGCTCGGTCTCCCGTGTGGCGCACGAGTCCGGCGTGCCGGACAAGCTGCGCTCTCTGGGAATCCGTCCGTCCGCGGAGCCCGGCGCGCCGTCTCCCGTGCTCAGCGTGCATCGCCGCGATGCCGCCGCCAAAACGGATTATTACTTCTTCTATAACCAGGGAGTGGTGAGCCCGGAGAATGAGCCACGGACCCTTTTCGAGCCGGCGACCGGCGAGCCTGTGGACCGGGAGTTCAGCCTGGAAGGACGGGGACGCCCATACCTCCTCGATGCGTGGTCCGGCAAAATCTGGCCGCTGGTCAATTACACGTCCACAGGCGACCGGGTGACTCTTCGCATCCGGCTCTCGCGCGATAACGCCGCGTTGATCGCGTTGAGCGAAGACCCGAACCGCTTCGGGGTCCCGCCTCCGGAGGTGCACGCCACAAAAACGAGCGCGGACGATGCCGTCATGGACCCGAGGGGTGTGGTGATCCGTGCGTCTAAAGCAGGGACGTATACCACTTCGCTCAGCGATGGCCGGGCCGTTCGCAGCGTAATCGGCAGCGTGCCGTCCGCGATCGACCTGACCCGGGCTGCCTGGCATCTGGCGGTCGAGGATTGGCAGCCCGCGAACCCGTACGCGACCACCTTCGGCGTGGCGGCGGCGGAAACGCGCAAGGCGAAAACCGAACTCGACCTGAAGGAGCTGAAGCCATGGCCGGAGATCCCGGCGCTGCGCAACGTCTCCGGTCTCGGCACGTACACCACCACAATCGATCTGCCGGCCAAATGGACCGCCGCGAATGGCGCAAGGCTGAGCCTGGGCGAGGTTTTCGACACGTTCACCTTGACGGTCAACAGCAAAGCCGTGCCCATGGACCAGCTCGCCGCCGAGGGAGATATCGGGCCGTATCTCGAGGCTGGCCGCAACACCATCGCCGTCCGCGTTGCTACCACGCTGAACAACAGGCTGGCGGAGCTAGACGACGATGTCAAGAACCGCGGGTTGGTGCAGCCCTACGGCCTGGTTGGTCCGGTAGTGCTCACGCCTTACGGCCAGGCGATCGTCTGGAGCAAGGCGCGAAGGTGAAAACCAGCGCGCTGCACGGCGACGGGGGCAAGCTCGCCAAGCGGCGAATTCCACCAATCCTTTAAGTGATTTCTCCGCTTGTCAACCCTATCAATATGAAAAAGAACGACATCGACCTCATCAGCGTCATTCTCCAAATCGGCCGGCTTCCACCGATCACCAAAGTTTGAAAATATTTGCCGCTGATTCTACAGCATTTGTCCATCCCTGTCCGAAGATCTCGCGTGCCTCGATGCTAATGTCAAATCGAGGATCGATTTACGCCCCGGGGCAACCCGGGGCCCTGAATCGCCACTTTTCTTCCTGGCCAGGAAGCGTTGCTTATTTGGTGGTACTGGACTCCCCGTAAGGGCCTTAAGAAAGCCCGGACCTCTGCAGGTCGGCGGGGAGACTCTGGGACCGCGGTTCCACATCACTCGATGCATGGGAAGGGTCACCTGAGAGTCAGTCGTCGAATCGAAGGTAAGACGCCCAACAGCGTGCTGATCCCTTTGAAGATGCGGCTCAAGTCACTGGCGGCCGGACCACGCACGGCGCGGTACCAATTGGTTCCGCCCCGGTCCGATGTCTGGGCAAGCCCCGGCCGCCGCAACGAAATTCTCATGCGCCGGCGGGACACGTGTGTCCAGCCGCGCCAGTCACGGGAAGCCCCTATAGAGGGCGATCGTTCTCTTGAAAGTTGACTCCAAATTGGCTTTGCTCGTTCATTTCCTCCGCAGGGGCGTTAGGGTCGCCCTGCTTCCCGCGAGCAGTTCCGCCCCCGTCGCGGGGCGAACTCAGCCGGGCCGCTCAGAAATTGGCTTTGCTCGTTCATTTTCCTGTCGCGGCGTCTTCCCGCGAGCACTCCCGCCTCCGCCGCGAGGCGACATCAGCCGGTCCCCGTCGAAATTGGCTAGAATAGCAGTTACCCACTTCCCTGGAGGAACAGCCTAACTTGAACTCTGCAATCCTCGCCTTGGAAGACGGAACGGTCTTCGAGGGCAGGAGTTTTGGTGCGCCTGCCGAACGGTCCGGAGAGGTGGTCTTCAATACCGCGCTTACCGGCTACCAGGAAGTCTTTACCGATCCGTCCTACGCCGGCCAGATCGTCATCCTGACCAACCCGCAGATCGGCAACTACGGCACCAGCGCCGCCGACAACGAGTCCGCCCGCCCCTACATCGAAGGCCTCGGGGTCCGCGAGTTTTCCGCCATCGCCAGCAACTGGCGCTCCGATGCCCAAGCCGGCGACTTCCTCGGCAAGGCCGGAATCCCCGTCATCTCCGGCCTCGATACGCGCGCGCTCGTCCGTCATCTGCGGACGCGCGGCGTCATGCGCGGCGTGCTCTCGGCCGTCGAAAGCGATCCGGGCAAACTGGTCGAAAAGGCCCGTGCGATTCCCACCATGGCCGGGCTCGATCTGGCCAGCCGCGTGACTACGCCCGAGCGCTACGAATGGGCCGCGCCCGTCGAGCCCTGCTCGCCATCGGAGACGATCGCGCGCGCCGCCGCCCAGCGCTTTCACGTGGTGGCGTACGATTTCGGCATCAAGCGCAACATTCTCCGCCGCCTGGTGCAGGTCGGCTGCCGCGTCACCGTCGTGCCGGCCCTCACCTCTGCCGAGGACGTGCTCGCGCTCCAACCCGACGGTGTCTTTTTGTCCAACGGCCCCGGCGACCCCGAGCCGCTCCACGCCCAGGTCGCCAACATCCGCAAGCTCATCGGCAAGAAACCGATCTTCGGCATCTGCCTGGGCCACCAGTTGCTCGGCCTGGCGGTCGGCGGCAAGACGTACAAGCTCAAGTTTGGGCATCGCGGCGCCAATCATCCGGTGCGCAACGAGGTCACCAAACGCGTCGAGATCACCTCGCACAATCACGGGTTCGCGGTCGATCCGGATTCGCTCAACCTCAGCGAGGTGGAGTTGACGCACATCAACCTCAACGACGGCACGCTCGAAGGCTTCCGCCACCGCAGCCATCCGGTCTTCTGCGTGCAATACCACCCCGAGGCCGCGCCCGGGCCGCACGATTCGCACTACCTGTTCGACGATTTCGTCAAGCTGATGAGCGGGGAATAGCCGATGCCCAGACGCAACGACCTCCACCGCATCCTGATCATCGGCTCCGGTCCGATCGTCATCGGACAGGCCTGCGAGTTCGACTACTCGGGCACCCAGGCCACCAAGGCCTTGAGGGCCGACGGCTACGAAGTCGTGCTGGTGAATTCCAACCCGGCCACCATCATGACCGACCCCGACCTGGCCGACAAAACTTACGTCGAGCCGCTGACCTTGCCGTACCTCGAGGAGATCATCCGCCGCGAGCGCCCCGACGCGCTGCTCTCCACCGTCGGCGGGCAGACCGGCCTCAATCTATCGGTGGAATTGGCCGAAGCCGGAGTGTTGGAGCGCTACGGCGTGGAGCTGATCGGGGCCAAGATCGACGCCATCAAGAAGGCCGAGGACCGCCTGCTCTTCAAGGATGCCATGCGCAAGATCGGGCTCGAGACGCCGCAGTCGCAGCTCGTCAACAGCATCAAGGGCGGGCTGGAATTCGCCGAGCGCATCTCGTATCCCTGCATCGTGCGGCCCAGCTTCACGTTGGGCGGCACCGGCGGCGGAATCGCTTACAACCAGGAGGAACTCGCCGAGATTCTGGAGCGCGGCCTGGCGCTTTCGCCGGTGCACGAGGTCCTGATCGAAGAGAGCGTGCTCGGCTGGAAGGAATTCGAGCTGGAGGTGATGCGCGACCTCGCCGACAACTGCATCATCATCTGCTCCATCGAGAACTTCGACGCCATGGGCGTGCACACCGGCGATTCCATCACGGTGGCGCCGGCCCAGACGCTCACCGACCGCGAATACCAGATGATGCGCGACGGCGCCATTCGCTGCCTCCGCGAAATCGGCGTCGATACCGGCGGCTCCAACGTGCAGTTCGCCATCAATCCCGCCGACGGGCGCATGGTCATCATCGAGATGAATCCGCGCGTCTCGCGCAGCTCGGCGCTGGCTTCCAAAGCCACGGGATTTCCCATCGCCAAGATCGCAGCCAAGCTCGCGGTGGGGTACCGTCTCGACGAGATCCGCAACGACATCACGCGCAAGACACCCGCCTGCTTCGAGCCCACCATCGACTACGTGGTCGCCAAGATCCCCAAGTGGGCCTTCGAAAAATTCCCCGGCGCCGATCCCACGCTGGGCACGCAGATGAAGTCGGTGGGCGAAGTGATGGCCATCGGCCGCACCTTCAAAGAGGCGTTGTCCAAAGGCATGCGCAGCCTGGAGACGGGCCGTGCGTTCGGCTCCGAGAAGCTCGACAAGAGCCTCATCGGCAACAAGCTGATCACCCCCACTCCGGACCGCCTCAACTACATCCGCTTCGCCATGGCGAACGGCTACAGCGTCGCGGACATCCACGAACTCACCGCGATCGATCCGTGGTTCCTCGAGCAGGTGAAAGAGGTGGTGGATTTCGAATCCGAGCTCGCCGGCGCCACGCTTGCCGGCGCCGGGCGGGAGATGCTCCAGCGCGCCAAGCGCTACGGGATCTCCGACGTGCAGTTGGCCAAAACGTGGGGGACCGGCGAAATCGAGGTTCGCCAGCGCCGCAAAGAACTGGGGGTCCGCGCCGTTTTCAGCCGCGTCGATACCTGCTCGGCCGAATTCGAAAGCTTCACTCCCTATCTCTACTCCTGCTACGAAAGCTCCTGCGAAGCCGATCCCGCGCTCCGCAAGAAAGTCGTGATCCTGGGCAGCGGCCCCAACCGCATCGGCCAGGGCATCGAGTTCGATTACTGCTGCTGCCACGCGTCCTTCGCCTTGCAGGAGATGGGCGTCGAGTCGATCATGGTCAACTGCAATCCCGAAACGGTTTCGACCGACTACGACACCAGCGACCGCCTGTACTTCGAGCCGCTCACCCTGGAACACGTCCTGAACATCTGCGACACCGAAAAGCCCGATGGCGTGATCGTGCAGTTCGGCGGCCAGACACCGCTGAACCTCGCGCTGCCGTTGAAGCGCCTCGGCGTGCCTACGATCGGCACCGATCCCGAAGACATCGACCTCGCCGAGGACCGCAAGCTCTTCGGCAAGCTGCTCGACGACCTCGCCATTCCCTGCCCCGCCAACGGCGCCGCCACCAGCGTCGAAGAGGCCTGCGACGTGGCCCGCCGCATCGGCTACCCCGTGCTGGTGCGTCCCAGTTACGTGCTGGGCGGCCGCGCCATGGTGATCGCCTACGACGAGGAGATGGTCCGCCAGTACATGCGCGAAGCCGTCACGTTTTCGCAGGAGCGCCCGGTGCTGGTAGACCGTTTTCTGGAAGACGCCACCGAAGTCGATGTGGACGCGCTCTCCGACGGCGATGATGTCCTGATCGCCGGCATCATGGAGCACATCGAGGAAGCCGGCGTGCACTCGGGCGACAGCTCGTGCGTGCTGCCCGCCCAATCGCTCGCCGCCAACGCCATCGCCACCATCGAGGACTACACCGTGCGGCTCGCCAAAGCGCTGCGCGTCATCGGCCTGATGAACGTGCAGTACGCCATTCAGAACGGCACGGTGTACGTGCTCGAAGTGAACCCGCGCGCCTCACGCACCGTTCCGTACGTCAGCAAGGCGACCGGCGTGCCGCTGCCCAAAATCGCGGTGGGGCTCATGTGGGGCCGCAAGCTGAAGGATTACGGGTTCGCGCCGGGCAAGCTCTCGGTGCCGCAGGTCTTCGTCAAATCGCCCGTGTTCCCGTTCAACAAGTTTCCCGGCGTCGATCCGGCGCTGGGCCCCGAGATGCGCTCCACCGGCGAGGTGATGGGTGTCGGCGTCAATTTCGGTGAGGCCTTCCTGAAGGCCCAGATCAGCGCCGGAACGCCGATCCCGGAGAAGGGCACGGTTTTCATCAGCGTCAACGATCACCACAAGCCGGAAGGGGTTGAGGTCGCCAAGCGGTTTGCGCAACTGGGCTTCAACCTGGTAGCCACGCGCGGCACGGCGGCGGCCCTGCGCAATGCGGGCCTCACCTGCAAGACCGTGCTCAAGGTGAACGAAGGCCGGCCCAACGTGGTGGATCTGCTGAAAGGCGGCTCCCTCCAGTTGGCCATCTACACAACTACCGGCGCGCCCGCCTTCTTCGACGAGAAGGCCATCCGCCGCAGCGCCATCACCTGGCGCGTCCCGTGTATCACGACGATGAGCGGCGCGCGCGCGGCCGCCGATGCCGTCGCCGCCCGTCTGCGCGACCCCATACGCGTGTGGAGCCTGCAGGAGATTCACACCAGCAAAACGGGCCTCCCGGCCTGTCCCGTCGCCGGCGCCTGAAATAACAAACCCGGCGGAGACTTGTCCCCGCCGGGCCGCGTCGTTCTAATTCGACCCTGTATTGGTAACTTCCTGGTCCCCTTCGCATCGGGGCAGGGTCTACTCCACTATATCATTCAATCGTAGCCTTCTTGATGTAGTCGAGCCGCGCAAAGTTGTTGGCCAGGTAGTCGTTCCCTTGGGTCTCGATCTTCGATGGGTCTGGCCCCTGTCCACCCATGGCGGGCATGTCCCCGTACGAGCTATACAAGATCTCCACCACGTCCATTCCGGCGACGACCTTGCCGAAGGGCGCGAATCCCTGTTTGTCCAGGGCCGCGTTGTTACGGAGATTGATGAACAACTGGGTGGAGCGCGTATTGGGCCCCGAAGTGGCGTAGACCACGGTGCCGGTCGCGTTGCTCTGCTTCACCGGATCGTCGGGCAGGTTGGCGTTCGACCATAACCGGTTCACCTTCGGATCGCCGTTGATTCCGAACTGCACGATGAAGTTGCGCACGTAGCGGAAGAACCGGTTGCCGTCGTAGAATCCGGTCTTCACCAGCGAGTAGAAGTGGTCGGCGCCCCTGGGCGCCCAATCGCGGTGCACCTCGATCACCACCACGCCTTTGGAGGTGTCCAGGTGGGCGCGGAACACATCCGGCGCCTGCTCGTTTTTCGGAGCGGGTGCGGGCTCCGGATTCTTGGTCATCTCGGTCGGGGAACAGCCGGCCAGCGCCAGGCACGCCGCGGCGTTCAGTACAACTGCTGAGGCTCTGCGCATCGTCTGACAGTATGCCATGCTGGGAGCATTGCCGTGACCGCAAATGGTCTCCCCGCCGCGTACGACGATTTTGCCTGGTTCTACAATCGCTACTGGCACGAGGAATTTCACGCGGCGGCCTTCCCCATTCTGGAGCGGCTCTGGCTGGTGCGCCTGGCCCCGGGCGCGCGCATCCTGGATGTCTGTTGCGGAACCGGATACCTGGCCGGGCTCCTCACCGCGCGCGGCTACCGCGTCGCCGGAATCGACTCCTCGCCGTGCATGATCCAATACGCGCGCGAGAACGCGCCCGCCGCGGAGTTCCACATCGCCGATGCCGCGGCGTTCCAGGCGGCCGGGCCATTCGACGCCGCCGTCTCCACCTTCGACAGCCTCAACCACATTCTGGAACTTCCGCGCCTGGAGTCCGCCTTTCGGAACACCGCGGCCGCCCTGGAGCGCGGCGCGCCGTTCGCCTTCGACATGCTGCTCGAAGACGCCTACCAGGCGAACTGGGGAGAAGGGTTCGCGCTGGTGCGCGACGACCACGTGCTCACCATCACCGGTTCGGGATACGATTTTCGCACTCGCCTGGCCCAATGCACCATCACCATGTTCCGGCTGTCCGGCGGCGCCTGGCAGCGTTCCGATGTGGTGATTCACGAGCGCTGCTACACGCCGGGAGAAATTGAGACGGCCCTCCATCAAGCCGGCTTTGGCGAGATCCTGTGCTACGATGCCGGAGACCTCGGCATGGCCGGGCAACTGGGAGAGGGCCGCACGTTCTTCGTCGCTACGAAGTGGTAGCGGCGCCTACGATGCGATCGCGTGACCCCGCTCGTGGTTCCGCAGGTACGCGCCCATCATCCGATCGGTCAGGGACATGTGCCCCTTGATCCAATCCGACAGGTATTCGAGAAGCAGCTCCGGGTCCTCGGCTTCGCCTTGCTCCATCGCGCCGATGAACTGCTGCATTCTGGTGCGCACGCCATCGTGCTGCCGCTTGTGCCAGGCATAGGCTGAGTACCGGGCGGCCCGCATGAGCCGCTCTTCGTGGGCGAAATGACCCTCCGCGCAGGCCATCAGGGCGTCGAGCATGGGCTTCAGGCGCTCCGCGCCCGCCCCGGTCAGAACGGCCTGATGAATCTCGCTGGCAATCTGGAACAGCGCGCGGTGCTCGGCATCGATTTCCGCCAGGTAGATTTCGTGCCCGCGATTCCACTTGAACAACTTCACCATATAAAGATATTTTACCGCATTGTGGATATTAGGCGCTGAAACTCTCCGGCCCCAGCCACGCACCGCGCACGTAATCCGACACGTGATCGCCGTACTGCCGGCGGATCCGCGGCAACAAATGGTCGGAGCCCAGGATCGTGCGGCGGCAGTCGGGCGCTCCGCAGCGGCACTCGAAAGCGATCATGTCCGGGCCGCAAAACGTGGCGTAGTCGACGGTCAGTTCCTCGCCGCGGCGGATGTCGCGGCGCGCCACCAGGTCGAGGCCGTCGAGCCAGGTGTTGGGGTCGCAGGCGTGGTTGATGGGGCGCCAGTCTTCCGGGTTGCCGCTCCACATCACGTGCAGGCCGCTCGAGACGGGCCAGCAGTACTGGCGGAACGATTGGAGCCGCAGTCCCTGCCAGCTTCGCTCCACGTGGCGGCGGGAAACCAACACGTGGGGCCGCTCCTCATAGCGCTCCACCACCTCGCCCGCGAGCAGGGCTCGGGTGGCGAACAGGCCAAATCCGCGGGACCGCTGATGACGCAGCTCCCACGGCCTGCGGGCACGATCGCGCCGGCGGATGGCGCAGGCGATGAGATGCTCCAGAAAACCGCGGTGCCCGGCTGGATCGGCGGCCAGAATAAAATCCGCGCTGCCGAATTGGCTCTCCGGATAGAAGACGCCGCAGTACGGATTGATCTCCAGAAGGCAGACGCGGCCCGCGGCATCGACACGCAGATCGCACCGTCCGTAGCCGGACCCGCCGAGCGCGGCGAAGGTGAGCGCCGACGCCTCGCGCAGCCGGCTGGCGAGCGGCTCCTCGGTTACCGCGCGAGTCTGCATCCGGTCGTAGTCCTTCCACTTCAGGTCGAAGTGCTTGAAAGACTCGCCCTCGGGAAACAGGAATTCCACCGGCTGCAGGGCCCAGGCTTCCTCGGTCCGGCCGCGAGGCTCGGCGACGAGAACGGTGAACTCGCGGCCTTCGATGAACTCTTCCACCAGCGCGGCGCCGCAGGCTTCGATCATCCGCGCGGCCTGGCGGTGAAGCTCTTCGGTGCTGGTCACCCGCGATTCCGGCGTCAGGCCGAGGCTCGAGTAGCCCTGCGGATGCTTGACGATCATGGGAAAGCTGAGCTGGTTCGCCACGCGATCCACGTCCTCCGCGGCGCGGGCGATCCCGTAAGCCGGAAAATCGACCGCCGCCGAGTGGCAGGCCATCTTCATGGCTTCGCGCGAAGGATCGTAAAACGCCGAGCCCGCGCCGGTGAAGGCCACGCCGAGCCGCTCGAGCGCAACAACGACTTCGATCCCCGCGCGGTCCTCGTCCCACGCGCCGTCGCACAGATTGATCGCGACATCGAAGCCCATGCGGGCGATTTCGCCGGCCTGCCGCGCCGCGGCCGCCTTGGTGAGGCGGAAGCTCGCGCACTCGTGGTCCGGCAGGTAGCGCGCGGGGTCGCACTCCGGTTCCAGGTCCTTGAACGGCGAGCTGGAGCCTTCGTAGGAGGGGTGGAGGACGGCGATCTTCATGTCATCCCCACCACGGCTCGCTCTCCGCCTTGTTGGCTTTCAGGTAGTCCTGATTCAACTCCACGCCCAAGCCCGGATCGGTCGTGACCTTCATGCGGCCGTTAGCGATGTGGATCGGATTCCGGACGGCCCATTGGAATTTGTCGGCGCCGGCCGCGCATTCGATTCGCGGGCAGTTGAACACCGCCGCGGCCAACTGCTGCGAGGCCAGGTTCAACATCAGCCCGCTCACGTTGTGCAGCGCAATCGGAATCCGGTACCGCGCGGCCAGGTCCGCGATCATCTTCACACCCGTGATACCGCCCGAGTTGATGATGTCCGGCTGGAAGATGTCCACCGCCTGGTTCTGGAGAAACGGGATGGCCCATTCGGCCAGCTCCATGTTCTCGCCGGTCATGATGGGCACTCGCGTCGCGCGCCGAAGCGCCGTCCAACTGTCGGACCATTCCGGCGCCAGGGGATCTTCGAAGAACAGCGGGTTGATGTGTTCCACCGCCTGGGCCACTTTGATGGCGCTGGGCACATCCAGCTCGCAGTGACAGTGCACGTCGATGCCGATGTCGTCGCCAAAGGCCTCGCGCGCCAAGGTGTAGGCCTGATAAATCCGGCGCGCCTCCTGTGTGCCGATGCTGGGCGTGTACTCCTGCATGTTGATTCCCAGCGCGTGATGGATGTCCACCTTGAAAGCCTGGAAGCCGCGCGGGTCGGACTTCAACCGCTGCGCCCGGTCGCGCCATTCTTCCTTGCTGAGGTAATCGCCGCCGGGAGCGTGCGAGTACAGCAGGATCTCGTCGCGGAAGTTGCCGCCGAGCAGTTTCGATACCGGCTGATTGAGGATCTTTCCCGCGAGGTCCCACAGCGCCATATCGATTCCCCCCAGTACCCGCATCTGCCGCCCGCGCTGAGGATAGGCATAGAACATGTTGTGGAAGTGCACCTGGATCGCCAGCGGATCCTTCCCGATCAAGCCGAGGTTGGGCAGCCGCCCGGCGCCATTGTAAGCCGCAATCACATTCCTGGCGACCGGGCCGTTGGCGCCGCACTCGCCGAACCCGGAGAGGCCCGCGTCGGTGTCGACGCGGATGAGAGTCCGGCCCTCCTTTAGCTGGAGCGCGCGGATCGCCGTTATCTTGCTGAGGCCCTGTGCGGGCGCCGCCAAAGCTTCATAGCGCGCGAAAGAAGCGCCGATGGGCATGGCCAGCGCCGCCTGGAGGAAGTTGCGCCGTGTAATTCGCATGCCACCAGTGTAGTCCTGGAAGCGGGGCTCCGGCCTGAAAAGCGGACATCTCCAGCCACGCTGCCATGTGGTATAGGTTGAAATTCCAAGACGCGATCGGAGTCGTACTACCTATGCCAAGAAGATGGATGTTGCTATTCGCACTGCTGTCGGCGTGCGCCCTCTATGGGGCGTCGCGGAACCTGGAGATCTACTGGATCGATGCCGAGGGAGGCGCGGCGACGCTGATCGTGGCGCCCAGCGGCCAGTCGTTGTTGGTCGACACCGCCAACCGTGCGCCGGACGACCGGGACGCGAAACGTATTTTCGCCGCGGCGCAGCAGGCGGGACTCAAACAGATCGACATTCTGCTGACCACCCACTTCCACAGCGATCACATCGGGGCGATGCCGGCGCTGGCCAAGATGATCCCCATCATGATGTATATGGATCACGGCGAGTCGATCGAGATGGCGCGGCCCGCCGTGGCGACTGCCTACAAGGCCTATGTAGAGCAGAGCGCGGGAAAACGCAGGATCCTCAAACCCGGCGACCACATTCCGCTGAAGGGCGTCGATATTGAAGTACTCATTTCCGCCGGGCAGCCTATCACCAAACCTGTGAAGGGCGCCGGAGCCAAGAATGCCGCCTGCGCCGATTTCAAGGAGCACGGGCCCGAGCCCGACCCCGATAACGACATGAGTGTCGGCATCCTGCTGAAGTATGGGAAATTCGACTTCCTCGATATGGGCGACCTGACCTGGAACTACGAGCAGAAGCTCGTCTGTCCCGTGAACCTGATCGGGAAGGTCGATCTCTTCCAGACGACCCATCACGGCCTGGACCGGTCCAACTCGCCGCAGTTCGTCTGGGCCATTCACCCGACGGTCGCGGTGATGAACAACGGACCGCGCAAGGGCGGCCCGGCGAGCGTTTTCGAGGTCCTTCGCAAGTCACCCGGATTGGAGGACATCTGGCAAGGACACCTGGCCCTCGGAACACCCAAAGAGGTCAACACCGACGAGAAGATGATCGCCAACCTGGAACCCAGTGCCCAGTGCAAGGGAAACCTGCTGAAGGTCTCGGTGGAGTCGAACGGCAAGTACACCATGACTAACCCGCGCACAGGGTTCACCAAGACCTACGAGTCAAAGTAGAGCGATGGTGGGACTCAGGCGGTGTCGCGGCCAATGGCCAGCACGAAGTATTGCGCCGGTTCCGTGCCGGGATTTCGCCAGCCGTGCTCCTCGTCAGAGGCCGCGTAGACGATCGAGCCGGCGGTGACGCGGGTGGTCTTACCGCCGATCGTGATGTCCAGCATGCCCGTCTGAAGCATGAGGAGTTCCTCGTGCACATGGTGGTGCGGAGCGTGCGGGGCCTGGCCGGGACCCAACTCGGTCAGGTGCAGATCGATGTGATAGCCCGTGTGGGTCTCCCCGTCGAACGCGTCGCGCGATTTGTTCTGGCCGTTGGCCTTTACGGGAAGGTCCTCATACTTGAAGATCTTGGAAGTCAGCATTCTCTTGTCCTGAGCGGCGGCGCCCGTGGGGCACCCAACGGCAGCCAATGCGGGGATCAGCATGCCGAGATCGCGGCGAGAGTAATTCACCTTCAGTTCTCCTGGAGCAAGTGTACCGTGAGAGCCGCCGCCGCGTGCGAACGGCGATCGTGCGCGCCACCTTGATACCATCTATTGATTGAAAGGAGGCCTCTCATGCGTTTGCTTCTGGCGCTTCCGATTCCGCTGCTGCTAGCGGCCCAGGTGGCGTCGCGCGTCTCTACCGGATACGACTCGATCCAGGCCTCGCGCCTCAAGGCCGACCTGACTTTTCTTTCCTCGGATGCCCTCGATGGCCGGCGCTCGCTCGAACGCGGCTCGGAGGTGGCGATCCAGTGGATCGCGAGCGAATTCGCCAAGGCCGGATTGAAGCCCGCAGCCGGAGATTCGTACCTCCAGGCCGTTCCATTGATCGAATACCAGGCCGATCGCGCCCTGACTTCGCTGGTGGTCCGGCACGGCGACCGGGCCGAAACCTTCCATGCTCCGGATGCCACGAGCACCTTCTCGAATGAAGTGACGGTATCGGCGCCGGTGGTTTTCGCCGGCTTCGGCATCACCGCTCCGGAGCTGAACTACGACGACTACGCGGGCATCGAAGCGAAGGGGAAGATCGTTCTCATCTTCAACCACGAGCCGCAGGAGGCGGACCCGAATTCCATCTTCAACGGCACCGGCAACACGCGATACGCCAATGCCACTTACAAGGCGCTGAACGCGGAGCGCCACGGCGCCGTGGGAGTGCTGGCGACGGCCGACCCGAATCACGCCGGGCGCGGCGGCGCGGCGCAGGCGGCGCAAGGACCGGGAAGAGGACAACTGGCGCAACAGGGTCCACGCATCCCTACGGAAGCGCTGGCCGAGGGCGGCCCCGGCATCCCCGTGTTCACGATCTCCGCGAGCGTGGCGGCGGACCTGTTCCGGGCGGCGGGAAAATCGCCCGGCGAAGTGCAGGCCGCCATCGACGCGAAGCCCAGCCCGTCCTCGTTTGCCGTGCCGGAGACCAGTGTGGAGCTGCGCCCGATGGTCGCCGAGCGGCGGCGCGCGGTTTCGTACAACGTGGCCGGCCTGCTGGAAGGCAGCGATCCGGCGCTGCGGGCGGAGACCATCGTGTTCAGCGGCCACTACGATCACAATGGCGTCGGGCCCATGGGCATCTATCACGGAGCGGACGATAACGGCTCGGGCACCGTGGGGGTGGTCGAGCTGGCGCACGCTTTCAGCGCGAACCCGGTGAAGCCGCGGCGCTCGCTGCTGTTCGTCGTTTTTGCGGCGGAGGAACGGGGCCTGCTGGGATCTTATTACTATGTGTCCCACCCGCTGCGGCCGCTCGCGACCACCCGCGCCGAGATCAACTTCGACATGATCGGCCGCAACGAGGCGCCCACCAGCAATCCCCTGCAACAAGCTGACATCTCCCCCGACACTTCCAACGAGCTGGGGCTCATCGGCACCGACTACAGCCCGGATTACCGCGCGGTAGTGGAGCGCTTCAACCGGACCGTGGGACTGAAGCTCAACTACAAGTGGGACCTGGATTCCGCGCAGCAAGTGCTGTTCCGCAGCGATCAGTATCCCTTCCTGCTGCACGATGTCCCGGCGGTCTGGTGGTTCACGGGCTTTCACCCGGACTACCACCAGGTGACCGACACGGTGGAGAAGATCAACTTCGAAAAGATGACGAAGATTCTGAAGCTGGCCTACCTGGCGGGCTTCGAGTTCGCCGATTCGCCGAACCCGCCCAGGCTGGAGCCGCGAGCCAAGGCCCGAGGGCCGCAATGACCGCCGCCCGATTTCTGCTCGCCGTCGTGCTGGCGACCGGCGCGATGGCGCAGTCGCGCCCGCAATACGAAGTTTGGGCCATCCGCTACGCCACCATCCCCGATTTCGCGGTGAACCAGTTGGTGGCCGGCGCCGAAGCGGGCCGCAAACTGGATATCGCCATGATGATCTGGCTGGTGCGCGGCAACGGGCACAACATCCTGGTGGATTCCGGTTTCTATCGCGAGCAGTTCTTTCGCCAGTGGAAGGTGAGGGACTTCGTCAAGCCCTCGGATGCGGTGAAGCGCGCCGGCGTCGCCCCGGAAGACATCACCGACGTCATCGTCACTCACATGCACTGGGACCACGCCGACGGCATGGACCTTTTTCCCAAGGCGCGCATCTGGCTCCAGAAGGACGAGCTGGAATACTACGCGGGCGAGGCCTGGCAGTCCTCGCGGACGCACGGCGGGATCGATCCCGACGACGTGCTGGCGGCAGTGAAATTGAACACCGATGGACGCGTCGGGCTGGTGAACGGCGACGCGCAGGAAGTGCTGCCGGGCGTGACGTGTTACACCGGCGGCAAGCACACGTACGCGTCGCAGTTCGTGGCGGTGAACACCGCGGGCGGTATCGTGGTGCTGGCCAGCGATAACGTGTACCTGTACGAGAACCTGGAGAAGCATGTTCCGATTGCGGCGACCCTGGACGCCGCGTCGAACCTGCGCGCGCAGGACCGGATGAAGCAGTTGGCCGGGGGGCCGGAGTGGATCATCCCGGGACACGATCCCGCGGTGATGACGCGGTTCCACCAGAACGACGCGGGCGTGGCCAGGATTCGATGAGCGCGCCGCTGCGCAGGTGGTATCCTCGGAGTATCGAGGGCTCTGGATGCGGTGGCGACGGTGGCTGTGGCGAGCGGGGTGCGGCGTCGGCTTTCTGAGCGTGCTGTGCGCCTTCCAGCGGCCGTTTCGGGAATTTCCAGGCATCGAGTATCGGCTCGGCGATATTCCCGTACCGCCCGATTACCAGGAAAGGACCGAGTGGGCCTTCGCGCGGCTGATGTTCCCGCCGGGACCTTTGAACGGCTATCGGGGCCGCGACGCCGAGTGGCACACCGGTTACTCTCTCTGGAGCCAGGATTTCCCGCGGGCGGACCGCCATTTCGCGCTGGCCGTGCGGCGGTTGACGCGGCTGCACGTGCGGAGTGTCGAGCAGATCGTGAACCTGGACGAGGGCGACGCGTATGACTGGCCGTGGCTCTACGCCGTGCAGGTCGGCGAGTGGGGGCTCACCGATCGGCAGGGACAAGCGCTTCGGGAATACCTGCTGCGCGGCGGCTTCTTCATGGCCGACGACTTCCACGGCGACACGGAGTGGGTCGAGTTCGAGAGCCGCATCATGAAGGCATTTCCGGAAAAGAAGATCGTCGAGATCCCGGACGAAGACGCGATCTTCCACACGGTGTACGACCTGAATGAGCGCTATCAGCTCCCCGGCCAGGCGCATGTGCGCGCCGGGTACAAGGATGGAATCGGCGCCTCTTACGGAAGCGGCAGGGGCGCCCATTGGCGGGGCATCTACGACGACAAAGGCCGCGTGATGATCGCAATCTCCTATAACTCGGACGTGGGAGACGCGTGGGAGTGGGCCGACGATCCGTACTACCCCGAGAAGTTTTCCGACCTGGCGATCCGGCTGGGCGTGAACTACATCGTGTATTCGATGACGCACTGAGGATCGAGCCGTGACGAATTTGGCCACAGATGAACACGGATAAACACGGATAACAAGACAACGGAGGGGATCTCTATTTCCGTTTGCCGTCCAGCTTCGGCACGCCGAAATGGCCGCTCAGGTCCGCCAGCGAGTCAAGGTCCACCGGTCCGGCGATGTTGACGACGGTGAGCGCCTTCGGCCCTGCGCAGATCATCGCCACGCCCGCGACCTTTTTGTTCACTTCCCGGACGTACACTTCCGCGGTATCTCGTTCTTCCCTGTTTTTGAAACCGACGGTGCGCAACCACTCGGGAGCGCGAAGCTGCTCGCGCACGCGATCGAGATCGGCTTTGCTCAACTCGCCGTCCTTGAAGTCGAAGCTCTTGATGTAGATGCCTTCGATTCCCTCGATCAGCTTCTTCACCTCGGCGTCTTCGGGATCCTTGTCGTCCATGAATCTGGCGGCCAAGCGAAGGGTGGAATGAGTGAGCGAAAGGTCGAGCGTCTCGGTGGCCTTGGACTCCAGGTGGCGCAAGTCGAATTGGAACGGTTGCGCCGCAAGCGGCAAGGCCAGGCACGCAGCCAGCAGAAGGGGCTTCACGGCCGCACCTCCCGCACGCGGGTTTGAATGCGGTTGAGCTGGACCGCGGTGATGCGGACGGCCATCATCACCTGCTCCTTGGCCACTCTTCCCCGATGCTCCCGCCAGCCGATGCCGGCGCCCGTGACGACCAATAGCGCCGCCGTGGCCGCCATCCATCGCGGCATCGTGAACACACGCGAGCGCCCGGCCGCGCGGCGGACTCGCGCCGCGAAACCGGGCGGCGGGTCTTTGCGCGCCAGCGCGTGTTTCAGTTCCTGTTCCAGCCAATCCATCAGTGTTCTCCCAAGCCCCGCCGCTCCAGCTTCTCGCGCAGCAGCGCGAGTGAGCGTTGTAAGTGGCTCTTCACCGTGCCGAGGGGCATTTCCAACAATTCGGCGATTTCCGCCGGGTCCAGATCTTCCTGATACCGCATCACCATGACCATGCGCGGCGCCTCGGGGAGCGAGGCGATCAACCGCCGCAGCACTTCGCTCAACATCGGGTCGCCCGCTGGGGCCGCGGCCGCCGGCTCGGCGACGTCCTCCAACGCAACTTGCGGCCGGCGCTGCCGCCGACGGGCCTGGTCGATCGAGCGTTGCGCCGCAACCTTCCGCAGCCAGAACACCGCGTGCTCCGGCGACTGGATCTCCGCCAGGTGGCGGTGCAGCGCCAGAAACACCTCCTGCGCCACTTCTTCGGCCATCTCGCGATCATGCAGGAAGTGATACGAGAGGCTGAAGACCATCGACTGGTGTTCACGCACCAACCCGCCAAAATCGCAACCGGCCTGTTCCGCCTGCACTCCTGCCCGTGTCCTGTCTAACGGAGCCGCCGTCACTTGTCCTCGGTGTTGTACGCGATGTTACTGGTCACATCCATTTTCCGAAAATCGCTGTTGACCAACGAAATCGAAATAACTCTCTTATAGAAGAATACCGCCCGCACATCGAACTCGCCGCCGTAACTCACCGGGAACCAGAGGCCATCGGCGAATTTCTGGTAAGTGACCGCAAAGCCGAGGCCCTTGATGTTAGTACCCAGCAGCACCTTGACGGCCAGCGGGATATTGAAAGCCAGCCTGGTCGAGACCTGCACGGGCTGGAACTCTTCGGTGTCGATGAGCGCCTCGCCCTTCCAGGCGGCCTCCTCTTCCTGGTGCGGCTTTGGCACGAAGCTGACTCGATAGACCGGGCGGCCGCGAAACGTCTCGGTCCCCATAAATTGGAAGTTATACTTCAACTGCTGGTGATAGGTGAGGGGAAACAGGTCGTGCCCGATGCCGTCGCGCGACTCCTGGTCGTCGGTCATGTCATTGGACATTCCATCGAGCACCTGGCCATCGATGTCGATACCTTTGTATGAGTAGCCGGGCTTGTCGTAGGCGGTGTATCTTCCGTGGGCCTCGTACGTGCCATCGAAGCGGGTGAGGTCCTTCTTGATGCCGCGCTCCTTGGGCGAAATGGCGTATTCCCGGTGCTCCTCGCGCGCGACTTTGCCGTTGCCGCGGACCATCTTCAGGAGCTGTTTCTGGTTGTACACGTAGAATTTGCGCAGGTCCTGCGATTTGGCCTGGTTGAGGGCCACGCGCGACATGATCTGGCCGATATCGGGGGTCTGCGCCCAGGCGCATCCGAAGGTGGCTGCCAGCAGCAGAATCTTCATGCCTTCTCCTCTACTTACCAATACGCCGCGGGGAGTCTTCGGGAATGCAGTTTTGTGGGGGGGATTAATCCCGATGCCGTCCGGTTAGTGCATTGGGTCCATAGCCCTGTTGCCCGCCGGCGTCAAGGAGGGGATTCGTCGAAGGCCTTGTCTCCCAGAACCGGACTTGGGACCAGCGTGCGTTCGCCTCAACGGCTCGGGCGTGACCGTCCAGTTGTCGTGATGCGGACCTCCTGGGAATCTGGGTGCCAACTTCGGTAGAGCGGCTAGGGACAAGGCAGAAGATACCGCGGGCAGCAGCGGGAGCTGCTATATACAGCTCGTGCGGACCGCTTGCATTTTCGGGGGTCGAAGGGCGTTAACATAACAGAGAGGCCATCCAGTGGGAGAACTGAAAGAGGTCTTGGCCAACTGCCGAGTGTCCGGTTGGGCGAGATCGCTCGCTATCGGCCCGGACCTTGACGCTCAAGAGACGCTCATGTTCCTCGATCGCGCTTTTGACCACCTACCGCATGCTGCGCAACGACGCGCGCTTCGTCGATTGAACCAAGCTGATCGCGATGGTGTCGAGGCGATTCTGCACGAATTGTTGATCTTCGAAGTCTGTTACGGATTTCACGTTGCTCCTGAGTATGAGCCGGACCTACAGAACCAAAGGCCTGATCTCGCCTTGACCGTTGCGGGCCAAACCTACCTCGCCGACGTGTTCCTCACCAACCGGCCACTGAGAACGATGAGGCGGATTGCCGGCCTCTCGGGATATCGAGATCGGGGAGAGGCCGCCAAAAAGATCGCCGATAGAATCTCGGAGAAAGCAGTCAGGTATCGGACGTTCGAAGCCCCGCTGATTCTCTTCGTCGTACTCATGCACCACAATGTCCACACGGACGATTTGGAGGCCGCAATATACGGTGATACAGTCAACGAACTGTGTTCGTCCGGGGGCTTGACCACCCAATGTCACGAAGGGTGGCACCATCATGGTGCGTTCTGCCCGCCCGGGCCCAATGCACCACATCGGGAAATCAGTGCTGTTATCGCGTGCGACTGGTTCGACACGTTAGAGCGACGCAGACCCGGTCGGAGGCTCCACTGTGTCGTGTACCATCACTGGTGGCCATCTGTCGTGCTGCCCGTGGGCTCGTTCGGCCGATTTCAGGACGTTTTCTGGCCGCGGAGCGAATCCGGTCTGTTCATCCCGAACATCAATGGTCCTCGGAACTTTGTAATGAGCACAACCTCGTGTCAGCCCGAGTGGGCGCCGTACTCCGCGAGCCAACCCTGGTAAGCCGCGACGCATCTGAGATCCGAGAAGGTTTTCGGCAAAACAGTGCACTTGCTTCTAACGTCGCGTTCCGCATTTGAGCCTGTCGGAACTCAGAAACCGGCGTTGGGGAGATCACCCACTCCCGTTGACGCCAGGACGGTCCAATGGAACACAACGGGACTTCCGGGACAGTTCCGCGATATAATCGCTGGCTATGTTCGACCTCTTGGCCAGCATCGGTTCGGCGGTAGTCGGCGATATCATCAAGCGGGCGATATCCGCTGGTATGGACTGGGGCAAGCGCCGCAAGAAGCCGCCGGCTGCAGAGGTCAGGCAAAAGGTGGAGGCGTTTGTCGCCGACGCGGCGAGGGCCGCGCCGCTACCGGAATCACTGGCCGCAGCAGATCAACGGCGCATCATCAGCGGAATCGCTGAACTTGCATTGCCTACGTTCGAACAGGTGGTCGAGTACAGCCCGAACACCCAACGGGTTGTGCATGCGGCGCAAGGCGCGGTCAAGAAACCGCCAAAGAAAGCGGCGGCGAAAAAAGCTGCGAAAAAACCACCGGCCCGCAAAGCCGCCAAGAAGGCGTTTAAGCGGAGGTGAGATAGCGCCGCTCGCTCGAATTCTGAGGGTCGCGTGTGTGCGTTTGGCGCTGAGGTTCCGCGAACGGGACTTCCTGTTCCCTTGCTTCCACTTCTCCTGATCGCGCGTGATACGTCCAAGTGGATGTGCAGCCTCCGCGTTGAACCCCAGTTTGAAGATCCGCGCCTTGCCCCAACGATGTTGAACGATAGAATCGCTGTAAGCCCGAGTGAGCTTGCTTTCTGAGCCCCGGTTCTTCCAGGAGCATAATGTCAGCTGTCATGTCAGCTGATGGGCCGTATCAGAGCCACGGTGGATTGTAGTCGGGTAGCGGGAAATCCTCCACTGCAAAATCAATGAACTTGAAGTTCTGTTCGTCATGAGGAAAGAACACGCAGCAATCTGCCATATAGCGTATGTTTGCTGTCTTGAACGCGATTTCTGCTCTTTCGATGTGGGGGTAGGCCGAACGGCACGAACCTATCTTTTCGGGCTGGCCACCGTCAATGAACTCCATACAGTAGCAGCAATCTACCAAGTACTCACCTCGCACGCTGCCCCCTCGATTGTCCAGAACATCTTCGATCTCTGGCCTCTCGAAGGATTGTGGCACGTGCGGGCTCAAGGCCGAGTCCCGTGAGGCGATGACGTAGGCTTTACATTCGGCACCGAATGTGTTCCTTCGCCGCTGCTCCTCAGCGTGTGCATAGCCTTTCGACGGATGACCGGGCCCTACAAAGACCTTGAATATCAGCTTCCGATCGCCGCTCAAAAACAGGTCGGCAAAAACTCCACCGACTCCAAGGCACATCGACGTATTAAGAATCATTTCCGTTACTCAAGGCTAGCAGATGGGGGCCGGAGAGTCGCAATGCTGGGTGGCGGCTTCTGGTTCTATGGCACCGGCACATGCAATGATCGGGCGTTTTGCGTCCAAGTGGCGGACCCATTTGAAGCCAGGATCGAATTGTTGGGACGACGGACAACGCGAAATCGGAGGAACCGGTCTTCGGATCCTGCCGCTGTTCGCCCGTGGGACTACCGAATCAGTTCCGGCGGAGAAATCGCTTTCAGTTCACGAGCCATCGCTAAGAAGTGCTTTAGCCTCGTGCCAACAATGAGGCGGGAGTTGCGCCAGTTCTGCGTAGCGATCGCTACAAGTGTGCTCTGCTTCGTGTTCCTTGAAACATGGAACACGCCGCCACCGCTGACTCCCTGCAATTTAGGAGGGGTGACCCGCTTCCCTTTAATCATGATCTCCTTGTGGTCAAAGTCGAGCAGTAGGTGATCTGACTGTGACATCCCTTCCTGTATGTACTCGGCAGCAGCCACTGGACACGTGGCGCAGTGAAACGACTTTTGATCGATGTGGCGGGTCGCGTGTGACACCCTCACCTGTGTCCTTGATGCAGGATACCCAAGCACGAAGTAGAACGACGGGAGTCCTCCGTCGTCTGGCTGATCGTCTTGATCGATTTCTGCGCCACTTAGGAAGACACGCTGCTGAAAAGCGCCGAGCACGCCTGCTCGCAGGATCAGCACCCCAACATCGAGGTCGTCCCGATTCCTTGAAGAGCTAAGGTGAGCCGTACATTGCGGCAGCAGCAACAACTTCCCGCCTTTCCCTTCGGGAGGAGCCCATAGTTGCGAAGAACCGGCGTCCCTTATCACGTGGGCCGCAGTAAAGGCGAAAAACTCCGAGTCAAGACGCACGAGGACGCAAGAGCCAATTCTATCGAGTTGTCCCTCCTCATCGACAATGAATAGAGGCACCACGGACTCTTGGAGGCGTTCGGCCAACTGTCGTCGCTCCTCCGCTTCTCGTACCGCCGCCTCGTCTATCCGTGCCTGGAGATCAAGGCCTTGCTGCTCCGCGAGTGTCTTCATTACCTCTGCGAGACCGTGGACCGCGGTACTTAGAGCACGCCCTTGAGTTTTGCGCTGCTTCGCAGAATCAGTTCGCTTCGCCATGCTCTGGTCCAAGTATAATCCCGCTGCTGAAGCACGGGCTGATCGGAATTCGGCTTTCCGTCCCGGGGTCTAGTCTTCCGCTTCAACCAGTGCGATAAAAAGAATCACGGCTGGTGTGAAGGCCCGCCGCTGACCGTACCCTGCCAAAGTTCCGATCTGCAGGCCGGGCCTTCACCCTCCGGCAAAGTCAGTTTCGAACGAAAAAGGATACTGCTTTCCGAGGGTTCGCCGCGAGCCCTCACCCAGAACATTGGCCGGTCATAAACGCCAACTCGTACACTGCGCCCAAACGGCGATCTGGGAAGTGTCGGGGTGCCGTCCCTTAAGTGAACCGTATTGGGATTAATCCGGATTAATCTTTCCAGAACAGCTCGGCGTCGGAGCGGCGGACATAGTTCGCGTCGAGCGCGGCCGGGTCGGAGGCTTCGCCGCTGCGAAAGCTCCCGGTGGCGATGCGGGCCACGGCGGCGGCCAGAGGGCGCGGCCCTTTCACCAGTTCCGCACCGGCCGGCAGGGTCTCCAGCCACGAATCCAGTTTCGCGACCACTTCCGGCAGCACGATCCGGCCGGCGGCATCGTACACCGCGCCGTAGATTTCGCCGCGGCGGGCGTCGAGCATGACGGCGCGCAGCGGCGCCGCGCCGAACGTGGCCAGCGCTTGTAGATTGGAAACCGCAACCGCGGGCCTGCCTGCGGCCTCGGCCAGGCCCTTGATGCACGCCAGTCCGACCCGCACCCCGGTGAACGAGCCGGGGCCCGATGCCGCGGCAAAGCAGTCGATCTCCCGCGGCCGGACGCCGTGCCGCTCCAGCAGGGCCGCGAGGTGCCCGTAGAGGACGTGGGCGAAACCCGTGGGCTCGTGGATTTCGGTCTCTTCGAGGATCTCGCCGCCGCGCGCCAGGGCCAGGCTGCCCAGCTCCTGGGTGGTGTCCACCGCCAGCACGAGCGGGTTCACCGGTTGACCTGGAAGGCCGCATCCAGCTCGTAGACTTTTCCGTTGGCGTTCATGCCGTAGAGCCGCAGGTGCATGGTCGCCGGAAAGTTGATGGCGATGTCCGCGGGCATCGGCATGGTGCCTGTCGGGCCCGTCGCCAGCACGCGGTAGCCCTGGTGATCGGCGGCCACTTCGCCCATCCACAGCCACAGCATGGAGCGCGTGGCGCGCGTTTCGCGGGTGACCTTGGCCGCATAAAACGCCGGCATCGAAAGCGACAGGTCGCCCGTGGGACGCTCGATCGAGAATGGCACCTTGGCGCTGTTGGCCTCCACTTCCTGAAGGGCGAGATCCTGCTCACGCGACGAAAACTTGAAGGACCGGTTCATGCTTTCCAGGTGGCTCTCGCGCACCACGTGCAGCAGCCAGTCGTGCGACTTGTCCGGGGGCTCGCCGGTGAAGTGCTCGCCCGAGAATTTCTTCTTGACGCTCTCGCCGTCGATGGGGTTGATCCAGTAGACCTCGTACGCGTGCTTCTCCACGGTCAGCTCCACGGGGCCGGGTTTCTCCACGTACACCACGTACTCGGTGTCCTCCAGCGCCAGGGCGCGGCCGCCATCCACGTCGAAGTAGGGCTCCAGCTCCCAGTGGCGCGTCGCCGACAGGAATTCGAACCACACCGTCATGGCCTTGGCGCCGGGCGAATTGGCGTATGCCGCGCCGGAGCCCGTGTTGGCGTAGGTCACGTATTGGCCGTCCATGGTGGCGTTCCACAGGCGATGGCGAAAAGTCGCGGCATCCACGTCGCCGGGGCCCGATTTTCCAGCGCCGCTGTCTTCGCGGCCCAGGTTCACGTTGACGAACGGAACGGGAAAGATCTGGTGCTCGATGGCGCCCAACTGGTCGTCGGCGGTGCCCTGCGCCGCGAAATCCATCCACTTGTCATCGAGCAGAGGGGTGGAAGTGAGCCGCGCGCCCGCAGTGCGCGGGTGCTGGTAGGGATCTGACTGCTTCAGCAGGGTGCCGATCTCCTTCAGCAGGTCGCGGGCGCCGGGATCCCCTTCCCACTGGTTGGCCGCCTGCCAAGTGACGTGGAAAGCCGCGTAGCGCCCTACCAGGAATCGGACCAGGCGGCGGCGCTGTTCCCATCCGGGAAACACTTTGGCCAAATCGCCGGGGCTCGCGGCCAGGATGAGGTCGGCGGTGATGCCTTTCTGGTTGAGGTAGCGCACGCGGCCATCCAGCCGCCGGAAATACGCGAGATCGGGGGTGCCCGCCGAGGACTGCACGAGGCCGCGCAGGTGGTTGAACTTCTGTGCGGCGCGCGCGTCGGCCACGGCGGAGAACGCCGCATCGTCCAGGGTGGCGAACTGCATTTCGGTGGCGCCCATCCACAGGTGCGGACGGTCGAGACCCCGGGGGTCTTTCTCGGTGTAGGCCCAGTGGTGCAGGTTGGCCGCGCGAACGAAGCCGGGCGAGTCGGACGCGGCGGCGGTAAATGTGGCGGTCTTGTCATTCCATCCGGCGAGGTTGCTGGTGATGTGGTAATCCCAGGCGCCGGCCTCGGTCGGCGCGAAACGGACCACCAGGCGACGGCCGCCATCCCAATACGCCGGCATGGAGAGCGTGCGCCGCCGCGGAGAACGGAACTCCACCTGCAGGTCCGCGGTGGCGTACGGGACGGGATTGGCGGCGGCGTCCTTCTCGTCGAGGTCGAAAACCAGCTCGCACGTCGAATAGGCCGGCGTGTTGTCGCAGGGGGACTGTGCCCGCAACAGGAGGGGAAGCAGGCCGGCGGCGACCGCGGCCAAACGGATGCCCATAAAAACAGTGTAGACCGGCGGAAACGGGTTCACGGGAACACGCGTGCAGCCCTGAACCGCTCACGCCAAGCGGGTGTGGAAGAAATCCACGGGTATGTTGCACTGGGCTGGCGGTTCGCCCGGTCTTCACAGGATACCGATAGTACCGTACGGCATTATTGAGGTTATATAACAAATATAGTATTGATTTTGCGGGAATTTTCTCCGATATTTACGTTTTGTACTGGAAATAATGGATCCGACTTTCCAGGCGATTCTCGATAGCCTGCCTTCCAAGCCGCCGGCGCCACTGGAACCGTATCGCGAACTGATCCACGAAATGCGGCGGCGCGGGCAGACCTATCGGGAGATCGCGCAAGTGCTGGCGGAAAGGTTTCAGATTCAAGTGGATCTGGGGGCCATACACGATTTGGTGAAGCCGCGCAGGAAACGGAAGCCCGGGCCGAAGGAGCCGCGACCGGTGAGTACCCCGGCGGTTCACAAGCCAGAAGCGGCCGGGCCCAAAGGGTACGACAGCCTGCCCCGGCCAGTTGCGGCGTTCGAGGGCAGGCCCTTCCCGGTGACCAACAAGAGGCCCGTGTTTGAGTACGACGAAAACGAACCATTGCGATTGATTTCCAATTCCAAAACAGGCGAGTGATTCCTTTATGAGCTTGGCAGAATCGATTTCGGCTCCGGTTGCGAGACCGGTCCAGCAATCCCCGTTGAAACGGGTCATCCTCACCATGGGTGGCAAGGGCGGCGTCGGCAAAACCAGCTTTGTCCTGTGCCTGGCCGAGTGGCTGAAGGGACAGGGTGCGGAATTCACGATGCTTGATCTCGACACCGAGAACAAGTCTCGCGGCAGCCTCAAGCATTACTTCGAGGGGGCCGCGCGAAAGGTGGACATCCACACCCCCGCCGGCCTGGACGCATTCATCGACTGCCTCGACGACGGGCCCAAGGTCATTCTGGCCGACATGGGCGCCGGCTCCGGCTGGGTGGCGCACGAGTGGTTCGACACCATGTTCGAGAGCGCCCAGGAGATGGGCATCGCATTCACCGCCGTGGGCATCATCACGCCGGACCCCGCCAGCGTGGAGAGCGTGCTCAGTTGGGCCAAGGCGCTGCAGCACAAGGTGCAGTACGTGATCGTGGAGAACGAGGCCGTGCTGCACGCGGATTTCAGCTACTGGCGCCTTACCGAGCAGGCCGAACAGTTCCGCCAGATTTTCAACCCCATAACCATTCCGATGAAGTATCGCCTCCCCGATCTGGAGAATCCCGCGCGCCAGTATGGGGCCACCCTGGGTGAAGTCGCCGCGCGGCGGTCGAAGGCCCCGGAGTTGGAGCGATCGTCGCTGGTGGCGCGGGCGCAGGGTTATCAACGGCAGATATTCCAGGACTTGGATAGGAGCAAGGAGCTATTCCTAGTGTGAGTGCAGCACCACATATTCTCGAGCCGCGCCGGCCCGAACGGGACCTGATCGAACGGATCGCCAGCGCGTTGCCGGAAGAGATCCGGGCGGACTACTTCCGCGAAATGTCGTACTGCCGGGTGCTCCCGGAAAGCGACGAGATGCTGCGCATCCTGCGCGCCATGCAGTTCCTTGCCTTGCTCATCCAGCAGGCGCCCGGCGAGGTGGCCCGGGAGCGGGAAAAGCTGACGCAACTGCTGGAGAAGAGCGTTAGCGCCATCCAGTCTGCGCACCAGGCCGGGGTGAACTATCAGAAGGAGCTGGAGGACCGGATCGCGGATCTGCCCGATGAAATCGGCAAGGGCATCGATCCCGAGGTCATCGCCGAGCGCATCAGCCAGGATCTGCGCAAGCGCTTCGCCGGCATCCCGGAGACCGTCCAGATGCTCTCGGGGGTCTCCAACCAGATGCAGCAGGTGGTGGCGGAGTTCCACAGGACCGCCGGCCAGCTCACCAGCTCGTACCATGGCGTGGCCGCGAACGCCCGGCACGAGCTCGACGAGATGCGCACCGGCATCCAGCAGGCGTCCGCCTCCGCCACCGCGGCGCAACAGAGACTCAGCAAGACCGTGGCCTCGACGTACCGGTGGGCCATGGCGGCGTTGTGCGGCGCCGCGCTGGTGGCCGGGCTCGCGCTGGGCATCACCTTTCACGAGTGGACCAATCCGCCCGCGCAGGTCCCGCAGCAGACCTCCGCTCAGGCTGCCGAGCAGGCCGAGCCCGCGCCGCCAGCCCGGCCCGGAGGAAAGAAGAAAGCGCAGCCGGCCACCGACCTCAATTCGCGCATGGGGCGCCAGTTCTCGGCCCGATAAGCTGACGGGCTCTTCGATGGGCCGCCGCGCCGGGATATCCGGCTGGCGGAGGACCGCCTAAAAGCCGGATTGCGGAGTTGCATCGCAAGCCGGGCCGCCCGGCGGAAGAGCGAATAGGCGCATCCCGGCCGGCTGGGATGCGCGCGCATATCCGAAGAACTCGAGTGGATCCCCGGACTCGCTTTGGGCCGGCATGGACCGGCCCAGGCCGATGACGGTTCCGCTTTCGTTCGCGATCAGAACGTCCCGCGCGTTCACCGGCAGCGTTCCCGAGACGCCCACAGCGCCGGCGTTGCCCTCCACCAACTCGGCCGTGGCAGCAGCGAAGCAGTTTCCAGCCGGCTTGCGAATTTCGGCGATCCCGCGCCCGATCCATCGGGCTCTGGGCTCGGCGAAGATGGCGAGACGGTTGCGCCGCAGGTATTCCACCACGCGGTTGCGGACCGCGTCGTCGGGCATGACGGCGCCCATTCGCGCCTGGTCCGAGACTCCCAGCAGGAAGCCCGAGGCGATCGCGTCGGACCGTTGGAAATACTGCGCCCATTCCCGCGAAACGCGCCACTGCCACGGCCACGTTCCGAAGCTCATGGCAAGTACGACGACGGAGACCACGGCGGTTGCGGCGCGGCCCGCGTTCAGCGCCAGCGCGAACAGCGCGCTCCAGAAGAGGAATGCGGGAAGAAGATAGCGGCCGGGGAGCACTTGGCTCCCGTGCATCGCGGCCAGCCAGTCGGGGGAATAACGGCCCACCGCCAGGCTGACAGCAGTCGCGGCGATGAAGCACGCCAGCAGCGTGAGCGAGCGCGCGGCGCTACTCGGAGAGCCGCGGCGGAGATGGCGCGCGGCGAAGCAGAACGCTGCCGCCAGGCCCACCGCTCCGGTGACGATTCCGAGCGGACCGGAGAACAGCGTGACGGGTCCGCCGAGCACCAGCGCGATGATTTTGAGCGCCTGCACCGGGTGCCGCAAAGCGCCGCCGATCCCCATGCCCATCGCCGGGCGTGTGTACCCGATGGAATAGAGCGACGCCAGAATTGCAGCGGTGGCCAGCAACGCGGCGAACGTTTTCGCGCGGGCACGCGAGATCCACGCCTCCACGGCAAAAGCGGGAAACAGAAGCAGACCGGTGGCGAGGCAACCGGTGCAGAATACCGCGAGCAGGATGCCGGCCATACGATGGCGCGGAAAAACGATGAGTGCGGCGGTGGCCGAGGCATACCCCAGCGCGTGGTTCACCGATGCGGGGAACAGCACTTCCATTTGAAGCGACGACAGCAGCAGGTGTGCCGATGCGATCGCGCACAGTGCGGCCAGCCGGCGGGAAGCGGGAAAGAGAGAGCCCGCGGCGGCGGCCAGAACGGCCGGCATCGAGAGTTGCGCGGCGGCGCTGACCAGGACCAGGGGAAGATTGGAAAGACGGAAGAAACGGTCCGTAGCGAGCAGCACCAGCCGGAACACGAACGGGCGCTGGCCCCAGTAGGGCGTCCAGAGCCAGCTCCAGCCGGCGCCGCCTTCGCGAAACCGGCGGATCTCGTCGATCAACAGCCACTGGTCCCAAAACGGAACGTTGGTGAAGGATTGGTAGAGATACCAATACGTGTGCAGGACGAGAAGAGCGGTGAGTCCCGCTGCGGGGTATAGGAGCAGGTGCGGCTTCGCCCTCACCAGAGATACTGTATCACTTCGCCGCTGCGGATGGCCGCGGGCGGGCGAACCTGTGACAGACCCTGTTAGATACCGGGCTCAGCCGTCTTACTCCCGTTCTGTCTCGCCGGTGAATCCGATCTTGCGGGCTTCCTGCCGGATGGCCGGGGAGAACTGCTTCCCGACCACGAGAGTCAGTATCTGGTTCCACGGAATTAATAGACTGAACTGCTCGACGGCGGTGGTGTCTTCCGTGAGCTTGCCCCTGCGAACTTCGATCCACACTCCCCTGGTGTCTTCGGCATCGAGCACCGTGGCAAACAGGATATGGCTTTCGTCGACTCCACGAAATTCCGTCTGTGGACCTTCGTCCTGGCGAAGAAACATCTTCACGCCGTGCAGATTCGCCCAGGTTCGATTCACTACGACCGCTACACTTGCGCCTTTGTCAATCCGCATCTGTGACCTCGACGGCACCTTGGGCGGCGTGAACGGGCCAAGGTTGCCAGGAGCAAGCCCCGATCCGGGTTTCCCGGGATCGGGGCGCTTGCCGGAACTACTACCAGCGTTTGCGTCCGAAGCCGCCGCCGTTGCCGCCGCCCGAACGTTCCGTCTTGGGACGGGCTTCGTTGATGTTCAGCGTTCTGCCGTCGAGGTCGCTGCCGTTGAGCGCGGCAATCGCTTTCTCGCCTTCGCCATCGTTGCTCATTTCGACGAACCCGAATCCCCTGGGTTGTCCGGTGTCGCGATCCGTAACGATGTTGACACGATTGACAGTGCCGTGGGTTTCGAACAACGCACGGACAGACTCTTCCGAAGCCCCAAAACTGAGGTTTCCAACGTAAATATTCTTCATTGCTTAAGTTTTCCTTTACCGATTTGAAGGCGGCTAATTTGGAAGGTGGACGAAGGTAGCAAAAGACGCTAAAGAAGTCAGCCTTGAATTGGCAGGAACATCAAATCTTCTACCAGTGTAACACGGTTGGCATCGTGGTACAATAAAATAGTTCAACACCACATGCCGTTCCAGCACGGATTGTAGCGTCCCGCGGCGCCGCGACAGAAATGGAGTGCGTTAAATGCTGCAAGAAAGTACGAAAACGCTCTTAATCAAGACGGTCCAGTCGCTGGAAACGGCTGGTGAAGCTGGTTGGGACGATCAGATCGAGTTGGGCAACGAGTGCCTCTACGAGATGCATCAGATGACCCGGCCGTCGTTCCGGGCGTATCGCATGGACAGCTCAGATTCGAAGTGGCCGACTCACTTGCCGGATTCCGCGAAGTTGATCCGGGCCATGCCTCACGTCAAGTTGATGGTAAGTGCTATCCGGCGCCGCGATCGGGCGACGGCGCTGGTAAGCGGCAAGGCCGCTATCGCCGCACTGTGAGATCAGGGCGATTCAACCGATCCACTTCTTCAAGCCGATACTGCCCTCAATGTCCCGGTGGAAGAATTGGAACCTGCGCCCATCTTCCATCTGAAGCGTCATGATTTTCCGGAAGTGAGTAGCCACGAAGTACGGGTCATGTACTGACCACACCTGGCCGGAGATGTGCTTGAAATGGGCCATGGGCGGAATATCCTGTCCCGCTTCCGGCTCGTCCGCGGTGATGCTGACATCGTATTTGGCCGCCACGTCGTCGCCGTCCGGAGACGTAATCACGCCGGTGCCCTGCAAATGCTCCAGGACCTTCATGAGCTTAACTGCCTCGCTTGGCACGATTGCGGCGATGCAGTTGCAGGCGGGCGGGGTTCACCTTCAGCGCCTTGCCGTTGAGGTCCGAGCCGTTGAGGGCGGCAACCGCCTTGTCGGCTTCGGCATCGTTGGTCATCTGAATGAATCCAAATCCTCTGGATAGGCCCGTCCAGCGATCCGTCATCATCTTGAACCTCTGAACAGGCCCATGCTTTTCAAACATGGACCGAACGTCCTGTTCGGTAACGCCAGGACCGAGATTTCCAACTAGAACGTTATTCACAATAGCTCCTTCGTTTTTCTGACCGGCCCGGAGGGCACGCGCGTCAGCAAGCGGTTTGGCGCGAATGTTCCAGCCATTCCACGGGGTGGGACCGGACCTGTGAGTCGCCTTCCCGGATATCCGCCCACTTCGGGTCGTCATCCTTGAGATTGAGGAAGGTTCCGATGGTGCCTTGATACGTGCCCCTGGCGAGGAAGACCGAATCGCCTTTCTGGAATGCCGGCGCTGATAGAAGTTGGGTGTGAGAGTCGAGCATGTCATTCCGTCCTTTCTGGCAAGAGACATCAGGGACGGACGGCTTGGCGCACCGGAACGGCTTTACCGCGCGGCTCTTGGTGGGAGATGCCAACTTCATTATAGCAGATTGGAGCGGGACTGCTTCGATCGATTTGACATCGAGGCCCGCCGCCCCTATACTGTCAATGCACGAAATCGAATGTCGAAAACGAATATCGATCAGGATTTCGCGGCGGACCGCGATCTGTACTCCGGCCTGATTCGTCTTCACGTGCTGCACCACGCCGCGGAAGAGCCCATTTTCGGTCTTGGAATGATCGAGGAGCTGGCGCGCCACGGCTATCGCATCAGCCCCGGCAGTCTGTATCCGTTGCTGCACGGCCTGGAAAAGAAGGGGTATCTGCGCTCTTCCGAACTGCGAAACGGCAAGTCCCTCCGCAAGGTGTACCGCGCCACGCGCCTCGGCCGGAAAGCATTGGCGTCCGCCAAAAACAAAGTGCGCGAGCTGTTTCGCGAGCTCATGGAAGGTGAATAGTGGAGTGCTGAAAAATCGAGGATTGCCAAATCGATGGAGGGCCATCGCGGCGGGAATGATCCTGGCGGCCACCCACCCCCTGGGAGCCTGGCAGGCCGCCGGCCCCTCTGCCCTGACCCTCGCCCAGGCGGTGGAGAGCGCTCTGAAGAACTACCCGTCGATTCGAGTCTCCGCGGAGCAGATCAACGCGGCGGCGGCCGGAATTCAGCTTGCGCGCACCGCCTATCTGCCGCGCATCGACGCCCTGGCGCAAGCCAATCGCGCCACCCGCAACAACGTCTTCGGAATGCTGCTTCCGCAGAGCGTCATTCCGTCGATGTCCGGTCCGGTTCTGGGCACGAACAATCTGGGAACGGCGTGGGGAAGCGCAATTGGGACGCTGGTCACCTGGGAGCCGTTCGATTTCGGCCTCCGCGGCGCCAATGTCGCAGCCGCCACCGCCCGGCGCGCGCAGTTCGAGGCGGCCTTGAAGCGGACCGAGTTCGAGGTCGCGGTGGCGGCAGCGGATGCCTACCTGACGCTGGCCGTGGCCCAGGAGACGGTGCGCGCCGCGCGTGCCGGGGTGGACCGGGCGGAGGTCGTGGCGCGGACGATCGGCGCGCTGGTGAACGCTGAATTGCGGCCCGGCGCGGACGCTTCCCGTGCCCAGGCCGAGCTCGCCGCCGCGCGGACGCAACTGATACAGGCGCAGCAGGCCACTGAGGTGGCGCGCGCTACCGTCGCGCAGTTCGCCGGCGTCGATCCCGCCCAGGTTGTCGTCTCCGCGCCCGGCCTGCTTCAGTTGCCGCCCGAACAGTTGGTCCAGCCTCTGAATGTCGGCGCGACCCCCGCCGCCATCGAACAGAACGCCGCGGTGGAGCAGGCGCAGGCGCAGTTGCGCGCGATGGAACGATCTTACTTCCCGCGCTTCTACCTGCAGGGCTCCGCTTACGCGCGCGGGACCAGCGCCGAGACCAACGGAGCATTCCTAGGCGGCTTGAATGGCCTCGCACCCAGCTTTCAGAACTATGCCCTCGGCTTCACCGTGACCTTTCCGGTTTTCGACCTGCCGGCGCTGCGGGCGCGGGAAACCGCGCAAGCCGCGGCGATCCGCCTCGAAAGGGCGCGCGCCGATCAGATTGCCACGGACCTGCGCGCGCAGTGGAACCGGGCGGTAGCCGGCCTTCAGGGCGCCAGGCGCATCGCCGCCAACACTCCGATACAGGTTTCGGCTGCGCGCGAGGCGGCCGGGCAGGCGGCGGCGCGCTATCAGTCCGGTCTCGGAAACATCGATGAGGTGGCGGAAGCGCAACGGCTCCTCACTCAGGCCGAGATCGACGACGTCCTGGCACGCCTCGGCGTATGGCGCGGGCTCCTGGGAATTGCGGCCGCCGCGGGAGACCTCCAGCCTTTTATCTCGGAGGCCGGCAGATGAGTGCCGGCAGTGCTGTTTTTGGACCGCGCCTGACGGGAGTCTGAAATGCGCCTTGTATTAGCAGCCCTTTCCCGGCCCTTGACCGTCGTTGTAGCCCTCGTCGCCATCGCCCTCTGCGCCGTGCTTGCGGTGGAACGAATGCCGGCCGACATCTTCCCCCAGGTTGGCGACCCCGCGATCTATGTGGCGCAACCTTACAGCGGAATGGACCCGGCCCAGATGGAAGGCTACCTGACTTACTACTATGAGTATCACTTCCTATACATCACCGGTATCGACCACGTGGAGAGTAAGAGCATCCAGGGCGCCGCGTTGATGAAGCTCGTGTTTCATGAAGGCACTAACATGAGCCAGGCGATGTCGGAGACGGTAGGATACGTGAATCGGGCGCGCGCCTTCATGCCGCCCGGAACGGTCCCGCCGTTCATCACTCGTTTCGACGCCGGCAGCGTGGCGGTCGGTCTCCTGATCTTCAGCAGCGCCTCCCGAACTCAGGGCGAAATGCAGGACTTCGCGCTCAACCGCGTGCGCCCTTTGTTCGCGACCCTTCCCGGCGTTTCGGCGCCGCCGCCTTTTGGCGGAAATCAGCGCACCATCGTGGTCACGCTCGATCCCGGCAAGCTCCGCCAGTACCGGATCTCGCCGGACGAGGCCATCGCCGCCGTGAGCCAGGCCAGCCTCGTCATGCCCTCGGGCAACATGTGGACCGGCAAGTTCGAGCGGGTCGCCAGAACCAACGCCGCGCTCGGCGGAAATCTCGCGGAGCTTCTCAGCGCGCCCATCCGCCCCGGCTCCGGAACCACGGTTTACCTGCGGGATATCGGAACCATCGAGAATGCCACCGATATCATCACCGCATATGCGCACGTGAACGGGCGCCGGACGGTATACATTCCGGTCACCAAGCGCGCGGATGCATCCACGCTGGCGGTAATCCAGGCGGTGAAGGCGGCCCTCCCCGATTTCAAGAAAGTACTCCCCGAGGATGTAGACGTCCGGCTGGAGTTCGATCAGTCGCCTTTCGTGACTAACTCCATTCGCGGCCTGATCGCCGAGGGACTGCTGGGCGCCGCTCTGACCGGCCTGATGGTATTGCTCTTCCTGCGCGACTGGCGCAGCGCCCTCATCGTGGTCCTGAATATCCCCTTCGCGCTTCTGGCCGCGGTAATCCTTCTGTGGCTCACCGGACAGACCATTAACATCATGACGCTCGGCGGGCTGGCCCTCGCGGTAGGGGTATTGGTGGACGAGGCCACGGTGGAGATCGAGAACATTCACACCCGCATGCTGCCTGGCGTCTCGCGGGCCCGCGCCGTATTGGAGGCGTGCAGCCGGACGGCCGTCGCCCGTTTGCTCTCGATGTTCTGCGTGTTGGCCGTCTTTGTCCCTTCGTTCTTCATGGTGGGAGTCGGCCGCCAGTTGTTCGTTCCGCTGTCGCTGGCCGTTGCGTTTTCAATGATCGCGTCGTATCTGCTCTCCAGCAGCCTGGTCCCCGTGTTCTCGACCTGGCTCATGAAAGAGGGCCACCGCGGCGAGGAGCGCGAAGGGCTCTTCGGCCGCCTGCGCTCCTTCTACGAGCGCTATCTCGGTCTGGTGCTCCGTTTCCGCTGGCCTTTGGTTGTGGCCTACCTGGCCGCCGCCTTCGGCTTGGTGTATTTCCTCCTGCCGCGCATGGGCACGGAAATCTTTCCCGATGCCAACGCGCCCCTGATGCGCATCCGGCTTCGCGCGCCCACGGGGACGCGGCTCGAGGAGACCGAGCGGATCGTCCTTCGCGCGCTGGATGTGATTCAGCGGGAAGCCGGGGCCGGTAACATCGAGATTACGAGCGACTATGTGGGGGTCATTCCCTCCAGTTACCCCGTGGACCTCATCCACCTCTTTACCAGCGGGCCGCAGGAAGCCGTGATTCAAATCGCCTTCAAGCCCGGCGCCCCGCATGGGGAACCTTTGCGGGAGAAGTTACGCGACAGCCTGGCTCGCGAGCTGCCGGGATCGCACATCTCGTTCGAAGCCGGTGACATCGTAAGCCAGGTCATGAGTTTCGGATCGCCCACGCCGATCGAAGTTGCCGTTCAGGGAGTCAGCCTCCAGGACGATTACGGCTACGCGCAGAAGGTTCAAGCTCAACTGGCCTCCCTGGCGTTTCTGCGCGATCTCCAGTTTGCGCAGGAGATGAACTACCCGACTCTCGACATCACTATCGATCGCGAGCGCGCCGGACAGCTCGGTCTCACCATGTCCGACGTGGTGCGCTCGGTGGTGCCGGCCACCTCGTCATCGCGGTTCACGCAACCGAATTACTGGCGCGACCCGGCCTCGGGGAATGCGTTCCAGATTCAGGTTCAGTTGCCGCAGAACCGGATCCAGAGCGAGGAGGATGTGGGCGAGCTTCCCGTCATGAGAGGAGCCGGGAGCAACGTCGAGCTGCGCGATTTCGCCGTCTTGAAGCCGGGGACCATACCGGGCCTGATCGAACGCTACAACGGCCAGCACGTGGTGAGCCTGACCGCCAATATTCACGGGTTGACGCTGGGACAGGCGGCCCTCAAACTGAACCAGGCCCTGGCCGGCGCCGGAACGCCGCCACGGGGAGTGAGTGTGAAGCTGCGGGGCGAGATCCCGCCCTTGGAACAGACACTCTCCGGGCTGCGCATCGGTTTGCTGCTGGCGGTCCTGGTCATCTTTCTTCTGCTGGCCGCGAACTTTCAGTCCATACGGCTGGCGCTGGCGATCGTCCTGACCGTGCCCGCGGTGCTCTGCGGAGTTCTTTTGATGCTGTGGTACACCGGCACGACCCTCAATGTGCAGTCGTTCATGGGGGCGATCATGGCGATAGGGATTGCCGTGGCGAATTCGATCCTGCTGGTCACGTTCGCGGAACGGGCGCGTCACGAGGGCCGGCCGTACCTCGAAGCCGCGCAGGAAGGAGCGGCCGGCCGCCTCCGGGCGGTGCTGATGACCGCGGCCGCCATGATCTTCGGAATGGTTCCCATGGCGATCGGCTTGGGAGAGAGTGGAGCGCAAGCTGCGCCGCTGGGCCGTGCCGTGATCGGCGGCCTGGTGGTCTCCACCTTCACCACCCTGACGGTCCTGCCTTCGATTTACGCCATTCTCCAACGCCGGGCTTCCACGACTTCTCCCTCACTCAATCCGATGGATCCAACGAGCCGATACTATGAAGCGAGCTGACAGATTCTTCGCCGCGGCATGCGTCGCGTTATTCCTGCCGATTCCCGATCGGGCGCAGACCGCCGAACTTACTCCGGTGTTATCCAGGCCGGTGTCGCGGACCATCGAGTTACCCGGTGAGTTACAACCATTCCTGACGGTCTCCCTTCACGCCAAGATCCCTGGTTACGTCGAACGCGTCCTGGTGGACCGTGGCAGCGAAACCAAACAGGGCGACCTGTTGGTGGAGCTGAGCGCCCCGGAGAGGACAGCCCAGATCGCCGAGGCCGAATCCAAAGTACAGGCCGCGGAATCCGATCGGTTCCAGGCGGAAGCGCAGCTCGCCGCGGAGCAGAGCACATATGACCGTTTGAAGAAGGCTGCCGAAACGCCGGGCGCAGTCGCGGGGAACGAGTTGATCCAGGCCGAAAAGCAAGTGGAAGCGGCTCAGGCCCTGGTCCGCTCCCGACGGCAGGCCAGCCAGGCGGCGGAGGAATTCGTCAAGGCGCAAAAAGATCTGGAGGCCTACTTGCGGATCACCGCGCCGTTCGACGGCATCGTGACGGATCGCCTGGTCCATCCGGGCGCCCTGGTTGGTCCGGGCGCCGATCCGGTGCTTCTGGTGATCCAGCAAGTTTCCCACCTGAGGCTGGTGGTAGCGGTGCCCGAAGAGGTGGTGGGCGGCATCGTGCGCGGCGCCAAGATCGACTTCCAGGTTCCCGCGTATCCGGAGCGTGCGTACTCGGGAACATTGGCGCGCCTGTCCCACGCGCTCGATCCGAAAACACGGACCGAGCCGGTGGAGTTGGACGTGCTCAATCGCGACGGCTCTCTGGCGCCGGGCATGTATTCGGCAGTGAAGTGGCCCGTGCGCCGTTCGCGTCCGGCCCTTTTCGTGCCGCGGACCAGCGTGGTGACCACCACCGAGCGCACCTTCGTGATTCGGGATCGTGGCGGGCGTGCGGAGTGGGTGGATGTCAAGAAGGGCGCCGCCGACGGGGACCTGATCGAAGTCATGGGCAGTTTGCAGCCCGGTGACCAGATAGTCCGGCGCGCGACCGATGAGGTGAGAGAGGGCGCTCCTTTGGGGGCGAAGTCAAAGTAGGGCTAAATCGGGTAACTCCGCCGAGTGAATTGTCGCACAATGGAGGAATGATCACCCTGGAGACACTGCGAGCGGAACGGCGGGCAGAGATCCTCCGCTTCGCCGAACGGCACGGCGCCCACAGTCTGCGCGTCTTCGGCTCCGTGGCCCGCGGTGACGCCAATGAAAGCAGCGACCTCGATTTGCTGGTGGCGTGGGAGCCGGGCAGAAGTCTGCTGGATCATGCCGGGCTGGTTCAAGATCTCCAGGAGTTGCTGGTCGTCGCCCGGAACGGAGCCGCTTGTCAGCGGCCGGCTCCGCGATACGCCAGTGAAGTTCTGAAAACGGGAACTGACCTACAGGCTGCTAAAAGAGCAGAACATAGTTGGCCGCCGATGAACGCGGATCAACGCAGATGAAGAAACGATCCGTGTTCATCAGCGTTGATCGGCGGCCCAGATTGGTTCTTTGGGGCTTTTCACCATCCTGCTCAACGCCGGGAATTGCACCACCCATCGCGGCGGGCTAACGACGCCTCGAGACATCCCATTGCCTGCATCACTCGGGGTGGGGTGGAGTAGAGTAATGAAATGAGACTGGCGAGAGCAGCCATCACGATCCGCCGGTTGGCGGCCCTTGTATTGCTGGCGGCCTGGAGTTCCGCGCTCGCGGCCGACCCGGCCCGGACCGTGATTCTGGTGCGCCACGCCGAACGGGCCGGCGGCATGAGCGCCGACGTGGGAATCAGTGAAGCGGGCCGGTGCCGCGCCGAATCGCTGGCACGTATGCTCGCCGATGCCGGCGTAAAGCGCGTCTTCGTCACCGAGGTGGCGCGCACCCAGCAGACGGCCCAACCGCTGGCGGACAAGCTCTCCCTACGGCCAGAAGTGATTCCCTCGAAAGACATCGACGGTTTGGTGGCGAAGCTTCGCCATGGGGAGCCGGGTGGTGTCGCTCTGGTCGTGGGACACTCGAACACCTTGCCGGAAATCATCAGCCGGATGGGCGGGGGAACCGTACGGCCGATTGCCGATGACGACTACGGCAACCTGTTCGTAGTGACCTTAACCGCCAAGAGCCGCGTTTCCGTGGTCAGGCTGCGCTACGCGGGCTGCGCGCAGTAGGGTCGGAACGAACCTGCCGGAAAAACAGGATCGTAGGCTGGTTCTTGTACACGGTTCGCTGAAACTCCCGAAACCCGCATTTCTCCGCAACGCGGATTGACGGAAGATTCTCCGGGTGGATGATGCATGCCGTTTGCGCCAATCCGAAGCGCTCCTCGCCCCACGCAAGGGCCGCGCGGACGCCCTCCGTCGCATAGCCTTTGCCGTGCACGCGGGAGACGAGAACCCAGCCAACTTCCGGAACGCCGTTGAAGGATGGCTCGATGTCGCGCTTGAAATCACCGAATCCAAGCTCGCCGACAAAGTTGCCGGTAGCCTTTTCCTCGACCGCCCAGTGACCGAAGCCCATCCACGACCAGTGCCCGACGTAACGCAACATCCTCGCCCAGACCTCTTCCCCGGAGAAGGGCTTGCCGCCCACGTAGCGAGTCACGACGGGATCGCCCCACATCGCGGCACAATCGGAGAAATCATCCATCCGATGACCGCGTAGTTTGAGGCGCTCGGTTTCGATCGCCGGAACTTCCCTTGCGAACTGCAAAGAGCTGGACATACAGATGGCCTCATTGTTTCACACCCATCGCAAGGCCGGGTCCGTCGCCAACCAACTCGGACCGGCTATCATGAAAAGGAGCCTTGGAGCGATGATGCGTTTCTTTCTCTTGTTGGCGGCCGTGGCTCTCCCGGCCGCGGACCTTCCGCGGTTTCGTGAAACGACGATCACCAGCAGCCTGAAGGCGGGTTACCAGATCGTCGTCGCCGATCTCAACCACGACGGCAAGCCCGACCTCATTGTCGTCGATGAGCGTGCCACCGATCTGGCCTGGTACGAAAACCCCACTTGGGAGCGCCACGTCATTGTCAACGATGTTCCCCGCACCATCAACCTCGACGTCTACGACTACGATGGCGACGGCATCCCCGAGATCGCCATGGGCCACCACTTCGAGACCGACCCGGCACAGAGCATCGGCAACGTCCTCATCCTGAAGAGTGGCCCCGACCCGCGCCAGCCCTGGACCGCGCGCGAAATCGATCGTGTCCCCACCGTCCACCGCCTCCGCTGGATCGACCTCAAAGGCGACGGGAAGAAGGTCCTCCTCGTCGCCCCCATGATCGGACTGAAAGCCCGCCCGCCCGATTACGCCGACGACGTCCCCGTTTACCTGTACCGGCCGGGCGAATGGAAACGCACGCTCCTCACCAGCCAGCCTCACGGCATCCTCCACTCCATACTGCCCATCCAGTGGCAGGGGCGCGGCGAGCAACTCATGACCGCCGATTTCCTGGGCATCCACCTGTTTCTTCCCCGCGGCCGCATCGAAATCTCGAAGGGCGATCCACGCCCCTGTCCACAGTGCGGCAGCAGTGAGGTCAAGATCGGTCATCTCGGCAAACGCCGCTTCATCGCCGCCATCGAGCCCTGGCACGGCAACCAGGTTGTCGTCTACACCGAAGCCGGCAAGCAATGGAAACGCCACGTCCTCGAGGACGCCATGGTGAATGGCCACGCCCTCGCAGTCGGCGACCTCAATGGAGATGGCCGCGACGAGATCGTGGCCGGCTTCCGCGGCAAGGGTTTCCAGCTCTACGTCTTCACCGCCGACGACCAGGCCGGCGAGCACTGGACCCGCCACATCCTCGACGCGGGAGGCATAGCCGCCGCCGACTGCAAGATCGCCGATTTCAGCGGCTCCGGCCGGCCCGCTATCGCCTGCGCCGGCGCCTCAACCGCTAACGTGAAGCTGTACACGCCACAATAGCGGGACCGCGGCGAACTCAGTGCCCCGCGGCAGTCATGCCGCCATCCACCACGAGCGAAGTGCCGTTGATAAAGGACGCCGCGTCCGAAACCAGAAAGAGGCAGGCTTCCGCGACGTCGCGAGGTGTGCCGATGCGTCCCAGTGGGTGCAGACTCAACACGCGGCGCATGGCGGCTTCGCGGTCCGGCACGGAGTCCAGCCAACGGTCGGTAATCGGAGTGTGGATATAGCCCGGACATACGGCATTCACCCGGATCCCGTCGCGCCCGTGGTCCAACGCCATCGCGCGGGTAAGTCCGATCAGTCCGCACTTCGACGCATCATACGCCACTGTCCCCGGCCACGAGACCATGGCGTGGACCGATGAGACGTTTACGATGGCGCCGCCGTGGCGCCGCATGTGAGGAATGACATATCTCGAAAACAGGAAAGCTCCCTTCAGGTTCACGGCGAGTTGGCGCTCCCATTCGTCCGGAGTAACTTCCTCCACGGTGCCGTGCACTTCGATTCCCGCGTTGTTGATCAGGATATCGATGGCGCCCCACTGTTTGACTGTTGCGTCGATTGCCGCCCGCACCTGCGGCTCCGACGAGACATCGCCGCAGAGAGGGAGTGTGCGGCTGAGGCCAAGGGTAACCGCCAAGGCCCGTGCTCCTTCGCCATTGGTGTCGAAGACGGCGACTGTCGCGCCGGACTCCACAAACCGTTCGACAATCCCTTTGCCGATTCCGGACGCCCCGCCGGTTACGATTGCCACCTTGTTATCCAGACGCATAAGTACTATTCTCCGCCATCGCGCGAGGAACCATGGGTGTAAAGTGATCTTATGATTTCTCGCGAGGCCGGCCGCTGCTGCTCGCAGTCCTGATGCTCCTGGGGCCGGGGGCCGCGAGCGCGCAGGCGGCCTCGGTGTGCGCCGCCACTTCGCTCCGTCCGACGTGACGTCACAACTCAGCAGAGTCGCTTCCGGCATCACCGTGACCCAGGTGTCCAACGTCCAGTCCAACTGGAACACCTATGCCGATATCCCGGCATTCAGCGCGCCCGCCAGGATCCTGACGTATATGCAACACGTGGCGGCCATCGTGCAGCAGGCCAATACCCTGGCCTCGCCTGTGCGAATTCTATTTGCGGGGGTTCCGGCGCAAATCGTTTTCGCGGGACTGGCCGCCAGCTTTGTGGGCCTTCACCAGTTCAACGTGGTCGTGCCTGAAGTCGCCGACGGCGATGCGGTTCCGTTGACCATCGCGGTTGGCAGCGCGGTCGGCGCCCAGACTTTGTTCCTTGCCGTGGGGAACTGAGCTGCCCGCGTCCGCGCCCCTTTCGCCGGACCGCAGCCGGATGCTACTATGAGATCAGGACTTCAACACCGCTCACGTCTACATGTGTGTGCGGGGAGCGTTTGCGGATTTCCGGTTCGGCTTCCCATCCTCATCGATACGTCGGGTTCGGATTGCAGCCAAAGAGGAGCAATGAAAGAAACAGGTACAGTCAAGTGGTTTAACGCCGGAAAGGGATTCGGCTTCATCCAACGCGAAAATGGCGAAGATGTTTTCGTCCATTTTTCCGCCATCTCAGCGAGCGGCTATCGCTCCCTGGACGAAGGCGCTCGTGTGTCGTTCGTAGTGAAGCGAGGGCCGAAGGGTCTGCAAGCCGAAGACGTGAGTTTAGCTTAGTTCACCCGCACATTCTGCTTTCTCAACCGATGCCCCCAGCAGGGTAGGCCTGCGCACGAAGTGTGTGGCGCAGACTCTCAGTCTGCCGCGTCCCCACTCGTGGGGACGCGCGGCCTGGAGCCCTGAGCTAAACCGCGTACCAACGCCGCGTTTTCGCTCTTGGCGCGAAGGACCTCACACGCCGCTGGCGCGCCGGCGCTGGCGAGGGCATCACGATCACCGGAGCCGTTGCCGTCTGCTCGCGCGGCACATCCTCCGACATCGTGCGCCGGATCAGCCGGGTCGTCAAGGTCCGCTCGATGTGGGCCACATCCGCGCGCTCCGATCGCGTGGCGAAGGTCGAAGCCGTTCCACGTGCGCCGGCGCGCCCCGTGCGCCCGACGCGGTGAATGAAGTCTTCCGGGGCTTGTGGCAGGTCGTAGTTCACGACGTGCGAGATCCCTTCCACGTGGATTCCGCGGGCCGCCACGTCGGTAGCCACCAGGACGCGATAGTCTCCCTCCTGGAATCCGCGCAGGGCCTGATTGCGTTGGCTCTGGCTCCGGTCGCCGTGGATGGCCGTGGACTTCACGCCTTCGCGCGCGAGCCTCTTCGACAGCCGGTCGGCGCCGTGCTTCGTGCGGGCAAACACCAGGAACGAACCGGCCTCCTCGCGGAGCATGTTCTGCAGCAAGTCCAGCTTTCGGTCCTGCTCGACTTCGTAAAGATGCAAGTCCACCTGCTCGGCCGGCTTGATGGTGGAACCGACTGCGATGCGGACCGCATTCCGGACCTGCGTCTCGACCAGGTGCTTCACCGAGCTTTCGATGGTCGCCGAGAACAACAGCGTCTGGCGATCGGCCGGCAGGGCCGCCATGATTCGTTTGACGGTGGGGAGGAAGCCCATATCGAGCATGCGGTCGGCCTCGTCCAGAACGAGCATACGCGCATTCCCGAGATCCACGAGCTGCCGGCTGAGGAAATCGTACAGCCTGCCAGGGGTAGCCAGCAGCACTTGCGCGCCATTGCGAATCGACTGTAACTGGGTTCGCTCGCTGACCCCGCCGACTACCACCGCGGCCCGAATCCCGGTGCCCGCGGCCATTTTCGTGAATGTTTCGCTGATCTGGATAGCCAGTTCACGCGTAGGAGTCAGGACCACGCAGCGGATGCCGGTTTGTGCCGGCTGCTTCGCCAGCAGATGGATCATGGGCAATACAAACGCCAGTGTCTTGCCGGTGCCCGTTTGCGCCGTGGCGACAAGATCTTTTCCGGCCAGCGCCGGTTCGATGGCCTGGGCTTGCACGGGTGTTGGTTCGGTAAAACCGTGTTTTGCGAGATTGCTCTTCAACAGAGCGGAAAGGGAGAGTTCAGAGAAAGTTTTCATTTAAGCTATTGAGGAGGAAAACCGGCGAGCCGACTACCGATCAGGGGAGCGGGGTTGCGGATCAACTTCCAGAATCTATATTGTACCAGAACGGGAGCCGGAGCATCTGCATGGACAAATGTTTTCGAGATCTTGCCCCGGGAACAGATAAAATAGGTGCCAGGCTCTATGAGAATCTTCCAGGTGCTGCTGTGTGCGTTGGTCCAGATTTGCGCGGTCCTGGCGCAGACGCCTCCGCGGCCGCCCGTCCAGGCCCCCGATGCGGGGCGCCGGCAGTATGACAGCCATTGCTCCGTGTGCCACGGCGGCGATGGCGCCGGTGGCGAGCTTGCCCCATCCATTCTGTTTCGCCTCCCCAACCGCAACGATCAGGAACTGGCCGACCTCGTCAGGACCGGCATATCCAGCCGCGGCATGCCGGCCTTCAGCCTCACCGACCCCGAGATGAGCGACCTCATCGCCTTCCTGCGCACGCTGCGTCCGCACCGGGGCTTCGCTGCGCCCGTGCGGAAAAAAGTCGAGACCACCGACGGGAAGACGCTCGAAGGCCTGGTGCTCGGTGAGAGTTCTCTCGATCTGGCCCTGCGCACCGATGACCAGCGGATTCACTTGCTGCGCACCGCCGGCGGCCGCTACCGGCCCGTCACCTCGCAGACCGACTGGCCCACGTACAACGGCCAGCCAGGCGGAAACCGGTACACCACCCTCACCCAGATCGACAAGAGCAACGTCGCGAAGCTGGCGCCCAAGTGGGTCTTCACCATGTCCAACGTCTCGCGCCTGGAAACCACCCCGCTGGTAGTCGAAGGCATCATGTACGTAACCAGCGGCAACGAGTGCTATGCGCTCGACGCGGGCAATGGGCGCGAGCTATGGCACTTCCAACGGCCTCGTACGCGCGGGCTCGTCGGAAATGCCGCCGGCGGTTTCAACCGCGGCGTCGGGGTCGCGGGCGATCGTGTGTTCATGGTCACGGATAATGCCCACATCATCGCTCTTCACCGCTTCACCGGGGCCTTGCTGTGGGAAACCGAAATGGCCGACTGGCACCAGAACTACAACGCCACTTCCGCGCCGCTGGTGGCAGGCGGCCTGGTGATCTCCGGCACTGCCGGCGGCGAGCAGGGCGCCCGCGGTTTTCTGGCCGCTTACGATCAGGCCGGCGGAAAAGAAGTGTGGCGCTTCTGGACCGTGCCGGCGCGCGGCGAGCCAGGATCGGAAACGTGGATTGGCAAAGGCATCGAGCACCCCTCCGCGGATACCTGGTTTACCGGCGCCTACGATTCGCAGCTCGGCCTGTTGTATTGGCCCACCGGCAATCCCGGCCCCGACTACAACGACGACGAGCGCGGTGGTGACAACCTGTACTCGTGCTCCATCCTGGCGTTGGACGCCAAAACCGGAAAGCTCAAATGGTATTACCAGGCCACTCCGCACGATGTTTTTGACTGGGATGCTACCGAGCCGCTCGTGCTGGTGGACGCCGACTGGCAGGGACAGGCGCGCAAGCTGCTGATCCAAGCCAACCGCAACGGCTTCTTCTATGTCTTCGACCGGACCAGTGGCAAGCTGCTGCTGGCCAAACCGTTCGTCACGAAAATGACGTGGGCCACCGGGGTGGCGCCGGATGGACGGCCGATCCGCAATCCGAGTCAGGCGATGCCCAGCGCTGAGGGCGCCAAGGTCTGCCCGTCTCAGGACGGCGCCACCAATTGGTTCTCCACCTCATACAATCCGGCCGCCGGCCTGTTCTATGTGCAGACGCTCGAGAAGTGCACCGTCTTCACCAAGCGCCCCGTCGAGTGGGAAGCCGGCCGGGGCTATCTGGGCGGCAGCGCGCGCAACGTGCCCGATGAGACGCCCCACAAGATTCTGCGCGCCATCAAAATTCAAACCGGCGACATCGCGTGGGAACTGCCCCAGGTCGGAAGGGGTGACTCCTGGGGAGGAACGCTCGCCAGCGCGGCGGGACTGGTCTTCTTCGGGGATGACAGCGGCATGTTTATGGCCGCCGATGCCCTGACCGGCAAGCCGCTGTGGCAGTTCCAGACCAACCAGCTCTGGAAGGCCTCGCCGATGACCTATGTGTTCGACGGCAAACAGTACTTTGCGGCGGCCGCGGGGCAGAACATATTCGCGTTCGGCTTGCTGGATTGATACCGCGCCCCTACCAGTGCGTCAGCGACCCATCCGGACGCCGGTAGATATTGGCGCGCCCCGGCTGATCCACCGAGCTGATGAGCTTCAGCAGTTTCGGGTCGGCCGTCACGCCCAGTCCCGGCCGGTCGTTGGTATATGCCTTCCCGGCCTTGAAATCCAGGCACTCCGGCAGGTACGGAATCGGCCGCCCGCCGTAGTTGTATTCGAAGATCACCGGACCGGAGAACGTTGACAGGCAACCTACCAGCGCCGCCGTCGAAATCGGCCCCGTGAAGTGCGGCACGATCCCCACCGAGTGCGTCTCGCACAGCGCCGCCACTTTCATCATTTCGGTGATCCCGCCCACGTTGGGAAGCGTGGCGCGGATATAGTCGAGGTCGTGGTTCTCTACCAGCCGGTTGAAATCCCACCGGTTGCCCCACTCCTCGCCGGCGGCCAGCGGACAGGTCGTCATTTGCCGCAGCTTGGGGATGTCTTGCAGGAAATGCTCGTCGCGAACCGGGTCCTCCACGAAGTACGGCTCGTACTCTTCGATCAGGCGGCACAACCGCAGGGCATCGACGTAGTCGAACTTCTGATGAAAGTCGATCATCCAGTCGCCGTGCGGCCCGACTCCTTCCCGGATCTCCTTGCACGCCTGCGCCACCAGGCGCACGCGCTCGTGCGTGTTGAAGACGCCCTCGGGAATCGCGCCGCCCACGGAAGCGTCTACGCGGAACCCGCGGTATCCCGACTCGATGGTGGCCTTCGCCCGATCCTTCAGGCTCATGCCGCCGCCGGCGCCGCGGCCCCCGCCGCCACCGCGTCCGCCGCCCGCCGCCCCCGGCGCGCCGCCCCCCGGCGCCGTCCCACGGGCGGCATCCGCCGGCAGGCCCGAGGTCGCATAACACTCGCAGTAGCTGCGCACCGCGCCGCCCAGCATCTCGTGCAGCGGGAGCGACAGCGCCTTGCCCTTGATGTCCCACAGCGCCAGGTCCATGGCGCCCATGGCGTGCGTCTTCTCGCGGCCGGGCGGGTAGAACCAGGCGATGTACATCTCCTGCCAGATGGCTTCGATATGGAACGGATTCTTGCCGATCAGCGTGCCGGCGCACTGTTCCAGAGTGTCCCGCGCGCCTCCTTCCCCGATGCCCGTGAGGCCGGCATCGGTCTCCACCGTTACTAACATGTTGCTCTGGTTGAAGAGCCGGTTGGGGTTGGGCGGCTCGTAGATATTCACCTTGGTGATCTTGGCTTTGGGCAGAGCGGCTTCGGAAATTCCGGGCCGCACCAGGCTCGCGCCCGCTCCCGCCGCGAGCGCTTTCAAGAAGGATCTGCGTCGCATGAACTCGTTCCTTTCCCGCTGCTGTTGCAGCAGCTGGCGTGTTCGATCATAACACTAAGCGAATTCCAACCGCTTGAGCTTGATGCGGCCGGCGCGAACGTGCGCCAGGTCATATTGCGCCTGCTGTGTCAGTCAGCTTTCGGCGCTACCGCCGAAGACCTTCGAAAGCCTCACGGCCATTTCTGGTGAAATCCCGCGCTTCCCGTTCACCAGCTCCGACAGGGTTGTCCGTGTGACACCGAGGGCGGCGCCTCGATCCGTTAGGGTCAGTCCTAAAGGCTCGATGCACTGACGCAATACAACACCTCCGGGATGCGGCGGGTTTTTCATCGGCATGGTAAACCTCCCTCAGGGGCGCGGCTGGTCAGGGGCACAGGCTTATGGCTGCCCCCCATGATTTCCCAAGTAGGGGGAAATCTCCAGTTCCAGGGCCTTCAGCGAGATACTCACATCCTGAATGAAATAATAGAGCGACCCCAGCAAGGCGCACAGGCAGAGGCCGAAACTCGGCACCGAGACGTAGTCAACCCTCACTTCCAGCACCTGGCCGGCAAACAGCGAGAGAACCGTCACGACTACAAACAGGATGCTGACGGAACTCAGGATAATGGCCACTCGGAGAAAACGGGCGCGGCTGTAGATAATCTGCACCTGTTCCACCAGCAATTTGCGGCGGCTGTCTTCCTGGGCCGCGTCCAGGTCTTTGGTCAATTCCCGCGTCCGGTCGATGACCTTGCTGTATCGGTTGGTCATGCTGAGCAGCAGGAGGCCCACACCGGAAATCACGATGACCGGCGCGATGGACGCTGCCAGGATGCGGATCAGTTGTGCGACGGCCGTTCCCACGCGATTCTGCCACCAGACAGAGCGGTCATCCATCAGCCTAGCAAATGCCCGGCCGGCAGACCCTGCCTCCCCTGCACTACAATTGCTGAGGAACTGCGCGGCCCTGCTCTCATGCGCTGGCGAATTGCACTCCTGATTTCGTGCGCCATTGCGATCAGCTACTTCGATCGCCAGACGCTGCCCGTGGCGATTGCCGCCATCCAACACGACATCCCCATGTCCAACAGCGGCTACTCCGCTCTGCAATCGGCCTTCCTGCTGGCCTATGCGCTCATGTACGCCGGGGGAGGCAAGCTGCTCGATACGCTCGGCACGCGCCGCGGCTTCCTGGTGGTCATGATCGGGTGGTCGCTGGCCTGCGCCAGCCACGGATTGGCGGCCGGCTTCGCCATGCTGGCGGCCAGCCGGTTCCTTTTGGGAATGGGTGAAGGCGGCGGATTCCCGGCGGCGACCAAGGCGGTGGCCGAGTGGTTCCCGGTCGAGGAGCGCTCGTTCGCCATGGGCATCATCAACGCCGGAACCGCGGCGGGCGCGATGATTGCGCCGTCGCTCATCGCCGTCGTGCTCTCGGTGGCCAACTGGCGCTGGGTCTTCTTTTTGTCCGGCGCTCTCGGATTGATGTGGGCGGCCTGGTGGTGGCACGATTACCACCCGCCCACGGCGTCGCGCCCGGGCGAAGCGCGCGTCCCGTGGCTCCGCCTGCTGGAGTTCCCGCAGGTGTGGGGCCTGGTGCTCGCCAAGTTCCTGAGCGATGCCGCCTGGTACTTCTACCTGTTCTGGCTGCCCAAGTATCTCTACGACGCCCGCGGCTTCGATATCAAACAAATCGGTTATTTCGCCTGGATTCCGTACGCCGCGTCGGGAGTGGGTTGCCTGGCGGGAGGCTGGTTTTCGGGCCGCCTGCTGCGCGGCGGACACACCCTCGACTTCGCGCGGAAAGCCGCCCTCGGCGCCAGTGCCGCGGTGATGCCGCTCATCCTGCTGGTCACCCACGTCCCCGTGCAGTTCGCCATCGTGCTGTTCTCGATCGCGTTTTTCGGGCAGCAATCGTGGTCCACTCTGGTGATGATCGTGCCCGCCGACCTGTTCCCGCTCGACGCCGTGGGCTCCGTGGCTGGACTGGTGGGATTCGGAGGTGCCATGGGCGGCCTCGTGTTCGGCCAGGTGGTTGGCTATCTCCTCGACCACGGCTTCGGCTACGGCACGGTCTTTGCCGCGGTGAGCACGTTCCACGTTCTGGCCTTTCTCCTGATCCTGGCGGCGATTCGCGAAATCAAGCGCCTTCCGATGGCGCTTGAGGAGGTCCATTCCCATCCATGATTAGACTGGTACAACTCGAGCGCGCCGGTGAGCGCCGCCTGGCGCTGGTGGACGAGCCGCGGCTGCTCCTGCTCGGCGGCGGCTCCTCGGTGTACGATCTGGCGCAAGCCTGCATTCCGGACGATCGGTCCGTGCGGGCCGAAGTCGAGCGGCGCGTCTCGGCCGAAGCGCTGGATTACGACGAGGTGTACACCGGACAAGGCAGCTCCGCGTGGCGGATTCTGCCGTCGGCCGACCACCCCGGCGAGCCGGCGCGTTGCCTGGTCACCGGAACCGGCTTGACTCACTTGGCCAGCGCGAAAAACCGGCAGGCCATGCACGGGCGGCCGGAAGACCTCACCGACAGCATGAAGATGTACAGCTGGGGCGTGGAGGGCGGCAAGCCCCAGGCCGGTGCGGTCGGTGTGGCGCCGGAATGGTTCTACAAGGGAACCGGCGCGGCATTGCGCGGCCACAACGCCCCGCTCACCATCCCCTGGCACTCGGACGATGGCGGCGAGGAGCCGGAGATCGCCGCGGTCTACCTGGTGGACGCGGCGGGCGTTCCGTGGCGCATCGGATTCACTACCGGAAACGAGTTCTCCGACCACGAATTCGAGCGCAGGAACTATCTGTATTTGGCCGCTTCGAAGCTGCGCACCTGCTCGATTGGCCCTGAGCTGGTCATCGGAGCGGGCCTCCGTTCGGTCGCGGGACGCGTGTCCATCGAGCGTGGTTCCCGCGTCCTGTGGTGGAAGAGGATCCGCACCGGCGAACAGGCGATGTCGCACAGCCTGGAGAATCTCGAGCACCACCACTTCAAGTTTGAGCAGCACCGCCGCCCCGGCGACGTGCACGTTCATTTCCTGGGCGCCGGCGCATTCAGTTTCGGCGCGGGCCTCCGCCTCGAAGACGGCGACGTCATGCAGGTGCATTTCGATGGCTTCGGCCGCGCGCTTCGAAATCCGGTGGAGAGGGTTCCCCCCGCGAGCGCGCACGTTCGAGTGAAACCGCTTCGCGAGTAAGCGCTATTCCACCGTCAACTGGCCTTTCATCTTTCCGTGGCCCAGTCCGCAGAAATGCGAGCATTCGAAGGGGAATGTTCCCGCCTGGTCCGCCGTGAACTCGACGGTCGTGGTCTCTCCCTTGGGCAGCTTCTGGTCGACGTGAAACGCTTCCACCTTGAACCCGTGCTCCTGATCCAGCGCCGTGATCTCCAGCCGGACGCGATCGCCCTTTTTGACGCGGACCTCATTGGGCGTGAATTCGTATTTTTTCGCGCTCATCTTGATGGCGGCCGCGCCGCCGCCGGATGAGCCACTCTGCGCGAGAACCACGGAGAGTATTCCGCCGGACAGTACAACCGCTGCGATCGCGGCCTTCAGTCGGTTCATAGCTCCTCCTCCGCTCGGATATAACCATTCTAGAGATTATTCGCTGCCCGCGTGATCGGCGCCGCGTCGCCAGCCTGTAGGAGCACGAATCCTGCGATCTACCAACCGAAGATCTTCCACCACCGCGGAATCTGATAACTTGCTTTTCGGCGAAAAGAAGGGTTCCGGCTACTGCTGCGGTACCGTGATCGAGCCCACCGATTGCCATCCCGAATTCAGAGTGCTACTGCGTGCCGCCAGATAGAATACCTGGTCACCCGCAAAGTTCCGGCTGAAAGTGATCGGCAGTGTCAGTGTTAGAGTGTTGCCGCTCGCGGCCACGGAGCTGCCGGAGCCGCTGATCGTGCATTGACTGTTGCTAACGGTTCCGGAGCCCGGTATTACCATCCCTGCATACGGCCCTCCGGCATCGCCGGCGCTATCCACCAGATACAACGTGCCGCCGCTTGCGCTGGATGGAACGTAGGCCAGATAGCAGCCCACGCGGCCGTCAATGGCCACGTTGGCCAGGATATTCGCCACGGAAATATCCTGCCAGCCATTGCTGTCCGTGAACGTGAATGCGTAGCTCTGACCCGACCCGGTGGTTCGCGCCGGAGTCATACTGGTCACCCACGGTCCCGAAGGTGGCGTCCCCGGCGCATTCCACGTTCCCAGGGACAGCCAACCCGAGTTGACCCCCGAGGTGTCCTGTGCCGACATATAAATTACTTTGTTTCCCGCAAAGTTCGCGCCGAACACTATCGGGAGGGTCAACGTGAGCGTATTGCCGCTGGTGGAAACCGCGCTTCCCGCGCCGCCGATGGTGCATTGGCTGTTCTGTATGCTGCCATTTCCGGGCAATCCCAGGGTCTGATAGGGACCGCCGGCATCCCCCGCGTCATCCACGAGATACACCGTGCCCGAGGATGGGCCCGAGGGAACGAAGGCGAGGTAACACGCATGCCGGCCATCCAGAACGGCGTTGATCAGCACGTCTTCGACCGTCAGGTTTTGAGAACCGCCGGTATCGGAGAACGTGAAGGTGAAGGTTGTACTGGAGCCGCTGCCCGATGCCGGACTGGCCGCTGTGGGGGAGGCGGGAAGGGGCGCCGGAATGGCCACCTGGGCGAAATCCGCGGTGGCCGTATTGAAAGCCAGTTGCAGCGGAAATCCGTCCGATGGATCGGCCGCCGGGCTGATTCCCGAGACCGTAAACTCCGAGACTCCTCCGTTCGGGAACGTGAAAGACTGCCCCGGAGTGAAGCTTCCGAGTGCGACGCCGCCGGAAGAGACCGAGAATGGGTTGTTGAAACCCGGCGGAAAATTCAGGATCTGGGTGAAGAGAGAGCCGGCTGTCATGAAGTAATGAAATGCCGGCGCTGCGGGAGGATCGGACCAAACGCCCATAGGAACACCCACCAGCAACTTTTGACCAAGAGGTCCGATGCTTACCGGAAAGATTGGCGCGCAATAGCTCGTCCCACTGGCGCCGGCCGAGACGGTCACATTCGTGGCGCTCGTCACGAGAATCGCACCGGCGTGCGTGGTAATACCTGGAAGGGACAAGAGGCTTGCCCCTATAGTGCCGCCACTGCTGATCGGCCCCACCGTTTTCGTCGTAGATAAATTCCAGCCCACAAAAGAAGAGTTGGATACTGAAAAATAATCGCCGTAGGGGTTGTGGCCGAAGCCAAAAAGGCCCTGGTTCGAATTGTTAAAGATATAGTAACCGGTTGTATCCACGGTCGTCCCCAGGCAACTATTGCCGACTGTGCTGATCCGGACACTCAAGGGCTGAGTAGTATAGACTCCACCAATGTAACTAATCGAGGGGCCGATGGTTGCCGATACTGTGAAAGGGCGACCCGGGCTCGGGATCGAGAGAGTACCGACGCTGCCCGTGCCAGTGAATGAGATCGAGATTGTCTGCTCCTGTGACCCGGATGGCGTCACTGGAGTTCCCAAAATAGCGAAATAGGAACTCGTCGTCGACTGGATCACCGTCCAGGATCCTCCTGGGGTATTCGTGTATGCAGCGGGTTGGGAGGGACATGAGGGACAATTCGCAAAATTCCAATTCAACTGGCCGGAATTCACGCTAACGATCAGCCAATAGCTGCCTGTACTCAGCATGGGGATCTGCCCGTTTAACGTGGCACCGGCGGCGCCCCCGAACTCCCCTGGTACCGTAGTGAAGCCGGAGAGTAAGCCCGTGGCCAGCACGGTGCTCCCAGGAACGTGTTGCTGGTTCACGATCGCATCCGCCACGATCGAAAACGTGACTGCGCTGGGCTGATCTTCCGGATAATAGTAGGCGGCCACCTCCACGCTAGTCACATTCCACGTGCCTGATACCTGAAAAGGCATAGCCCGCGCGATAAATGCCGTGACTCCCCAGAAAGAATCCCCGTAGTAAGGCGAATTGGAGGCGCTGGAAGAGCCGCTGCTGTAGACTGGAACTTGGGCGCTTAAGGGCAGGGCCAGAAAGGCTCCCGCAAACAAACCGAGAGATCGAAGCGAATTCTTCATCCGGTTACATCGCGGTATTCCGCACGGGACCGCAGCGGCAAGTTTTCCGCGCCTCTCTTTCCAACTCGGGATTTCGGAGCATATCCTGATTGGACGGATTTCCATCTTGAAACCCGAATGGTGATCAGTATACACCCAACCGCCTGAGTTGAAGCTTTTTAGTGGTCAGATTCATAGTCCGATACCGCGGAATTGACCAGGACTCGGACTTAACGTTGGCCCGGCACGATAAAGAACTCCGGAATTTTCTGCACGGGAAGGCGGTCGTTGTCTGACTGAGCGTACCGCCCAACAGAACTCAAAACCGGCTGATCAACGTACTTTCCAGCGCCGGGCCGCGACTGATGCGACGCCGGGTTCGCATTGAATCGCGACGCCAATCGGTCCATTTCCTTTTTCCCCGCCGGGAACTCCCCGGCCGCCGATGGATCGAGGCTCGACATCCGCCTCAGCTCACAAGACAAGACCGCGCCCGCGTCCGTGACCAACCCATCGATTCTGTCACCGTCTTCCGACACGACGAATGTGATGTCCAGCGGGGGGCCAGGCTGGCCATTGAGAGTTTGGGCGTAAGTGATAGTGCCGGTGCAGTCATGATTCAACTGCTCCGTTCCCTTGACCGTTTGCTTCAGGATTCCCCCGCCGATACTTGCGGTGGCGCTGCCGTTGAACGTCCCCTCGTTATCGGCGGTTGCGGTGCCGAGTATTTTTGCCGGAACCAGCGGCGCATTGGGAGCCGGTGAGAGATAGCCGCTGCAAGCCACCACGTACCTTCCGGCAGTGGTAGTCGTGGAACAATACTGCGCCTGCAGACCATTCGCCAACAGCAGGAATGCAGGCAGGAATGTGAGGGGTGAACCGATTCTAAGTTTGGCCATCATGATCAATGTCCTCCTGGATCTGCCGATCAAGACACTTCTCTTCCCGGTCGTTTCGTTTTCTCTAAGCTCGCCTGGAGAAAACGAAGCCAGCCCGTGCTTGGGCGCCGGCGTAGCCGCACGCCTCGGCTCTCCCGGACCATGCTGGCCTGTGTTCTGTGAGACAATATTGGGGCATCTGCTAAGCAAAAGTCCTTACAAAGTTCTTACATTTCGGAGGCGCGGTGCGACAGTGGCTTCAATTCGGTCCTTACCGCCTGGACGTTGCCTCCAGCTCACTGTTCTGCGACAACGCGCCGGTCTCTCTAACCCCCAAAGCCATTGAGATGTTGCGCCTTCTGGTGCAAGCCGGGGGGGCCGTCGTCACCAAAGGAATGTTCCTCGAAGCAGTCTGGCCGGGCACTTTTGTCGAGGAGTCCAGCATCACTCGAAATATCTCAGAATTACGGAGCGCTCTAGGCAAGCGCCTGGACGGGGCCCCGTACATCGAAACTTTCCCGAGGCGCGGATATCGGTTCTCTGCCCCCGTGCTGCAGATGCCCGAAGCCGGGAACAACACGCCTTCCGGAAAAACACTGGCTGTCTTGCCCTTTCGCATCTTGGGTACGAGTTTTAGCGACAACTCCATCGGCTTGCGCATCGCGGACGCCCTGATCACCAGGCTGGCGACGACAAGAGTATTCAGCGTGCGGCCCACCGGGGCTGTTTCTCAATACAAACAATCGGGGGAAGGGAGGGCCACCGCGGGCAAGGATCTTGATGTCGACTTCGTCCTCGATGGGAGCGTGCAAGAATTTGGCGAAAGGATACGCATTACCGCACAACTGCTTGACGCGAGGAGCGCCAAACCTGTCTGGGGCGAGACCTTCGACGAGGAGTTCCATGACGTTTTGGGCGTTCAGCATTCGCTCGCGGAAGAGCTTGCCGCCGCTCTAACCATGTTCGTGAGCGCAGAGGATCGGAAACTGCTGTCCAGGAGATACACCGAGAACTCCGAGGCATACCAATTGTATTTGCGAGGGCGTTTCCACTGGAATCAACGATCACAGAAGGAAGTCCAAACAGCAATCCAGTGCTTTCGAAAGGCGATCAGCTTGGATATGGAGTACGCGCTGGCATATTCGGGTCTCGCTGCCAGCTATGCCATGCTGCCCATGCTGGCCTCGGCCCGTGCGAAACAGTTTATGCCAAAAGCGAGAACAGCGGCAGTGAAGGCGCTGGATCTCGACGACTCCCTCGTAGAAGCTCACACGGCGCTGGCCTTCGTGAGATGGCATTATGACTGGGACTGGCGGCGGGCGGAGCGTGAGTTTAAGATCGCGCTGGAGTTCCAACCTGACTCGGCGACAACCCACCAATGGTATGCGTTGCTCCTGGCCGAAATGGGAAGATTCGCCGAGGGCATCTCGGAAGCAAGGAAAGCCCAGACTCTGGACCCGGGTTCGGCCGGCATCCGTGCAAATTGTTCTACGGTACTTTATCTCGCGGGCCGGTATGATGAAAGCACCGATGCGGCTCGAGAAGGCTTGGCCTTGGACCCGGAATCGTTACGCGCACATCTGATAATGGGCATGTCGCTTGAACAAATTGGTAAGTTGGACGAAGCCATCACCTTCTTCGGAAAGGCCTGTCGTCTCTCGCGGGAGGCTTCCCACTGTTTGGGTTGCCTTGGGCATGCTTACGGCGTCGCGGGACGCCTGGAGGAGGCGACTTCCATACTGAAGAATTTGCGAAGGCTGCGTCCGCGGCATTGTTTCTTTGAGGAGGCATTGGTTACCCTGGGGCTCGGAAACTTGCGGGAAACTCTCGGGTTACTCAAGCGGGCATGCGAAGAGCGGCAATTTTCGGTCGTCCTTTTGCGGGCGGATGCAAGGTTCGGAAGGCTTAAGTCAATCTCCGAGTTTCGGTCGATAATATCGCGGATCGGGCTTGCTTGATAATGCGCCAGCCATTTGCTCGGCTCTGTGCAGTCGGTCTACTTCAAGGGAGCGGGGCCGGGCGGCGCTGATATTTATCTTGGAACCCGAAAGGTGATCACTATACACCCAACCGCCTGAGTCGAAGTTTCGCGCATCGCGCGGCCCACGGCCGCACGCGCATCTCTTCGGCGCCGGCTTCAGCCCAGCGCCTGGTCGAGATCGGCGACGATGTCTTCGGCGGCTTCGATGCCCACCGAGAGGCGCACGAGGCTGTCCCGGATGCCCATGCGCTCGCGGTGCTTGGGCGAGATCTCGCGGTGCGAGCTCATCAACGGGTAGAGCATCATGCTGTGGACGTCGCCCAGCGAGGTGGCCGGCACCACCAGCTTCAGGCGATTCATGAAGCCGAACACTTCTTCGCGGCCGGCATCCTTCACTTCGAAGCTCACGATGGCCCCATAAAGATTCGGCGGGAAAAGGCGGCGGATGGCGGCGGCATCGGGATGCGCGGGGTCGGCCGTGAAGTACACGCGCTCCACCCTGGGGTGCGACGCCAGCCAGGACGCCAGCCGGCAGGCGTTGGCGCACTGCCGCTCCATGCGCAGCGGGAAGGTCTTGATTCCGCGCATGGTCAGATAGCTTTCAAACGGCCCGAGCACCGGCCCGAGGGTGCGCGAGAGCTTGCGCAAGTTCTCGTAGTGCTCGCGGTCGCTGACCACCACGCCGCCCAGCACGTCGCCGTGGCCCGCCAGGTACTTGGTCAGGCTGTGCACCGTAAAGTTCGCCCCCAGCTCCAAAGGCCGCACGATCAGCGGCGTGGCGAACGTGTTGTCCACGATCAACGCGGCGCCCGCCTGCCGCGCGAGGGAGGCGATGGCGTCGATCTGGCCCACGCGCAGCAGCGGGTTCGAAATGGTCTCGATCAGAATGGCGCCGGGACGGGCCTCCTCCACGGCGGCGCACAAAACGTCGAGGTCCCAGACATCCGCGAACCGCACGGAGATGCCCGAGGGCTCGAGCACGTTCATGAGCAGGCCCACCGTGGCGCCGTAGAGCGACGAAGCCGCCACCACGGATTTCCGGCGGTCGGCCAGCGCGCTCGTCAGCGCCATCTGGATGGCCATCATGCCCGAGGCGCACGCCAGCGCGCCGTGCCCGCTTTCGAGCGAGCTGATCTGCTCTTCGAGCGCCGCGTTCGACGGGTTATCGTAGCGCGCGTAGCAATAACCCGGCTCTTCGTGCCCGAAGATGCGGTCGAGCTGCTCCATGGAATCGTAGAAGTAGCTCGACGAGGTGTAGATCGGGGTGGTGACCGGCGTTGGCGGCTGCGGTTTCTTGCGGTCGCCGGCGTGTACGGCTTTGGTATGAATCTGCAAGCTATTTCCTCTTCCAGCGCACGCCGGACTTGGTGTCTTCCAAAATGATCCCGTGTTCCAGGAACTGGTCGCGAATCTGGTCGGCGCGCGCGAAATTTCTGGCTTTCTTGGCGGCGGCGCGCTCCGCAATCAGGGACTCCACTTCGGCATCCGAAATTTGGGCGCCCTGCGCGGTGGGCTTGAGCACGTCGAACACGCAATCGAAGCGGGCCAGAAAATCGAGCGCGGGCGCGGCGTTGCCCGCGCGGAATTCCCCGGTATCCATGCTGCTGTTGGCGTCGCGGACGTACTCGAATACGGCGGCCAGGGCTTCGGCGGTGTTCAGATCCTCGTCCAGGCTGTCCTCGAAGGCTCGCGCCGCCGCCTCCGTCCGCGCGCCCAACTGCTCGTTGAAGCCGTCGGCATACCGGTCGGTCTCCAGCCGCAGTTTGAAATTGCGCAGGCGATCGATGGCCGTGGCCGCGGATTTCACCCCGTCGAAGGTGAAGTTCAGCGACTTCCGGTAGGGCACCGACGCCAGCAGGTAGCGGATGGCCTCCGGCGCGTGCCCGCGCGCCACCACGTCGCGCAGCGTGAAATAGTTGCCCAGCGACTTGGACATCTTCTGCCCTTCCACCATGAGAAACTCGGCGTGCAGCCAGAAACGCGAGAACGGTTTGCCGGTGAGGGATTCCGACTGCGCAATTTCGTTTTCGTGGTGCGGGAAGATGAGATCCACGCCCCCCGCGTGAATGTCCAGCGTTTCGCCCAGGTACTTGATGGCCATCACGGAGCACTCGATGTGCCAGCCCGGCCGCCCGGGACCGAGCGCTGTCTGCCACGCGGGTTCGCCTTCCTTGGGCGCCTTCCACAACGCGAAATCGCGGGCGTCGGCCTTCTCGTATTCGTCCACGTCCACCCGCGCCCCGGCGATGTTGCCGCTGAAATCGTTGTGCGAAAGCTTGCCGTATCCGGGGAAGCTGGAGATGCGGAAGTACACCGATCCGTCGCTGGTATAGGTGTGGTTGCCGCTGCCCAGCCGCTCGATGGCCGCCACCATGTCGTCGATGTGCCGCGTGGCCGGCACCAGCCGCTCGGGCCGCTCCAGCCGCAGCGCCTGGCAGTCGTCCAGAAACGCCTTAGTGTAGAGCGAGGTGTACTCTTCCAGCGTTTTTTTCTGGGCTACGGCGTTGCGGATGATCTTGTCGTCCACATCCGTCACGTTCATCACGTGATCCAGTTGGAAACCGCGGGCGCGCAGCCATTTGCGCAGGATGTCGATGAACGTGAACGTGCGGAAATTGCCGATGTGCGCGAAGTCGTAAACCGTGGGGCCGCAGGTGTACATGCGAACGGTGTTGTCCCGCGCCGGGGAGAACTCTTCCGTCTGTTGCGATAGCGTGTTGTGGAAACGCAGCGGCATATGTAGGGGATTTCTAATCGTACCAAACGGTTGCCCGCTGGGGCATGCTTGAGCTTCAAAGCCCGCATGAGGCGCTACCGGGAACGCTGTTTCCGCCAGTAGCGCTTCATGCGTTCGGAGACTTGCTTTCGCTCCTCGGCCCCCATCGACCGGCGGCCTCGCCTGCCCTTGACCTCGGCGGGATGGAAGATTTCCACGTCCCCCGCAGGCAGCAATTCCTCCATCAGCGCGATGGCCCGCTCGATCGTCTCCCGGTCCTTCTTCAACGACATGATGAGTGAGCTCAGGATATCGTCCGGCATAGTGGTAAAAGTCACATTTTCCGCTGCGAAGAAACGCCGCACAGCATAGCGGGCCTGGGATGTTCTCCATAGCGTCCAGGTCCTGGCGAATGTGACGCTTTGGGTGGATTTTACCGAAGAACCCGTGCCGAGTGGTAGATGCGAGTGCGACAAAGTACTTTGGCCCTGCCGGGAGGTGGAAAAGCAGGTCCTAAATCGACCGTACCGGCATCGCGACGATGTCATCGATCCGAATCGCTTCTTTCACCACGAACGGCTCGCCGTACTTCACGCCAACCAGGTTGCCGTAGAAGCGCGCGATGGCGCCGAGCCGCTCGCGGATCTCCTGCTCGTCCGGGAAAAGGGCGCCGCCTTCGGAGCTTTCGCCGTACTGCGACGTGTAGCTCAAGAGGGCCAGCATGCGCCGCTCGAACTGCGCGCTGATGTCCACGATGAACGACGGCTTCACGTCGGCGTAGAGGCTGGAATACAGGATTTTCTGAGGCCGGTGCGGCACGGAATACTCGTCCAGCTTCTTCAATCCGGCCAGGAAGCACGCTTCCGAGCCGAGTTCGGAACACCGGTAGTGGTCGGGATGGCGCGCCTGCCAGTACGGCAGAATCACCACCCGCGGCTGCAATTCGCGGATCTTCACCGCCAGCGACATGCGCGCGCCGAGCGTGTTCTCCAGGCGCGCGTCGGGCATGTGGAGATTGCCCCGCCAGTCCAGCCGCATGTGGCGGGCCGCCACTTCGGATTCGGCGATACGTTCGAGCGGCGTGCCGCGGGTGCCCATGTCGCCGGCGGTCAGGTCCAGCACGCCCGTGCGGTAGCCCGTCTCGGCCATGCGGATCAAGGTGCCGCCGCACGTCTGTTCCACGTCGTCGGGATGCGCCGCAATCGCCAGCACGTCGAGGCTCATGGGCGCGCCGCCAGTTTCTTGAGGAATTCCTCCATGTCCACTTTGTACTTGAACGCCTTTACGCGATTGATGGCGATCACCGGCACTTCGTAATTGTACCGGCCGCGCAGCTCGGAGTCGCGGTCGATGTCGAACTCCTCGTAGTCGAATTCCGCGCGGCGCCGCGCTTCCGTCAGCACCCGCTTGGCGTCCTCGCAGAGGCAGCAGCCGCTGCGCGTGTACAGTGTGACCAGCGGTTTCATCACCAGTACAAATCGCGGCGGCGCGAGTAGCGTTCGCGCGTGCCCAGGGTGCGAATCAGGATGATGCCGGCCAGGAACCCGCCCACGTGCGCGATGTACGCCGTGCCGCCCTGCGAGGCTTGCGTCAGGCCGATGCTTCCCACGCCCGAGAGAACCTGCATGGCGAACCAGTAGATCAGCATGGCCCACGCCGGCACATCGATGCGGCTGATGAAGAAGAATATGAACACCAGGGTTTCGATGCGCGCCCTCGGAAATTTGATCATGTAGGCGCCCATCACGCCGGCGATCGCGCCGCTGGCCCCCACCATGGGAACCCGCGAAGTGTAGTTGAGGGCCACCTGGGAAAGGGCCGCTACCACGCCGCATACCAGGTAGAAGACCAGGAACTTGCCGTGTCCCAGAATGTCCTCGATGTTGTCGCCGAAGATCCACAGGAACCACATGTTCCCCAGAACGTGCATCCAGCCGCCGTGCAGGAACATCGAGGTCAGCACGCTGGTCCATTGAAACTGGTCGGGCACCAGCCCGTAGAGCGCGATGAACGTGTTGCGCGAGTAATCGTCCATCGAAAACTCGAAGAGGAACACCAGAATGTTGACCACGATGAGCGCGATCGTGACGATCGGCTTCGAGTAGCTCGGCTGCGTGTCGCGTAAAGGGAACATTTAGATTTTGGCGGCGGCGCGGGCCGCGAAATCCGGATGGGACCGCCGTTCGGCTTTTGCCAGCAGCGCGCCGATCTCGCCCAGCCCGCGAATCCCGCCGCGCGCGCCCAGCGCCGTGCAGTTCAAAGCGGCCATGGCGTTGGAAAAATCGAGCGCCTCGCGCATCGGCATGCCCTGCAAAACAGCATAGCAGAACGCCCCGTGAAACACGTCTCCGGCGCCCGTCGTGTCCACGCAGTTCACCACGAAGGCCGGCGAGTAATGATACACGCCGCCCGCCCGCGCCAGCGCTCCGTGCGCGCCCAGCGTCATCGCCGCCACCTTCATGCCGTATTCGTTCTGGATGGCTTCGAGCGCCACGAACGGGTCGTTGATGCCGGTCCATGCCGTGGGGAATTCCGAGCTGGCCACCAGGTAGTCGATCAGGCGCAGCACGCGGTCGAATCCGCGGTAGATGGTATCCACATCCACCGTCACCGGAATGCCGTGCCCCCGCGCGATCCCCGCCGCCCGCTCCACCGCCGGCGTGTCGTGCCCGTCGATGTGCAGCAGGCGCCCGCAGGTGATCTGCTCCGGCGCGATCTGCTCCGGGTCGATGCGCAGGCAGTCGCTCCGGTGCCACAGCACCGTCCGCTCGCCCGTGGAGCGGTCGATGATGATGTACGCCGACTGGTTGGGGCAGTTCCGTCGAAGCTGCACGTGATCGATATTGATGCCCGTGCCGAGAAGGCTCTCCTGCTGGATCCGGCCGCGCTCGTCGTCGCCGATGGCGCCGATATACTTGACCCGCAGTCCCAGCCGCGCGCACGCCACCATCGCGCTGGCCATCTGCCCGCCCGGGCTGACGATCTCTTCGGTGAACGGACCCTTGCCCGCGTAGGCGGGAAAGCTCGGAACCACCAGCAGTGTATCGGTGGCGTTGAGGCCAACGCCGACGACGTCGAATTCAGGCATCGGATTATTCTAGCGGCCCTGCGGGCCGGAGTGCCTCCCGCCCCTCCCCGCCGCGGCGGCGAACGCCATGGTCCGCGACTCGCGCATCCGCACGCCCAGCGCCGTCACGCCCATGCATACGGCGGCGCCCAGGAGCCCCATGAACATGTCCTTGTGGGTGTCCCAGGGGTCGCCTTGCAGGCTCAGGAAGCCGTCCGCCAGCTCCGGCCCCGCGAGGTTGGCCGCCACTGCTTCCAGCAGTTCGTAAGCGGCGCTCAGTCCCAGCGTGATGACGATCGGCAGGCCCAGCGCCCAGGCGCCCCGAACGTTGGCCTTGCGCATCAGGATTTCCCGTTGCGGATACGCCAGCAGCGCGCCGAACGCGAAGTGCACCACGCGGTCGTAATCGTTGCGCACGGTGTGGAAGGTGACCTTCATCCATTCGCCCAGCGGGACATTCGCATACATATGATGCGCTCCCCACTCGTGCATCGACAGGTACACGAAGATCAGCAGGTAGGATAGCTCCGAAAACGGAAGCCAGCGGTAGCCGGCGATCAGGAAACCCACCAGCAGGAACACCAGCATGTTTTCGAGCCACCAGTCCGACACCATCACCGGATGGATGGCCGAGATCACCCACACCACGGCAAACAGCAGGAACAGCACGCGCGGCAGGCGGTACTCGCGAAAGGCAACTGGTTGGGCAATAGAAGCGGTGGTCATCAGATACGTTCTCCATTCTATCCGACTGGGCCATGCCGTCGCGAGAATCCTCCCGGAGAAAAACCTCCCGGGCCCAAACCGAAACCTCCGCGCCCCGGAAATACCTGATCGGGCCCACAAACCGAGACCTCCGCGCCCCAAAAAGATCTCCCACAAAAAAACCCTTGACACGGCCGTTTCTTGGTGCTATTTTTCTAGCATGGTGCTAGAAATTCTGCATGAGGAGCGGGCGTGATGAGCGCGCTGGGAGGCTTGAGCCGCCGCGAGCGGCAGATCATGGAAATCCTCTACCAGCACGGCAAGGCGCCGGCTTCCCAAGTCCGCGAGGCCATGGAGAACGCGCCCAGCTACTCGGCCGTCCGGGCCATGCTGCGCGTGCTCGAGGAGAAGGGCCATGTGAGGCATCAGGCCGAAGGCTTGAAGTACGTCTACGTGCCCACCCTCACGCGCGACAAAGCCAAGCGGTCGGCCGTGAAACACGTGCTGGACACATTTTTCGGCGGCTCGCCCGAGCAGATTGTGGCGGCGCTGCTGGATGTTTCGTCCGCGCGCTTGACGCGCGAAGAGTTGGACCGGATGTCGGAATTGATTGAAAGGGCCAAGAGGGAGGAAAAGTAAATGTCGGGCTGGAATCAGGCTGTGTGGCCGGTTTTGTCGAGCGTCGCGTTCAAGGGCACGGTAGTGCTGGGCGTGGCTTGGCTGGTGGCGTTCTTGCTTCGCAGGCGGTCGGCGGCGGCGCGCCATCTGGTGTGGACGGCGGCCGCGGCGGCCCTCCTGGCGTTGCCGCTGCTTTCGATTTCCCTGCCCTCGCTGCGCGTTCGGGCGCCCGGCGCGCTGGCGCCCTTGAATACCGGACTGGTGTTCCGCGTGTTCGGCGTTAGCGGCGCGGACCAAGCCAGTCAACCGGCGCTGCCGGGGGCCGTCCCCGCGCGGCCGGCGAGCGGAGCCCCGTGGCGGCCGGACGTCCGCCTCCTGGCCACGCTGGTTTGGGTCGCGGGAACCTCCGCCTTATGGTTGCAGATGCTGATCGCCTACCTGGCCATGGCTCGCGCGCGGCGCGCGGCGCGGCGGTTCGCCTGCCCTGTGCTCGATCGCGTTCCGGTTCTCGAAACCGCGCCCAGCGGCATGCCCATGGCCTTCGGCATCCGCAAGCCCGTCATCTTCATGCCGGCCGACGCCGTGGAATGGACCGAGGAGCGCCAGCGCGTCGTGCTGCTGCACGAGCTGGCGCACGTGCGGCGTGGCGACGTGGCCACCCAGTTGCTCGCGCGCACCGCGCTGGGCCTCAACTGGTGGAACCCGCTGGCCTGGATCGCCTGGCGCGAGTTCCTCAAGGAACGGGAACGCGCCGCCGACGACCTCGTGCTGAGCGCCGGCGCCTCGGCCTCCGCGTATGCCGGCCACCTGCTGGAATTGGCGCGCTCCTTGCAATCGTCGCCCGCAACGGCGTGGGCGGCCGTGGCCATGGCGCGGCGCTCGCAGTTGGAAGGCCGCCTGCTGGCCATTCTGGATTCCAAGGTGAACCGCGGGGCGGCGGGGCGCGCGTCCCTGGCCGCGGCGGTGTTCGTGGCGCTGGTGCTGGTCGCTCCGTTCGCAGCCATTCGCGGGCAGCAGTCCACCGCACAAGTGTCGGCGCCGGAGATCGATGCCACCATCCTGGCGGCCAACACGCAAAAGAACCACGAGATTCTGGAAAATGCCGCGTCCACTTACATCAAGCTTCAGAAATACGACGTGGCGCAGAAGCTGCTGGAATCGGCGCTGGCCATCCGCGGCGAGGTCTCCGGCGAGCAGAGCGCCGATTACGCCGCCGGGCTGGTGAAGTTGGGCGACCTGGCGGTGCAACGCGGCAAGTCCCCCGATCAGGCGATTGCGTTATATACCCAGGCGGTGTCGCTCGGCGACCGGCGCGAAGTGGCCCCCGCCCTGCTCTACCTGGGAAGGAACGCCTACGGAAAGCATAATCTGGCGGACCTGGCAACCGCTATCGATTTCCTGCAGCGGGCCGTCAACGTGGATCCCGGCGGGCCCACCGCGGGCCCGGCCTACACCTGGATGGCGCGCGTGCGGGAGAAACAACAGGATGGCCCGCTTTCGGCCCTTCTTGGATATCGCGGTGGCGACACGGATGCCGAATTGTTCTACCAGCGCGCGCTGGCCATCGAGGACACGAAGTCGCCGGAGGCCGCACTCACCATGGAACTCTACAGCCGCTTCCTGCGAACGCACGACCGCGCCAGCGAAGCGGACCTGATGGATTCGCAAGCCAAGGAGATCCGCCTGGCGCACTCCAGAGAAATTGCCGCCAGCATGTTGAAGGTTACGGCACAGCTCGCCGCCACTTCGGGCGTCTACCGCGTGGGCGCCGGCGTCACCTCACCGATGTTGTCGTGGAAACTGGAGCCCCAGTACACCGAGGAAGCGCGCGCCGAAAAATACGCGGGAACCGTGCTGGTGTATATCGAGGTCGGCACCGACGGCATGGCGCACAATATCAAAGTGATCAAGAGCATTGGCATGGGTCTGGACGAAAAGGCCGTCGAGGCCATCTCGCAGTGGAAGTTCAACCCCGGCACCAAAGACGGCGCGCCGGTAACTGTAGCCGCCACGGTTGAGGTGAATTTCCGGCTGCTGTGACGCCAGCCTCCACTACTTCGGGTACACTCGAAAATCGTCGAAGTACGTCACCGAATCGGCCCCGGTCCAGAGACCCACTCTGCCGGGGCCGGAAAACGTATTATCGAAGCCCTGCAGGATGCGGCGATGGTCCACGTAGACCTGAAACCGATTCCCCCGGGCGGTGATTTTCAAAATGTACCAGCCGTTGGAAAGTATTTCGTGCTTGACCCCCGCGATCAGCTGCGTCCGGCGGCCGTTTTCCACCTTGTAAACCGCCACGTCTTTTTCCAGCGCATCGGCGCGCGCCACGTAGTAGTTGTTTTCGTCGCGGTAGCGCCACACCACTCCCCCGCCCCGATCCCCGCTGCCCGCCACCGGCTTAAGACGCACGCTCACCTCACCGTCGCGGAGAACCACGCCATCCAGAATCGCGAGTGGAGAACGGTTGTTGGTGGGATCTGTGGAGACCTGCGCCAAAACGTAGGGTTGCGTCGCCGCCGACTGGTCCCTGCGGACCTCCCACCGCGGCGGGCCCCCGCGATTGGTCATCGCAATGCTCCAACCCGGCGGGGCTTGGCCCACAGGGTAGGTATCGAAGTTGATCACCTTTCCGGACGATGCGAGCAAACCGAATGCGAACAACCAGCCCGAGACGTTCATGCGTTAGAGTGGCTCACCCTTTACACGTTATTTTATCGCATATAGGGGCCGCGTGCCAAAAATCGCCGCGGACTTGGCGTAGCCTTGCGGCGCCGCCAGGATCGCACCGCGGCAAACCGATTGTTGTATACTGGCCTGCGCCCGGCAACTCGCAACCAACCAGGGGGCAGAAACTTCCAGGGGGTACCCATGAGCAGATGCCAAGCTGTTTTCTTCGCCATTGTCGCGCTGATGTCCGTCCAGCCGCGCTTCGCCTGGGCCCAGGCCCCGGCCGAGGGTCCGAACCCGGCCTCAAACGCCCGCGCCAAAGCTCAGAATGTGCCCGAGATTCCCTACGAATCGGTCCCTGGCTTCCTGAAGCTTCCGCCCAACCTGTACCTGGGCGAAGGCATCGGCGTAGCCACGAATTCCAAAGGTCATGTTTTTGTTTACACCCGAAGCCAGGCCACGCGCCTGTTCGAATTCGATTCCAAGGGAGTTTTCCTCCGCGAGATCGGTGAGGGCCTGTATGGCTTTGCCTTCGCCCACGCCGTGCGCGTTGATCCCGAGGACAACATCTGGGCCGTCGACGAGGGCTCGAACATGGTCATCAAGTTCAATCCCGAAGGCCGTGTCGTGATGCTTTTGGGCAGAAGGCCGGAAGCTGTCGAAGGCGTGCCCGCCGCGCCCGCTGCGGGCATTCCTCCACCGGAACCCTACGTGTTCAACCGCCCGACCGACGTGGGCTGGGACCCCGCCGGAAACATCTTCGTCACCGACGGCTACGGCAACTCCCGTGTCGTCAAGTACGACAAAAACGGGAGATTCGTCAAATCCGTGGGAACGCACGGCTCCGAACCCGGCCAGCTCAACATCCCGCACACCATGGCGATGGACGCCAAGGGCAACGTCTACGTGGGAGACCGGACCAACAGCCGGATCCAGGTTTTCGACAACGACTTGAACTTGAAGTCGATCTACGACCAGGTCGGCGCGCCCTGGGCGATCTGTATTACTCCGGGGCCGCACCAGTATCTCTACAGTTCCAATTCGAACCCCGACAATAACAATTCCCAGATCATGGCCGTGACCGGCGAGATTTACAAAATGGAGCTGGACGGAACGATCCTGGGCAAGTTCGGCAAACCGGGAAAGCAGCTCGGCGAGTTCGGCACGGTCCACGAAATCGACTGTCGCAACGAGAACGAGCTGCTGGTCTCCGAGATCACGGCCTGGCGGGTGCAGAAACTGATCCTGCACCCGCAGCCCCAGCGCTCCGGCGCGCCGCGGAACGGGAGGCTCCCATGAACGTCCCTTGTCGGTTTCTCCTGCCCGCGGCGCTGCTCGCCGCCGCCTCGCTGTTTTCTCAGTCTTCCATTCCCGAAATCCCCTTCGACGCCACTTCCAATCTGAGACTGCCGGAGCACATCTACATGGGTGAAGCCGCCGGGGTCGCCACCAACGCCAAGGGAAATGTTCTGGTCTACACGCGGACCGGCTCCAACGCCACCATGGGCGCCTCGCGAACCTTCACCCACGGCGGCGCGCGGCTCTTCGAGTTCGACCGCAACGGCAAGTTCGTCCGCGAGATCGGCCAGGGCCTCTACGGCTTCCTGTTTGCGCAATCCGTGAAGGTCGATTCCCGGGACAACATCTGGGTTGTGGATCGCGGCTCGGGCATGGTGATCAAGTTCGATCCCGAGGGGCACGTGGCGATGACCCTGGGCCGCAAGCCGGAATCGGTGGCGGATGCCGGCCGCGGCGGTGGTCCTCCGGGCGGCCGCGGAGGTGCTGCGCCCGGCGGCCGTGGAGCTGGCCGCGGAGGCCCGGGAGGCGGGGCCGGCGCCGGCGTCCCCGGCGACAATTTCAATCGCCCGGCCGACGTGGCGTGGGATGCCTCCGGCAACATCTTCGTCGCCGATGGCTACGGCAACGCCCGCGTGGCGAAGTTCGATAGCGCCGGCAAGTTCATCAAGTCCTGGGGCTCTCGCGGACCCGAGCCAGGCCAGTTCGACGCGCCTCTTTCGATCGCGGCCGATGCCCAGGGCAATGTCTACGTTGCCGATCGCGGCAACAAGCGCATTCAAGTCTTCGACAATAACGGAACCTTCAAGTCGCAGATCGCGAATGTGGGCGCGCCTTGGGCGATCTGTATCTCCCCGGGGTCTCACCAATATCTCTACAGCTCGAACTCCAATGACACCGGCTCGATGGATGACGGTGAGATCTACAGAATGGAACTGGACGGCAGAGTCCTGGGTAAGTTCGGCCGCGCCGGCAAGCTCGCCAGGGAGTTCGGCACGGTCAACGAAATCGATTGCCGCAACCCCAACGAGCTATACGTAGGTGAAATCACCAATTGGAGAGTGCAGAAGCTGACTCTGCATCCGAGCCAGTGAAGCCCCGTTCTTCGGGCCGCTCTTCTCTTTCATCCTCCGCCGCGCGAGAGCTGGCGTAAGCTGATCTCTTGGCGGCCATTCTCATCTTCCTCGCCGTTTACCTGGTGCTGGCCATCGGCCGATTGCCCGGGTTCCGTGTCGATCGCACCGGCGCCTGCATCATCGGCGCCAGCCTCATGATCGCCTTCGGTGTCCTGACCTTCGACCAGGCCTACGCCGCCATCGACTACGACACCATCATCCTCCTGTTCGGCGTGATGATCGTGGTAGCCAACCTGCGCCTGTCCGGCTTCTTCGGCGCCGTGGCCGAGTGGGTCGTGGAACACGCGCACCGCCCCGTCGTCCTGCTGGCCGCGATCGTGTTCGTCGCCGGATTCTTCTCCGCTTTCTTCGTGAACGACACCATGTGCCTGGTGCTCACGCCTTTAGTCCTCGAAATCACCCGCCAGTTGCGCCGCAACCCCGTGCCTTACTTACTGGCCGTGGCGATGTCGGCCAACATCGGGAGTGTGGCCACCATTACGGGCAACCCGCAGAACATGATGATCGGCAGCTTCTCGGGAATCCACTACCGGACCTTCGCAGCGGCGCTTTCTCCAGTCGCGCTGGTAGGCTTGGTGATGACCGTGGCGGTGATCGCCGCCATCTACCATCGGGAGTTCCGGCTTCAGGAAAAGGTTGCACTCGAGCGGCGTCCGGTGCGCATCAGCCGTGTGCTGATGTGGAAGTCGCTGGCCGTTTCGGCCGGCATGATCGTCTTTTTCTTCGCCGGTTCGCCGGTTCCGAAAGTGGCGCTGATGGCCGGCGCGCTCCTCCTGGTTACGCGGCGCGTCAAACCGGAGAGAGTCTACCGCGAGATCGATTGGTCGCTGCTGGTTCTCTTCATCGGCCTTTTCATCGTGGTAGCCGGTGTTGAGAAGACGTCCCTGCCCGGCGACCTGTTTCGCGCCACCGAACGATTCCACCTGGAGCGAGTCTCCGTGCTGAGCGCCTTTGCCGCTCTGCTCTCGAACGTCGTGAGCAACGTGCCCGCGGTCCTGGTCTTCAAGCCCTTCATCGCGCACATGAGCGATCCGCCGCGGTCCTGGCTCGCGCTGGCCATGTCCACCACGCTGGCCGGCAATCTGACCATCCTCGGTTCCGTCGCCAATCTGATCGTAGTCCAGAGAGCCCGCCACGACGTGCGCATCGGCTTCTGGGAGTACTTCAAAGTAGGCGCTCCGTTGACCGTCTTGACCATCGCCGCCGGCGTCGTCCTGCTGGGCTGACCAGGCGGGAGCCCGGCAGGTCGAAACTTCTGCGACTTCGCTATGGCGATCCGAATCCAGTATAATGTTGAGCTTCGGTGAATTATTATGGCCACTTCCTTGAGGGCGTTAGCGCCGAGTCTGTATACGTGCTCGTTCCCTGGCTGCCCGGTCCCGGTCAGCATCCATATTTCGCTGATTGAGACTTTGCAGGGAATCGTCCACAACAAAGGCGGGGATCAGCAGGGGATTCTCTACGGGCGCCCGAGTCCCGCCGGCACCGTCGTGGAAAGCAACCGCGCCCTGACGGTTTTTGCGATGGAAGAGATGGGCAGGGCCATCTCGGAAGCGAACGATTCCGTGGTGGGTTACTACCGGATTCGCGAAGGAAACTCACTCCAGCTCACCACGGACGAAATCAATCTCGCCGCGCTTTTTGAAAAAGCCGGATCCGTCGTCCTGCTCGTCGAGCGCCGCGCGGGATCTCCCGAGGCCAATTTCTTCTTTTTGGATCACGGAGCGTTTCTGAATTTCCCGCTCCTCCAGTTCCCTCTTGATGCGGCCGAGTTGACCCGCCGTGGAGCACGCGGCGGAAGAACCGGCGAGGAGGCGGTTGTTACTGCCGCCCCCCGGCTTCTGCCGTCCGGTTCCGGCTCGAATTCTCCGCCCCCCGCCGCAAACGGAAAACCTGCTTCACCCCGGCGGCCGGCGCCCCGCTTATCGACGTTGGCGATCGTCGTCGCTGCGGCTGTAGTGTCCTTTTCCGCTGCGCTGTTCCTATTCCGGCCGCATAACCGAACCGCTAACGTGGGAGCGGCCGCCAGCACGCTGCCGGAAGCCAGAACATCCCTGCGGGCGGAGCGGCAAGGCGACGACCTGAAGATCATGTGGGATCTCAATTCTCCGGCAGTCGCTGGCGCCACTTCCGGCGTTCTGGACATCGATGATGGGGGCACGACGCGGCAGATTCGGTTGACCGCCGACCAGGTCCGGTTCGGCAGCCTGTTGTACTCGCCTGTCTCGGAACAGATCTCCGTGCAATTGACCACGCTGCAGGATCGTCAAACTACTGAGCAGGCGTCCGTCCTCGTGATCTTGAGAAGACCGCAGCAGCCCCAGTCCAGGGCCGGCCAACGGAGTCCGCGCATCCCTTTCGAGGTGGAGACGCAACGCAGAGTGCCGCCCCGTGCTTTTGTTCCGCCGACCGCCCAGCGCGAGACAAAACCTTCGGTTGAACTGGAAGACCTTCCGGCCATCCAGGCGAATCCGGAGCGTTCCAATCAACCCGCGCCGCTGACACTGGGGTCCGTGGCGCCGCCGCCGGCCATCGCCGCGCCCCCGAAAGAACCGGCCAAATCGGCCACCCAGGCGACTCCGGAGCGTTCCAATCAACCCGCGCCGCTGACACTGGCCTCCGCGGCGCCGCCGCCGGTCATCGCCGCGCCCCCGAAAGAACCGGCCAAATCGGCCACCCAGGCCAGTCCGGAGCGTTCCAATCAACCCGCGCCCCTGACACTGGCCTCCGCGGCGCCGCCGCCGGTCGTCGCCGCGCCCCCGAAAGAGCCGGCCAAATCGGCCACCCAGGCGAGTCCGGAGCGTTCCAATCAACCCGCGGCGCTGCCGCCTGCCATCGCCGCGCCCAGGAGCGAGACGGCTGAACCGCGGGAAGAAGGATATGTAGCCCCGGTTCTTCTTACCCAGAACGGAGTGCGTACGCCAACCGAGCTGCTGCCGGTTCTGACCCGGCCCGTGGCGGTCAGTGTTCGCGTCGATGTTAATGAAGCGGGTCGGGTAACCCGCGCCGAAGCGATCGCCGAAAAGGGCATACACGCGCTGTTGCTGAGGGCCGCAGCCGATGCAGCCAGGGGGTGCCGTTTTCAGCCGGCCCGCCAGGGTCCATCGCCGGTCGCGAGCCATGTAACCATCGTGTTTCATTTCTCCCCGTAGAAGCAGTGAAACCACTGAGACTCGGACTCGGCGCCTTGCCAGGTTGCCGCCCCAAGCGGCACGGATCTCCGTTTAATGCGGCCGCTTCAACTCTCGGCGCCCAACAGCTCGACGCCCTCGACATTGGCAGCCGCCTGCAATTCCCGATCCAGAGTGGCGAGCGGCAGCGCCCGCCGCTGCGCCAGTTCCAGGTAAGCCGCGTCGTATAAGGTCAGCCGGTGGCGCGATGCCAGCCGCGCCGTCGCACGCCGTGATCGCTGACCCGATCGAACACCCGGCGGATGGCTTCGGTTGTCTCGTCGGAATAGACCCACACCAGGATGGCTGAGCTATCGATGACGACACTCATGGCCGGCCGCCATCCCTCTCCGTTTTCAGGGCCTCCCAATCGAATGGACCGAGCTTCAGCCTCTTCGCGCGCGCCCGGATACGTCGCGCGGCAGCGTGTGCCTGCTCCCGGTCGATCCCGCCGGAGTTGGGTACCAGCCGGGCCACTGGCTTTCCGTGCCGTGTGATGACGATCTCCTCGCCCCGCTCCACGCGGTCGAGCAATGTGCCCAACGTGTTCTTCGCCTCGAAGGCCCCGACTTCCACCATGTTGTGCTCCAATCTAGCTTAAGCTAGATTAACATCATTTATCTACTAAGTACGTCCGGTTCATGAGTACTGCCGGAATTCTGAACACTAGCCAAAAGATACAGGATGTCAGACCTCTACTGTTTGGTGCTCAAATCCCCTTTCGGCTGTAAACTTAGTCGTGCTCCGCCTCAGTGATACGAAGGAGCGGTCGTGGCAAAAAACCGAAACCCGTTGTCCGCGGTATTTGCCGGGAATCTGGGCGGTGGACGCCGTTCGCACCGCCGCTATCTGGTTGATCTGGTGATCTGCTGCAGGGCGCTGCCAGGCGGTAGACCTGTTGTGGGCAGGACTTATGACATCAGCAGTGGCGGCGTTCGCTTTACTTCATCGGAGATCTTGGATCCCGGCACGAAGGTGGAACTCGCAATTGACTGGCCCGTTCTGCTGGACGGTGCGTCCCCTTTGCAGTTGATAGGTTGGGGCAATGTACTTCGCACTGGCAAACACGGCACTGCCATCAAGATTGAGCGCCACGAGTTCTGGACTCGAGGGACCCGCACTGTTCCGCCGCCCGTGGGTGGCTTCGGCGGCTCCTTTGAACAACGCAAACGGGATTGACATGCACGAAAAACTGCTCCACAATCGCAGTGGCAGAGTAGTCGTTTGACATTTCGACAAACCGGGTTTTTGTGGTGGCGCATAAAATCCGCTGATCTCCCGGTGTTCACCCCACCCCCGATTCGAACAGACACTTTTGAAAGGGCTGTAGACGGCCCTGACGCCCATGAACTCGAGTAAATGCCGGGGATCGGTCTCGAAGAAACACGAGGTGGATCAATGCCAGGACAAGCAAGACGGATGGTTCTCGAAGAGGCCATCACGACGGAATCGCCCCAGATCACCGTCACCGTTGGTCCAAGTGAGAACGAAATCGCAGTAGCCGCTTATCACTTGTGGCAAGAGCGAGGTTGTCCAATCGGATCAGACCAGGACGATTGGTTCCGAGCGGAAGCCCTACTGAAAGAACCAAAGGACAGACCGGAATAGAGGCTTCACGATGTAGAGCATGGGCTGGCAATAAGGAGACTTGATGTCCAGCCTCAGGAGGTAGGCACTGCCGCGCTGATGGGATTCGCTTTGTTCGGCGGATAAATGTCTCAACCCGGCAGCGGCGTGCCTCTTCACGGTCCCGAGGTAATCAACCAGCAAGCCGATTCCGCTACATAAAGTTGGCATTGCGTCATCGAGACCTCGGATATATGCTGGAGTCGGCTCTTCGACGGCCACTATTCTCGCATCGTTATCCAAAGATGGCAGCCGATGCTTTCTATTGAATGACACGCCCTTATGAAATATATTGCCCGAGACGAAATCAACTCTGCCTGGATGAAGATGCCCCTTTGGGCCATTGGAATCGCCATTCTGCTCGTCCTCATCACCGCGTCGTTTTGCCGAGTGACCGTCGAGCCGGGACACGAGCTTGTCTACAATGCCAAGCCGATGATTTTCCTGTGGACCGGAGGAGTCAATTCCACTCCGTTACATGAAGGATCGGGCTTCGCAGCGCCGACAACATCGACAATCGAAGTGGACATGCTTCCCATGACATACGATGAAGAGTTCAAGGACATCATGCCGAAGGACAACAACCCAGTCGATTATCACGCCGCCGTGCGCCTTCGGATTGTCGATTCCGTGGCAATGGTCAAAAACTTCGGAACGAACTGGTACAAGGAAAACGTACAGCGCCCGTTCCAGACGATGAACCGTCAGGAACTTCGCCAGTATTCGATGCCGGAACTCGCACTTCAACAGGAAGTCGTCCTGATGGTCGAGCAAACGCTGAAGAGTCAACTCACCGAATACGTGAAGGCCATTCACCGCAAGGACGGAACACCGGGAGGTCTTCCTGTCGAAGTCCAGGACGTGACGCTCGGTCGCATCTCGCCGCAACACGAAATCGTGGCCGCATACAACGAGACGGGTGTGCAGCAACAACGTGCCAAGACAGAGCACCAACGTGCGCTGGCCGAAGATGCACGTAAAGAAGCCGAGACCAAACGAGCGCAGGCCGACAGATCGTATCAGGATGCGATGGGCTTAAACGCAGCACAGTACATCCAGCTCATGCAGATCAAGATGTGCGCTGATAAGCAAGGCGGATGTACGGTGATTCTGAACGGGTCCGCTACACCTGTTGTCAGCGTTAAGTAGTTCTCGAGCAGGGTGGTGGAGGCGGGGGGAGTTGAACCCCCGTCCGAAAAAGCCCGTCGTGAAGAGCCTACGTGCGTATCCGGCTCAGCAACTTCGGCCGCCGCCTCAGAACCGGCGAGAGCAGCGACGGCCTAGCCCGATTGAAACTCGGCCTGCAGGCTCCGGACCGAAGCCTTGGACCTATCCCGCAAAATGACGCTCACTCACCGCCGCGCGGGCTCGGCGGCTGGAGCGGCTACCTAATTAATTAGGCAGCGTATGCAAACTGCGTATTGGCAGTTGTGTTTTTCCGATCGTTTTACGGGAGCTCGGAACCCGGCACGCCTCCCCACCACGATTCAATCCCGTCGAATCCGTTGCGCCCCCATTCTTGGCAGCGGTTGGTGGGTACTACTCTTTCATTTTAGCACCTCGCGGGTATAATCGAGGTATGCGTATTCGGGGAAATGCCCTTCGCGTCGTACTTCTGCCCGCGCTCCTGCTGGCCGCCCTCGTGCTGCGCGCCGCCGATACCCCCATGACCAAGCTGAACATCCAGGTGAAGACCCAGTCGGGCCGTCCCGTCGACCGCGCCAGCGTCATCGTCCGTTTCCTTCAGGGCCGCTCCATCGCCAAGCTCGGCAAACACGTGCGCACCGTCTGGGAGCTCCGCACCAACCAGGAAGGCGAGGCCAACATACCCACCGTCCCGCAAGGCAAGATCCGCATCCAGGTGATCGCCAAGGGCTACCAGACTTTCGGCCAGGACTTCGAAGTCGACGAAGAACAGCGCACCGTCCCCATCACGCTCAATCCCCCCCAACAACAATACTCCGCCCACTGAAACTGAAAAGAACGCCGGCCTCTCTACCCCGCGGTGCGGTCGCCCGATGGCCACAACCCATTGAAAAATTGTTAGTTATCCGCGTTAATCTGTGTTCATCGGCGGCCGAATTGCTTTCCCCAAGAACCCGGGTCACAGCACTTGCAAAAAAACTTCGCGCTGATTCTAAAAGCCTTACAGATTCTAAACTCCGATTCCTTCTTGTCCGCATGGTACACCATAGTTGGAGCGTGATCTTATGTACGATTACCCGGCGCGGCCCTGCCGCGCGTTGCCCGGCATATTCCCGTCCGACGCCCCTATCGCGTCGAAGCCTGAACGATGGTGCCAGGATCATCGCTCGGCCCTCGAATCGGGTGACGCATCTTCCAAAAAAAGCCTCCAGATGCGTCACCCATGTTCGGGAAATCCTCGCAACCCACATAAGTACAGCAACTTAGAGAGCATGAAATCGTGCACCCCGCTTCTGGCAAGATTCGTCACCCGATGCGTCTCCCGACGCCTCGGAGTAACCCTTGGGGCCCGCCTCGCCTCGGACCGGCGGGCGTCCACCGCGCGCCCCCGCCCCAACGTCCGGTATTCTCTGCTACCGGAGACAGCGCCGGCCTGTGCTAATTTGACGGGAAGGACAATCATGCAAACCAAAAACTTCTTCCTGCTATTCCTTTCTTTCACTGCTCTCGCCGCCGCCGACCAGGTGGTCCTCAAGAACGGCGATACCATCACCGGCAGCATCATCAAAAAGGATGGCGCCAAGCTCACCATCAAGAGCGAATTCCTGGGCGAGGTCACCATGCCGTGGACGGCCGTGCAAAGCATCCGGTCCGACGAGAACCTCACCGTGGTCCTCCCCGGCGGAGAGTCGGTCGCGGGCAAAATCAGCACCACCGGCGATACCCTCCAGGTTTCTGGAGGTGCAGCTCCGAAGTCCGCCCCGCTGGCCTCCGTCCAGGCCCTGCGCAATGCGGCCGAGCAGCACGCGTTTGAGCGCCTGGAACACCCTGGCCTGGGCGAGCTTTGGGCCGGCTTCTTCGATATCGGCCTCGCGCTCGCCCGCGGCAACGCGCGCGCCGACACCCTCACCACCGGCTTCAACGCCTCGCGCGTCACCCGCAAGGACAAGATCACCACCTACTTCAGCCAGATCCACGGAACCGCCCGCGTCAATAACGTCACCAGCACCATCGCCAGCGCGGTCCGCGGCGGCTGGGCCTACAATCGCGATGTCTCGCCCAAGCTGTTCGTCAGCTCGCTCAACTCCTACGAGCACGACAGCTTCCAGCATCTCAATCTGCGTTTCGTCGCCGGTGGAGGGTTCGGCGTCAATGCCGTCAAGACGGCGCGGACTACCCTCAGCATCAGCGGCGGCGGAGACTACTCGCGCGAGAACTTTACCGGCCTCAGCCGCAATTCGGGCGAGGCCAACTTCGGCGACGATCTGCTGTACAAGCTCTCCGCCGCCAGCAGCATCACCCAGTCCTTCCGCTTCTTCCCCAACCTGACTTACACGGGCGAGTATCGCGCCAATTTCGACCTGGGCGCCGTCACCGCGATTAAGAAGTGGCTGGCCTGGCACTTGACTGCCAGCGACCGCTACCTGAGTAACCCGGTATTCGGGCTCCAGCGCAACGATCTGCTCCTCTCCGCCGGCTTGCGGATCACTTTCGCCAAGTAGGCGGCCGCCGCCGTCGTCGGGCGCCGGGAACATTTTTGGAACGGCCGCGGTCCAATCCCTGAGTGCGGGCGCGGTAGACTGGTCTCGACACCATGGAACTCGACAAGATTCAGCAGGAAATCCGCAACCAGAAACTCGATGGCTGGCTGTTCTTCGACCACCATCTCCGCGATCCGTTGGCTTATCGCGTGCTCGGCCTCAACCCCGCCAAGGGCCCCTCGCGCCGCTGGTATTACATGATTCCGGCCCACGGCGAACCCGTCGGCATGGAGCACCGCATCGAGCGCGGCCAGCTCTCCCCGCTCCCCGGCGAGAAGATCGCCTACTCCAGTTGGACCGAGCAGCTCGCCGCCGTGCGCCGCCTCACCTCCGGCATGAAGCGCGTGGCCATGCAGTACTCGCCCATGTGCGCCATTCCCTACGTCTCCAACGTGGATGGCGGCACGCTCGAGCTGGTGCGGAGCATGGGCGTCGAGATCGTCAGCTCGGCCGGGCTGATCCAGGTGTTCGAAGCCCGCTGGTCGGCCGGGGCTCTCGACTCGCACCTCGCCGCCGGCGTCCTCGTGGACCGCGCACGCGCCGCCGCCTTCGCCCTCATCCGCGAGCGCACCCGCAACCGCGCGCCCCTCCAGGAAGTGGAGGTGAAGGACTTCGTTTGCCGGGAGTTCGCCAAAGCCGGCCTCGTCACCGACAGCGGCCCCATCGTCGGCGTGAACGCCAACGCGTCGAACCCGCACTACGAGCCCACCGGGGAAGTCACCTCCGCCATTCGCCCCGGCGATTGGGTGCTGCTCGACATGTGGGCCAAGCTCGACCAGCCCGGCTCGGTCTACTACGACATCACCTGGACCGCCTTCTGCGGCGACAATCCCTCCGACGAGATGCGCAACGTCTTCGGCGTGGTCACCGGCGCGCGCGACGCGGGGATCGAGCGCGTCATCGACGCCATCGCCGCCGGCCATCCGCTCCACGGTTTCGAGGTCGACGACGCCGTGCGCGGTTTCATCGACAGCCGCGGCTACGCCTCCTGCTTCACCCACCGCACCGGCCACTCCATCGGCCAGGAGGTCCACGGTAACGGCGCCAACATGGACAACTTCGAAACCCACGACGACCGCCGCGTCATGCCCTGGAGCTGCTTCTCCATCGAGCCCGGCGTGTACTTGCCGGAGTTCGGCGTCCGCTCCGAAATCAACATGTTCGTCGGCGACACCGAGGCCCGGGTCACCGGCGAGATCCAGCGCGAGATGGCGCTCCTCTGATGGTTCCCCAGACGCTGGCCGCGGTCGCGACGCTGCTCTCGTTCGCGCCGCACGGCAACCGGATCGAGTTCCAGCTCGACCGCGGCAGCGCCGAGCTGGTTTGGATTTCCCCCTCCACCTTCCGCTTTCGCCGCACGCTGGAAGGACCGCTGCCTCGAGTAACGGTTGAAGACCGCGGCGCCGTGCCGGTGGAAACCGACGACGCCCCCGGCCGCGTCATCCTGCGCTCGCGATTCCTCGAGGTCTCCGTCGAGAAGAGCGGTTTGTTGGTGCGGGTCCGGCGTACGGACGGCGTGGCCCTGATGGCCGATCTCTCGGAGCCCCGCGAGTCCGGCTCGGGCGTGGCCTGGGAACGGCAGTCGCCGCCCGGAGCTCAGTTCTACGGCCTTGGCCCGCGCGCCGATCCGGTGCTCGACTTGCGCGGGAAGTCCGTGCCCGCCGGGGTCCCCTTCCTCGTCTGCGCCGGTGGCTACGGCGAGTATCACGTCACGCCCGGGATTCACCGCTTCGACTTCACCGACTCCGGCCGCTACCGCATTCAGGCGCCGGCCGTCGACTACTACTTCTACTACGGCCCCACCGCCAGGCAGATCTTCGAGGAGCACCACGGGAATCTCATCGGCCAGGCGGCGGCCGACGCCAGCTGGAATGCCGCCGCGGATCGCTTCGGCTCGTGGACCACGCTGCGCGCGGCGCTGCTCCGCCTGGTCCAGGGCTCCATGTCCGCCATGCTGGCGCCCTCGCTGGCCCTCCGTCCCTACGCGGGCGCGCCGCCGGAGCTGGTGCAGCGGGCGCGGCAGCTCGGGTCGCTGGTGGATGACGTTTCCCCGGGACCGCTCGGCCTCAGCGGCTTTCGCCGGCAGTTGGAGACTTTCTTTGCCACCTACGCGGCCGAGACGCGCGACAAAGGGTATCCGCTTTGGCACCCGCTGGTGTTCCAGTTTCCAGACGACCCGGAGTGCGCCCGCCACGCCGACGAATTCATGCTCGGCGACGAAATGCTGATCGCCCCGATTTACGAGCCGGGCGGCAAGCGTTCCCTCTACCTGCCGCAGGGCGTCTGGACCAACCTGGAAACCGGCGAAGCCACTCCCGGACGCCGCACCATCACGGTCGAAACCGCCGCCCTGCCGGTGTTCGCGCGCAACGGCGCCATCGTGCCGCTCGATTCGCCGGGCGGCATGGCGCTGCACTACTTTCCTGAACTGGCGGCCGAGTTCTTCTTCCTCGAAAGCGATGCCGAAGACTGGACGCAGGTGCACGCCGCGCCCGCCGTCGACGTAATCCGGCTGGAGATCGAAGCCCGGAAGGCGCGCGACTACCAGTGGGTGGTGCACCACATCGAGCGGCCGGCGGAAGTCGGCTCCGTGAAAGAGAGGTACCACCAGGCCGCGTCGCCGGACAGCGTCGCGAACGGATCGTGGTTTTACGATTCCGGGCGGAAGAACCTGAACGTGCGCGTCCACGTGACCGCGGGGGAGGACTCCATCGTAAACGTGGCGTTTCCGTGAGTTCGCTGTCACCTGCCGGCGCTTTTGTGCGTCTCCATAAATAGATGCCCGATTGGTTGACAATCCTGCTGATAGCCGCCGGCTACCTGGCCCTCATGAAGTGGGTGCTGCCCCGCATGGGCGTAGCCACTTGAATGACCAACTCCTGCGACGCCGCGGCGCGGCGTAAACCCCCGAAGGAGCCTGGCGTTTCCGAGCCGCGCGCGTGAGCAAGCGGTGAATGTAACCCGGCGAGTATCGGTGTTACTATACTGACCGGAATGGACATCGGGGTTGAAGAGATCCGGGCCCAGGTGGAGCGCCTGATTCGGAGCAAGGCCTTCGAGACCTCGGAAATCCACCGCCGCCTGCTGCAATACCTGGCCGATAAAGCGTTAAGCGGAGAGGCCGACCGGCTCAAGGAGTACACCATCGGTCTGGAAGCCTTCGGCAAGCCCGACACGTACGACCCGCGCCACGACTCGATCGTGCGCCTGCAAGTGGGGCGATTGCGGCAGAAGCTGGCGGCCTACTACCAGTCCGAAGCCGGCAGCGACGACCTGGTGATCAGCCTGCCGAAAGGCGGTTTCAAACTCGATTTCCAGGTGGTCCAGACCCGGACTGCCGGAGACGGCGCGGCCGAAGCCCGGCGCACGCGGATCCTGGCGGTAGCTTTGGCGCTCGCCTTGGTATGGGCCATCGTGGCGACGGTGCTGTTCGCGTCGGCGCGCCGTGCGGCCACGGCCGCGAGCCCGTGGACTCCCGAGATGGAAGCCTTGTGGGCGCCGTTTCTGGAGAGCAACCGGTCGCTGCTGCTGTGCCTGGGGGCGCCGCTGTTCGTCCGCATTCCCAACTACGGGTTCTTCCGCGACCCGCGATCCAACGACTGGGAGGAGATCAGCAAATCGGACCGCATCGCCGGGCTGCGCAAGGCGCTGGGTGGCGCCGAGATCAGCCCTTCCTATTCCTTCACCGGCACGGGCGAGGCGAGCGCCGGCGTGCTGCTTTCCGAGCTCCTCGCCACGCGCAAGCACGATTTGCTGCTGACGCGCAGCAACCTGCTCTCGTGGCAGCAGATTTCGGACCACGACGTGATCTTCATCGGCCCGCCCAAATTCAACCGGCAGCTCCAGGAGGCGGCGTTGACCCAGGACATCGTCGTGGAGTCGGACGGCATCCGTAACCTGAAGCCGCATCCGGGGGAGCCCGAGTACCTCGCCGATCACATCGCGGTCGGAAAACTCTCCGAGGGTGAAACGCACGCGCTGATCACCCGGATCCCCGGCCTTGCCGGCGTGGGCGAGTTCCTCATGATTGCCGGCAACGCCTCACCCGACACGCTGGCGGCGGCCGAGTGGCTGACGCAGCCGTGGCGCGCCAAGGAACTGGTGGCGCGCCTGCGCACGCCCTCGGGCGAGATCCCGCGGTACTTTCAGGTGGTGGTGAAAGTAGTGTTCAAGCAGGGGATTCCGGTGGAAAGCTCCTACGTGTTTCACCACGCGCTCCAGGCTCACCGTTCCAACGCCGCCACGCCGGGCAAGTGAAGGACGGGCGGGGGCCGGGGGCCGCAGGGTCAGCGTTCCAAAGCCGCCACGCCGGGTAAGCGAATGCCGGCCAGAAATTCGAGCGAGGCCCCGCCGCCGGTGGACACGTGGGTGATCTTGCTGGTGACGCCGGCGGCCTTGATGGCCTTCTCCGAATCGCCGCCGCCCACCACCGAGGTGGCGCCGGAATCGGCAACGGCTTTGGCCAGCGCGACCGTGCCGCGGTCAAACGGCGGCTTCTCGAAGATCCCCATCGGGCCGTTCCAGATTACGGTCTTGGCCGCGGAGATGACCTTGGCGTACGCCTCTATAGTCTTCGGCCCGATATCCACCCCGATCTTGCCTTCGGGGATCGTCTCCACCACTTCGTTGGCGGCGCCCGGCGCGATCTCGGAAACCACCACGTGGTCCACGGGCAGCATGAGCTTGCCGCCGAGATCGGACAGCAGCTTCCTGGCCAGGTCCACCTTGTCTTCTTCCACGAGCGACTTGCCGGTGGGCTTCGCCTGCGCGCGCAGGAACGTGTAGGCCATGGCGCCGCCGATCAGCAGCTTGTCGACGACCTTGCCCAGGTTCTCGATCACCTCGATCTTGTCGGAAACCTTGGCGCCTCCCAGGATCGCCACGCAGGGCCGCTCCTGATTGGTGACGGCCATGCCGAGGTATTTCAATTCCTGCTCCATCAGCAGCCCGGCCGCGGCGGCGGGAACGAAGCGGATCATTCCCTCGGTGGAAGCGTGCGCGCGATGGGCCGATCCGAAGGCATCGTTGACGTAGAGGTCGCACAAAGACGCCAGCTTTCGGGCGAACTCCGGATCGTTTTTTTCCTCTTCGGGATGGAAGCGCAGGTTCTCGAGCAGGAGCACTTCGCCGGGCGCGGGCTTCATGGCTTCCACTTGGGGGCCAATGCAGTCGGGGGCCATCTTCACGGGACGCCCGATCATTTCCTGGAGCCGCGCGGCCGCCGGCTTCAGGCTCATTTCGGCATTGGGCTTGCCCTTCGGCCGCCCGAGGTGCGAGGCCAGGATGACGCCGGCTCCGTGCTCCAGCGCGAAGCGGATCGTGGGCAGCGAGGCCTTGATGCGCTTGTCGCTCGTAATCTCCATTTCGCCCCGCTCGTTCTTTTGCAGCGGGACATTAAAGTCCACACGGATGAAGACGCACTTGCCATTCAGGTCGAGATCGCGAATAGATAGATATGACATGACATTCGAGGGTAACATGCGGTACCTGCCATGGTTGGCGATGCTCTGCTTCCTGGCATACGCGCCTTCGCTGTTCCTTCCGCTGATCGAGGACGATTACCCGATCATCACCGAGAGCCGGGCGTGGGGCCGTCCCGCGGCGCTGACATCACTGGTGGCCACCCCGGTGTTCCGGCAGCGCGCGACCAGCTACTGGGCCACCCTGGCATTGTGGCAGACGTTTCATCTGAGGCCCGCGGCATTTCACGCCGTCAGCCTGGCGCTTCACATCGTGAACACGTGGCTGGTTTTCTGGCTGGGACTGCTGTGGGCGCGCATGCGTCCGGCGGCGTTGTGGGCGGCGATGTTCTTCGCCGTGCAGGAAGGCCACCAGGAGGCCGTGATGTGGTACACGGCGATCAACGAGCTGTTGATGTTCGGGTTCGGCATCGGCGCGCTGGTGTGCTGGCTGGCGGCCGAGAAAACCGCGGACGGAAATCGCGGCGCCCGATTCTGGTGGCGCGCGCTTTCGGTCGTGCTGTTTGCGCTGGCGATGATGTCTAAGGAATCGGCCGTCATCCTGCCTGCATTCTTCTTCCTGGTGATCCCGCCGGCGGAATGGCGCCGCGCGATTCCGCGCCTGCTTCCCTACCTGGTACTGGCCGGCGTCATGGCCTTGTCCATTTTCGCCGCGCGGAGCGACTCGTTCCGTTTCAACGACGGCAGCTTTTCGACGGGCGCGCCATTCTGGATCACGTGGCCGAGGGGCATGGCGCGGGTGCTGTGGATCTGGGGTTGGCCGGCGTTGCTGGTGGTCCGCAAGAAGGCGCTCCTGCCGCTCGCCTGGATTGGAATCGCGCTGGCGCCGTACAGTTTCCTGACGTACTCCACCGAGATCCCCAGCCGCCAAACGTATCTGGCTACCGTCGGGCTGGTGTTTCTGTTCGGGCTGGCGATTGCCCACCTGCGGGAGACGGGTGTCTCTCCAAAACTGGTGACCGCCATCCTGGTGGTGATGGTGCTGCACAACGCCGGCTACCTGTGGACCAAAAAGCGCGGCCAGTTTCTGCGGCGCGCCGAACCCACCAGGCAGCTCATCAAACTGGCGCGAGAGACCAACGGGCCGATCTGGGTGCGCTGCTTTCCGAGGACATCATACATCGCCAAGGAGGCCGTACACGTGGCCGCGGGCCGGCCGGCATCCGACCTGGTCTGGAGCGCCTCCGAGGCGGAGCAGCGCAAGGCGGCGGTGGTCTTCTGCTACCAGGAGCGGTGAGGGGGCGAGAGTCAGTTGGCTCCTACCAGCCATGTCCCGGACGCCTGCCAACCCGTGTTATTCGCTTCGCTCCCATCGCGGGCCGCCAGGTAGACCACGCGGTTGCCGCTGAACGCCGCCGCGCTGAAAAGGACGGTCAGGCTGATCGTCAGATTATTGCCGTCCACGGCCACGGGCGCGCTTCCCCAGGTCACCGTGCACTGGCTGTTGCCGAGGGTTCCACCGGTCGAGAGCGGTTGGCCAGGCAGCAACGCCGTGCCGGGATCATTCACCAGGTAAAGGACGCCGAGCGGGTTGCTGTATGCGAGGTAGCAGGCGTGGCGGCCGTCGAGGAAGTTGTTGATGAGGATGTTGACGACCCCCAAATCGTGAGTCCCTTTGGTGTCCGAAAAAGTGAACGTGAACGGGATGGCGTTAGTGCAGGTGCCATCGGAGGTGCAGGTTATACCGGCGCCACGGGTTGGAGTCATAGCCACCACGGCGGTGGTCGTGGCCGGAGCGGCTCCCGGCACTTGCCGGACCCCCAGTGCCTGCCAGCCGGTGTTGTTGCCCGCCGAGTCACCAGCCGCCGAGTAAATCACCCGGTTGCCGGAGAAACCCTGGCTGAAAGTGATCGCGAGGGTCAGCCACAGGCTGTTGCCGAGAGCGCTCACCGAGCTACCCGCGCCAGCGATCGAGCACTGGCTGTTGCTTACGGTGCCGTTCCCCGGCAGGGCGAGACTCTGGTAAGGCCCACCGGCATCGCCGGCGTCGTCCACCAGTAATAGGGAGCCGGAAGATGCGCCAGAGGGTTGGAACGCCACGTAGCAGGCCTGCCGGCCGTCGAGGAAGCTGTTCACGAGGACGTTCAGGATGGACAGATTCTGCCAGCCGGCCGGGTCCGAGAAGACGAATGTGAACACCTGGCTCGCGGCGCTACCCGAGGAAGGAATGGTGGAAAGCGCGGCCGGCGCGGGACCGTTCGGAGCAGAACCATACTGTATGTTTATGTTGTCCCCGTTGGTGATCAATTGGCCTACCGCCGCGGCATTTGCGCTGGTGAGCGCCGTCGCTGTTCCATTGGGCGGGGTTACCATCACGTTGGTCAGTCCTATGTTCATGGCGCCGGTCAACGGGGCGCCGTTCGCCGTCTGGAATCCGATCGAGTTTTGAAGAATAGAAGCCGGCGTGAAAACGTTTTCGAGGTTGAGATTGAGCAGGCCCGGCAACGCCAGGTCGGCTGGAGTACTCTTTCTATATTGGTCGGGCGCAATCTTCAGACTCAGGAACACACGCGGAGGATCTTCCACGTAGATGTTGCGGTACAGAGAGGGAAGCAACGCACCGAAATTGGAGCCAGGGACCATCAAGGATGCGACAATCGCGTTGTTTTGCCAGTTCAGCGTGTCAATGGTCCAACTGAGAGTGGCGGGGGCAAACCAGTCCGTCTTCACGGCGTAAACACCGTCGATGAGGCAATCGTCTCCCGGCGAATTGTTGTACCAGCCCAGGTTCACGACGCCGCCATTCCAGTTCTGCCAAACCGTGGCATTGGTGACGGTGATGTAGGAGCCCCACATTTTCAGAGAATCGTCAGCGGTACGAACAAAGACGTTGGACACGTGAGTGTCAGACCCCAATTGGAATCCGTCATTGTTTGCGTTCCAGCCGATGATCTTCACGTTGTTCACGGTGGCGGTATTCAGATAGCCGGTATTGTAGTAGTCGGCGTCCGTGGAGATAATTCCATCGAAGATGAATCTATCGGGAAGCGAAGGACTCCCGGCGGCGCCCGCCTGAGGCGCGATAAAGCTGATTGACTCATAGCCATCGGCGGGATGATCGCTGGTGCTATCGCAATGGCGATACATGTAAGTAAACCGGCTGGCATCCAGCACTCCCGGACCGTAGACCCGCCTCACTATACCGGCACCGCCCTGCGCGAAGCGCAGCTTTCCCTGTAACCAGGACCCCGGAGCAAAAAACAGATTCACGATGTTTGCGGGCACGACAAAGGCCTGGTCTCCCGTTCCCCCGACAGCCACGGCGCCTTGGAAGGCCAGGGTGTCGAAATGGGAAAGGTCTCCCGTCAGATCCGTTGGCGCGGCAATGGTCTTCACGTTGCTCCCCGCCGGCGGCGTGTATGGCGGATTGAGGAACAAGGCTAAACCTTGAATCGCACTATTCTCCTGGGAGCCGACATTCCACCACAGGATAAACTGATCCCCCGCGAAACTCGCCGATGTGTTGGTGGAGAGCTGGACCGTGCCGCCACTTACCGAATTGACTTGAATCCCCTTGACGCTGGGCCGGACGGTTACCTGAGCGGGAAAATTGGAACCCCACAGCTTGGTAACGCGAAGCGCAACGGCGGTGCTCGCGCCGGCAGGAATGCTGACGAACGACATCGACGTGTCCAAGGAATAGCGCGAGTAATTCAGGAAGGGCGACGAGTTTGTCGCGCCGTAGTAGCTGATGTAGACTTGCGCATTGGTCCAAGTGCCGCTCGTGCCCAACTGGTATTGGACGGAGTACCGGTTCGAAGTCATGGGATAGGTCGAGGGCGGGTTCGGGTAGGTTGCCGCATTATCGATCAGCGGACACTGGGCCGAGGCAATCGAAGCGAATGCGGCCAGCAGCGGCGGCACAATTCCATGATGTGGCTTCATGACAAGCTTTCCTCCATTCATTGCAGGTCCCGCGCTCCCATCGCCTGCCAGCCGGTGTTGTTCAGGCCGTTGCCATCCCGCGCGGCCAGGTAGAAGATCCGGCCCCCGCCAAACCCCACGCTGAAGGTCATGTTCAAGGCCAGCGCCAGGCTGTTGCCGCTGCCATTCACCGCACCCACGCCCCAAGCCACGGTACACTGCGTGTTACTCAGGCTCCCCGCGCCGCCGAGAGACTGGCCGGGCAACAAAGCGTCCCCGGTGTCGTTCACCAGATAGAGCACGTTGATGGAGCGCGCATAAGCCAGGTAGCAGGCCTGCTGGCCATCCAGCGAATTATTCACCAGGATGTTCATCACGCCAAGATCCGTGTATCCCTTGGTGTCGGAGAAGCTGAAGGTGAAGGCCGTGGGGCCTAAGCCGGCGCCGCTGGAAGGATTCATCCCGATCACCGCGGTGGTCGTGGCCGCGACGGCACCCGGTACTTGCCAGACCCCCAGGGGCTGCCATCCGGAGTTGTTCCCGGCAATGGTCCGAGCCGCCAGGTAGATGACCTTGTTACCGGCAAAGCCGGCGGCGAACGCGATGGTCAACGTGAGAGTCAGGGTATTGTTACTTCGCGCCACCGGCGAACCGGTCCAACTTACCGCGCACTGGCTGTTACTTACATTGCCGGCGGCCGTCAGGACTGTCCCACCCAGCAGTGCGGTTCCCGTGTCATTTTCCAGGTACAGCGCATTCAAGGGCTGACTGTAGGCCAGATAGCAGGCTTGCCGGCCGTCCAGGAAATCGTTGATCAGGATGTTCACGACACCCAGGTCCTGGCTTCCGGCCGGGTCGAGAAAGGTGAACGTCATGGCCTGGCTGGATGTGCCGCCGGCCGCGGGACTCACGCGGCCGGGCGCCGGGGGGCTGCCAGCGGCCACGGCAATCGCGGCAGAGGCGCCGGAGATGGAGGAAGTCACGGTGTCGGTGGCGGTGATAGTTTGGCTGCCCGCCGTCTGCAGGACAGCCGAAAACGTGCCGGCGCCGTTGACCAGCGCGGCGTTCGGCGGGAGCGTCGCGGCGGCGTCGCTGCTGGTGAAATGCACCGTTCCCGAGTAACCGGCGAGGGTGTTGCCGTTGGCGTCCAGAGCCGTGACCGCGAAGTTGAATGGGGCTCCGGGCGCGGCCGCGGCAGGCGCCGAAACGGCGAAGCGCGGACCGCCCGAAACCTGGAACAAGCCAAGATCGATGAACGCGCCCATGGCGGCATACCCGGCGGAGTTGGGGTGGACGCCGTCGTAGCAACTCCACTGCGGCTGGATGGTCGTGGCGCCGTTGGCGGCGTCGACCGGCCCGCCTTGCATCAGGGAATCGAAGTCGATGACGCCATCGAAGTTCGCCTGGTGGCGTATCCAGTCGTTCAGCGCCGCGCGCTCCTGTACCTGGCTGGTGGACCACGACTCGGTCTTACCGCGCGGGAGGAGAGTCGCGCCGACGATCTTGAGGCCCGCGGCGTGCGCCCGATCGATAATCTGTTCGTCGCCCGCAATCACGGTGGCGGCGGCCGCGCCGGCGGCGATGTCGTTGGTCCCTTCGAAGAAGATCACGTGAGTGACGCCCGCCCGGGAGAGCACGTCATTATTCATCCGGGCAATCGCCGTGGGGCCCACTCCGGGGGTGACAACCACGGTGTTGCCGGCGATTCCCTCGTCGGCCATCGACTTGGACTGACTGGCCGGCAACCCCGCGAGACGCGTGGCGAGCACGTCGGTCCAGCGGTTGTACAGATCGGGAAGCACGACGCCATTAAAGCCACCGTTATCGGTGCGGGTGCTGCAGGCGCCGTCGGTGATCGAGTCGCCCAACGCCACGATGGCGCCGGTGGTGGATGCGGACTCGACGTCAACGGCGTCCAGCCAGTAGAACGGAAAGGAGGGACCGTCAGGTTGAATGGGTGTAAATGCGGTTGCACCAGGGTCCGCCGCGTGAGCGCCCACGGCCACGTAGTTGGTCACGAGCCCCAACGAATGGGAGCTGATATCCGACGCGCTGGCGACATCGACGCTGATGGCGTAGCGCTGAAACGCCGTGATGGGGAACGCGAGCGGATCGCTATAGGCGCCGGCGCCCGCTGCCAGGGTGAGTCCGGAGTTTCCATTGAAGGTCAATTGGGTGTTGGATCCGGGCACCACCGCGGCGCCTGACTGCCATTGGCCGATGTACGCGGCGGAGAATACAACGGGCGATTGGCCAAACCTGTTCTCGAGCCGGATGCGCACGGCGCTGCCGGAGATCGACGGCCTGACGATCATCCGAACGCCGGTGCCGCTCATGGGAGTCGTCAGCAGATCGTCGAGTGCGACCGTCCACGCCGAAAACCACTGCTGCCCGGCGGCCGCGGCCGCCAGCGGCACGATAGCGAGAATCGCAGACAGCACACCAATGCGACGGAGCGAGCGGAACGCCCGCCGGTAAGCACACTCAGCGGCGACGTTCCGCATCTGCCCCCCCTCTGTGACGCTTTACGGTCGCACGATTATAGGGCCTTCGGCCCGGGCGAAGCAACCCGCACGTTCGTGCGGGTCCAGGGGAGGGCGCGAACAGGCGAGCTTCGCTCGCCGGGCGGGTTGACAACCCGCCGCAGGTTACCAACCTGCCCCACAAAAATCACTCGTAGCGGAGAGCGATCATGGGGTCGACTTTGGTCGCGCGGCGCGCCGGAATGTAGCACGCCAGCAGCGCTACACATGTGAGAAGAACCGCTACAACACCGATCGTCATCGGGTCCCGCGCACCGACACCGAAGAGCAGGTTGGCCAACAGCCGGGTCAGTCCGAATGCGCCGCCGAAGCCGAGCACGAGCCCGATTCCGGCCATCAGCATGCCGCCGCGCAGGATCAGGCGCAGCAGATCGCCCCTGGATGCGCCAAGCGCCGCGCGGATCCCGATCTCGTGCGTGCGCTGCTCAACCGAATACGCAATCACCCCGTAGATCCCGATCGCAGCGAGCAGGAGGGCCATCGCGGCGAAGACCGTGAGCAGCATCGACTGCAAGCGGTCGGATGCGATGGATTCCGCCTTGATCTGGTCGAGCGTCTTCACATCGGTGAGCGTCTGGTCCTTGTTGATTTCGTGCACGGCCTTGCCGAGGGCTTGCTTCAGCCCGGACGGGTCCATGGCCGCGCGCACCACCAGCGCCTGGTAGAACACGGGACTCTGCTCGTTGGACACATACATTCCGGGATTGTCGCGTTTGCTATCGACGCTGTTCACCTTTTCGTCCGCCACCACACCAACGACCTCCCAGGGGATCTCGGGCCCCAACTGCGTCTTTCCCGGGACGATCTCCTGCACCAGGATGCGTTTGCCGATGGCATCTTCGTCCTTGAAGTAGAGCCGCACCATGGTTTCGTTGATCACCGTCACGGGAGGCGCGCCCTTGGCATCATGGTCGTTGAACGGCCGTCCTTTGCGCAGCTTCATGCCCAGGGCGCGGAAATACGACGGACTGACCATCTTGAAGAAGCAGGGGCGGCGGTTGGCGCGGTCGACGATCGGCTTGTCGGCCCTCTGGAAAGGCATGCCGTAGCCCCAGCCTTCCATGGGCAGAGCCGACGTCAGGGCAACATCGCGCACGCCGGGCAGCGATTCAACATTGCCGACCACCTGGCGCAGATAGGCATTCAATTGCGCCGGATCGGGAAATCGCTTGTCGGGTATGGGCAAACCGGCGGTGAGCACATTGGTGGAATCGAATCCCGTGTCCACGTGCTGCATCTGAAAGAAGCTGCGAATCAGGAGCCCGGCGCCGGTGAGCAGCACGAACGCCAGCGCCACTTCGGTGACGACCAGCGCGCCGCGGACCTTGTGGCGGCCGCCCGAAGTCGCGCCGCGGCCTCCCTCCTTCATACAGCCGGCCAGGTTCGGCCGGGTGGCCTGGAGCGCGGGCGCGAGTCCGAAAACGATTCCGGTGAAGATGGCGAGCGCCAGAGTGAAAAGCAATACCCGCCAATCGATGGCGACATCGGCTTCGCGGGGAAGCGAGAACGGCGGCACGGACAGTTCGAGGCCCTTCTTCAAGGCGAGTCCCAAGACCAACCCGAGGACGCCGCCCGAGATGGAGAGGAGCACGTTCTCCGTGAGGAACTGCCGCACGAGCCTCCACCTGCCGGCGCCGATGGAGGCGCGGATGGCGACTTCGCGCTCGCGGGCGGTGCCTCGGGCCAGGGTCAGGTTGGCCAGGTTGGCGCAACCGATCAGCAGGACCATTCCCACGGCGGACAGCAACACGTACAGCGACTGGCGCAACTCGGCGCCGACAACCGTATCCGCGAACTTGTCGATGCCGACGCCCCATCCCTTGTTGGAATCGGGGTAGTCCTGCGCGATGCGGGCACCGATGGCATCCATTTGAGCGGTGGCCTCCTTCAGGGTGACACCGCGCTTCAGCTTGGCGAAGGCGCCGAACCAGTGGAAGTTGCGGGTCATGTTCTGGGGCTGGAACGCCAGCGGCCGCCAGATCTGCGAATAGGCCCGGTCGAACGCGCCGCCCGCGGGGAGCACGCCGACCACGCTGTGCGGGTCGCCGTCCAGGATGATGGAGCGGCCGACGACATTCGGATCGGCGCCGAACTGCGAAACCCAGAGGGCGTGGCTGAGGACCGCCACGCGATCCTTCCCCGCCTGGTCTTCGCCGGCGGCAAACGTGCGGCCGAGCGTCGCCTGAATGCCGAAGATGTCGAAGTAATGCGGCGAAACCCGCGCCCCGCGCAACTGAACGGGCTCGGTGATGCCGGTGAGGGTCACGGAGCCGCCGGTCTGGGCAGCCATGTACTCGAAGACGGTGTTGTCTTTTTGCCAGTCGAGATAATTCAGCGTGGAGATGCCGTTGCGGCCGCCGCCGGGAGGCTTTTCGAGCACGCGGAGGATCCGTTCGGGATCGCCATAGGGGAGAGGCTTCAACAGCACACCGTTGACGAAGCTGAAGATGGCGGTATTGGCGCCGATTCCGATCGCGAGGGTCAAGATCGCGACGGTGGCAAAACCCGGACTCTTGCGGAGGGTGCGCAGTCCGAAACGCAGGTCCCGAAGGAGTTCGCTCACAGCGGGTTAGACGACGGAAGGCTGGAAAAGTTCCGGAGTCTTGGCTTTGAGTGGCTCATCCCAGGGGCACGGCCACGAAGACGGTACGGCCGCCGCGGTTTGATGAGCAGGAGCGGTATTGCGCGGGAGAACGGCGCGTATTACGCTGTGATCATGCGAACGATCTCAGTGAAGTTGCCTGATGAGCTCCTCGCGCAGCTCGCGAGACAGGCCAAGGCGAGGCGGGTGACGAAATCCTGGCTGGTGAGGGAAAGTCTCGAAAGGGGGCTGCACGAGCAACCACCGGCCGGCGCAGTCTCGTGTTACGACCTGGCGCGCGACCTAGCCGGGACGGTCAAGGGGTTGCCGAAAGACCTGGCCGACAATCTGAAATACATGGAAGGTTTTGGCCAGTGAAGCAAGGTCCGGGCCTGCTTGACACCGGCCCGCTGGTTAGCTTCCTCGGCTCTGGGTTGAGGCACCATTCGTGGGCTTGCGAACAATGGAAGTTCTTTCGACCGCCGCTGCTGACGTGCGAGCCGGTGCTTACGGAAGCGGCCTTTCTCCTGAGACGGGAAGGCCGCGAAGCCGATCCTCTGTTTGCTTTACTGGAGCGGGGAGTGATTCGCATTGCGCTCGACGTGCAGGAGGAGCAGGCGGACCTGCGGGCGCTCATGCGCCGCTATCGCAACAGGCCCATGTCGCTTGCGGATGCCTGTCTGGTTCGACTGTCCGAGCTCGAAACGACCGGAGAGATTTTCACTCTGGACTCCGATTTTCGCATTTACCGCCGCCATGGAAACAAAGTAATCCCAGTATTGATGCCTGATTGAAATACCGGAATTGAAGGCACACCGGTGGAGACCAGGATCCAGGCGGACGGGGGAACCGGATCGGAACGTCCATCAGAAGCGGAACTTTGAACGAAAAGAATAAGCGCGCCAGGGGATTGCTTCGGCATTGGGCGGCGATCCTGTCGAGAGACTTCGAGTGGACTACCCCAGGGGCACGGCCACGAACACCGTGCGGCCGCCGCGGTTGATGAGCAGAACAGGGGGGCGGTTGCCGGACCTTTGAAGGCTATCGCGCAGATCGGCGGGTGAGCGCACGGGCTGGCGGTTGACTTCCTGGATCACATCGCCGGTCCGGAGACCGGCCTGCGCAGCGGGGCCGTCGGGGTCCACCCGGTCGATGGCCACGCCCTGCGTCCCGCGGCGCAAGCCAAGCTGCTGGAGGACGTCGGGCGACAAGGGCACAACCGTGATCCCCAGTTTTGCGGCGCCCTGCTCTCCCCCGCCCTGGTCCTGGCCCTGGTCCTGCGGCGTGTCGGGGGTGTCGGGCGTCAAGGTGGCCAGGCGCACGCGCACCTGCTGCCGGCTGCCGTCCCGCAGAATAGTCAACGTCACTTCGGCGCCGGGCGCCTCGGCGGCCACGCGGTTGCGCAGCTCGTTGGCATCGTTGGCGTCTTTGCCGTCGAGCTGGAGGATCACGTCGCCGGTCTTCAAGCCGGCCTTCTCGGCGGGGCCGCCGGCGCGGATGGAATTGATGAGCACGCCTTGCGCCTCCTTCAGGCCCAGGCCGGCTGCCACGTCGCTGGTGACGGGCTGGATGCCCACACCCAGCATGCCGCGCTGCACGGTGCCCTTTCCGATCAACTGGCGCATGACGTTCCTGGCCATGTTGGAGGGAATGGCGAAGCCGATCCCGATGTTGCCGCCGTTGGAGGAGACGATCTGGGAATTGATTCCGATCAGCTCGCCGCGCGTATTCACCAGCGCGCCGCCGGAGTTCCCCTGGTTGATGGGGGCGTCGGTTTGCAGGAAATCCTGGAAGTTGCCGGTGCCCATCTCGGTGGAGCGGCCCTTGGCGCTGATGATCCCGGCGGTCACCGATTCCCCGACGCCCAGCGGATTGCCAACCGCGAGGCAGACATCGCCCACGCGCACGGTGTCGGAATCGCCGAGCTGGAGCACGGGCAGGTCGCCGGCGCCGATCTTCAGCACGGCGAGATCGCTGGGCGCATCCGACCCGACCAGTTTGGCCGAGTAGGTGCGCCGGTTGTCAAGATCGACCTTGATATCCTCGGCGCCATCGATCACGTGGTGATTGGTGAGGATGTAACCGTCGGCGCGCACGATGACGCCGGAGCCGAGGGCGCGCTCCACCTGGCTGCGGTTGCCGCCGCGCGGGGCGCCGAAGAACTGGCGGAAGAACGGGTCGTCAAAGAACGGAAACTGCTGCGACGGGCGCACGCGTTTGGATGCGCGGATGGTGACCACCGCGGGCGCCACGCGGTCCACGATGTCGGCGTAGGAAAGCAGCGGGCCGCTCTCGCGGACAGCGCCGGTGGGCATCTGGCGCGGCTCGTAACGCGCGCTGGCGGTTTGCTGGGGGCGGCAGGAAGCGAGACAAAGAGCGGCAGTCAGAACCAGGCAAATTCGGCCCATGCCCTATGCATAGCACGGCGGGGGCCACGGTGTGCGGGGCTTCGCCCCGATCTGGAAGTCAGGAGTCAGGAGTCAGGAGCCAGAACGGCGGCTCCGCTGGAGAAGTGGAAGTTTACTCACAATTTGTTCTATACTGCCGGTTTCGAGGGAAGGACGGGAGATTTCGATGACCCAGGGAACCGTGCAACTGATCGCCGGCATACTTTGCGTAGTGCTGATCGCGATCGTGATTCTCCGGCGCAGGGGCAAGAAGAAGTCGTCGGAGGACGATTTTTGAGCAAGGGCTCCGCCCTTGCAATCCTGGCGGATTTGGAAGTCAGGAGTCAGAAGCCAGGAGTCAGAATAAGCCCGCCGCGCACCTACTTCTTCAGACCGAGGACCTCATTCATGGACCCCTGGCGGTAGCCTTCCAGGTCCAGCGTCACGTACTGAAATCCCAGGCGCTTGAAAATCTGAGTGAAGCGATGCGCCATCTCCAGGCTGAGCGCGCGCGCCATCTCTTCGCGCGCGATCTCGATGCGCACGACCTCGCCGTGAAACCGCACGCGAAACTGACGGAAGCCCAGGGCCTTGATTTCCTCCTCGCCGGCTTCCACGGTCTTCACGTTTTCGATGGTGACGGCAGTGCCGTAGGGGATGCGGGAACTGAGGCAGGCCGATGCGGGCCGGTCCCACGTGGGCAGGCCGGCGAGGCGCGACAGCTCGCGAATCTCCGCCTTGGTGAGGCCAGCGTCCGCCAGCGGCGCGGCCACCTGGTGCTGGCGGGCGGCGTTCTGGCCGGGGCGGTAGTCGCCGAGATCGTCGACGTTGACCCCGTAGACAATGTGCTCGTAACCGCGCTCGCGGCCCACCTGCTCCAGGCGGGTGAACAGCTCGTCCTTGCAGTGGAAGCAGCGGTCCGGATTATTCTGGGCGTAATCCGGGTTGTCGAATTCGTAGGTCCGGATGTACTCGTGGGCGATGCCGAAGCGCTTCACGAACTCTTCCGCATCGCGTTTGTGGGATTCTGGCAGGGAGGCCGAATCGGCGGTCATGGCGATGGCGTTGGCTCCCAGCGAGCGGTTGGCCGCCCAGGCCAGATACGCCGAATCGGTGCCGCCCGAGAACGCCACGATGACCCGCTGCATGCGGCGCAGGCCGGCGAGGAGCTTCCCTTCCTTCTCCCGCATTTTCTCCGGACTGGACAGTTCTACGAAAGCGGCCATAAAGTTATCCCCTGGAATGCGACCACCCGCCGGGAAGCCGCGAAGGAATTTGGCCACGGATGAACCGACACGGATAACAAGACAAGAAAGTCATCGGCGTTAATCTGCGTTCATCGGCGGCTTTCATTGATTTATCCACGGCTTCCGACGGTCGAGCTTTTGCGAAGCGGCTCAGGTACCAGTTTACTGTAATGGCAGGGGGTCCTGCCCGTTGCCGTTGCCGTTGACATCCTCCGTTTCGGGAATGACCGAAGCGGCCGCCACCTTGTCGCCCTCGTCCAGGCTCACCAGCTTGACGCCCGAGGTGGAGCGGCCGGCCTGGCGGATGGGGGAAGACTCGATGCGGATGATCTTTCCGTTCTGGCTGATGATGATGATTTCCGAGTCGTCCTTCACGGAAAGGACCCCCACCACCATGCCGGTCTTGTTGGTGGTCTTCATGTTGATGACGCCCTTGCCGCCGCGCGCGGTCAAGCGGTAACTTTCGAGCGGCGTGCGCTTGCCGTAGCCGTTCTCGGCGATCGAAAGGATTAGTCCTTCCTTATCGACCACCTCCATGCCCACGAGGTAATCGCCCTCGGGCAGGTCCATGGCGCGGACTCCGCGCGCCTGCCGGCCCATGGGACGCACCTGGCTCTCGGCAAAGCGGATGGCCTGCCCCTCATGCGAGCCGAGGAAGATGTAGTGCTTGCCATTGGTGATGTTGGCGCCGATCAGCTCGTCGCCTTCGTCCAGGGACACGGCGATGATGCCGCGCGACATGGGGTTGTCGAATTCGCTCAGCTCCGACTTCTTGATCACACCGTGGCGTGTCACCATCACGACGTACTGATCGGGCACAAAGTCCTTCACCGAGAGAAACGCCTTGACAGTTTCGTCGGGCTGAAGGTTTATGAGGTTGGTAATGTGCTTGCCCTTGCCGGTGGTGGTGGCGTCGGGGATCTCGTAGACCTTGAGCCAGTAGACGCGCCCCCGCGTGGTGAAGATCAGGAGGTAGCTGTGGGTGGAGGCCACGATCATGTACTCGACAAAATCCTCGGCGCGCGTTCCCATCCCGATGCGGCCCTTGCCGCCGCGCGACTGCCGGCGGTAGGTGTCCACGGAAGTGCGCTTGAGGTAGCCGCCGCGGGTCACGGTGACGGCAACGTCCTCCACGGCGACCAGGTCTTCCAGCTTGATCTCGCCGGTGTCCTCGATGATCTCGGTGCGCCGATCGTCGCCGAACTCCTTCTGGACTTCGCGCAGCTCCTTGATGATGAGATCGCGCAGGACCTTGTCGGATCCCAGGATCTCCAGGAACTCGGCGATGTGGCGTTGAATGTCGGCCAGCTCATCGAGGATCTTCTGCTGCTCCATGCCGGTGAGGCGCTGCAACTGCAGCTCGATGATGGCCTGGGCCTGCTTCTCAGTGAACTCGAAGCGGGCGATGAGGGAGTCGCGGGCTTCCCTCGGCTGTTTGGCCGCGCGGATCAGGCGGATCACCTCATCGAGATTGTTCAAGGCTTTTTGGAAGCCGAGCAGGAGGTGCTCCCGCTCGCGCGCCCTGCGCAGCTCGTACTCCGTGCGCCGGCGGACGACCTCAATGCGGTGGTCGATGAAGTGCTTGATCATGTCCACCAGGCCGAGCTCGCGGGGCTGGCCGTTGACGATGGAAAGCATGATCACACCGAAGCCCACCTGGAGCTGGGTGTTCTTGTAAAGGTTGTTGAGCACGACCTCGGCCTGCTCGCCGCGCTTCAGCTCCACCACGATGCGCATGCCGTCGCGGTCGCTGTGGTCCTGAACGTCGGAGATGCCCTCGATGCGCTTCTCGTTGACCATGGTGGCGATCTGTTCGAGGAGCTTGGACTTGTTCACCTGGTAGGGGATCTCGGTGACGATGATCTGCTCCTTATCCTTGCCCACGCGCTCGATGGCGGCGCGGGCGCGGATCTTGAGCTGACCGCGGCCCTTGGTGTAGGTATCGAGGATGCCCTGGCGTCCGAGGATGAAGCCGCCGGTGGGAAAATCGGGTCCCTGCACGATGCCGAGAAGATTGGCGAGCGGCGTGTGCGGGTGCTGGATCAACTGAATGGTGGCGTTGACGATCTCGGTCAGATTGTGCGGCGGGATGTTGGTGGCCATGCCGACGGCGATGCCGCCCGATCCGTTGACCAGGAGATTGGGAACGCGGGTGGGCAGGACTTCGGGTTCCTGTTCGCTGTCGTCGTAGTTGGGCTTGAAGTCGACGGTTTCCTTGTCCAGATCCTCCAGGAGCGAGCCGGCGATGCGCGAAAGGCGCGCTTCGGTGTACCGGTCGGCCGCGGGCGGGTCGCCATCCACGGAGCCGAAGTTGCCCTGCCCGTCGACCAGCGGATAACGCATGGAAAAGGGTTGGGCCATGCGCACCAGGGCGTCGTAGATGGCCAGGTTGCCGTGGGGATGGTATTTTCCCATGCAGTCGCCGACGATGCGGGCGCACTTGCGGGTGGGCCGGTTGGAAGCCAGGCCCATCTGCTGCATGGTGTACAGAATCCGGCGATGGACCGGCTTCAGACCGTCGCGGATATCGGGCAGCGCGCGGCCGATGATGACGCTCATGGCGTAATCGAGGTACGAGCGCTTCATCTCGTCTTCAATATTGATGGGGACGTGATTTCTGCTGCCGCCGTCGCCCGCGGGGGGCGGCGGCACAACGGGGCCTTGTGGTGGATCCTGGTCTGGCAATCTAGCTCCTCTAGCGGGTAACCTCTATTTTAGCAAGGGCGCGTGTCACAAATCCGCATCCGGGAGCATTGATGGATCATGCGCACCCGAATTTTTTTCGCTTTCCCGCTGCTGGCGGCGATCGGGTTCGGGCAAACGGACTACCGGGCGGCGCTGGCCTCGGCGAAGCAGACCGACGGGCAGCGCGAGGCGCAGCAGCGGGCATCGGAAATCATCGGCGCGCTGGAGCTGAAGAGCGGCGATCGGGCGGCGGACATCGGCGCGGGCGCGGGCTATTACACCGCGCGTCTCTCCTCGCTGGTGCGGCCCGGCGGCCGGGTGTATGCGGTGGAGATCCGGGAACAGTCTCTCGAAGTGCTCGGAGTGCGCGTGGCGCAGGACGGCCTGGGCAACGTTGTGGTGACGCGCGGCGCGGCGGACAATCCGCACCTGGAGGAAGGCGCCCTGGATGCCGTCCTGATCGTGGATGCCTATCACGAGATGCCGCAATACAAGGCGATGCTGGAACAGATTCGCCGGGCGCTGAAGCCGGCGGCAGGCTGGCGATCGCGGACTACAGCTATCGGCCGGAGCGCAACGACGCGGGAGAGCCAGGTGATGAAACATCTTTTTTCGCCGGACCTGGCGAAGGAGGAGGTGCGGCAGGCGGGCTTTGATGTCAAGCGGCTGGAGGACCCGCTGCTGGAGCGGAAGCCGGAAACCGGGACCACGCGAATCGCCATGGGCGATTTGTGGCTCCTGGTGGCGGTGCGGCGGCAGTGAGGGCCGGCGCCCGCGTTGCCCGCATCGAGCCTCCTAAATATTTAGTTGACAAACGCGGTTTTCCGAGTTCATAATCCTAATTGTTTAGGAGACGAGGTTGCCCAGAAGAAAAAACCCCGAACCGGCGCTCACCCCCCTGGAGCTGGAGATCATGAACGTCCTGTGGGAAACAGGACCGGCCAACGTTCAGAGAGTCCAAGGCCGCATGAAAGGCCGCGAGCTGGCCTACACCACCGTGCAGACCATGCTGAACATCCTGCACCGCAAGGGCAAGGTCAAACGCCAGTTGAAGGACCGCGCTTACGTGTACCGTCCCGTTCTCAGCCGCCAGAAGGCAGTGGCGCAGGCGGTCGGCCTCATGCTCGACCGTTTTTTTGGAGGGTCCGCCGACAGCCTTGTGCTGAACCTGGTGGAAGCCCGGCGCCTGACCCCGGAGAAACTGGCGCAGATTCAAAAACTGGCCGCGCGCGCCCAGGAGGAACAACATGGAAACGATTAGCCGTTCCCTGCTCACTTTCTTACTCAACGCCCTGTGGCAGATTCCGTTGGCCGCCGCCGTGGCGGCGCTGGCCTGCCGGTTCCTGCACAAGGGCCCCGCCAGCCACCGGCATGCGGTCTGGGTGGCGGCGCTGGCAACGGCGATCCTGCTGCCCCTGGCCAGCGTCCGCCGCGGGGAACCAACGGATGCTCCACAATTCCCCGCTTCGCTGGCGGCGCCAGCGGAGACGAGCGCGAAGCCGGCGCTGGAACAGGCCGCCCCGGCGCCGGCGGTGGCTTCGCCGGCGCGGCCTTCCCGAACCATCTCTCTGGCCGAGACCACGGCAACGGTGCTGCTGGGCGCCTACTTCCTGTTTGTCCTTTTCCGCCTCGCCCGCCTGGCGTGGGCTTCGCTCCACACGTTCCGAGTCCGCCGGGCAGCCGAAGCCGGCGAGATTCCCCCGAGGCTCGACCGGGTGCGCCGCCGCTGCGAGGAAGCCTTTGGCGTAGACGGCGTGGAACTTCTCTTCTCGGCGGAACTTTCCGGTCCGGTGACCGCCGGCGGCGCCATTATCCTGCCGGAATCCCTGGTGGCCGAGCAGTCCGAGGACGTGCTCACGACGGCGATCGGCCACGAAATGGCGCACATCGCCCGGCGCGATTTCAGCTGCAACTTTGTCTACGAGCTGCTGCACCTGCCGGTCAGCTTTCACCCGGCGGCCTGGCTGATCCGGCGCGGCATCGAGCGCACCCGCGAGGTGGCATGTGACGAAATGGTCACGCGCCGGCTCATGGACCCGGGAGTCTACGCCCGGTCGATCATGAGCATCGCCGCCCGGATGACGGCCCTGCCGCGTCCCGGCTACACACTCGGCGTATTTGACGGCGACATCCTGGAAGAGCGCATTCGCCGCCTGGTGGAGCGGCCCGCGGCCAGTGTCCAACGCGCGCGGCTGGTGCTGGCGGGCGGCCTCGCGGCGCTGGCCCTCGGTGCCGTGATCGCCTCCGGCCTGTCGTTCACGGCGCGGGCCCAGGGCCCCGCCGGCGACATCATCAAGCAGGGGCAAGCGGCCTACAACAGGGGCGATTACAAAACCGCGGCCTCCGAGTTCGCCACCGCCGTAGGATTTCAGCCGGACAATCTGGAGGCCCGGCTGCTCCTGGCCAAGTCCCTCCTCCAGCAATACATCCCCGCTGCAGACCCCGCCAGCCCCCTGGTGACCGGCGCGCGGCAGCAGTATCTCGAGGTGCTGGCGCGCGACCCCGGCAATAAGCAGGCTATCCACGGCTTGATGATCCTGACCACCAACAGCAAGCAGTTCGCCGAGGCCTACGAGTGGACGCAGAAGGCGATCCGGGCCGACACAACCGACGCGAGCGCCTACTATACGGCGGCTTTTGTCGATTGGTCGATGACGTATCCCGACTACATGAGCGCGCGGCAGGCCGCCGGCATGCAGCCGCAGGACGCCGGCATCATTCCCGACGCCGCCCTGCGCCAGGGCGTCCGCACTCAGCACCTGGCGCAAGTCGAGGATGGACTCCGCATGCTCGAAATGGCCCTGCAACTCGAGCCGGACTATTCCGATGCGATGGCCTACATGAACCTGCTGTACCGCATCGAATCCGGCATCGCCAACACCCCGGCGGAATCCGCCGAATTGACGGCGAAGGCCGACGACTGGGTGGGGAAGGCGCTCGATGCCAAACGCAAGCAGGCACAGAATGCCCGGCAGGCGGGCCCGCGCGAGGCCACGAATCTGGCTGCCGAACCGCTGGCGCCGCCTCCGCCGCCGCCTCCGCCACCCCCGCCGCCAGGGCATGACGGAGTCGCCGGCGGTGTTGGGGTCGGCGTTGGGGTCGGCGTGGGCTCAGGCGTCGGTTCCGGGCTTGGCGCCGGCACGCCGCCGCGAATCCGGATCGAGGGATCCGTGCAACAGGCGAAGCTGCTGAAGCAGACGCCGCCGGTTTATCCTCCGCTCGCGCTCCAGGCCAGAATCGCCGGGACGGTGACGCTCAGCGTGGTGATCGGCAAGGACGGCACGGTTCAGAACATCGAGGTTGTGAGCGCGCCTGCGGCGTTGGTGGCGGCGGCCGTGCAAGCGGTCCGGCAATGGGTGTACCAGCCAACCCTGCTGAACGGGGATCCGGTGGAAGTAATTACCACGGTGAACGTGACCTTCGCGCCGCAGTAAGGACCGGAGCGCGAGTATTCAGTTCTCGGCCGGAATTCGCTCGATGTGGTCGATGACGATGATGGTCACGGGGTGCTTTCGGCCCTCCAGCTTGAGGCCGAGATCCTGCACGGCGTCGAAGATGGTCGAGGGGGGCGCGTCCGCGGTGGCGGGGGCGTCCGTGCCTCGGCCGGCGCCGCCGCGGCCGCCCAGCGGCGACCATTCCAGCGTGAAATCGTACACGCCCTTGAGCTCGGTCAGATCCACCACGGGCATGTCGATGTAGCGCGGCGCCATCCGGGGCAGGGCTTCGGCCAGGTCGGCCATGGACATCCGGGTGCAGGTGAGGCGCCCGCCGCGCCCGTTGCAGTCGGCCTCGCCGGAGCCGCCGGGCGATGGCTGGAGCTTCGACCCGCGCTTCGCCACCACCAGTGCGTATACCGACATGGTCTTTTGATCGCGGTGCACGGCCAGCTTGAGGCGATCCGCCAACAGGGTTTGCGCCATCAGCCGCAGGTTGTCTTCGGATGTGCCAGGCGCGGCCTTGGCGACGATGTCGAACCGGTCGGAGTCCAGCCAGCCGGGTCCTCCGGAGATGGCGTAGTCTCCCACGTTGTAGGCGCCGGCGATGATCTGTTTCATGGTCACGTTGCGCACCGAGAGCTGCCCGCCCGGGAGCAAGTCGAACGCTTCCCCGCGCGCTCCGGACTTATTCATTTTCACCTCGGCCACGTCGAACGACAGCGGCGCCGCGGCCTGCTGGCCGAATGCCGTGACGCACGACAGGAACAGGCCGGCGCTCGCGAGTGCTCGTTTCATGTTCGGGCTCCCCCAAGCCTGATGATACGCCCGCGATGCTACATTGGCATCAATGGCTAGCCGAAAGCGCCGTCCGGAGCCCAAGACCGAGGCGGCGGCCGAACCCATATCCAGGAAGATCGTATCGTTTCTGGAGTCACACAGTGTGCCGCTGGCAATCGCGCTGGTGCTGCTGGCTTCCGTGCGCATCGTGACCACCTACACGGTGTTCAATCACACGTCGGACGAACCGGCGCACATCGCGTGCGGCATGGAATGGCTGGACAAGGGAGCCTACCAGTGGGAGCCGCAGCATCCTCCGCTGGCGCGCGTGGCGACGGCCATCGGGCCGTATCTGCTGGGAATCCGTTCGCAAAACACGCCGCGGAACGCGCTGTTCGCATTTTCCAAAGAGGGGACGGCAATTCTCTACGCCGGCCACCATTACGACCTGACCCTGGCGCTGGCGCGCCTGGGGATCCTGCCGTTTTTCTGGCTGGGTTGCGCGGTGGTCTTCTGGTGGGGCAAACGGTATTTCGGGGCGGCCACAGCGGTCGCCGCCGTCTTCATTTTCAGTTTTCTGCCGACCATCCTGGCGCACGGCGGACTGGCCACCACGGACATGGCGCACACGGCCACCATGGGCGGCGCGTTTCTGCTGGGACTGATCTGGCTGGAGAACCCCACCATCAGGAGAGGCGCCTGGTTTGGAGCCGCCATGGGGCTCACGGTGATTTCGAAATTCTCCGTGCTGATCTTTTTTCCGGCTAGCGCCGGGCTGGCGTTGGCCTGGTATTGGTGCCGCGATCGGCCCGACTGGCGGTCGTTGGTGACCGCGGTGAAGTCCAGGATGCCGTCGCTCGGGGTGGCGATCGCGGTCAGCGTGCTGGTGATCTGGGCGGGCTACCGTTTCCACGTCGGAGACTCCGGCATTGGCCACCTGCGCCTGCCCGCGCCGGAACTCTACGCGGGAATCCGGCAGGTTTCCGCGCACAACGCGGAAGGGCACGACAGTTACCTGCTGGGCAAGCGGGGCAGCACGGGCTTCTGGTATTACTATCCGGTGGCGATCGCGGTGAAGACGCCGCTGGCGGTCCTGATCCTGATGGCCGCGGGACTGGCGATGCTGTTTCGCAAGCAGCCGCGGTTCCAGCCGCTGTGGATTCCGCTGGCGTTCGCGGCGGGGATCCTGCTGGTGGGCGCGTTCAGCCGCATCACCATCGGGATTCGTCACGTGATGGCGGTGTACATCAGCTTTTCGCTGCTGAGCGCGGTGGCGCTGGTGCGGCTGCTGGAGCTGAGCGAGACGCGCAAGTGGCTGCTGGCCGCGGCGGGGGTGCTGGTGCTGTGGCTCGCCGGGTCGTCGCTGGCCAGCCATCCGGACTATCTGCCTTACTTCAACGAACTGGCGGGAAGCGAGCCGGAGAAGATCCTGGCGGACTCCGACCTGGACTGGGGCCAGGACCTGAAACGGCTCTCCGCGAGGCTGCGCGAGTTGGGCGCCACGGAAGTGACGTTCGACAAGTACATCATCGGCGACTGGGAAAAGGAGCACGGCTTCCCGCGCATTTACAAGATGAACCAGATGTCGCCATCGGTGGGCTGGAACGCGATCGGCGTGGGCCTGTGGAAGGAGTCGCGCCTGGTGCTCTGGCCGGATTGGATCAAGCCGCAGGAGCGCGTGGGAAAGTCGATCCTGCTCTGGTATTTCCCGCCGTCGAACCCGAGCGCGGGAATCACGCCGCGATAGGGCGCGTGCCGGTCCGCGCTTTGAGATAGAATGCGTGCCATGGATCGCCGCAACTTTGTCAAAGCTTCTGGTCTGGGAGTCACGGCGCTGTCCGCCTCCCGGGTGATAGGCGCCAACGACCGGCTGAACCTCGGCCTGATCGGGTGCGGGGGCCGCGGCCGCGGCGTCGCGCGCACCATGCGGGACTCGAATCCCGTGGCGTATATCGCGGTTGCCGACGTCTACAAAACGAATGCCGACAGTGCCCGCGAGTGGGCCGGCGCGGACGCCAAGTCGTTCGCGGATTTCCGGAAACTGCTGGAGCTGAAGGACGTGGACGCCGTGCACATCGCCACGCCCGACCACTGGCACGCCACCGCGGCCGTGCTGGCCTGCCAGGCGGGCAAGGACGTCTACGTGGAGAAGCCGACCTCGCTGACCATCCGCGAGGGGCGCGCCATGGTGAACGCGGCGCGTAAGTACAACCGCATCGTGCAGGTGGGCACGCAACACCGCTCGGCGCCGCACTTCATGAAGATCGCCGAAATGATCCAGCGCGGCGATATCGGCCCGGTGAAGTTCGTGCGCGTGTGGAACTACGTCAACATGTGGCCCAACGGGATCGGGCACCGGCCCGACGAAGATGCGCCCGCCGGCCTGGATTGGGACATGTACCTGGGCCCGTCGCCCAAGGTTCCGTACAACCGGCAGCGGTTTCTGGCGAGCTTCCGGTATTTCTGGGACTACTCGGGCGGCTACATCACGGACTACGGAAACCACCGCCTGGACACCATGCAGGAAATCATGGGGGTGTCGGCGCCGCGCACGATTTCGGCCTGCGGCGGCAAGTATGTATTGAAGGACGACCGCGAGACGCCGGACTTCCTCACGGTGACCTACGAATACGACGGCTTCATCGCCACTTACGAAGGCTCCAACCTGAACGGGTACGGCATGGGCGGCCGCACGCCCGGGCAGCGATACTACAACGCGCGCGGCGAATGGGACCAGCCGAACGGCATCGCTTTCTACGGCACCGAGGCCACGATCTACGCGGAGCGGATCGGCTGGGAGATTTTCCCGGAGCCGGAGACGCCGTCGCGCAAGCTGCCGGCCACGGTGAAGCGCGTGTGGGAGAACGACGAAGAACCGACCAAAGCCCACACCATCAACTTCGTGGAGAGCGTGAAAGCGCGGAAGCCGCCGAATGCCGAGATCGAGATCGGGCATCGCGGAACTTCGGTGGCGCTTTTGGGCAACATCGCGATGAAGACCGGCAAGAAGCTGCACTGGGATGCGGCGAAGGAAGACTTCACCGGCGCGCCGGACGCCTCGGCGATGCTGACGCGGACGCTGCGGAAGCCGTGGGATTTGATCAAGATCTAGGGCGGACACTCGTCGCGCTGGTCGCGCCGCTGCGCCTCGATCGGGGTCCCGTCGCGGCTCCTAACCGTAGCAATGGAGTCCGACTACAGGTGGCGAGCCATGAAAGTGCGGGACGCGATCAAGCTGATCGAGACGCAGGGGTGGAAGCACAAGCGGACGCACGGCGATCATCGCGTTTATACGCATCCGACTAAGCCGGGGATCGTTGTGGTCCCAGGACATGCCAGCTCCGATCTTGCGGCGGGCACGCTATCGAGTATCCTGAAACAGGCGGGGTTTGAAATGAAATACGCAGTCGTAATCGAGAAAACGGATACCGGCTACTCGGCCTACGTGCCCGATCTTCCGGGCTGTGTGAGCGTCGGAGGCACGCGCGAGGAGATGGACCGAAACATCCGGGAGGCGATCGAACTCTATCTGGATGAACTTCGCGAGCAGGGCGCTCCGATCCCCGCTCCGACAACGGATACCGAATACGTCACGGTGTAGCAGCTTGACGCCGCCGGATCAGCCTTGACAAGACTAAGAAATTAGTACTACAACTTGTAGCATGCGACTACTCGTTGCCTGCGTGGCACTGGCCGCCTGCCAGGCCGGGCAAGTTCAGGACCCGGCCACGGACATTCCGCCGCTGCTCGAAGCGGGCAAAGCCAGCTACATGCGCGGCGATTACGAAGCGGCCCGGCAGACGCTCGCCAAGGCGTGGGAGATCGCCGCGCAGACGCCGCCGGGCGACCCGGTTCGATATGACATCCTCAAGCGGCTCACGTCGGTCCGCGCCGCCGCGGGAGAGTTCGCCGACGCGGACAACTTCCTGCAGATGGCCATCACGTGGCGCGAGAACACTCTCGGGCACAACGACCCGAGACTGGCCGACGACTACCTGATCTCGGTGGGACTCTGCCGCGGCATGAAGGATTACGACCGGGCGCGCGCGGTGCTGTCGCGCGTCATGGGGCTGCACACCATCGCCTACAGCCCGGAGAGCGCCGTGATCGCCGACGATTACAGCCGCATGGGCCAGATCTTCCTGGAGCAGAAGAACGTTCCTTCGGCGGTGGGATCGCTGAATACGGCCCTGGAGATCCGCACCAAGGCGGTTGGGGCGCTGGACCCCACGCTGGTTCCGGATCTGGATCGCCTGGCGGGCGCGCACATCACGATGCGCGCCTACGACAAGGCCGAAGACGTGTACCGGCACGCCCTGGTGATCCGCGAGACCCTCTATGGCAAGGAGGACGCCGACCTGATTGCCACGGTCGACGGGCTGGCGTACGCGTGCTTCGGCCAGAAGAAATACGACGACGCCGAGCCCATCTACCAGCGGCTGATTTCGCTGTGGATCAAGTACGTCGGAGAAGACCACCCGATGGTCGCCATGGCCCTGGACAAGGTCTCGACCTTTTACGCCGAGCAGAAGAAGTACGATCAGGCGAAGGAGGCCGAGGAACGCGCCAACGCCATCCGCGCTCACTTTCTGGCCACGGGTCTCTCATTCCAGGCGACCGAGCAGGTGATCGAGGGCAACAAGGACGCGGCCCTCGCGCTCTACCACCGGGCCCTGGCAACCATAGACCCGCCGAGCCCGGTAAGCCAGGAGCTGAAGACGGAGATCGAAGGAATCGTGAAGAGCATGGAGCCGCCGCCTGCCAAAGCGCCGGCGAAGAAGGCGGCGGCGAAGAAGAAGTAGGCTACTGGCCGAGGACTGCGTCCAGATCGATTTCGATTCCGGGGAGCAGATCGGTGGCGAAGCGGCCGCTGTGCTCCCGGGCCTGCCCTCCGGGTTGGTACACCCAGACGCTGCGCTGATCCGGATAGATCAGCCAGACCTCCCGCCCGCCGGCGGCGAACAGCTCTTTGACCTTGCCGGCGATTTCCGTGGCGGTGTTGCTTTCGGAAATGACCTCCACGGCGAGAGCGGGCGCGCCCTCGAAGTAATCGTCGCCCGGTTGGCCGGGGTGGGTGATGCTGACATCCGGCTTGAGCCACGAACGCGGACCGAGCCGATATCCCATCTCGTGGTACACGACGCCTGACTGCCCGGCTTCGCCGGCTACGGCCGGCTTGAGCAATTCATAAAGCCGGTGTGCAATCAGATCACGCTTGCGCTTGGCGGGGGGCAATTCGATCAACTCTCCTCTCAGCAACTCCTGCTTGCCCATGTGGTCCGGGTATTTGTTTACCAGCCTGAGAGACCTCTGAAATCGCCCGCCTGAAAGATTTCGCTGGACAAATGATGCGGTTTAGGCTACCGTATGGTTGGATGAAACCGATTGTCCGGCCCACCGCCGAAGAGCC
>Ga0209517_10000071_pt1 | contig 165328 bp, 158 predicted proteins | sample PeaSoiMetSII2010_FD_187695 | JGI IMG/M metagenome (GOLD analysis project Ga0209517, IMG submission 187695) | Peat soil microbial communities from Weissenstadt, Germany - SII-2010 (SPAdes) (version 2) | ecosystem: Environmental > Terrestrial > Soil > Wetlands > Peat | place: Germany...
CTTCGCCATCGATGAACCGATGCATCGCCAACCCCCGAAGCCCCAAGCTACGGGATTCTAAAGCAGCTGCCCCCACGACGGAATCGGCCCTGACACCTCAATCTCGTGCCGTTTCCACACACCCTGGACCCATCAGGGACATTCAAATTGACGCGTGAGCAAATTTTCCTTGACAATCGTACTTGTTTTGTTCTAAAAATAACTTGGTAGTGTCTCAGTTTTGAGGCACTACCAATAACTCGCCCGAGACGCCTTCGCGACGGGCCTGCGGGACCGTCATTCGGAGCCGCCAAGAAGGAGCGCCACCGCCTGTTAATTTCCAGCAGATTCAGGCTAAACGGAACGTAATCGGTCAGTTAATTCGGCGGATCGGCCGCTGCCTTCTCTTTTCCCGAAACGGGGTGTGGAACCCAGGGCCGGTCGCCACGGCTGTCATTGGCGCCGGATACCGTGATCCCGCCGGGGTCGAGCCACAGTGCGACCGCGCCGCGTCGCCAAGTGTCGATGCGGTCGACGACTGGGATCAGCTTGCGGCAGGCGAACCCCGCCGGCACCTGACTGACAATCGCATCGACCGTGTCGCAGCCCGATGGCAGCCCGCGGTCGTCGGTGACGATCGCCACCCGCTTGCCGCGTGCGGTGTAGAGGCAGCTGCCGTCGCTGCACGCGAGGGGCTCGGCGTCCACGCCCTGGGCCGGCCAGGCCAGCAGCTCGGTTTCGGTCTCCTCGGCGAACAGGCTCTTGGCGATGCGCTCGTCATTGCCGCCCAGCACGTAATAGTCGCCGTCGATAGCGCGGGCGGCGACAAAGCGTCCGAAATCGGCGATGACGATGTCGGGCGGCCGGGTCAGGAGGATCGTCGCCATGCCGGCGGCGATACCGACCAGGCCCCAGCGCCGCCATTTGCCCTGCCACAGGCACAGCCACAACCCGCCGAACGCGACCAGGGCGAGGCCCCAAACCGGCAGCCGCGGCATAGGCCAGACATTGCCGGGGATCGACGAGACGTGCTCGGCGACCCAGATCGTCGCGTCGATCCCCCAACCCATCGGGATGAGCGCCAGCCGCTCGAGCCCAAACGGCATCAACAGGCAGGCGATGACCCCCCAAGGCAGCGTCCACAGCGCCGAGATCGGCACCGCGATGACGTTGGCCAGCGGCGAATAAAGCGCGATCCGATGGAAGTGGTAGATCGAGAACGGGTCGGTGCCGAGCGTCACCACGATCGTTGTCACCGCGATCCCGGCGGCATAGCCCAGCGCTTTCCGCGCCCAGGAACCACGGCGCAGCATTCGTCCAAGCTGCGAACCCCAGGTCTCGTAGACCGCGATCAACGCCACCACCGCGCCGAACGACATCTGAAAGCTGACCCCGGCGAGGCTCTCCGGCTGCAACAGCAAGACGACAGCGGCGGCAATCGCGCAGATGCGCATCGAAATGCGCAGCCGGTCGATAAGGATCGCGGCGAAGACGATCCCGTTCATGACAAACGCGCGTTCGGTCGGAATCGCCGCGCCCGACAGCATCAGGTAGCAGAAGAGCACGATCAGCGTTACGCCAGCGGCGATCTTCTTGATCGGGTAGCGCAGTGCGACATAGGGGATCAGCGCCAGCCCGCCGCGCACCGCGAAAAACACGAATGCGCCAACGAGGCCGAGATGCAGCCCGGCGATCGCCAGGAGGTGCGATAGGCCAGAGGTGCGGAATGCTTCCTTGACCGACTCCTCGATCGCGCCGCGTTTCCCGGCGATCAGTGCAGTGGCGACGCCGCCGGTCGAGCCGGGCAGCACCGCGGTCACCCGCCGCGTCACGTCGGTGCGCAGCTGTAACAGCCATTGCCGCCAACCGCCGGGGCCGCTGCTGTCTTCGGCGCCGGTTAACCGATGCGCACCGCCATAGGAGTAGCCGACCGCGCCGATCCCGGCGAAATAGAGTTCGCGCTGGAGGTCGTGCGCGCCCGGCATAGTCTGCCCCGGCACCGGATAGAGCATCGCTTTAAGGCTTACCCGGTCGCCGGGACTCAACAGATCGCTGGCCGCGGTGATGTGGATGCGCAGCAAGCGCGGCTGGTGCGCCGGGTCGAGGCCCGGAACCGCGTCTGGCGCGACGATGATCCGCCAGCCGCGGTCGAGCGTGTCGATGTCGACGACGCTGCCGGTGATCGCGACCGGCCCCAGCCGGTGGTCGAGCATCGGCGCGGTGCGCTCCCGGGTCGTCTCGGTTATGAGGGCGAAGCCGGCAGCGGCGAAAGCCAGTGATATCGCCGTGCCGCGCCAGAGCGGCGTTTGCCGCAGCAAGAAAGCGGCGGCGATCGCCGGTACGGCAACTATCGGACCAAGCCAGATCGGCGGCTCTACCCTGATGGCGATCGGGCAGAGCTTGCCCGGCGCCAACGGTGTCAAGCTGTCTGTGCTGATCGGTCGTCATCTGCGCGGCGGCATTGGCGCCTTCGCTGCGCCCCTTGCATTCCTCTCCGGTCCGTTTGTGATCATCCTCGTCGTCGGCGCAATCTATGGTCGGATCGCCAATTACAGCCCTCTGCACGCGGTGCTCGACGGGGTGGCGGCGGCAGTGGTCGGGCTGACCTTGTCGACCGGAATCAGCGCCGTCGCCCGCGGCGCCGGCGATTGGCTAGCGGTCGCGATATCGGCAGTCACCGTGCTTTGCGTCGGCATCCTCGGCTGGCCGATGCTGCCGGTCATTCTCGTGCTCGCACCGGTTAGCATCGGGCTGATGCTCGTGCGTGCGCGCACCGCGTAGGTCGGGTGATGCGCGAGGGTTTTGCCGGTAGCCTCCTGCCGCTCTTCGCGGTGTTTGCGCCGTTGTCGTTGCTGTCTTTTGGCGGCAGCAATTCGGTCATCGCCGATATCGCGCATCAGTCCGTCGCGGTGCAGCACTGGACCAGTGAGCGCGAGTTCGCCGACCTCTTCGCCTTGTCACGCGCGGCGCCGGGACCGGGATCGATGCTGGCGGCGTTGATCGGGTGGAAGCTGGGTGGTTTGGCTGGAGCGCTGGTGGCGACGGTGTCCTTTTATGGGCCCGCGGCGATAGTGCTCTACTTCGCGGCGAAGCTCTGGGGTCGCTGGCGTGGCTCGGCCTGGCACACCGCCGTCGAGCGCGGCATGGCGCCGATCGCCGCCGGGCTGTTCCTCTCGGGCGGGATCGCGGTGTTGCGGGTGGCGCCGGCCGGTCTTACTGCCTGGGTCGCCGCCGGAGCGGCCGCGGCGGCGCTGCTTTATTGGCCGAAACTGCATCCGCTACCGCTGCTTGTGGTGAGCGGCGGGATCTTTGGTCTGGTCGACTGGTTGGGGCTCGTTTCATGAGGGCTGAAGCCGCTGAGGGTCAGCGCCGCCGCCGGTGTCTCGCGACGCGATAGGGTGTGGTCGCTGCGTCCAGCTGCGGTGGCACTTCGGCCGCCAGTGCGCGATGCTCTCGCTCCGCCGTCTCGATGCGGGTATGCAGCCTCCGCGCCTCGTCGAACTTGAAGGCGTTCATCAGCACGTCGTACTGCGCGCGCAGCTCGGCCAGTCTGGCGGTAAGCGCTTCGAACTGGCGGCGCTTCGCGATGATGGTGGTGGTATTCGTAGGAGCACTCATTCGGTCGCACACGATAGCGTGACGGAGGGCGGCTGAATCCCGCGAGTAGCGATTCGACCGCCCAGCGCGGCCATGCTAGCGTGGTGCAGCCGGTCGGACGAGAACGGGAGGCGCCCGCCGGTGGAGTCCAGGGAGGCGGGCGTTGGGGGCGTATCTCGTTCGGCGCTTCGGGTTGATGCTCATGACGCTGTTCGGCATCTCAGTGCTGATCTTTGTCCTGCTGCGCCTGACCCCCGGCAACATCGCCGATATCCTGTTCGATGCCGGCGGCTACGTCGATCCGGCCGATAAGCTGCGCATCGAACATCAGCTCGGTCTCGATAAGTCGATCCCGCTGCAATATATCGACTGGATAGGCGGGCTGTTGCATGGCGATCTCGGCATCTCGTACCAGACCGAAAAGCCGGCGCTCGAGGAGATCGCACCGCGCATTCCGATCACCGCGCGTCTGGCGGCGATCGCGCTCACCTTCGCGGTGCTGATCGGCGTCCCGCTCGGCGTCATCAGCGCGGTCAAGCAGAACACGGTGCTCGACTATTTCCTGCGCGTCCTCAGTCTGTCCGGGCTGTCGATGCCCGCGTTCTGGCTGGGACTGCTGATCCTGATGTGGTTTGTCGCCACGTTCGGAACGATCCCCATCTACAGCGACCAGCCGACCGGGTTTTGGAACGCGATCTTGATGTACAGTGTGCCGGCGGCGGCCGTGGGCTTCCGCAGTTCGGCGTTGATGATGCGATTGACACGCTCGTCGATGCTGGAGGTGCTGCGCCAGGACTACATCCGCACCGCCCGCTCAAAGGGCGCGACCGAACACAAGATCAACTACTACCATGCGCTCAGAAACGCGATGCTGCCGGTGATCACGGTCATTGGCATCGAGGCGGCGTTTCTGCTGGGCGGTCTTATCGTCACCGAAACCGTATTCAATATCCCCGGGGTCGCGCGCTTCCTGGTCGAGGCGATCCGCTGGCGTGACTACCCGATGGTGCAGAACCTGGTGATGTTCATCGCAATCGTGGTGGTGACGATCAATTTCGCGATCGACATGCTTTACGCGGTGGTCGATCCGCGCATCAAGTACGGCAACTAAGACCGCGGCGCGGGACGCAGGGAGAAAGAGCGGTGAGCACAGTTGACTTCAATGCCGAACTCGCCGCCGCCGGTGCCAATGTGCGGAGCCGCTGGGGCGCGGTGCGATTTTTCGTTCGCCGCTATCCGCTTGGCGCGATCGGCGCGGTGATCATGGCGGTCTTTGTTTTGGCCGCCATTTTCGCGCCGCTGATCACCGTCTACGACCCGCTGACGACCAACGCGGCTGCCTCGCTGGCGAAGCCGGGCGCTGCGCATTGGCTCGGCTGCGACTTCATGGGCCGCGATGTCTATAGCCGCATCGTCTACGGCGCGCGCATCTCGCTGGCAGTGAGCATGGGATCGATGCTGTTGGGATCGGGCATCGGTGTTACACTTGGCCTGCTCTCGGGTTATCTCCTGGGCTGGTTCGATCTCGTCACCCAGCGGCTTCTCGAGATGATGCAGTCGCTGCCGCTCCTGGTCATGGCGATCATCATGGCGGCGGCTCTCGGGCCCTCGCTGCACAACACGATCCTCGCTATCGCAATCCCGCTCGTGCCGTACGTCGCGCGCGTCATCCGCGCCAACACGCTGAGCCTACGTGAGCAACCCTTTGTCGAGGCGGCGAAGGCGATCGGGATGAGCGAGAAGCGGATCGCGCTGCGCCACATACTGCCCAACACGCTGGCGCCGCTGATCGTGCTGGCGACGGCGCAGCTCGGCTCGACGATCCTTACCGAATCCTCGCTGTCCTTCCTCGGCCTCGGCGTTCCGGAGCCGCACCCGTCCTGGGGCCGGATGCTGTCGGAATCGGCGGCGGAATACGTCCGCACCGCGCCGTGGCTGGTGATCTTCCCGGGTCTTGCGATCAGCTTTGTCGTGTTCGGCACCAATCTCCTGGGCGACGCGCTGCGCGACCTGCTCGACCCGCGGCAGCGCAGCTAGCCGGCGCCGTCCTCTGCAAGCACCTTGGTTGGAGTACCCCCCGTTTGACGATGGCGAGCGAAACCCCCTCCTCCGCGGCGGCGCGAACTGGCCCCCGCGGCAATGCCGAAGTCGTGCTCGAGGTTGCCGGGCTGCAGACCTACCTCTTCACCCGTCTCGGCGTCGTCAAGGGGGTCGACGACGTGTCGTTCTCGGTCCATGCCGGCGAGACCCTGGCGGTGGTCGGCGAGTCGGGCTGCGGCAAGACGATGACGGCGCTGTCGCTGATGCGCCTGGTGCCGAGCCCGCCCGGCCGCATCGTCGGCGGCTCGATCAAGCTGGGAGGGCGCGATCTCGTGACCCTGCCGGAGCGCGAGATGCGCGACGTGCGCGGCAACGACATCTCGATGATCTTCCAGGAGCCGATGACATCGCTGAATCCGGTGATGACGATCGGCAAGCAGATCGCCGAGACCTTGCGGCTGCACCAGGATCTGTCGCGGCAGGCGGCGATGGCGAAGGCGATCGACATGCTGCGGCTCGTCAAGATCCCCGAGCCGGCGCAGCGGGCCAAGGAGTATCCGCATCAATTGTCGGGCGGCATGCGCCAGCGCGCGATGATCGCGATGGCGCTGTCGTGCAACCCCAAGGTGCTGATCGCCGACGAGCCGACGACCGCGCTCGACGTGACGATCCAGGCGCAGATCCTCGATCTGATCGTCGATCTGCAAAGGACGCTCGGCACCGCGGTGATCCTCATCACCCACGATCTTGCTGTCGTCGCCGAGACCGCGCAGCGCGTCATCGTCATGTATGCCGGCAAGAAGGTCGAGGAGGCCGATGTCGAAAGTCTGTTCGCCGAGCCGTTGCACCCTTACACGCACGGGCTGCTTGCCTCGATCCCGCATTTGGAGGTGATCGGCGGGGACTTGCCGGTGGCGAACGGGCGGCTCAGGGAGATTCCGGGCATGGTGCCGGCGCTGACCAACCTGCCGCCCGGCTGTGCCTTCGCGCCGCGCTGCGCCTATGCCGACGACCGCTGCCGCGCGCTTGCGCCGGACTACGAACAGAAGCGGCCGGGCCACTGGGCCGCGTGCTGGCACTCGGAGCGGCTTTATGGCTAGTCCGGCGCTGGCGATGGATGCTGGCGACCCGCACCCGGCCGCGAGCGGCAAGGTGCTGGAGGTCATCGATTTAAAAACTCATTTCCCGGTCAAGAGAGGGTTGTTGCGCCGCACCGTCGGCTATGTCTACGCGGTCGATGGGGTCAGTTTCTCGATCGGCGAGGGCGAGACGCTGGGTCTCGTCGGGGAGTCGGGCTGCGGCAAGTCGACCGTGGCGCGCACGGCGTTGCGTCTCATCGAGCCGACCGCCGGCTCGATCGTGCTCGAAGGCAAGGATGTCACCCGGCTGGGCAAGGCCGCGATGCGCCCGTACCGGCGCCAAATGCAGATGATCTTCCAGGACCCGTTCTCGTCCTTGAACCCGCGCATGTCGGTGGCCGACATCGTCGGCGAGCCGCTGGAGGTGCATGGCCTTGCCCACGGCAAGGACAAGCAGGCGATGGTCGCTGGCCTGTTCGATCAGGTCGGGCTGCGGCGCTCGCAGATGAAAAGCTTCCCGCATGAATTCTCCGGCGGGCAGCGCCAGCGTATCTCGATCGCCCGGGCGCTGGCGCTCAACCCCCGCCTCATCATCGCCGACGAACCGGTGTCGGCCTTGGACGTGTCGATCCAGGCGCAGGTCATCAACCTAATGATGGATTTGCAGCGCGAGAAGCGGCTGTCCTACCTGTTCATCGCCCACGACCTCGCCGTCGTCGAGCATATCAGCCACCGCATCGCGGTGATGTATCTCGGCAAGATCGTCGAATATGCCGACAAGAAGACGCTCTTCACCAACCCGCTGCACCCCTATACCCAGGCGCTGTTATCGGCGGTGCCGGTGCCGAACCCCAAACTGCGGCGCGAGAAGCGCCTGCTTCAGGGTGACGTGCCGAGCCCGATCAACCCGCCGCCGGGCTGCACCTTTCACACCCGCTGCCCTTATGCGGAGGAGCGCTGCCGGCAAGACGTGCCGGTACTGAAGGAGATCGCGCCCGGGCACGGAGTGTCGTGCCATTTGGTGAACTGAGGCCGTCCCATCAGGAACTCGTCATCCCCCGCCTGCCACGGGGTTCGTCGTCGTCAGGCGTTGATGTCGGCCAGCTCCTCGACGTCGAGGCCCTTGCGGATGCGCGCGACCATCTCTTCGGGATCGAAATCGATGCCGACCGGGTTTTTGTCGCTGGCCGAGCGGCTCGTCATGTAATCGCGCCCGGCGCGGGCGGTGTGGAAATTGTCGAACAGCAGCTCGACCTGGTTGCGGTCCGGGTCGTAGTAGTACATCGACGTCGTCATGCCGTGATTGACGCAGCGATGCGGGCTGATGCCCTGCGCCTTCAGCTCTTCGTAATGGTCGGCCAGCGTCTCGGGATCGAAGGTGAAGGCGACGTGGTGCAGGCCGACCTCGCCGCCGGCGCGCGCGGTCTTGCCTTCTGAGGGCGCCTTTTCGGCGAGCGGGCCGGGGTCGATAAAGGCGACGCGGTGATGCTCGTCGTCATAGCTGATAAAGGCGATGAACTTGTTCTGGTAGAGCAGCTCGGCGCCGAGCACGGTGCAATACCACTCGACCATCTCGTCTCGCCGGTTGGTCTGCAGCACCAGATGCGAAAGCTTTTTCGGTGACGCCATGATCGCCTCCCTAGAGCGATACGTCTCGATAGCGCGATCGGTGCACCGGAACGGCGCTCAAGTCAACACCCGGTAACGATCCCGGTTTGGCCGCGTGGACGCTGGGCGTGCCCCGGCCTATCCTCGCCGATCGCGGTGACCGAAGCCGCCGCGGCGCCAGCCCAAGAAAGGCCGCATGACCGATCCCTTGCTCGATGTTGCGATCCGCGCCGCGCTCGCCGCCGGCGAAGCGATCATGCGCGTCTATGCCGAGCCGTTCGAGGTCATCCAGAAGAGCGACCAGACCCCGGTCACCGAGGCCGATCTCGCCGCCGAGCGGGTCATCGTCCGGATGCTGACCGAGGCGTTTCCCGACATTCCGATCGTCTCCGAGGAAACCGCGCCGGAGGACGGGTTCAAGCCACCGGCCGCGCGGTTCTGGTGCGTCGATCCGCTCGATGGCACCAAGGAGTTCGTCGCCAAAAACGGCGAGTTCGCGGTGTGCATCGCCCTGATCGAGGACGAGCGTCCGGTGCTCGGCGTCGTTCACGGTCCCGCCCAGGGCGTCACCTACGCGGCATACGGCCCCGGCACAGCGACCCTGCGGCGGAACGGCGGAGCGCCCGAGCCGATTAGCGCCCGCGCGCCGAGGCCGGAGGGAATTGTCGTCATCCACAGCCGCAGCCACGAGAACAGCCGCCGGCTTGCCGAATATTTCGCCGACAAGCCGGCGCCGGTTCTGGCCCGCAACATTTGCGGCAGCGCGCTCAAATTCGGCGTGCTCGCCGCGGGCGACGCCGATTTCTACCCGCGCTTCGGCACCACGATGGAGTGGGACACCGCGGCCGGCCAGGCGATCCTCGAAGCCGCCGGCGGCTGCGTCCTCGACCTCGACGGCGGGCGGCTGCGCTACGCCAAGCACGATCTGAAGAATAGCGGCTTCCTCGCCTGGGGCAAGAAGCCGGCGTGGTAGGGCCGCGTCACCGGCACCTGCTGTTCCGCGTCTTTTTAACAGGAGGTGACGTCCTGTTATCCTCCTGTTCCACGTGCTTGTTATCGCCTGCTTGTTACCCGTGCCGACCTCCTGTTTTTCCCGTTATTTGGAGGCGGCGTTCGCCCGCCGCCCAGAGCCGCGAGAACCCGGCGAGCAGCAACGCGCCGATCAAAACCGGATTGAGCGCCCAGCCGAGCGGCAGGTTGGTGGCGGCGATGAGGAAGGCGTCGATCCCGGCCGGCGGGTGCATCGCGCGGCCGGCCAGCATCAACAGCGCCGCCAGCCCGACCGCGACCGCGCTCGAGACCTCGCCCGAGCCAAGCGACCACAGCGCCGCGAAACCGGCGACGCAGGACAGGAGATGTCCGGCGATGACCGGGTAGGGCTGCGCCGGCTCGCTGTCGGGCATCGCCATCGTCAATACGATCGAGGTCACGAACGGCACCCGCAGCAGCGGCTGATGTCCGACCCGCGCGAGGAGCTCCATGATGGCGATCGCCACCCCGGCGCCAACCGCCCGGTAAAGCCACATGACGATGACCCGCAACGCTCTCCCCCGCGCTCGCTGATTGATATGCCTGCCATTGCCGCTTTTATCAGATGGTGGACCATCTGTTATCCATCTGTTCCGCGCCATTTTTAACAGGCGGCTCACCGCCTGTTATCCGCCTGTTATCGATGCAAATAACCGGCGGCGATTCGACCTGCTCCGCCTGTTTCTGCTGGAAATTTGCAGGCTCCCCCTTTTCTGTCGAGAGCGGCGATTTTGCTGCTAATGCAGCGGGGAAGCAGCAAAAGCTGGTGGCGTATCATGCGAAGCTCGCCGCTGGCTCTCTGAGGGCCTGATGGAGTCCACCTTACCTATGGCCGTGCTACGCACGCTGCGTGAGAAATCTGGCCTAAACCAAGCTGCGCTTGCCGGCCGCCTCGGAATAAGCGCAAGCGTCCTTTCTCGGTTAGAAAAGGCCGACATAACGGACGCAGCGATGGCCTCGCGCTATCTGGATGCCGTTGGTACAGAGGAGAGTGCTGCCGCCCGCGACTTCTATTCGATCAACTGGATGCTTTCTGAGCGACCCCCATTTCATCATCCTGATCGATTGATTTTGTCGGAAATCGAAGGTGCCTTGCAGGAGCTGGAAGCGTTCGAAAATGACCCTAAATTCGACCCCATACTGGCGCGACCGGTACACGCCCTCCGGTCTCGCCTCATGGGCAGCACCCATTACCTGCTGCGGGTCGATCACGGTATTGCGTGGATCGGCAGCATCGGTGTCGGCAAGACTACAGGGTTGGCGCGCGCGACCAACCTCGTCGTGTCCGACGCTAACGGACAACCTCAGAGCATCTTCCCGGTTGGTCGGGGCCGCACGACAGTCTGCGAGGTCGTCGTCAAAGCAGCACCTGCATTTGGTATCATCGTTGATAGCCTCAGCAGCGACGAGGTGAGGGCACTTGTTCAAGATTTAGTGAGTGGCCTTACCAGCGAAGCGGGATTGTCTGCGGAACTTGATCGCGTTTTACGCAGCATGGCTGATTTACGTCGGCGCCAGGTGATCGAAGGGAGCAAACGTGTTTTTGTTGATCCTCTTCGCGAATTGTTGGCCGCCGGCAACACAGCCGAAGATATCGTTACTCAGATTATGGTTCGTTTAAATCTCAGCAGCCGGACGCAGAATCAAATTATTCTTTCAGAGCGGAAGGAGCGCGGTCTCGAATGGCTTGCTGAGAATGTGGAGAAAATCAACTTCGGGCAGCACCCAGACTTTTCGGTGCCTGGCCGGATGACTGTCCTCCTGCCCTCGAAACAGCTGAGAGCATCGCCGTACGACATCCGTGTCATAGACACGAAGGGAATTGAGGGCACCACTCAGCGGGCCGACTTGCAATCTCAGCTTGATGACACGCGAACTCTGTCCGTGCTGTGTTCGCGCTTCGAAGAAGCCCCTGGGCCGGTGCCACTGGCGATCATGCGCGATTTGGCGACCCTTGGCGCCGACGCCGTCGAGCGAGGTCGCGTCTGCCTCCTTGTCCTCCCGCGCGGCGATGAAGCCATAGGAGTCCGTGGCGACAGCGACGTGACCTCTGAAACGCGAGAGGAGGGTTATTTCTTCCGCGAAGAGCAGCTTCAACAAGCTCTTGCCGCACATGCGGTGCCAAACGTGCCTGTTCTTTACTTCGACGCAATGCGTGACAACCCGCAAAAGCTATGGTCGGACCTGTGTTGCCGATATTCGGCAGGGTTATGCTGAGCGCGCTCGACGGCTCGTAGCGACGGCCACCGCGTTAATCAATAATGTGGATGCGGCGCGTTCGCAGGAGGCTCGTGCTCAGATCGCTGCTGCCGTGGACCGTCTTTCGATTTCTTACGGTTCACTCCCCACAGCCAGCCGAGTCGCGCATCAGAATCTTATTGATCAGCTACGTGAGGGACACCCAAGTTCAATCGCCGCGTCAATGAACCGTCGTGGAGCTTGGAGTAACTTTTCCGTTCATCACATGCTGGGTGCAGGAGTCCGCGGCGACGCCAACGCCCGAACGAGCGACCTGTTTGTCAGAATCGACGCTCAGCTTGTTGATCTGGAACAACAATTCGACCAGCTTGCCGATATCCGCCAGCTTCTAGCAACGCTTCGGGACGAGCTAGACGACGCGCGCCAAGAATTCTTGGCCCAAGCCCTGACGATGGGCACCGAGGCGTTCAAGCCCTATTTGGACGATGCTCACGATCTCTGGCGGCGGTGCGCCACGCGGTGGGGTCAGGGGATAGGATACCGCAATGACGTCGCCGATGCGGTGCAGCGCTGGTTTGAAGAGACCGCCGACCTCGACGATGCCCGCAAGAGTATTGATAAGAGTCTTCAACAGGCTTGGCAGGACGTTGTGTTGGAACCACTCGTTAATTCGTCGCGGGTCGAGGCCGATGAGGAGTCACATCTCGACGCGGCATAGGCGCCCCTTGCCCTTAGCGCCTCCTGCGCGCCACTCGTTGACACAGCGAATCGGCCAAGGCCGTGCTCAGGAAGCGGGATGATTTCGGGCGAATACGACGTCGTCGTGGTGGGGTCCGGAAACGCTGCGTGGCCTCGGCGGTGGGGCACCCCTAGTCGAGGTCGAGGACGGTCGCGAGCCAGTCTCTCAGAGAGCGGGAAACGGCCGCTCGATCGGCGGGCGGCAGCGTACCGAGGCGCTGCGCATCGTGCGCTTCGATCGTCGCGAGCTTGGCGGCGCGAACGATCGACGGTATCGGCAATCCGGCGGCTTGCAGATCAGAGATTATAACATCGCCCGTCCAGCCGCGGTTCGCCGCGCTGGTGATCATCGCCAGCCATAAAAGGCCGTGCGTTGCCTCAAGCTTTCCGGCCGCGATTACCAAGGCGGGGCGATTTTGCCGGATCGGCCGATCCGTGTAGGGAAAGGGGACCTTGACGATGTCCCAAACTTCAAAGATCGGCATAACCGCGGCGATCGGCCTCCGACGACCATTCGCCAAAGGTGGCAAACGGGTCGTCCGCCGGCTCCCGGCTCGCCTTGGTCAGGACGACGCGATCGCCTTCGATGATGTAGGCGATCTCGTCCCCTTCGACGAGGCGCAGCGCGTTGCGCACTGACCGCGGGATCGTGGTTTGCGCTTTGCTCGTCAATTTGCTCGTAATCATGATCATCGCCGTGGCTACCGTAGGAATCCAATGTAAGGAATTTCCTTGCTTCGGTCAAGCCCGCTAGGCGCCGCGCCCCTTGCCCTTGGCGCCGTCCGCGCGCTACTCGTTGCGGCAGCGAATCGGCCACAAGGCCGTACGGAGGAAGCGGGATGATTTCGGGTGAATACGATGTCGTTGTCGTCGGCGCGGGGAACGCCGGCATGTGCGCGGCGCTGGCGGCGCAGGAGAATGGCGCGCGGGTGCTGGTGCTCGAGGCGGCGCCGTTCGACGAGCGCGGCGGCAACAGCCGCTATACCGCCGGGGCGCTGCGCTTTGTCTATAACGGCGTCGAGGATTTGCTGAAGCTCTGCGACCTCTCGGAAACCGAGATCGCGACCAGCGATTTCGGCACCTACACGCAGGACAAGTACTACGACGATCTCGGCCGCCTGACCGACTACAAGTCGAACCCCGACATGGCCGAGCAGCTGATCACCTTGAGCCAGGAGACGCTGCTGTGGATGCGCTCGAAGGGCATCCGCTTCGCCCCGATGTATTCGCGCCAGGCGTTCAAGCACGAGGGTAAATTCGTGTTTTGGGGCGGGCTGGCGCTGGAAGCCTGGGGCGGCGGGCCGGGGCTCGTCGAGGGCCTCTTCAAATCGGCCGAGGATCGCGGCATCGAAGTTGCCTATGAGGCGCGCGGCGAGCATCTGATCCACGACGATAACGGCGTCCACGGCGTCGTCGCCATTGTCGAGGGCAAGACCACCGAAATCCGCGCCAAGGCGGTGGTGCTGGCCTGCGGCGGGTTCGAGGCCAACGCCGAGATGCGCACGCGCTATCTCGGGCCGGGCTGGGACTTGGCCAAGGTGCGGGGCACCCGCTTCAACACCGGCAACGGCATCAAGATGGCGCTGGAGATCGGCGCGATGTCGTACGGCAACTGGTCGGGCTGTCACGCGGTCGGCTGGGACTACAACGCGCCCGAATTCGGCGACCTCGCGGTCGGCGACAACTTCCAGAAGCACTCCTACCCGTTCGCCATCATGGTCAACGCCACTGGCGAGCGGTTCTGCGACGAGGGCGCGGATTTCCGCAACTACACTTACGCCAAATACGGCCGCGAAATCCTCAATCAGCCGCACCAGTTCGCCTGGCAGATCTTCGACCAGCAGGTCGTGCATCTGCAACGCGACGAATACCGCATCCGCCAGATCACCAAGGTGGTGGCGAACACGATCGAGGAGCTGGCCGACAAGATGGCCGAGTACGCACCGGTCGATAAGGCGGCGTTTTTGAAGACGATCAGCGAGTATAACGCCGCGGTCCAGCGCGACATCCCCTACAACCCGACGGTCAAGGACGGGCGCACCACCAAGGGGCTGGCGATCGACAAGACCAACTGGGCGATGCCGCTGGAAAAGCCGCCCTACGAGGCGTTCTGCACGACCTGCGGCGTCACCTTCACCTTTGGCGGGGTGCGCATCGACACCGACGGCCGCGTGCTCGACACCGCGCAGAAGCCGATTTCCGGGTTGTACGCGGCCGGCGAGCTGGTCGGCGGCCTCTTCTATCACAACTACCCGGGCGGGACGGGCCTGGTGTCGGGCTCGGTGTTCGGCAAGATCGCCGGCACCAGCGCCGGCAAGCAGGTTGGGCGGAATACCTGATACCCTGTCTCATCGGGGGGCGAGGATGAAGCCCTCGAACGTCCTCTTCATCCTCTCCGACGAGCACAGCCGGCGGGTGCTGGGGTGCTACGGCCATCGAATGATCCGGACGCCGAACCTCGACGCGCTGGCGGCGCGCGGGGTGCGCTTCGCTGACGCTTACACCAACTCGCCGATCTGTGTCCCGGCGCGCGCCAGCCTCGCGACAGGGCGCTATCCGCATCAGATCCGCTTCTGGGACAACGGCATCGCCTATGACGGCAGCGTGCCGTCCTGGCACCACCGGCTGCGCGAGGCCGGGCACGAGGTCACCTCGATCGGCAAGCTGCACTTCCGTAGTGAGGACGACGACAACGGGTTCAGCCAAGAGATCATGCCGCTACACATCAATGACGGCATCGGCGACCCGCTGGGCTGGCTGCGCGATCCGCTGCCGGTGAGGAAGGCGACCTTGCGCCTCGCCAAGGATGCCGGGCGCGGCGACTCCTCGTACCAGGATTACGACCGCAAGATCACCGACGCCGCGGTCGATTGGCTAAAGGCACGGGCGGGTGTGCCGGGCGGCAAGCCGTGGGCGCTGTTCGTGTCGCTGGTCTGCCCGCATTTCCCGCTGATCGCGCGGCCGGAATTCTACGACCTCTACCCCGAGGACAAGGTGCCGCTGCCGGCGTTGCGGAGCCCGGCGGACCGAGCCCCAGACCATCCCTATATTGCCGCGTTCCGCGAGTGCCAGATTTATGAGAAGGGGTTTGTCGACGAGGCCAATGTGCGGCGGGCGATCGCTGCGTATTTTGGCCTGGTCAGCTATACCGATCACAATGTCGGGCGGGTGCTGGCGGCGCTGGAGGCGGCGGGCCTGGCCGATGCGACGCGAGTGATCTATTCGGCCGATCACGGCGATAATCTCGGCACCCGCGGGCTGTGGGGCAAATCGACGATGTACGAGGAATCGGCCGGTGTGCCGATGATCGCCGCCGGCCCCGGACTGCCGCGAGGCATGGTCTGCCGCGAGCCGGTGACGCTCGTCGATTGCTTCCCGACCATCGTCAAATGGGCCGGGGTCGCACCGCACTCGGATGACCGCGACCTGCCGGGAATGCCGCTCGACGAGGTCGCGCTGACCGCGCCGATGCGGACGGTGCTGTGCGAATATCACGCGACCGGCGCGGCGACCGGCGCCTTTATGATCCGCAAGGGAAGGTTCAAGTTCATCTACTATGTCGGCATGAAGCCGCAGCTCTTCGATCTCGACGCTGACCCGCAGGAGACGCGCGACCTGGCGCAGGAGGCGGGCTATAGCGGGCTCGCCGCCGATTGCGAGACGGAATTGCGCGCGGTGGTCGACCCCGAGAAGGCGGACGCGCTCGCGAAATCCGATCAGGCGGCGAAGATCGCCGCTTTCGGCGGGCGCGAGGCGATCCTCAATCGCGGCAGCTTCGCCTATTCGCCGGCGCCGGGCACCGCGGCGGTCTACAACTAGCTCGCGGCGGGGCGAATGGCAGTCGCGCTCGCTTCGACCCATCGCGCGGCGACCGGCAAGCTCTTCGCGCTGCAATTGTTGCGCGCGGTGGCGGCGACCGGGGTCGTCATTTCCCATGTCCGGTACGATTTCCTCCACCATTTTGGGCGCGCCGATGCGTTGCCCGGCTTTGTCAATGTGGGCGCCGCCGGGGTCGATCTGTTCTTCGTGATTTCCGGGTTCGTGATGGTCTATTCCTCCGAATCCCTGTTCGGGCGAGACCGCGCGGCGACGATTTTCTTGGCGCGGCGAGTGGCCCGGATCGTCCCGCTTTACTGGCTGATGACCGTGGCGATGATTGCGTACGTCGCCGTGCGCGGTTTCGCCGCCTCGGATGCGAGCCCGGCGCATGCGGCGCTGTCGTTTCTGTTCATCCCCTACCCACGCCCAAGCGGCGAGATGAGCCCGGTCTATGGCGTCGGCTGGACGCTCAATTACGAGATGTTCTTCTACGCCGTCTTCGCCCTGTGCCTGGCGGCGCGTCGCGAGATCACAGTCGCGCGCGTCGCCATCGCGCTGGCCGTACTGGCGCTCGCCGGCTGGTTGTTGCCGGGATTGCCGGGGGCGCTCGCCTATTGGGCCGACCCGATCGTGCTCGAATTCGTGCTCGGCATGCTGCTCGCGCTCGCTTACCGAAGCGGCGTCCGGCTGCCGCTGTGGGCGGCGGCGCCACTGCTGATCGCCGCCGTGGCGCTGATCCTCGTCTACACCGATGCGGGGACGGCGCTGCTGCCGCGCTGGCTCGGCTTTGGCCTGCCGGCGGCGCTGGCGGTGGCGGCGCTCGCTTTGGCGGAACGCGACGTTGCCATCGGCTCGATCGACCGGATCGGCGACGCCTCCTACGCGCTCTATTTGTGCCACCCGGTGGTCATTGCAGTGGGGCGGATTCTATCGCTGAAGGGATGGCTCGACCCGGCGGCGATGCCGTGGGCCTATCTGTGCGGCATCGTCGCCGCCAGCATCGGCGCGGCGCTGCTGCTCCACCGGCTGGTCGAGGTTCCGCTCACCGCGCGGGCGCGGCGGCTGCTTGCCGGGCTGGCGACGCCGCGCGAGCGGGTTCGCGCGCCGATTTCCTGAGGCATGCCTAGCATTAGTGCTCGGGGCCAATGCCGGTCAGGTGGAAGCTCACCAGCGCGGTGTCGTTGAACTCGCAATCGGCGGTGAGGTTGCGCGCTATCCCTTCTGTGTTGGGGTGGTCGGTGCGGGTGCCCTCGACATGGGCGAGGATGGTGCTGACGCCCCTGTTCTGCGAGGTGCTCTTGCCGATGTCGATATCGGCATAAGGGATCGCCGCCTGCATCATCGCGGCGCAACGCTCGGCAAGGCTCATGCTACCAGGGTTGACGTGGCCACTGACCCGCCCGGCCCAATCGCAGCCGGCGAGAAGCAGGCCGGCGACCAGCACAGGGGTTACGGCGAGCGCGCGCATGCCGGTATTCTACACCGCTGGCCGATAAACCCGACCAGCGTCCTTTTCCGCGGCCGCTTCGCCTATTCGCCGGCGCCGGACATCGCGGCAGTCTACAACTGAGCCGAAACGTCTCGACGGAATGAGGTACTGAGTATGCGCGTAAGCACGATGCTGCGGATTGCCCCACAAGGGGGTCCAGATTCCGGGCTCGATACCGGGCTGATCGACCGAATCACCGATCTAGCGCGGGGGACCGAAGCCGCCGGGTTCCCCGGCATCTGGCTCGGCGACTCGTTGGGGCGTGGCCGGGCCACGCTCGATCCTCTCGCGGTGTTGTCGGCGGTCGCGGCGGTGACGACGCGGGTCGCGCTCGGTATCAGCGTCTTGCAGCTTCCGTTGCGCAACGCGGTCGAGCTGGCGCACCGGGTGCAGTCGGTTCAAGCTTTATCAGGCGGCCGCCTGATCCTTGGCATCGGCAGTGGCTCAACCCGGGACGATTTCGAGCTGCTCGGTTACGATTACGATCACCGCTTCCGCACCTTCAAAGAGTCGATCGAGATCATGCACAAGGTGTGGAACGGCGAGCCGGTCAATGGCGGGACCTTGTCGATCTGGCCGGGCTGCAAGGGCGGCCCGCCAATCCTGATCGGCGCCTGGCGCAGCCCGCGCTGGATCACCTACGCGGCCAAGGAAACCCAGGGCTGGACCCCGTCAGGCCGCTACAGCAGCCTCGAGGACCTCGAACACGGCATGAAGATTTATCGCGAGGCCGGCGGCACCAACGCGGTGCTGGCCAATGTGGCGATCGACCTTTCCGAACGCCCGCAATCGGCGCAGCTCGCCAGCGTGGCGCATTTCTCGCTGATCTGCCCGCCGGACGAAGCACGCCGGCGGCTGCAGCGCCTCACGGACATGGGGTTCGACGAAGTCCTGATCGGCTCGCATTACGGCGAGCTCGACGACGTCGAGCGGGTGCGTGACTTCGTGAAGGCGTGACGCGCGTTGCCGCTACGCCGCGCGGGCGGGCTGGCCGGAGCTGGCTGCGCGCGCGTCTTCCTTGATCATCGCCGCGCCCTTCTCGCCGATCATGATGGTCGGCGCGTTGGTGTTGCCGGTGGTGACACAGGGCATCACCGAGGCGTCGATGACGCGCAGGCCGTCGATGCCGATCACCTTGAGGCGCGGGTCGACCACCGCCATCGGGTCGGTGCCCATCTTGCAGGTGCCGACCGGGTGGAAGACGTTGGTGCCGTTCTTGCGCGCGAACTCGCCGTATTGCTCATCGGTGGCGATACTGGGCCCCGGCACCGTCTCCTCGACGCTGTAGGGCGCCATCGCCGGCTGGGCGAAAATCTTGCGACTCTGCTCGACGCCCGAGATCAGCACGCGCAGATCGGAAGGCGCCGACAGGTAGTTGGGGCGGATCGCCGGGTAGGTGAACGGGTCGGGCGACTGCGCCATGATCGTGCCGCGGCTGTCGGGCCGCACCGGGCAGACCGCGACGGTCATCCCCGGCTCGCGCTCCAACTGGCGGAACACCCCCTGGGCATAGCTCGCCGGGGTGAAGAGCAGACTGGATATCGGGAGCCGCCAGCCCCTCGCGGCTGCGGCAGAACACCATCGCCGAGGTGACGCCAAAGGTAAGCGCGCCGTTGCCGAGCGTGGCGAATTTCAGCGCCTCGCGCAGGACGCGCGCGCCGCGGGCGAGCTGGTTGATGGTGACCGCGTTCCTGACCCGGTGCGAGATGCGCACGACGTAATGGTCGTTGAGGTTGGCGCCGACCCCGGGCAGGTCGTGCACCACCGGCACGCCGATCGCTTGCAGGTGCGCCGCCGGGCCGATGCCGGAAATCTGCAGCACATGCGGCGAGTTGACCGCGCCGCCGCAAAGGATCACCTCGCGCGCCGCCGTCTCTTCGCGGTCGACGCCGCGCTGGCGGAAGGCGACACCAGTGCAGCGCTTGCCGTCGAAAAGGAGCTTGGTGACGGTGGCGTCGGTTTCGACCCTAAGATTGGCGCGGCCGCGCGCTTCGCGCAGAAAGGTCTGCGCGGTCGAGCCACGCCACTTGCCGCGCCTTGTCATCTGCGAACAGGCGACGCCTTCTTGGTTCTTGCCGTTGTAATCCGGGGTGAAGGCGTAGCCGGCCTGTTGCGCGGCTTCGACGAAGCGGTGCGTCAAATCGAGGATCGTACGATAATCCTCGACGATTAGCGGCCCGCCCTTGCTGCGGTATTCGGGATCGCCGCCGCCGCGATAGGTCTCCGACTTCTTGAAGAACGGCAACACCTCGTCGTAGCTCCAGCCGCGGCAGCCCATCTGCGCCCAATTGTCGTAATCCATCGGATTGCCGCGGACATAGAGCATGCCGTTGATCGAGCTGGTGCCGCCCAGCACCTTGCCGCGCGGCCATTGCAGCTGGCGGCCATCGGTGCCGGACTCGCCCTCGCTCATGAAATTCCAGTTGATCTTGGTGTTGTTGAGGACGCGCAGGACCCCGGCGGGGACGTGGATCCAGATGTCGCGGTCGGGCGGGCCGGCCTCGAGCAGCACGACCCTGGAGCCGTTTTCGGAGAGCCGGCTGGCGACGACGCAGCCGGCCGAGCCGGCGCCAATGACAATGTAGTCCGCGGCCATCGTTTCGCTCCCCGCTGTTCTTGTGGAGCCAGTCTAGGCGGCGCGGATGGCCGCGACCAGCGCGCGGACGACGGCCTCTGGGTCGGCGGCGCGCATGACCTCGCCCATCACAGCGACGCCGGCCGCGCCGGCCTTGATGCAGGCGGCGGCGTTGGCCGGGGTAATTCCGGCGAGCGCGACGACCGGGCCTTTCGCGGCGGCAACGGCAGCGGCAAGCCCATCGAGACCGAGCACCGGGCCGTAGCCAGGCTTGCTCTCTGTCAGGAAGACCGGGCTCACCGTGACGTAATCGGCGCCGGCAGCAATGAGCGCAGCGGCCTCCTCCGACGAATGGGCCGAGGCGCCGATCAGCCCATGCGGCATACGTCTTCGCAGAGCCGCCGGGTCTCCGCCGCTCGGCAGATGCACGCCACTCGCGCGCGTCATGGGTTGCGGGACGGTATCGCCGTGCACCATCACCGTTGCGCCGTAGCGGGTGCCCATAACCCCTATTTGGCGCAAGAGAAGAAAGTGTTCTGGCCTCGGCAGGTCCCTCTCGCGGACGCTGAACCAACGGCAGCCACCCTCGAACGCGGCCCTCGCGACCTCTTCAAGCGGCAGCCGCGCCTGAGAGCGGTCGGAGATGATGAGAAGCGGCGGGTCAGGGAGGGGCATGGGTTCGGCCGTTTCACTGATTATGAACCGTTTGCGGACAGGCGGCGAGCTTGCCAGCTCGGCGGGTTTGGGCGATGAAGGCGCATGATGAGCCTGGAACAGGCATAGATGCGCGCGTTGATCACCCGGCCGCGCGCCGAGGCGGAGGCGCTCGCGGTGCTGCTTGGCGAGCGCGGGATCGAGGCGGTGATCGAACCGCTGATCGAGATCGCCGACGGCACGATGGCGTTGCCCGAGCTCGACGGGGTCCAGGCCATCCTCTGCACCAGCGCCAACGGGGTACGGGCGATGGCGCGGGCAAGCGTGGAGCGCCGCCTGCCGGTATTCGCGGTCGGCGACGCTACGGCCGCCCGGGCGCGGGCGGAAGGGTTCCGTCACGTCGAGAGCGCTGGCGGCGATGTCGAGGATTTGGCCTATCTGGTCGGCCGCCGACTCAAGCCGCAGGACGGCAAGCTGCTGCACATCGCCGGCAGCACCATCGCCGGCGACCTCGCGGCGGCACTTGGCGCCGAAGGGTTTACGGTAGAGCGGGCGGTGCTGTACGACGCCAGCCCGGCGGTGGCGTTGACCTCGGCGACCGTGCGAGCGATCGGGGATGGCGCCTTCGATTTCGCCGTGTTCTTTTCGCCGCGGACCGCGGCAATCTTTGCCCGGCTCGCCGAGGAAGCCGGGGTGCTGGCCGGGCTGCGCCTGACGGTCGCGGTGTCGATCAGCGCGGCGGCCGACGCGATGGTAGCCGATCTGCCGTTTCGCCACCGGATCATCGCCGAGAAGCCGACCCAAGCGGCGCTCGTCGCCTGCATCGACCGGCTGGTGGGTCAGCCGGCATGAGGGGCAAGCCACCGGAGACCTCGCCGACGGCGCTGATGCCGGCGGAGCCACCGCCGGAACCGTCGGCGGAATCCGCCCCCGCGGGTCGGCGGATCGGATGGGTGGCCCCGACTGCCACTGCGCTGCTGGTCCTCATCGTCGGCGCGGTCGCCGCGACCCCGTTTTGGGCGCCGGCGGTGATGCAGGTTTTGCCGTGGGGAACCCTGCCGCCGGCGCCTGCTTCGGCTCCGGCCCCAGCCGCCCATGACGACGCGTTGGCGGCGCGGGTCGCCGCGCTTGAAGCGCAGGCGCGCAACAATCCGAACGATGCCGCGCTGCAGGCGGTGGGCAAGCGCCTTTCGGCGCTCGAAGCCAGGCCGGGCCCAGACCTGACGCCGCTGCAAAACGAGCTTACCGCGCTCGCCGCCTCGGTCGCCGATCTGACGCAGAAGATCGGCACGATCGACAAGGCGCAGGCCGCGCCGACGGACGGTACCGCGCTGGCGCTGCTGTTGTTGCAGATCAGGGAAGCGGTCGATAGCGGCCGACCGTTCGACGCCGAGTACCAGGCGCTGACGACGCTCTCGCGCGGGCATCCCGACATCGCCGCCGCCGCCGCGCCGCTCGCCGAGCCGGCGAAGAGCGGGGTGGCGAGCCGCGCGGTGCTCGCCGCGCGGCTGCACCAGCTGGCGCCGCAGATAGCGGCCGCCGCAGCCCCGGCCACATCGAGCTGGCGGTCGCAGATCGTCTCGCGGCTGCGCTCGCTGGTGACGATCAGGCGGATCGACGGCGCCGGGCGCAGCCCGGCCGAGGTGGCGGTCACCGGCGCCGAGCGGGCACTCGCCGGCGGCGATCTCAAGGCCGCGATCGATGCGCTGTCGGGGCTTGGCGGCGCCAATCTCGCGGCGGCACAGCCCTGGCTCGCTATGGCGCGGCAGCGGCTCGCGGTCGAGACCGCGCTGCGGCAGATCGAAACACTGATCACCGCCGAGCTGGGCGGAGCGCCGGCGACGCCGGCCAAACCCGGCTGACGCAGGCTCGGATGCGCCGGATCCTTGTGCTCGTCGCGCTGGCGGCGGTAGTGATCGCCGCCGCGACCATCGCCGACTATCCCGGCAGCGTCGACGTCACCTGGCAGGGCTGGGAGATCGAGACCTCGGTCGATGTGCTGATCGGGGCGGCAGCGATTCTGGCGCTGGGGCTGTGGCTGCTGTTTAGCTTGATGGCGAAGCTGGTGCGGCTGCCGGCGCGGTTTCGCCGCAATCGTCGCGAGCGCCGCCGCCGCAACGGCGAGATCGCGTTGACCCGCGGCATGGTCGCGCTCGCCGCCGGCGATGCCGTCTCGGCGCAACGCTATTCGGGCCGGGCGGAGGCGCTGCTCGCACGCTCACCGTTGACCCTGCTGCTCGCCGCCCAGGCGGCGCAGCTCGCCGGCGACGAGGCGGCGGCGCGCGGCCGTTACACCACGCTGCTCGACGAGAAGGACGGCGAGTTCCTGGCGCTGCGTGGGCTGATCGGCCAGGCGCTTAAAGTGGGCGACAGCGAGGAGGCGGCGCGCCTGTCTCGCCGCGCCATCGGCCTGCGCCCCAGCGCGGAGGTATTCGAGACACTGTTCGCGCTCGAGATCGAGGCTGGGCGCTGGGAGGCGGCGCGCGATGTGCTCGACGGCGCGGTGCGGCGGCACCTGCTGCCTGAGGCGCGCGCGGCACATCACCGCGCGGTCATCCTGCACGAGCTGAGCCTTGCCGCCGAGGCGGCTGGCGAGGGGCGGCGGGCGGTGTCTCTGGCGGCGAACGCGGCTGCGGTCGCACCCGATCTTGTTCCGGCGGCGGCGCGGCATGCGCGGTTGCTGATCGCTGGTGACAAGCGACGCGCGGCGCGCCGGGCGGTTGAGCGGGCCTGGAGCGTGGCGCCGCACCCGGAACTGGCCCGGGTGTGGGCCGAGCTCGGCGGCGGCGCGCCGGCCCTCGAACTCGTCACCTGGTTCGAGAGGCTGGCGGCGCAGAATCCGGATGCGGCGGAAAGTCATGTCGCGGTGGCGGAAGCAGCGCTGGCGGCGCAGCTCTGGGGCGAGGCGCGCCGCCATCTCGGCCTGGCGACCGCAACCGCCGGGCCGGACAGGCCGTCGCGCCGGCTCTGCCTATTGATGGCGCGACTCGAGGAGGGCGAGCACCCGCAAGCGGGCGCCGCGCGCGACTGGCTTGACCGCGCGCTCGCTGCGCCGGCCGACCCGGCCTATTTCTGTGTGCGCTGTGGCGCCGAAAGCAGCGAGTGGCAGGCGCTGTGTCCGCACTGCCGCGGCTTCGATTCGCTCGCCTGGCGCGCGCCGGCTGTGGCGGCGTCCGGTGCGGTGATGCTGCCCTCGGCCGGGGGGCTCGCCGCGGCGCCGCTCTTCGCGATCCCCAATCGCTTGGCCTCCGCCGGACAATCGGATAGATAGATCGCCGCCTTCGACCATCCGGCGCCCCGATAGCTCAGCGGTAGAGCAACCGCTTCGTAAGCGGTAGGTCGTCTGTTCAAATCAGACTCGGGGCACCATCAACGCAACCGGCTCAGGCAGCACGCCGCTGCCCGTCGTTTCTCCTGCGCGCGGCATCGGCGGTGTCACCTGTCGCGGCGACCCGGTCGCCTTCTGTCCTCGATCATCTAGGTGAATGAAACAGAGCGTTGGATCCCTCGCATTTGATCCAGATCAAGGGATTTTGACAATTCATAATATTTAGCTCCATGAGCTAGTTTAAGAAACTGGGAAAAATTGTCATGGATCTGACGGCTCGGGGTTTGGCAATAGTATCTATCATAAAGAATAAAACGGGAATTACTGCGATCGAGTATATTGCATCTCTGATCGCAGTTGCCATTATTACTGCCGTCACACTAATCGGTACAAATCTCTCGACGACCTTTAACAGCATCGCCAATAATTTGTAACCCTTTAGCGCGTGGTAGTCCTCGACGACCGGTGTAAAGACGGTGCGGGAGAACTACGCTTGTCCTTCCGCCCCCGATTGTCTTCGCGAACTTGGGAATTCTTCGAACCCAGATGCACGCCGGCTATGTCGTCGGGGGCAGTCCGACGATCGTCGGACTGCCGTCGCCAAGCTCGCGGTCAGGAACTGAACAAGACACACAGCGAAAACGTGAGAAACACGCCGATCGCCGAGAATACCGCAGCGGATATGCGACCTTCGCGTTTTGTGAATTGGCGGTCATGCCACCACGCGGAAACCCCAGCAACAGCGGAGTCGGAGGGCGAATTGGTCATGCTCTTTCCTTTCGGTAGGTCCAGAAAGAGCAAACCACATCCCTTTAAGGGCTATCATTCATTGATATGGATCAATCGCGCGACGGTGGACGGCAGAACGAGCCGCCAACGGCCGGGTTCTCGCTGCTCAGCCTATGCTTGGCGACTGTGACTTCCGGCCTGTATGGCACCCTCTCTGCCAGGCGGGAGCACCCTCCGTCGATGGTTTCTTGCGAACGCCGACGGCTTGCCTTCGCTGCGGCGCGCCGCCACCTATCGCTGGCAATGGCCGGAGCTCCCAGGCAATGAAAACCCCGTCGGTTTGGCTGACCAGAACCGCGCTCGCCGCGTTGCTTTGCTATGCTTTCGCTGGATGGCCGATTGCGGCCGCGCAGACCGCCGACAACCGCTACAACGACGAGCTCCTAAAGCTTTCACCGCAAGAGCAAGCGACGAAACTCGCCCAGCATCTCGGCTTATGGTGCATCGGCACAAGGCCGTTCGCGATGGGCGTGACCAAAGAGGGTCCGGCGAAGGGATACGCCTATTGGAGCCTCGAGTGCGCCGGCGAGCAGAGCTACATGATCCAGATCGCCCCAGATGGCCGGGGCGCCGCGGTCGATTGCAAGACGCTTAAGGCCAACGGCGAGGGGCGCGAGTGCTACAAGGCGTTCTAGTGGTGGTGCCAACCCCCATGCCAACCGCCGCCCCAGCCGCCACGCCAGCCACCGCCCCAGCCGCCACGCCAGCCACCGCCCCAACCCCAGCCGAGTGACACGCCGACCGGGTAATACGGGTACGCGTAGTCGTAATAGGGGTAGGGATAGGAGTAAGCAGGGTACGGGTAGGCATAGTAGGGGTAGGCCGGTGCTGGATAGACGGGCGCCGGATAGGGTTGCGGCACCGCAGCTGCCACGGGCGCGGGCTGAACAGGCGCAGGTTGCACCGGCGCCCAGGTCGTGAGCCGGTTGAGCTCCTGACGGTTCAGATCCTCCGAGGTTTGCGCCCAGACCGGCGCCGCAACGGACAGAGCGGCGGCGAGCGCGGCTCCGGTCGTCAAATAATTCATCGCGATCTCCCTTCGTCGAGCAACTCGACGGGTTCTTACATAGGCACTGCCTGCCGCCGCTACAGGAGAGGCCGCATGAGTGCCGGACATGGCTGCCTCTACTGTCTCGTTATAAGCGGGGAAGTCGACTTTGCCGCAATCGGTTGAAACAACAGGTAGAATAGTATCATTGAAACAGAAGGTAACGGAATTGCCTGAAAAATGACATGATTGAAATATACCAAATAATGATCGCCTCAAGTCGGGCGAGGGGAAATTACGGTTCGTTATGATTGTGTGCTGAGACCTTAAACACCTCATGTAGAGTCGCCGTTCACGCGACTTTTCGCAGCTTAAATCTATCGAAGATTAAACGCATCGGTCATCCGACCGTTGCACTGCTGCGTGCTGACTCTTCTTTAACGACTCGAGGGGTGGGTGCATGACCGCACCGGCGTTGATCGCGCTATTGATCGGAGTGGGATTTCCAAAGCCGCAGGCGGAGGCCATCGCCGTCTATTCATCGAGCCAGGCAGGCCGGCAACTCGACCCGTGCGCCACATCGTCGATGGGCGACGGGTTGTTCGGGCTGACCCGGCAATTGCGCCGCGACCTGCATCGCGAGGCAGGGACTACAGGCTGCGTTCCCGCTGCAGCGCAGGTCAATTTCATCGCGCAAGCCTGGCCGGAACATTACCCGAATTGCGCCGCGCGTTTCACTCGCGGGAACTGCGCGCGTTCGCCCGCTGCTTCGGGCTCGGCGAAGGAGATTAGAACAACCGGTCGGTCGCGATCCTGGCGCCATCGGCCATCGCCTGCAGCTTGGCCCAAACCACGTCTTCCGGCACCCGGCCCATCCCGGCCGAGGTGTCGAAGCCGCAATCGGTCGCCGCCATGACCCGCTTGGGATCGCCGACCGCCTGGGCCACGCGCTCCAATCGGTCGGCGACGACCTCGGGGTGCTCGACGAAATTGGTGAGGTCGTCGATCACCCCCGCGGCGATGATCTGGTCGTCGGCGAGCCGGTGCTTGGCCAGCACCTTGTATTCGTGCTGATGACGCGGATTGGCAAAGGGCAGGACGTAGCCGCCGACATTGGCCTTCAGGAGGATCGGCAGGATGTCTTCCAGCGGGACGTCGCGGTCATGCGGGCCCTCGTAATTGCCCCAACAGACGTGGAGCCGCACCCGGTCGCGCGGAATTTTGACGATGGCGGTATTGATCGCCGCTACCACCCGCTCGACAAAGCCGAGGAAATCGCCGAGTGGCCGCTCGTTGTAGGAAAGATGCCGTTCCAGCGCGAGGTCGGGGCAATCGAGTTGTAGGAGGAAGCCGTTATCAACGATGGCCTCGTATTCGATCCTGAGCGCGGCGGCGACGGCGGCGAGATAGGCCTCCTCGCTGTCGTAATATTCGTTCTTCATCGCGCCGACGATGATCCCGGGCGAGGGCGCGGTGAGAAACGACTCGACAAAGCCGTGCGGCTTGCGGTCGAGTGCGACGCGAAAATCGCGGCATTCCTCCTGGACCGCGTTGGGATCGATATAGCTGATCGGGCCGATCGTCTTCGGCGGGTCCATGTTCGACACCGCCTCGCGCGCCGCCAGCATCTGCCGCATCTCGGCCTTCAAGAGCGGATAGCGCTCGACGTCGCCGCGCGGCCAGCGCGTCCAGCTTGAGCCGAACCCGGTCATCCGGCGGCGGACGTAAAGAAAGAATGCCTCGCGCTGCTGCTCGCCGTTATTGCCGATATCGACCCCAGCGGCGAGTTGCTTGTCGATGATCTGGTCGAGCGCCGCCTTGCCGAGCCGGTCGAGCTCTTGCTCGTCGATCGCTTCGCCGCGAGTGCGGCGGACATAAAGGCGCGTCAGCTCCGGCGGGCGCGGCAGGCTCCCGGTATGGGTGGTCAGGATGTGCTCGGTGCTCCACTGCATGGCGGTGTCTCTCCCGCTGGATTAGGCTTTACGCCAGATTGCAGGAGATCGTGGCATTGCGGGCGAGGCGACGCAATCAAGGATCGGGGCGGAGCGCTCCACAGGCGCGGGCAGGGGCGCCCGGGCGGCGCTGGCTGTATGGCCGTCACCCAGTCGAAGCGGCGCTGGCCAATCCCGCGCGGCGCTGGAGCCGCCTGAGCGTGCTGCCGGCGCAGGAGGCCGAGGCGCGCGAGCTGATCGCGATGGCGCGGGCCGAGCGCCGCGGAGACGGCGACGCACTCCGCTTTCTCGATCGCAACGGATTTGCCGCGCTGCTCGGCCAGGACGCGGTGCATCAGGGCCTGGCGCTCGAGGTCGAGCCGCTCGAGGCCGCCGATCTCGACGATGTGCTGCGCGTGGTGCATCCCTCGGTCCCTGGGGCGGCGCGGGCAGTGATCGTCGTGCTCGACCAGGTCAGCGACCCGCAGAATGTTGGCGCGGTATTGCGCGCCGCGGCGGCGTTCGGTGCATGCGGAGTGATCGTCGCCGCGCATGGCGCGCCGCCGGCGACCGGCGCGCTCGCCAAGGCGGCCTCGGGGGCGCTCGACCTCGTGCCGTTGATTGAAGAGGTCAACCTTGCTCGCGCGCTCGACCGGCTCAAGGAGGCGGGGTTCTGGTGCTGCGGGCTCGACGAGCACGCGCCGCAGCTTCTCGCCGAACTCGATCTCGGGCCGCGCGTGGCGCTGGTGCTGGGCGCTGAGGGCAGCGGATTCAGACGGCTGGTGCGCGAGCGCTGCGATCACCTGGCCCGGCTGCCGACGAGCGCGGCGATGCCGAGCCTCAACGTTTCGACCGCGGCAGCCGTGGCGCTCTACGCGCTAAAGGGTTAGGCCGGCTGTTCCTCGACCGGCGCCAGCGCCGCCCAGAGAAAAACCACAATCCAGCCGATCAGCGTCCAGCCGAAGATGATGTTGACGACGACGATCTCCACACGCCGCGGGTGTTCGCGACTATAGGCGATCAGCGTCGGCAGCAGGTAAATGAGCAGGATCAGCATCAGCACGATGACGGTCGTGGTGTTGTCCAAGATGCCGTCTCCTGTCGGTGTCCGGGCGTCGGCGCGATGATACTCCGCGTCCGACGCGAAAGCCAATCGCCGGCGCGGCAGCCCCGGGGTGTGAACAAAACCGCTGCCGGCCGGGCGTCGCCGGCCTATGATGCGCTCTGGTAATCGTCAGCAAACGAGCGGTTCATGACCGACATCAGCCATTACATCGACGGCAAGCGCGTCACCAGCAACAGCGGGCGCGGCGGCGACGTGTTCAATCCCGCGACTGGCGAGAAGGTGCGTCGGGTCGGCTTCGCCAGCGGCGCCGAGGTCGATGCCGCCGTGCAATCCGCCGCCAAGGCGTTTCCCGGCTGGGCGGCGACCCCGCCGCTCACCCGGGCACGCATCTTGTTCAAGTTCCTCGAACTGCTGAACCGCGACCACGACGCGATCGCTCGGGTCATTTCGGAAGAGCACGGCAAGGTGTTTTCTGACGCGCAAGGCGAGATCACCCGCGGCCTCGAAGTCGTCGAGTTCGCCTGCGGCATCCCGCATCTGCTGAAGGGCGAGTTCACCGAGCAGGTCGGGCGCGGGATTGACTCGTGGTCGGTGCGCCAGCCTTTGGGCGTGTGCGCCGGCATCACCCCGTTCAATTTCCCGGCGATGGTGCCGATGTGGATGTTCCCGATGGCGCTCGCCACCGGCAATTGCTTCATCCTGAAACCGTCGGAGCGCGACCCCTCGGCAGGCTACCGCGTCGCCGAATTGCTGACCGAGGCCGGGCTGCCGCCGGGCGTCTTCAATGTCGTCAACGGCGATAAGGAGGCGGTCGACGCGATCCTGCAGCATCCCGGCATCGCCGCGGTGAGCTTTGTCGGTTCGACCGCGATCGCCGAATACATTTACACGACCGCCGCCGCCGCCGGAAAACGAGTGCAGGCGCTGGGCGGCGCCAAGAACCACATGGTGGTGATGCCCGACGCCGATCTCGATCAGGCGACCGACGCGCTGATGGGCGCGGCCTATGGCGCCGCCGGCGAGCGCTGCATGGCGGTGTCGGTGGCGGTCGCGGTCGGCGGGGTCGGCGACAGGCTTCTCGAGAAGCTGGTGCCGCGGGTGCGGGCGCTGAAGATCGGGCCGGGCACCGACCCCGAGGCCGAGATGGGACCGCTGGTTACCAAGCAGCACTACGACAAGGTGCGCTCCTATGTCGATCTCGGGGTCCGGGAGGGCGCCAAGCTCATCGTCGACGGGCGTGGCCTCAAGCTCCAGGGTTACGAGAACGGGTTTTTCCTTGGCGGTTGCGTCTTCGACGACGTGAAGCCGGAGATGCGCATCTACAAGGAGGAGATTTTCGGGCCGGTTCTGTCGGTCGTCCGCACCGACACGTTTGACGAGGCGACCAAACTTGTTAGCGACCACGAATATGGCAACGGTGCCGCGATCTTCACCCGCGACGGCGACGCCGCGCGCGAGTTTTCCAACCGGGTGCAGATCGGCATGATCGGCGTCAACGTGCCGATCCCGGTGCCGATGGCGTTCCACAGCTTCGGCGGCTGGAAGCGCTCGCTATTTGGCGATATGGCGGTCTACGGCATGGAAGGGGTGCGGTTCTACACGCGGCTCAAGACGGTGACAGCGCGCTGGCCGACCGGCATTCGCGCCGGCGCCCAATACGTGATGCCGACGATGCGCTAAGCGGCCGAGAGCGCTAGTTCACGGGAATTGCCGCGCGAATGCGACAATTAGAGCCGAATTAACGCTTGCGCCGGTAGTACTTGGTCCCATCTTGTAGCTTCGCATCGGTCCCGTGGGGTGACGCCCCGCGGGAGCGGCGTTGCGCATTCTGCGTGCGTCGCCTTGCTGGCGGTCGAGGGCCCGGCGTTGATCCTAACGGAAGAGCAAGAGCTCCATCATCGCCGCGGCTTCGCCTCCAATCTGAAAACGAGGGTGCGGCTCTTCGCCCGCCACAATATCCGCAACAGCGACGTGGGCATGGCCGTCGTCGCCGCCGCGATTGGCGCGGTGATCGCATTTGGCGTGGCGCTAACCAGTCTCGCCGTCGCCGAATTCCATCATCTGCTGTTCGGCGTGCGCCTCGAGCAGCGGTTGAGCGGTATCGTCGAAATCGCGCGGTGGCGGCTGCTTTTGGTCCCATGTCTCGGTGGTATCGTCTACGGCTTGGTCGCCTATGCGCTGTGGCGGTGGAAGCCGCGTGACATCGTCGACGCGATCGAGGCCAACGCGCTGCATGGTGGACATATGTCGCTGAGCGACAGCCTGCGTCTCACCGGCCTCACGGTGCTCTCCGCCGGCGTCGGCGCCTCGGTCGGTCTCGAGGCGGCCTATACCCAGCTTGGCGCCGGGATCGCCTCGCGAATCGGCCGGCAGCTGCATTTGCGCCGTGGAGACCTGCGGACCTATGTCGGGTGCGGCGCCGCCGCGGCGATTGCCGCGGCGTTCAACGCGCCGCTCGCCGGCGCCTTCTACGCGTTCGAGCTGATCATTGGCTCCTATACGCTGACGACGTTGGTGCCGGTGGTTGTCGCCGCGATCTTCGCAACCTTGGTGACGCGTACCCTGTTCGGCGAGCAACCAATCTTCGTCGCCTATGCACATGTCGACTCGTTCGCGGCCAACTACCTGATCCTCGCCGTGGTCGGGCTTGTCGCCGGGCTTTTGGCGATCGGAGCGATGATCGGCGTCACCTTTGTCGAGCAATGGTCTAAGCGGGCGGCGCTGCCCACCTGGGCGCGGCCGGCATTGGGTGGACTGATCCTCGGCAATATCGCCTGGTTTTTCCCACAGGTGCTGGGCAGCGGCCACGGCGGTATCGAAAGCACTATCGCGTCCGGTCCGGATACCTACGCGCTGCCGCTCCTCCTGCTGCTGATCTTCGCCAAGATGATCGGCTCGGCGGTGTCGATCGGCAGCGGGTTTCGCGGTGGCATGTTCAGCTCCTCGCTGTTCCTCGGCGCGCTTTATGGTTCCGCGGTCGCGCTGATCCTACACCAGCTGATGCCCGGATTGGCGTTTAACGCGACAATCTACATCCTCGCCGGGATGGGCGCGGTGGCCGCGGGCGTGGTCGGCGCGCCGGTGACGATGATCCTCCTGGTGTTGGAATCGACTTCTGATTTCTCGGCGACGCTCGGGGTCACGGTCTCGGTCATAATCTCGATCCTGGTGGTGCGCCACGGCTTTGGCTATTCGTTCGCGACCTGGCGCTTCCATCTGCGTGGCGTCGCCTTGCACAGCCCCCACGATATCGGTTGGCTGCATGATCTGCAGGTCGCCAACCTGATGCGGCGCGACTTCACCGTGGTCCCGGTCGATCTGCCGCTGCAGGCGCTGTGTCGCCAATTCCCGATCGACTCAGCGATGCGGATTTTCGTTGTCGACGAGAAGGGCGCGTACCAGGGCGTCGTCGATCTGATCGAGGCGTATGCAATGGCCAATCGCGATCCCGAGACGATCCAGATCGCCCGCGACGTCGCGCATGGCGCCGAGCATTTCCTCACACCGGGCCAGCCGGTGCGCGAGACGCTTGACCGCTTCATCGCCTCCGCGGCGGAGACTTTGGCTGTCGTCGATAATCCCCGCGAACGTCACGTCCAAGGGTATCTGAGCGAAGCTTTCGCACTGCGCCGTTATTATCGCCAATTGGAAGCGCGGCATCGTGAAGAACTTGGCGACGATGAGTTGTTTAATCTCCAGCACGCTGCATCCGACGATTGAAATTCTAATTAATCATTGGGAAAATTGTCGGCTTGGGCCGGATGTGTTATGCTCGCCTCATGGTATTGGGGCGGGTACTACTAGGGGTTGCTTGCGGCCTGAGCCTGATGTCGTCGACCGGATGGGCCGATGAGCCGGTGGCTCGGGTCGGCCGGCTGAGCGCGGTTTCGGGCGCGGTGCAATATCATTCTCCGTCTGGAGACTGGTCGGCCGCGCTGGTCAACGAGCCGGTCGGCGCCGGGGTCGGGGTGCGCACCCCGCATGGCGCCAAGGTCGAGCTCCGCATTGGCGATGGTCTGCTGGCGCTCGATTCGGCGACCGAGTTGCAAATTATGCAACTCGACAGTGACGCCGTTCAGATCGGCCTGCCGCAGGGCCGGATGTTCCTGCATCTTGCGGCCGGAAGCCTCGCCAAGACCATTGAGATCGATCTCCCCAACGGCGGGATGTGGCTCACCGCGCCGGGCGACTACGATATTGTCGCGGGCGATGCGCACAACCAGGCGCGCGTTCAGGTCTTTGCCGGACAAGCGGCGTTGGGCGGCGGACTCGATGACAGCGTCATCGCCGCGACCGCGCCAGATGCTTTCGACGTCGGCGCATGGCGCAGTGCGAGCGATGCCGGCGACGACACGGCGCACCTGCCGCTCGGAGTCACTGGCGGCGAGGCTCTCGCCGCGAACGGTGATTGGTCCCACGACTCGACTTACGGCGACATCTGGCACCCGAAAGATTTGCCGGTCGATTGGATGCCGTACCGCTATGGGTCGTGGCGTTACCTTCCGCCCTGGGGATGGACCTGGATTGACGCGGAGGCATGGGGGTTCGCGCCGTCGCATTACGGCGCCTGGGTGAGATTGGACGGCCGGTGGGCCTGGGCGCCCGGGTCATCAACGGACGAGCCCGCCTATACCTCGGCGGTGGTCGGTTTTCTCGGCACCGCCGGGATTGGGCTCAGCCGGCCGGGGAATGACGGGTCCGCGGTCGCATGGTTTCCGCTGGCGCCGGGTGAGGCGCCCAACGACCGGTTCCGGAACCGCCGCGCCGCCAGTATCGTGCCGCGCGCGGTCTTCGCTGGCGGCAAGCCGATCCAGACCGCGCTACTCGAGCTTCCCGAATGGCGCCTCGACGATGCGCCGGTGGTCCTCGGTGCGCTCAATATTCCACCGGTGGGCGATGGCGGTACCGCGTTTGTCGCCGCGGCCGACCCGACGCCGGTGGTGGTCGAGCGCGTCGCCATCGTGACGCCGGTGGAGAAGCCGGCCCCGCATCCGACGCCGCAGGCGCGTGTGCGGCAGGTGCAGATCACGCGTATCCACGACGTGCTGATGCGGGCCGCGAATAAACGATTGCCACGGGCCGCAGCGTCTACTTCGCACCACTGGCGCGCCGTCGAGGCCGCGTCGGCGCGACCGCATCCCGCACCATCGACGACCGCGACTGCTTCGACGCATAATCGCAAGCACCTCGCCGCCGCCCGCGGAGGGGCGCAGATACCCTAGCCGGCGGGTGCCTCGATGATCGATTTCCGCAGCGACAATACCGGGCGCGCCGCGCCCGAAATTCTCGACGCGCTGATCCGCGCCAATAACGGCACCGCGCTCGGCTATGGCGCCGACGAGTGGACCGCGCGGCTGCAGCAGCGCTTTGCCGAGTTGTTCGAGACCAAGGTGCAGGTGTTTCCGGTGGCGACCGGCACCGCGGCCAACGCGCTTTCCCTGGCGGCGATCGCGCCGTCCTGGGGGCTCGTCTTCTGCAGCGCTGCCGCGCACATCAACACGTCCGAAGCCAATGCCGCCGGGTTTTTCGGTGGCGGGCTAAAGCTCGCGCCGGTGACCGGTGAGCACGGTAAGATCGACGCAGCTGCGCTGACGCAGGTGTTGACCGGGTTTCCGCCTGGCCAGCTGCATCGCGGCCAGCCGGCCGCGGTCAGCCTGACCCAGGCGAGCGATCTGGGCGCGGTCTACCGGCTCGACGAGGTGCGCGCGGTCGCCGAAATCGCCAAGGCCCGCGGCCTCCTGATGCACATGGACGGCGCACGCTTTGCCAACGCGCTGGCGCGGCTGCAGTGCGGCCCGGCCGAGTTGTCGTGGCGCTCGGGGGTCGACATCCTCTCTTTCGGCGCCACCAAGAACGGCGGCGCGCTCGCCGACGCGATCGTCGTGTTCAATCCGGCGATCGCCGACGGGCTGGCGGTGCAGTTGCGCCGCGCCGGCCAGGTCTGGTCGAAGATGCGGTTCGCCTCGGCCCAGCTAATGGCCTATATCGAAAACGGGCTGTGGCTGCGCCTTGCGACCGCGTCGAACCGCGCCGCCGCACGGATCGCCGCGGGCATTGCGAATGTGCCCGGGCTGAAACTGGTGGCGCCGGTCGAGGCCAACGAGATCTTCCTCGAAGTGCCGGGCGGGGTGATGGACGCGCTCGAGGCCGATGGGTTCCAATTCTACCGGCGCAGCGCGACGCTCGCCCGCTTCGTCTGCCGGTTCGACGTGACCGACGCCGAGGCCGACGCCCTCGTCGCTTCGCTTAAACGCCACTGCTCAGCGCCCGCCAAGGCGGCGGAGTAGCTACTCCGCCGCTTCGCTCTCCGCCGGTAGCATGCCGAGGGCGCGCTTGTAGACGTCGAGCAGGCTCTCCTGCTCGTCGAGGTCGTCCTTGTCCATGCGCCTGAGGCGGATCACCTGACGCATGATCTTGGTGTCGAAGCCGGTGCCTTTGGCCTCGGCGTAAACTTCCTTGATGTCGGCGCCGAGCGCACGGCGCTCTTCTTCCAAGCGCTCGATGCGCTCGATAAAGCTCTTCAGCCGATCGCCCGCGATCCCCCCGATATCGGGCATAATGTCCCTTTAGTGCTTGTGCTGCGAGGCGGCGAAGGCGGCCTTCTGATCGGCGCTTGCCTCCTTTTGGTACTGCTTGCGCCACTCGTCGTAGGGCATGCCGTAGACGATCTCGCGCGCCTGCGGATCGGAAAGCTCGACGCCTTTGTCCTCGGCGGCGGCGCGGTACCATTTCGACAGGCAATTGCGGCAGAAGCCGGCCAAGTTCATCAGGTCGATATTCTGCACGTCGGTGCGCTCGCGCAGGTGCGCGACGAGGGCGCGGAAGGTGGCGGCTTCGAGTTCGGTGCGGGTCTTGTCGTCCATGCGGGATCCTCCAATGCTGGGTCTTATGTAGCACCGCGGGCGGGGTTCTTGAACGACCCTCAGAGCGGAAAGATCAGCGAGGTCGGGACCAAGGTCGCGTCGGTGACGCAAACGCGCTCGGCGAAGCGCAACTCGCCACTGTCCTCGACCACACGGTCGTAATAACGCCCGCAGAGGAACACCGTTGACGGCTCGTTGAGCAGCGTCTGAAACACCGCGAAACTGGCGGACAGCCGCATCCCGTCCGTGTCGATCGCGCGCAACACGATGCCGGCGGTCAGGTTGCGCACGATTCGCGGTGCGTAGAGCATGGTCTTGCGCATCGCCGCGACCCGGTCGGCGAGCATCGCCCGGCTCTCGGCGGTGACCAGCCCGATCGGTAGCCCGGCCTCATGATTCTCGCGCGAGGTGATCTTGTAGACGCAGGTCTCGGTGAAAAACTCGGGCCAGCGCTCGTATCGGCCTTCGCCGAGCGCCTCGTCGTAGGCGCCGTAGAGATCGGCGAGGCGCGTCCGCAGGGCCGGCGATGCGTTCACACCCGGCGCGACGGCGATCACGGCCGCTATAACTCCATTACCGCGCGATAGTGCCGATAGAGGCCGCGGATCGCTGTCTCGGTGACGGTATGCGGGGCGCTGGCGGTGTCGCGCCCGCCCATCTCGACGAAGCAATCGGCGTTGTCGTCGGCGACGATGCCCGCTTGCGACAGCAGCATCGCCTCGCCGTCATCGACCGAGACATAACCGGCGGGGCCGAAGAGATTGGCCTGGCGTATCCGGCGCTCGGTCATCTCGGGCGGGTCCTCGGCGTAGCCGAAATGGGTCCAGACCAGATCGAAATTGTGGGCGTCGAGCGGCACCACCTGGCGCATCGCCAACCCGTTCGACTGCTGCTGGACGACCAGGTTTGGCCATAGCGTCTGGATGACGACAGTCGCCTCGCCGGGGTACTCGCGCACCGGGTCGATGAGACGGGGGTCGGCGAGCTTCAGCCCCTCGTGAAAGGCGCGCATCTGTGCGGTCGCCTCATTGGCCTTCTGCTCCCCACGCTGATTGATCAGCGCCGCGTGGCGGCCGGTCTCGTCCATCTCGGTCGCCGATTTCTGGTCGAGCCGGAAGAGACCGAACGTCACCAGGAACACATGCAGCAGGCTGGCGTGATAGGGATCGCGATTGTTCTCGAGATAGAGCTTCCAATTGCCCGGCAAGCGCTGGCGCTGGTAGCCAAGCACCTTCAGTTCGCGTCCGTCGAAGGTGCGGTCGAACCAGCTGAGGATTCTCGGTCCGAGGTACTCTTCGAGCGTCTCGTTAGGCTGGGCGAAGCTGGCGAAAACGACGCCATGCCGCGAGGCAACTGCGAGCCGCTGCAGCCCATGCTCCTCGGGGCGGAAATCCTCGGGCATCCCGCCCTGGCCGCGCAAACCGCGCCGGAATGGCACCCCGAGCAATTTGCCTTCGAGATCGTAGGTCCATTGGTGATAGGGGCAGATGAATTCCTTCGCCGTGCCCCGGTTGGCGCTGCAGAACTGCACGCTGCGATGGGCGCAGCGGTTGAGCAGCACGTTGACGGCGCCGTCGGCCCCGCGCACCGCGACGACCTCGCGCGTGCCGAGTTTGCTGCGGGTAAAGTCGCCCGGGTTTGGGATTTCGGCGTCGAGGCAGACGTAAAGCCAGTTCGGGCCGTCGAAGATGCGCTCCTGCTCGCGCGCGAAGATGTCGGGATCGGTGTAGACCCAATTCGGCACGCGCGACGGACCGGCGGCAGGCCATCGCCGCTCGGCTAGTTTGGATGCTGCTCCACCATCTGCTGCAGCCATGACGTCCCCCAGGATCGTGCGTTGCAAGGGTAGATACGGCCGAGGGCGCCGGCAACGGCTTTGCGGTAGAAAGCTCCTACTCGGTTAGTAGTCTGACGACGGACCCGTGTATGCCATGCCGCGCGACGCCTTGAGCGAAAACTCTGTCGGCAGTAACGAGCACGGCCCGCTCGGCGAGCGCGACCGCCAGATACAGAGCGTCGTAGACGGTCTGGTCGAGGTCGAAGGCAAGCGCTTGCGCGGCGGCAGCGTAGTCATTGGAAGCAAGTAGTTGGATTGGTGTTGTCTGGATCCCGCCGAGCGCTGCTTGCGCCCGCTCGCGGCTGAGGTTGCCGCGCCTGGTTCTTGCCCAAAGCGCATTGGCGCATTCGACGACGAGGAGATCAGGCGCCACTAGCAGCTCGTCGGCGACGAGCCGCATCGCGGCTTCGGAGCCTTCTTCTTCAAGAACCCATTTGAGCGCCACACTTGCGTCGACAACGACTGTCACGTTTCATCCCGGTCGCGGTCGTGACGAAGCTGCTCGACAATGCTGGGCCCGGGTAGTCGTCCGATGCTGCGGCGGATTTCGTTAAGGCGTTCGGTCGCGGCGGCCCGATCGAGACCGACGGCGCGCGCTAAGGCGCGGCGCGCTTGTTCTTCGGTCGAGGTGCCACTCGCCGCTGCGAGACGACGCAGCGCGTCGATCACCGCGTCGTCGAGATTCCGAACGACTATCCGTCCCATCGCCTCAGTCTAGGGACGACGTGATATCAATGCAATCGCTTCTGAGTGCTTAGTGAAAGCGCGGCTTCACTTCCTCACACAGCAATTGAAGCGCGCGCATCACCCCGTCATGGGGGATTTTTCCGCCGCAATTCAGTTCGGCGAGGATGCCGTCGAGGCCGATCTCCTCTTGCACCTCGCGCAGCCGCGCGGTGAAGCTGTCGGGGGTGCCGCAGATGACCTGCGTCGCCAGCGCCTCGTCGAAGGTCAGCCCCTCGAGCCGTTCGACCCGCTTCATGCGCTGCACCGCGACCTCACCGCCGGCGCGGCGCGCGGAGTCGCGGCCGAGCTCGGCCTGATAGGCAAAGAAGCTCATCAGGCTGTCCTTCAATTCGGCGCGGGCGCGTTCCTCGGTATCGGCGAGGTAGGCGGGGACGCGCAGATAGACCTGGCCGTTTCCGGGATGGCCGGCTTCCTTGTAGGCGGCGCGGTAGGCCTCGATATAGGGCACGAGCTGCTTGAACGGGCCTTGCCGGACGGCAACAAAGACCGGGAAGCCGAGCTTGCCGATGGCCGGGAAGGTCTCCGGCGTCGCGCCGGCCATGCGTATCTCCGGCCACGGCTTCTGGTAGGGCTTTGGCGACAGCGAGACATTGTCGAAGCTGTGATACTTGCCCTGGTACGAGAAACTATCCTGGGTCCATGCGAGCTTGAGGATGTCGAGCGTCTCGGCGAAGCGCTCGCGGCTCTCGTCGTAGGAAATGCCGTATTCCTCATAGGTGCGCACGACGCCGCTGCGGCCGATGCCGTAGATCAGCCGCCCGTGGCTGACCTGGTCGACAGTCGCAGCTTCCTCGGCGAGGCGCAGCGGATGCGACAAGGGCAGCACCTGCACCGCCAGCCCGATGCGGACCCGCTCGGTGCAGGTGGCGATGGCGCTCGCCACCATCATCGGCGCCGACAGCACCGAACGCTCGGGCGCGCCGTGCAGCTCGGCCAGCCAGACCGCGTCGAGGCCCCATTTGTCCGCCGCCGCGACCTCGCCCAGGGCCTGGTCGAAAGCGGCGCTTTCACCCGCCTGTCCGACCGGCGGAAACTCCATAAACGTGCCGAATTCCATCGTGTCGACTCCAGCCCAAATCCGCGCCTAGCTCAGCATGAGCGTCGCCGCCGGCGCAAGCGCGGGTTGCGCAGGGCAGACCGGAAACGCTCCGGGGCAGGAACGTTTCGTTGGCTCGCCGCATATATCCGGTCAGGAGGCGGAACGCCGCCTTCACCGCTAGGGAGTCTGACCAATGCGTTACTTGCGTGGCGCGGCTGTAGCGCTGGTGGCAACGGGCGCGGTGCTCTTGCCGCTGTCCGATGCATCGGCGCGTTGCTGGAGATGTGGGCCCGGACCGATCTTTTGGCCGTTCGCTGCGGCCGCCGCCGTGGTCGGCACCGCCGCGGCAATCGCCACCGCGCCCCTCCGTGCGTTTGCCCCGCCCCCGGCCTACTATCCGCCGCCGGCACCTTATTATCCGCCCGCCTATTACGCGCCGCCGCCGGGCTACTACCCGGGTTACTATTACGGGCGCTGATCGGCGCTGGCGCCTCGCTCTCGCCCGCCGCTAAGATGCGGTGAACTATTGGAGAGGAGGCGCCGCGATGCGGGTCCACAATCTTTACGTCGACGCCCAGGGCGAGACGCATTTCCGCGACATCGAGATCGAATGGGCTGAGCAGACCAATGCCGGCAAATTGTCGAAACGGCTGCCGGCGACCGGCATCATCTTCCGCGAGGTGCAGCCCGATTACGACCTCGACTGGCACCCGGCGCCGCGCCGCCAGTACATCATCAATCTCGACGCCGGGGTGAAGATCACCGCGAGCGACGGCGAAGCCCGCATCATCAAGGCGGGCGAGGTGATCCTCGTCGAGGACACCAGCGGCAAGGGGCATCTGTCGCAGGCGGTCGAGGGCAAGATCCGTAATTGCATCTTCGTGCCGGTGGAGTAGCCCTCCCTCACATCCCCAAGATCGATCCCGTGCTGGCGCGCGGATCGCGACGCGGCCAGCGGCCGCTCTCGACCTGATGAAAGAAATCGTCGCAGAGGCGGTTGAAGAGGTCGGGTTCCTCAAGATTGAGCGCGTGGCCGGTATTGGGCAGCACGACCAGCGCCGCGCTCTTGATGTGCCGCTTCATCAACAGGCCTGGTTCGAGGCAGGGGTCGTCCTCATCGCCGGTGGCGATGAGGGTCGGGACGTCGAGCGCCTTCATTTTGTCGACCAGGTCCCACAGCGAGGGACGCCGCGCCTGGACGCCGCGCATCGTGTTGGCCGCGCCCAGGGTCGAATGCTCGGCCAACTGCGCCATGAATTCGGCGTAGCCGCGCGGGTCCTTGTTGGCGTATTGCACCCGGGTCGGCCCGGCGCCATAGGTCTTGGCGACCTCGGCCATGCCCTTCTCAGCGATCTGTGCCGCGGTGCGCGTGGTCTCGTCGTGAAATTGCTGACGCTTATCGGGCGCGGCGCCGTAACCGCAGCCGGCGACGACCAACGACAGTGCGCGAGCCGGGTAGGCGAAACCGAAATGCAAGGTCGCGAACCCGCCCATCGAGATGCCGACGACATGCGCCTTTTCGATCTTCAGCTCGTCGAGCACGGCGCGAATATCGTCGCGCGCCCGCTCCTGCGAATAGCGCTCGAAAGTGTTGGGCACATCTGAGGGCGGATAGCCGCGCGCGTTGTAGACGACGCAGCGATAGCGCCGGGAGAAATAGCGCACCTGCGGCTCGTAGCTGCGCAAGTCGCCGGCAAACTCGTGGACAAAGACCACCGGCGTGCCGCTGCCGGTTTCCTCGTAATAGAGTTTGACGCCGTCATCGGTGGTCAGATGGGCCATCGCTATTCCTCCTCACGGGCTCGCCCGCCATCCTAGACTCAATGCGGCAGGTATACGCCGCGCTTTGGCAGAAGCACCGGTACGTCTGTCTGTGTATCCAGGGTTGGGCTGACGTTGACCGGCGGCAGATTGACCGCCGGCGAAGCGATATTGCCGGGCGCCGGCGGCGAATTCGGCGAAACCGGGGGCAATGTCTGCGCAGCGGCGGGCGGCGCCGGCGCGGATGCCGGCGGCGGGGTCGCGGCGCCAAGCTTCACCGGCGGGGCGCCGCGATCGACGAGCTGCATGATCCCGTCGCCGGCGGAGATCGCAACGCTATAGGCGATATCGCCCCACGCCCCGTCGAGCCGGCCGCGCGGCAAGTCGTTTTCCTGCACCACCGTGCCGATTTCGGCGCCGGTGGCGCGCGATACGCGCCAGACGATTTTGACGTGCTGCTTGTCGCCCTTGGTCTCGATCGAAACAATGGCATCGACCTCGAGATCGGGCTTGCCTCTCGCGGCATCGACGAGTTCGACATCGGCGTGCTTCAGCACCGCGGTCATCGACGTGGCAAGCGAGTCGTTGCCATCGCCCGGCGCGCCGGCGACCGTGCGGACCGCGACGCGCACGCGTCCACCCGTCTGCTGCTGCTCTTTTGGCGTCGTCTCGGTGATGAGCGAGGCGAGCACATCGACCCCGGCAGCGGCAAGCGCATCGACCTGCGCGTCGGCGCCCTGCTGCCAATCGCGGACCGAGCCGGAAAGCTGGGTACGGTGCTCGCTGACGATCTTGCCGGCCGGATCGTGCAGCCGCCAGAACATGGTGACGGTGGCCTTGCCGTCCTGCGGTGGGCCTTCCTCGACGCGGCCGTCGAGCGTGTAGCCCGAATGGCTTGTCGTCGTTGCGCTGGCGGTGATGTCGCGCTTTAACAGCTCGGCGGCGATCGCGGCGCTGAGCTTTGTCGCCGTGGCCCGAGGCTCCCCGTCGAAATTGCCGACGGCGATGTCGATGCTGCCGGGCACCTGCAGCAGCGCCGCCGGCGGGCGGTCGTCGGCGAACGGATGCGGTAGCGGCTGGCAGGCGGCGAGGGCGGCAAGAGCCAACCCGGTTAGCGTGGCGCTCCAGTGTCGGCCCGTCACAGGATCATCGCGCAGGTGACAAGCAGACCGAGCAGGCAGGCCGCGGCGAAGAGGATCAGATAGGGCATCGGTCGCCCTAGCCCGCGAGGACGATCGCCGCCAGCGCGCGCCCGTAATCGCGTTCGCCGGTGAGGCAGGCTCGCCGGTAGCTGAAGAAGCGGCCGGGGTCGACGACGGTGTCGTGCGGCGCCCGCTCGATCGCCGCGAGCCCGAGGCGCTCGAGGCGGTGCGCGATATAGCCGCTGAGATCGAAGCGGAAATGGCCGGGCCGCGCCGCTGGCACGAAGAAGGCGCCGCTATCGGCGTCGATCGCGGCGAAACGCGGCGGGAATTCCGGCCCGACCTCGTAGGATTCCTGGCCGATGCACGGCCCGATCGCGGCCCGGATGTGGTTCGCGCGGGCGCCCTCCCGCACCATCGCGGCGACGGTTGCTTCGGCGACCCCGTCAAGCGCGCCGCGCCAGCCACCATGCGCGGCGCCGATGACCCCAGCTTCGGTGTCGGCGAAGAGAATGGGCGCGCAATCCGCCGCCAGCACGCCGAGCGCGATGCCGGGCACGGTTGTCACCATGCCGTCGGCGCGCGGCGAATCCTCGCGCCGCCAGGGCGTTTCCACCTTAAGGACCTTGGCGCTGTGGACCTGATAGCAGGTGACGAGCCGGCCCTCGGCGAGGCGCAGCCGCTCCATCGCGATGGCGCGGTTGCGCGCGACGTTGTCCGGGTTGTCGCCAGAGCCAAAACCGCAATTCAGCGAGGCGAACATCCCCTCGCTGACCCCGCCCTCGCGGGTGAAGAACGCGTGGCGGATCGCGGCGCTGTCGAGCACGTCGAGGGTCAGCATGGTTCCCCGCCAAAACCGGCCGGCGCTGGGATACCCGGCGAGGTCACCGCTAGCACCTTGAACAAGGTGCCCATCTCTTGGGGATCGATCAAGCGCCGCAGCCCGGTTTCGAGGGCGCCACACTGGGCGAAATCGGCATTCCGCAGTAGCGCCGCGAGCCGTGCCTCGGCGCCGAGCGCGGTGAGAAACGCGCTCTGCGTCACCGGGCCGTGGACCGCCGCGCCAGCCGTCCGCGCCGTTTCGGCGAATGCGGCGAAATCGACATGCGCGGAGAGATCCGCTTCGCCGGGCCGGTCGAGGACACTGGCGCCCCGATGTGCGCTGATCGCGGTCAGGGTGTTGCCGGGCGATCCCTCGGCATAGCCGTAATCGATGAACAGCGCCGCGCCGGGCTGCCGGGCGAGCCGCTCGGCGAGGATGGTGGCGAGCGTCGCGGCGGCCGGGCAGATTTCGACGACGGCGCCCGGCCCGGCATCGCGCAAGGCTGACGGCACCAGCAGGCTCAATGCCCGGCTTTCCGGCCCGTCGGCGAAGGCCAGGCGGCTGCTCGCGTCGGTCGCGACCATGCGCTCTGCCCAGTGCGTGCGGCCGCGCACCAATTGGCGGATCGGCAGCGCGTCGATGAATTCGTTGGCGACCAGCAGAAGCGGCCCGTCCGGCACCTCGTCGAAGCTCGATACCCAGACGGGTTCGATGCCCTTTAGCGTTTGCCGTTGCGTTTCACGGAGCAGCGGGCTGGCCTCGACCAGGTAGGCGCGCAGGGCTTCGTGGAGACCGTCGACGTGCCGGGTAGCTCGCAGGAAATCCGCCATCAGCGTGCCGCGTCCAGGCCCGAGTTCGGCCAGAATGACCGGGTTGGGCGATCCCATAAGTCGCCACAGATCGGTGGACCACAACCCGATCAGCTCGCCGAAAATCTGGCTGATCTCCGGCGCGGTCACGAAGTCGCCGCAGGCGCCGAGCGGGTTGCGGCGCGCGTAGTAGCCGCAATCCGGATCGTGCAGCGCCACCGCCATATAGGCGGCGATCGTCATCGGCCCATGTGCACGAATGTGTCGAACAAGCCGCTCGGTAAGGTCGGGGACGCTCATCGCGCCGACGAGGCGGCAGGCGGGCGTCGCCAAGCGCACCAGATGAAAATCGCGCCGGCGATCAGCACCGGGATCGACAGCAGCTGTCCCATTGTCGTGCCTAACATCAGGAAGCCGAGTTGCGCGTCGGGCTGACGGAACAGCTCTCCGGACATGCGCGCCACCGCATAGCCGGCGAGGAAGATGCCGGTTTCGAGCCCTGGCCGCCGCCGCGCGCCGCGATGCTCGGTAATGAGGAGGAAGAGGAACAGGAGGAGGCCTTCGCAGGCAGCCTCGTAGAGCTGGCTCGGATGGCGCGGCAGCGGGCCGCCGCCAGGAAAGACCATCGCCCAGGGGACGTCGGTTTCGCGCCCGTAGAGCTCGCCGTTGATGAAATTGGCGATGCGGCCGAAGAAGAGGCCGATCGGTATCGCCTCGATGACGATGTCAGCGAGGGCCAGGATCGAGAGTTGGCGCCGGCGGGCGAACAGGACGATCGCCAAGGTGACGCCGAGCGCACCGCCATGGAACGACATCCCGCCGTGCCACAGATAGAGCGCCTGGATCGGGTGCTCGGCGTAATACGCCAGATTATAGAACAGCACGTAGCCGATGCGGCCGCCGAGCACGACGCCGAGCGTCGCCCACACGAGGAAATCGTCGATATCCTTGCGGGCGATGAGGTTGGGCGGCTGGTCGGCGAGCATCAGGCAATAGCGCCAGCCGATGATCAGCCCGACGATATAGGCGAGCGCGTACCAGCGGATCGCGAACGGCCCCAATGAGACCGCGATCGGGTCGATCGTTGGGAAGGGGATGACGAAAAGCGGCATCGCCGCGGCTTATAGATGGCGCCTCACCCGGCCTCGGCGTCAGCCGGCGGGCGGCGGCTGCGTTTCGGGGTTGCCCGGCGGTGCGTGATAGCCGGGCGGCCAGCCATCGTAGAAATGCGGGATGACCGCTTGAGCCGGCATCGCGACCGGATGGTAGGCCGGTACCGGCGCCGCGGTGATGATCCCGGTGAAAGCGCCGAGCGCCGCGCCGGTCTCGGCGCCGATGATCGCGCCGATCGCCGGGTTGATGGCGAAGGTGACGCCAAGCCCGGTGCCCAGAGCCGTTCCCAGCGCCTCGCCGGCGACCATCCGCTCGGCCGCGTCCTGGGGGTCGACGAGGTGGGGCGCGGTGCAGGCCGACAGCGCCGCCGCTACCGCTATCAGCCCTAATGACGCGAGCCGCATTCTTCGATTCCCCTCCGGCCCTGCCGCGTGTCCAACCTCTATGGCATGGTGGGCGCGACAGGGATTGAACCTGTGACCCCTACGATGTCAACGTAGTGCTCTCCCGCTGAGCTACGCGCCCGTCGCCATACTCGGAACGAGGGCGACGATGTAACCCAAAACCTCCGGCAACGGCAAGCGAAGGGCGCGACATGAACCCGGTGCAGCGATGATCGTCGAGCGTGATGTCATGATTGCAACGCGCAACGGGGTACGTCTCGCGACCGATATTTACCGGCCCGAGGGTGCCAGCCCGTTTCCGATCATCCTCGAACGCACGCCCTACGACAAATCGGCACCGAGCCGTTCCGAGATCACCGCCTCCGACCCGAAGCCGCGCTCGCGCGAGGCGGTCGCGCAATACTTTGTCGATGCCGGCTACGCGGTCGTCTATCAGGATTGCCGCGGGCGCTATCGCTCGGAAGGCAGCTTCACCAAGTATTTGAGCGAGGCGGCGGATGGCTACGACACCTGCGCCTGGCTGGTGCGGCAGGGCTGGTGCAACGGCCGGGTCGCGACGATGGGCCTCTCCTACGCCGCGCACGCGCAGATGGCGCTCGGCTGCCTCGACCCGCCGGGGCTTGCCGCGCAATACCTCGATTGCGGCGGCTTCTCCAACGCCTATCGCAGTGGCATCCGCCACGGCGGGGCGTTCGACCTGAAGCAAGCGACCTGGGCCTATCGCAACGCGCTCGCCGATGCGCGCGACCCGAAAGTGAAGGCCGCGCTCGAGGCCGAGGACATCGCGCGCTGGATGGCGCGCATGCCGTGGCACCGGGGCGATTCGCCGCTCAAGGCCGCGCCCGGCTATGAGGATTACCTCTTCGAGCAATGGTCGCACGGCAATTTCGACGAGTTCTGGAAGCAGCCGGGGCTTTATGCCGAGGGGCATTACGAAAGCTATGCCGATGTGCCGATGGTGCATCTGTCGGGCTGGTACGACCCTTACGCCCGCACGGCGATGGAGAACTACGCGGGACTGGTTGCCCGGAAGCGTGGGCCGGTGCGGCTGGTGCTCGGGCCGTGGACACATGGCGATTGCTCGCTGTCCTTTGCCGGCGATGTCGAGTTTGGCGTCGCGGCACCGCTCGATGGCAATCTCGGCGCCGATTTCTTCGCGGTACGCCGGCGTTGGTTCGACCGCTGGGTCAAGAGCATCGACAATGGCGTCGCCGCGGAGCCGGCGGTTCGGGTTTTTGTCATGGGCGGCGGCTCGGGGCGGCGCAATGCCGAGGGACGGCTCGATCATGGCGGGTTTTGGCGCGAGGCCCAATCCTGGCCGCTGCCGCAGACCGAATTCACCCGCTTCTATTTGCATCCCGGCCGCTCGCTGCTTGTCGCGAAACCGGGCGAAGGCGGGGGGCCGCTGAGTTTCATTGCCGATCCCGACAACCCGGTGCCGACGATCGGCGGCGCGATCTCCTCGGGCGGACCGGTCATGTATGGCGGCGCCTACGACCAGCGTACCGGGCCGAAGACCTTTGGCGCCAAGCCGCCTTACGGCCCGCTCGCCGAGCGGCCGGATGTGTTGGTGCTGCAGACGCCGCCGCTGCCGCTAGATCTGGAGATCGCCGGGCCGATCGAATTGCAGCTCTGGGTCGCGGCCGATGGGCCGGACGCCGATGTCCACGCCAAGCTGGTGGACCTCTATCCGCCGAGCGAGGACTGGCCGGACGGATTCGCGATGAACCTGTGCGAGGGGCTGCTGCGCCTGCGCTATCGCGACACTTGGGAGACACCGACATTGCTGGAGCCGGGGCGGGTCTATGCGGCCACCGTGGCGATGTTTCCTTGCGCCAATCTGTTCAAGCGCGGCCACCGGCTGCGCCTCGACCTTGCCGGCAGCAACTTTCCGCATTTCGACATCAACCCGAATTCAGGCGAGCCGGAAGGATCGATGGAGCACAAGCGACTCGCCACGACGCAGATCTTTGTCGACGCCGCCCGCCCGTCGCACCTGATGCTGCCGATGATCCCGCGCGGGAGCTAGCTACCAGCGCATCGGCTGGCGGCAGACCGAGTACCACAGGCCGAGGTTCTGCTGTTTCCACTGCGGGTCGTTGCAGTCCTTTTGCAGGATTTCGTCCGAGGTCTGAGCCGGCCCGTTCGGGGGCGGCGGCTGGTCTGCGTCCTTGTGCCCGAACCAGCTGCAGCCGCAGAGTGGCAGCATCATCACCGTCGCGACCAGAAATGCTCGCCTCACCGTTCCCCTCCAGCGGTCGTCAACCGGCGTTGCGTTACTCGTCTCATCATAGCGCCCCGGGAAACGATGAGCAGCCGGCAGAACCGCGCAGGTTCAGCGAATGTCGCCGATCGGGACCATCCGCAGGATACCGGGATCGCCGGACACCGTATCGATTGCCGCGGCAAGGACGCGCAGCGCGGCGAGGCTCTTCTGCAGCGTCGCGGCCGGCGTGCCGGTATCGTCGTCGTCACGATCGGTGAGACGGCCGAACAGCAGCGCCGCAAGGCCGCGCTCGCGCGGGTAGACGACGACATCGATTGGCGCATCGGCCGTCAGGTTCGCCGCCTGCCGCGCCAAGGCGAGTGCGGTGTCGTAGCCGCCGAGCGCATCGACGAGCCCCAAGCGCAGGGCGTCCTCGCCGGTCCACACCCGGCCTTTCGCGGCGGCTTCGACCGCGTCGGCGCTGAGATGGCGTCCGGCGGCGACGTGATCCTTGAAGCCGCGATAGGTGTTGTCAATCTCGTCGGCCAGGCGCTGGTGTCCTTGCGGAGAGAAGTCCCGCGTCAGGCTGAACATGTCGGAATTGGCGCCCGTCTGCACCGAGTCGGTGGTGATGCCCAGCTTTTCGAGCAGCCCGGCGACGATGATCTTGCCGCCGAGCACGCCGATCGACCCGGTCAGTGTCGCCGGCTCGGCGACGATTTTGTCGGCCGGCGCGGCGACGTAGTACCCGCCCGAGGCGGCAAGATCGCCCATCGAAACGATGATCGGTTTGCCGCTGAGGCGCGCCCGCACCACCTCGCGCCAAATCGTCTCCGACGCCGTCGCCGAGCCGCCGGGGCTGTCGATGCGGAATACGATCGCCTTCACGTCCTTGTCGCGGACCGCGGCGTTGAAGGCACGCTCGATCGCCCGCGCGGTGAATTGGCTGCTCTGCGTCAGCACACTGGCTTCGCTGCCGGTTCGGGCGATGAGGCCGGTACCGTAGATGAGGGCGATTCGGGCACCGCTCTTGTGCGGTCTTCCGGCGGCGGTGAGGTAGCGCGACAGCGCCATCGTCTTGACCCCGGCGCCGGCGCGCAGCTGCGCCCGCCACAGCGCCTCGTCGCGATAGGCGATGCGATCGATGAGCCCCGCCGCCTTTGCCGCGTCGGCGGAAAGCGGCGCGCGATCGACGAGCGCGGCGACGTCGGAAGCCTGCAGCTTGCGCGCGGCGGCGATGCCGCGGTTGATCTGATCCTGCATCGAGGTCAACAGCGCCTCGGTTTCCTCGCGCTGCGCCGCAGTCATCTGCACCTCGGTGAGCAGATTCATCGCGGTCTTGAATTCCTCGCGATGCTGAAAGCTGGCGGCGATGCCGAGCTTGTCGAGCAGGCCCTTCAAGAAGGTCTGCTCGCTGCGCAGGCCGGTGATGCCGACTTCGCCCAGCGGCTGCAGCCAGATCTCGTCGCAGGCGGTGGCGAGGTAATAGGGCCGAGTGCCCGGCGCGCCCTCGCCGAACGTATCGGCGAAAGCGATCGCGAATTTGCCCTTGGCGCGGAAGGCGGCAATCGCGTCGCGGACCTGCTGGGTCTTGGCCAGTGCCAGCGAATCGTCGCCGAGCTGGATGAAGAGCGCGTTGACCCGCGGATCGTCGCCGGCGCGCTCTAGCGCGTCGACGAAATCGCGCAGCGTCGTCTTCTGCCCGAACAAGAGCCGCGACATCGCGTCGGGCTCGGCGCTGTCGGCGAGGCCGCCGGTCAAATCGACGGTGAGCACGATGTCCTCGGGCAGTTGCGCGGTCTTGCCCTTGAAATGCGCGACGGCGAGGGTGAGGCCGCCAACGATTAGGGCAATGACGCCGACCGTTATGCCGAAGCCGACAAAGAAGCGGCGCATGGGCGCTCCCTTCTGCGAATGGGTGATGCGAGGCTTTCTTTTACCGCAACCGGGCGTCGCTCTCAGCAGCCACTGCCGCCGCTGTCGGCGATTGAATTTGCTCCATTCGCCCGCCCGGGTTGTGTCACTCTAGCGGCTTGGCGCATTGCGGCGCCAGCGTGCACAAGGAGCCGCGATGACCGGCCTCACCTTTGCCTCTGCCGCCGATCTCGTCGCGCTCGTCGCCAATCGGCACGTGTCGCCGGTCGAGCTGGTCGAGGACGCGCTCGCCCGGATCGAGGCGTCGCAACCCACGCTCAACGCGTTCATCACCGTCTGCGCTGAGGAAGCGCGCGCCGCAGCCTGGGAGGCCGAGGCCGCGGTGATGCTGGGCGACCCGCTGCCGCCGCTGCACGGTGTGCCGTTCGCGGTCAAGGATTTGGTCAATACCGCCGGGGTGAAGACGACGTTCGGCTCGGTGGCGCTCGCCGACAACGTGCCGGCGGCGGATTCGCCCTCGGTGGCGCGCCTAAAGGCGGCCGGCGCGATCCTCCTCGGCAAGACCACGACCCCCGAATTCGGCCATAAATGCTTCACCGAGGCGCCCCTGTTCGGACGCACCGCCAACCCGTGGGATTTGTCGCGCACCTGCGGCGGGTCGAGCGGCGGCGCCGCGGCTGCGGTGGCGGCCGGGTTGACGCCGATCGGCATCGGTACCGATGGCGGCGGGTCGAGCCGTATTCCGGCGGCGTGCTGCGGCGTCGTCGGGTTCAAGCAGACCTTGGGCCTGGTGCCGCACGATCTGACCCCGGACGGGTTCGGCAACCAGTCGCACATCACCCCGATGACCCGTACGGTGATGGACACCGCGCTGATGCTGCAGGCGATGGCCGGGCCCGACCCGTGCGACCCGCATTCGCTGGGGCTTACAGTGCCGGATTTTGTCGCGGCGGCGCGGCCCGAGGGTGACCTCGCCAGCGTTCGTATCGCCTGGCGACCCTATCTCGGCAACGACAAGCTGTCGGGCGAGGTGCGCGCATCGTGCGAGGCAGCGCTCGATGCGTTCGAGGCGATGGGCGCGATCGTCGAGCCGGTCGAGGACGATTTCCAGACTACCGAGCCGATCTGGTTGGTGCTGACCCAATCGTTCTGGAACGCGCGTTTCCGACGTTACGTCGCGCAGTTCGGCAACCGGATGAGCGCGACGCTGATCCGCCAGATGGACGCCGGCGCCGCGCATAGCGCCGTGGCGCTGCAGGAGGCGATGTTCGAGCGCACCCGCGTGTTCCGCCAGATCGAGGGCTGGTTCGCGACCTGCGACCTAGTGGCGACGCCGACCCTGTCGCGCACCGCGCTCCCCATCGACCACGATTTCTTCGCGCCGATTGAGATCGACGGCGAGACCGCCGGCACCGTGCGCCAGTCATGGTACCCCTACACGCTGCCGTTCAACCTGTCGGGCAGCCCGGCGGTAACCCTGCCGTGCGGGTTCGGGTCGGACGGGCTGCCGATCGGGTTGCAGCTCGTCGGCCCGCATCTGGGCGACGCCAGGCTGCTGCGCGCCGCCGCGCTCTATGAGATGGCGGCGCCGTGGGCGAATAAACGACCGCAGGTGGCGGGGCTATAAGGTCTCATCGTCGCCGCGGAAGCGGGGGTGCAGGGCAACCGTATCGTCGCTCGCCCTGGGTTCCCGCTTTCGCGGGGATGAGTATTCTATCTTAAATACTTGACATCATTCAACTATTTTCGTACGATAGTCCTACACATCGCCTACACAGGTACGGCGAATCAAGGACTTAGAGAAAAAGCCTACACAATTCCTACACAGAACGGCAAGCCCCCCATGACATTTCTAACGGATAAAGAAGAACTCAAACCCGGCCTCGTGATCTTCCGGCGCACCGACGTGCTGCACCGCAACTGGTATTGCCGGGTCAAGCTCCCCAAGAGCGACCGGTATAAGACGCTCTCGCTCAAGACCGCAGATGTCACGCTGGCGCGTGACCGCGCCTACGATCATGACGCAGATTTACGCTTTCGCCTCAAACATGATGTTCCGGTCTTCAACCGCTCCTTCTGTCAAATCGCTAAGGAATATGTCGAACACCAGAAGCGCCGCGCCGCGACCGGCCAGGTATCGGACGCCCGCTGGCGCAAATGCGAGTCCGTCATCCGTGCACGCCTCGATCTCTACGTCGGCACGACACAGGTTCATCTCATCGGGCAAGACCGGTGGGACGATTATCCGACCTGGCGGCGCGAGACGAGCAAGGGCCGCCTGCGCGAGCAGGTGAGCGACGCCACCATTCGCTTCGAGATGTCCATCTTCCGCGCCGTGATGGGTCACGCGGTCAAGAAACGCTACATCCGGGCAGACCAGATGTTCCAGGGCAGGCCGACGCTGGCGAAGATGCGGCGCGACGCCTTCAGCCCGGAGGAATACCGCAAACTTCACACCGTCGGGCGGTCGTGGGTGAAGGCCGCGGATCGCCCGTCAAGCGTCTGGTATCGCACCGTCGCCTATAACTTCATCCTGATCATGTGCAACACCGGCATGCGCCCCTCGGAAGCGAAGAACCTCCGCTGGCGCGACGTGTCGATCCGCAAGGATCGCGAGGGGCGCGACGTTGCCGTGCTCAGCGTCACCGGCAAAGGCAAGGCGCGCGGGCTGGTCGCGCCCGCCAGCGTCGCCGAGTATCTCGACCGCATCCGCGCCATCGCGAAAGCGAAGGAGCCGGATGATCGGGTCTTCACCACCCACACCGGCGAGCCGGCCAAGACCCTCTATAAAAACATGATCGAAGACCTCCTCGTCGAAGCGGAGCTGCGGCAAGGCCCGTCGGGCATTCCCCGCTCCACCTACAGCTTCCGCCATACCTACGCGACCTTCCGCCTGAGCGAAGGTATCGACGTTTATTTCCTGGCCGAGCAGATGGGCACCTCGGTCGCGATGATCGAAGACCACTACGGCCATGTGAGCCCTGTCAAAAACGCTGACCGCATCCTTCACGGCATGTCGGGCTGGCAGGCCATCCCCGCCGAGCCGGAACCTGAAGCGCCGTCCACAGGCAGGGCGGCGCACACCGGTCATGCCGCCACGCGACAGCCGCGAGCCTCGCGGCGTCCCCCAAAGCGTCCCGATCCCCGTCCGTAGTGGGCATTGTTTCTGGCCTGCCGGATATGAGCGTCGAGCCTCGACGCGCCGGCAGGCGAAATTGCTCGGCAATCCCCTATGAACAGCCGATCGGCCGTGGCCGCACTTAATCGGCTGTGATACGGGCCGGAACGGCGGAACGCCGGTGTCGAGTTCGACCCCCAGGCTTACAGGCCCGTTACCCTGGCGACCGCAGCCTGAAGGCGAAAAGCGGCCGGTACTCTGAATGCCGGACAGCCGATAGCGCGTCGAGTTCGATGCGCCGGCACCTTCGTTCGGTATTCGCTCAAGCGCACCCGCTGCACGCGGAATAGTGCGCGAAAACCCTTACCCTGCTCATGCATCACAGCCCTATCTGACGCTTGCCTGAATATCTCGCCTCTTGCCCGTCCCGAATAGCGCGGGGTGTGAAACTGTTTCGTTGCCCGTTTTCCGACGTTGTCGGTGATCTCTTTCCTTCAGAGGTTTGCATCCACCCCTCGTGCATCCTCGTGCCCCCTGCCATACGCAGCCGCTCCTTGCGTCAACAAAAATCCTCGGCTCCCCCGCAAGAACGGTTCCCCCAATTTTTTTGTATGACGCCGCGCCCGCTTTTGGCTGATCGGAGGCATCGCCCGAAGGGGTAATTCAAACGAAGGAGAGACGACCATGACAACCACAACCGAAAACCAGACGGCAAAGCCGAAACAAGTTCCCGACTTCTACATCTTCGAGAACGGGCCAGCCGGCGAAAAGGGCGGCAAGCACGCAGGGGCTGCCTTCCTCCACAAGAAGGGCAAAGGCCTCACGCTCCTGATCGGCGGCAAGCGCTACTCGGCCTTCCCACCGAAAGCGAAACCGGCGCAAGCCGCGGCTCCAGAGAAGGGCGCGTAATCACCCTTCCGATACCGAAACCCCGACCGGCAATTGCCGGCCGGGGTCTTGGTTTGCCTCAAGGGGCCTAAAATTTTGGCCCACTCATCCGGCGCGCTGCGATCGCGCGCGAGATGTTGGCGAGGGAAGCGATCATGTTCGCCCGCTCGCTGCTGTGGGGCTCTGTCTGCGCCAGCTCTTCGGAAATCATCCGGTAAAGAAAGCTCAGGTGGGACAGGTTCTTGTTGGCAAGTTCTGCTGCGGTGATGATTTTCATGGCGTCTCTCCTTTTCATCTGCCCGCGCCGATCGCGGACTTCACGCAGCCGTGGAGAGCGACGGCACGCCTGCGCTGCACCCGCCATGCTTTGCATGCGCAACATGCGAGGGCCGCAACGGAGAGAAGGAGCCAGATTAAGGCTTGGCAGCGCTGAAAGGCGCGCCGGTGCTAACGCTGCACCATCGAAGTCAAGGATCGGGGCTTCTTGAAAAGGGGAGAGAACAGACCCCAGGAACTCAGCCGCTCTGCCAACCACCTGCCACGACCAGAATTTCAGAGGATCGGTTTCGGCTGGCGCAGAACGCAACGGCGTTATGCGGGCGATCCCTGCCAAGGCCACTCCGGAAGAATGTCTTGAGACAGGAAGGAAGAAATTATCAAGAAGTTACGAGCTAAAATCCTTGACTCGTACCGCATTAAAGAAGGCCGCCATGCGCCCCTGGTTGCTCGCGATTGTTCTCGGCATCGCGCTCTTCAACGCGCCGCCCGCGCAGGCCGATGTCCCTCAGCAGATCATCGACCAGATCGCCGACCTCAGGGTGCAGGAGACTGAACTCAAGCACCTGACGGCGATCGGCAAGCTTACCGGCGGGGATGCCGTCACGAAGAACCAGGCGATTGAAGCGCAGATCAAGACCCTGTGGCTGCCCTACCGCGCCCTGCCGCAAGCCGAGGACTCCAGCGCACGAACGGCGATCGACCGGCTTGTGGCGGACAAGCTCGCGCTTTTGCGTCCGCAGTGGACGCAGGAGGAAGCCGCCTTCAAGGCGGCCCGCGACCAGCACAACAAGCAGCTTTACGCCGAAGCCGAGGATGATGCGCGCGCTGCGGCCGAGTTACGGCGCCAACGCCTCGTGCTGCAAAAGGAACTTGCCGCCGGCACGCTCGCGCGCGACGCCTTTGATGTCCAGGACAAACAGGCGTCCGACGCCATCGCCGCGTTTCGCAAGAAATACGACGACGCGGGCGAGGAATGGCCGCGTTGGTTCGACCAGCGCTACCGCGTCATGCTGGAGGCTGCGCTCAAGAACCCCGACACGCCGCTGTCGCAACCGACCGTGGCGGCTGCGTCGCCGGGCGCGGCAACCGCACCGCCCGATTTCGTGGCCGATGTGCAGACCGCCGCCGACCTCGCCGTGAAGCGCGAGGAGAACGCGTACAAATTCGACAAGAAGCAGATCGACCAGACCCTCATGGCCAATACCGATGCCGTGATCGATCACGATCTCGCGGCGTTGAAGGCTCGCTACGACGCCCTGGAGCCGAAGCGCGGCGCGGAGTTTGAAAGGGCCTATCTGCAAGCGGCAGCGCCGCGTATTCAGGCTCTCAAGGTGCAGTACTACCCCCCGGCGGTCGTTTCAGTTCCCGCCGCTCAGGAGAATAAGCCGCCGATCACCGCACCGGCGTCGCCGACAGTTTCAGTTCCCGTCGCTGATGCGAAACCCCCGCCGGTGGCCGCGCCGGTCCCGGTGGCCGTCGAAATTCCCGCATATTTGAAGCAAATGCACGAACCGGACCGGGTGATGACCGATATCCACGGCTCGGATAAGCTGGACACCGCCGCACGCCAGGCGGCGGCTTTAAACCGTCTCAGCGATGTCGTGATGACTCTCTCCGGAAAGGCCGACGCTCCAGGAGGGCCAAAGCTGACGGCGGAGGAGTCGCGTGCCTATAGCCGTTACCGGAACGCGTCCCTTGACGTGTCCACCGCCGTTTATCAGTCGCTTGATCCGGACGACAAGCAGCGATCCGACGCGAACTCCAGGCGTAATCAATGGAACCGCTTGCGTGACCGGTACTACAACGACGAGGCGTTTATCACCGCACTATTGCAGCCTTACCTGACGCCGGATTTAAAAGAGAAATATCTCAGGGGCCTGCGGCAGACGCGCCAGGATATTCAGACGGCGCAGCAACATATTCAGGCGCATCAGGATGTTGTTCCAACCGGACAGACCGACTCATCGGGGGATGAGCTGAGGTGGCTAGCGGAATTTGGCATCGGTATTGGCGTATTGATCCTGGCAATCTGGTGGTGGCGGGGCGGGCTGGCAAAAGCCACAAAAGCACGTTCTCCCGGAATACGCCGAACCGCCTATGCCATCGCCGCCCTGGTCCTGCTGGCATACTTGTCTCACCTCTTCGGGCAAACCATCGCAGCGGTTATTGGCGCGCCTGTCCTGGGAATATGGTGCTTGCTGCGTTGGGGTGCTGCAAAGGCTGCCCGACGGATGCGCATGAATAATCAAAACGCGATGAGTAAATTCGGCGCTACGGAGGACGAGAGAAGCAAAAACATCGATATCATTTTTGACAAAAGAGCGGCGGACGTGGAGTTCGATCTTAATGAGCGAGGCATAAGATGCCATTTCTTCAGGTCATTGTCGGCCATGAGTCCGCGCGAAAGAGAGGTGCTTAGAACCGCATATCATTTGTACAATTTGGGACTTTTTGGAGGTGACACAAATTTCTACTTGGCGCGGTTCGGTTTGATTTATGCAGATGGAAAAGCAACTCTTACCGGAAACAGTAAATACCCCCCTCAACACTATCAGGTTAAGTTTCGCACCATCTCTGATGCCCTTAAATGGTACCAAGGGAGTAATGGTCTCGAAGCCATGATCAATCTCACATTGAACTGGCTTCAGATTGCTATCACGGAAGCTAATGACGACCCGATTCTCAAAAAGCTGTCCTCACGATTGCATGGCGACGGCGGCGACCTCGTGCCGGGTGCGCCGCTGAAATCAGGCGCGAAAGGCGCGCCGGTTGAAGGAGGTCTTATCCTCGGCCTCGACGAGAAAGCACCCGGCACATGGTGGTACTACGACGGCGAGGGTTCTCTCATTACCGTCGCGCCACCGGGTTCCGGCAAGACCCAGAGCCAGGTGTTTCCGAACCTGCTCATGTGGAAAGGCGCTGCCGTCGTCCTCGACGTGAAGGGCGAAATCTACGAGCAGACCAGCCGGTGGCGGCGGGAAAACGTCGGCCCCGTCTACAAGTTCAGCCCTTTAGACCCGGCGACGAGCCACGGTTACAATCCGCTGACAGAGGTGCGCGCCGATCCGGATTACCTCTGGGAGGATGCCCGCTTCCTCGCCGACATGATGATCGTTCCGAGCGGCGCGAAGGACCCGTTCTGGGAAACCCGCGCCCGTGACGTGCTGACAGCCGCGATTGCCCGCGTCTGCCTTGAGGCAAATGTCGCCAAGCGCTCCATGGGCGATGTTCTCAACATTCTCCACGGGGTCGGCTGGGATAAATTCGTGACCTACCTGGAAGCACGGGTCGATTTTGCGTCAATGACCCGCGCGGGTCATTCCCTCGCGAGCATGGAGCCGAAGACGCGGGACGGTGTCCTGCAATCGGCGCTGTCCAGCATGAGCGCCTGGGACGGCGAGCGCATCGCCCGCGCCACGCGGAAATCGGATTGGAGCCCGCTCGATCTGCGCGGCGGCACGAACCCGACGATTTACATCTGTCTGAAACCCAACGAGGTGGACAGCTATATCTCCCTTCTGCGCGTCTTCATCGCGCAGCACATCCGGTCGCTGACCTCGACGACCGTACCGGCGCACGGGGTTCATCCCATCCTGTTCATGCTGGATGAACTGCCGCGCCTGCGGCATATGCCGCCCGTCGAGGAGGCGCTGGAAACCGGCCGCCAGTACGGCATCAAGCTCTGGCTGTTCGCCCAGAGCCTCGGGCAGCTCAAAAACGCCTATCCCAACGCGGAGGGCATGATTGGCGGCTGCGCCATCCGCATGTTCATGAACCCGAGCCTGCACGACGAAACCGCGAAGAAGGTTTCCGACGATATCGGATTTGTGGACAGCGTTATTGACGCCACGCGCGTCAAGATCGTCGAGCCCAACGTGCTTGCCGGTCCCGACTACAAGGACGTGGTGATCGTCATGGCCGCGAACGCGCGCGCGGCCCGGCTACGGAAATACTTCGCCTACGAGGATGACGCATTGAAGGCGCGGATGGGTACGGCGCGACTAGCTGAATCTTTGCCTGCATAGGGAGTAAGTGGGATGGCGGAGTCTCAGGCGGAAGAATTCCGGAGGGAGGATTTCACCAGACAGGAATTTGAAAAGCAGGAACGCGAGCTCAAGGAGCTTTTTCAGAAACAAGACCAACAACAGAAAGAGCTTATTCAGAAAGAGGAGTTCCAGAAGGCAGACTCCGCCGAAAAGGACCGTCAGGCGAAGGAGCTTTTCGCCAAACAGGAATTTGATAGGCAGGAGCTTTTTCGCCAGCAGGAAGCGCGGGATCGAGAGGCTTTCAGGGACATGGAGCGGCTGCGCGAGGCGTTCCAGCGCCAGCAGGAGCAACACCGCGAGCAGTTGCGGCAGGAGATTGAGGCTCAAAGACAGCGAGAAGCCCAGGAACAGGCGCGCGAGCAAGAGCGCCGCGCAAAAGAACCCGATGTCCAAAAGCCCGATTACGCGGACGTGGTAAGAGCCGAAGCCTTGCGAAACGCATACGAGCGGGAGGAAATGCGTAAGGTGCAGGAAAAGGCCATGAGTGATGCGCTTGCACGCACCGACAAGATTGACCCCGAAGAGGCAGCGGCGGCGAAAGAGGAAATGCGCAAGGTGCTGGAGGAAAAATTCAAGGAGCAGCAGGAACGGCTGGCGCGGGAGCAGCAAGAGCGGGGTGATCGGCTTTCGCTTCTGTACCTAGGGCCACCCTCAGAGCGAGAACGCTAATGGCTTCAGCGGACGCTTTTCGGGGTTTCCTATCCCGAGCTGAGGTGTCGCGCTGACTCGTGGATCAAATCTGACGCTTCGTACCGCCGATCATCGCGGGACTGAGCCAAGCGGTCCGCTTCCGCCTCATGAGCCGACTTAGAGACTGTTTGAAAAGTCGGGCAGATAGCTCGCTCATCCTTCAGCATGCCGCTGATTTGGCTACGATGGCAGCCATCCGCCAATTTTGGAGAGCGAGATTTCAGCGGTGCGCGCTTCTCCCATCCAATCGAGAAGCAAATAGATCGTATCGGACTCACAATTAGGAGCCATAACTCGCACTGTGAAAACATACTTTCCGATTTTTTCAAATAACTGTTTTTCATCAACGCTACTGGGCAAGTTCATATGCGATTTTATGTGGATACGATTGGTTTCAGTAATATAGAACACGTTGAGAAATGCCGGGGTTCCATTGTAAATGTGCCTCAAATTCGCTTCTGATCTTTCTTCGAATGGCGCAAACGGCAAAATAGCATCGATTTTGTGTGGGCCATCGGCATTGGTGACCCTCAACAACTGACCCCGACACTCAGCTATGTCTGGGGCATTTAGCGCGGCCACCTGGATACTAAATAACGTTATCTTCTCGGATGTCGCGAAAGCAAGTGAACCCCTGCTTACTCCAAGCGTGGTATTTGGAGGGTATATCGGCTGAGTGTTGAGAGATTGACTAGTGGTCAGAGTAGCATTTTTGTCGATACATCCAGGAATGTCTTTTGAAAAATTGGCCCGAAGCGCTCTCCCGGGTTCTGGTATTGCAGGTTTATTGAGATTGTTTTGAGTTCTCTTCTTTTTAACAGCTTGGCGAAGTAGGTCGGCCAAAAGAATCACAAAGGCCAAAACGAAGATGCTGGCTGCTGTCCAAAGCGTCCACTGCCAAAATGGGCCTGGTTGGATAAGCACCGCCAATGCCGCCCACACTATCGAACCCGCAAGGCCGATGATGCAGAAAATGATTTCGCGCATGCGAAGCAGTTTACCGCAGTTCGATTTTGTAGATCGAATCTGTTCGTAAACGGTTCTTCTAACCACTCCCCTCCTAGAGCCGCCGCAGCATCAGGTTGATGGCGGCGAGGCGGATCATGGCGCGGCTGCTGCTGACCAGCCGCTCGTAGTCGATGGTCAGCCGCCGCACCTGCACCGGCGAGGATCGACCCTCAACGGCCGCTCGCCGCGGCTGAGGCGTTCGCCGGAGTTGCCTCATAGCGGCCATCGGGCCACCCCGACCGGGCTGTCGCTTCAGGAAGGGGCCGTTCCAAAGCGGTCGTGTTGACCACGATTTTATTGGCTCTTGGTAAGTTGATAGGAGTATCGGCAGGTTGCGCTGAAAACTTGACCTGTAATAGCGCCGCCCTGAATCTTGCCAGTTAGCCGGATTCCACCGCCAGAAGAAGTGCCAAATCCAGAAATTGTACCGTCCGCACCAACTGTTCCCTTAATAGTTTCATAATGTGCGGCATTATACACGAGCGAGAAGGAGCCATTCTGAATTGTTAGCGTTTTCAGAAACCCTCCAGCCCCACACTCCGTTTGGGCGTTTATGTTCTCAACATTTGTAACCTGCCCGATGTATTTTCCATCATACGTGGTAGCCGGTGCTTGTGCGTAACTGCTTAGTCCCGTGGGGACAGATGCAAAGACAACGCAGGCAAAGATCACCAAGTGTTTTCTCATGAATCCCTCCAGTCCTCACTGTTCAAACCGGCGTGTCTCAAACCGGCGTGTCGCTCGCGTTCAACGCGAATGTAGCAAAGATTTCTCGCGCCGATAAGCTGGCCCCGAAGAGGCAGCAGCGGCGAAGGAGGAATATCGCAAGGCGCTGGAGGCAAAATTCAAGGAGCAGCAAGAGCGGCTGGCGTGGGAGCAGCAAGAGCGCGGGGATCGGCTTGCGCTTTTGTACCTAGGGCCGCCCTCCGGGCGGGAACGTTGACGAGACGCTTGGTAGATTTCCCTGTGCTGGATCGGTATCGCGCTGCAACAATTCTCTATACAGATTGGGCATACACCCACGCGCGACTACTCGTGCGGCCAAACAGGGGGGCAGAAGCGACATGGACCCGACAGCAACAGGCTAAAACCCAGATACAGAAGCCTCCAGGAACAGGTTCACGACTTCGGAAAGTACAATAGGTTGTGCGGTTTATAGCCGACGGACCAGTTTTGTCCGACGAACTGCTCGTCTCCCGCGATGAGGGCCGGGTATTGTTTTTCTGCGGGGCCGGAGTATCGCGGGCCAATGCCCACCTACCCGGATTTCTTGGCCTCGCCGAGCAGGTGTTGGACAAGCTGCGCGCGTTGCCGGATAGCGCACCGCGCGAATTGATCAGCATCGCGAACACGCTGAAAGACAGGACCGTATCCGGCGTCGGCAGCATTCTCGCAGCAGACCGGTTATTCGGACTTCTAGAGCGCGATTTCGCACAGGAGGACATCGATCGTGCGGTCGGCGACATCCTCCGGCCGAATGCAAACGTCGATCTGACGGCCCATCGCATTATGCTCGATCTAAGCCGCACACCGAACGGACGGGTCCAGCTCGTTACCACCAATTTTGATTTGCTGTTCGAGATGGTGGCTCCGGGCGCGCCCAAATGGACACCCGACAAACTCCCTGATCTCCAACGCGGCGAAGGGTTCGCTGGCATTGTCCATCTGCATGGCGTTTTTGATAGAAACTATACGAAACCCATTGGCGGAAATTTTGTGCTCTCCAGCGGCGAGTTCGGGCGGGCTTATCTGGCGGAACGCTGGGCGACTGATTTCATCCGAGATGCCGTCGAGCGTTATTCGGTTGTCTTTGTGGGTTACACTGCCGACGATCCACCGGTCCAATATTTGTTGGAAGCGCTAAACCGCATTTCAGACCGCCCTCATCAACAGCTTTACGCCTTTCAAGCCGGGCACGAGTCGGAAGCTGCCGCGTTGTGGTCACATAAAGGCGTTGCGGCCATTCCGTACTCGACGCCCAACGCGGATCACAGCGCCTTGTGGACAACGCTTCAGGCATGGTCCGAGCGAGCGCGCGACCCGGGAAAATGGCGTGCGAGGCTTTCGCGGCGTGCGATGAAAGGCCCCGAAAAAATGGCGCCGCACGAACGCGGCCAAGTCATGCATCTCGCCATGACGGAGGAAGGTGTAAAATCGATTGTCACAGCGAAACGAGCCCTGCCCGCCACTTGGCTCCGCGTTTTCGATCCGGCAGAGCGTTACGAAACGCCCGGTCTTAGAGGCTTTCTGCGACAAGAGCCGGAGACCGACTCCTTTCTTCTTTATGGTCTTGATAGTGATCCGCCGCCAATACCTCCGCCAGAGCACGCCGCATATCCCCGGCGTGAGGTGCCGAAGGGTGTACTGGACGCTTTGTCTTCCAACGTGCTGGATACCACGCAGCCAGTTGCTACCGCTCTGCGCGGCGAACATGCAGATTACCTTGCGCCGTTGCCGCCGCGTCTGTTGGCACTTATTGCCTGGTTTGCGCAAGTCAGCACGCAGCCCACTGCGATTTGGTGGGCGCTGGCGCAGACGCCGCTTCACCTGGTTCTCTTACGCCAGATAGCGTACCGGCTCGACCGCCACCGTGAGGAAATGCCACCTATGGCTCAGCTCGCGTGGCGCTACATCGTCGATGCCTCGGCACCCCGTCCCACCTCGGCCTTTCAAGACATCTATGCTTTCCAGAGAGGCATAGCCCGGTCGGGATGGACCGCGCCGATCCGACGCGCGCTGCTTGCGCTGCTAACTCCCCGGATCAAAGTCAGTCGCCCTCTCGCCAAAGGCCCAGCCGGCGATATTCGCCGTGCCCGCCAAGGTGACCTCATCTCAATAGAAATTGAATACAACGATACGGTGCTGACCGTAGCCGTGCCGGATGACCAGCTCGAACAACTTGTTCCTGGGGTGCGACGCCACATCGAAAATGCGTGTGCCCTCGAAATCGAAAACAATCCCTACCACCTGACCCATATTCCGCCCATCGAGCCCGATACCAATCTTTTCGGCGCGACCTATGAGCGTGAGGAGGGATTTAGCGCACAGTTGTTCTGGTATATCGGTCTTTATCGCCGCTTGATCTTGCACAACCACGAACAAGCCGTCGCGGAATTTGATGCCTGGGGCGCACAGCAAAATGTCGCGTTCGACCGCCTGCGCATATGGGCGGCTGGTGTTGCTGGCTTGCTCGATGACCGACGGGCGGCAAATGTCTTGGTCAATCTCTCTGATGACGCGTTCTGGTCGGAGCGTGGCCAACGCGACTTGTTGCTAGCGCTGGCCAACCGTTGGAACACGCTAGACGAAGCGACTCGCAAAAGCATCGGGAAGCGGTTGCGAGTCGGCCTTCCTCGGCTGTCCTGGTACAAGCCCGAGCAATATCGGCGGTGGCGAGCGAATTTGATACTGGACCGCTTGAACTGGTTGCGCGACCACGGCTGCACATTCGACTTCGACCTCAATACGGTTCTGGAGCGCGCCAAGGCCGACGCACCTGGATGGAAAGCGGAATATGCCGCCCATGCCGCAGATTCCATGGAGGGGCATGGCGGGCCAGTGCGAAGCAACACCGCTTTCGACAGCTTGGCAAATGTGCCGATCGATGAATTGCTGCCGCGTGCTTTCGCGGCGAGTGGCCGTGATCACAGCACGATGACCGAGATCGATCCCTTCGCAGGGCTTTCCCAAGAGCGGCCCGTGCGCGTGCTTCGTGCGCTTATGCGTGTTGCCAGTCCCAACGAAGAAACTCAGCTTGCCTGGGCGCAGTTCCTCCAGTCGGCCGCCCGACGTGCCGACAAAGCGCGGCTCGTGAGGCTAATAGCGCGTCGCCTCTGTGAGGTGGATGCCAGCGCGTTCGCCGGTGTCATCCGGGCGGCTACTTATTGGCTACAGAGCATCTCTGACGTGCTGTACGGCACGGACCCAGATGCGACGCGTGCGGTCTTCGATCGCATTACCGCGGTCGTCGCGATTGATCCCGATAAAGCGGTCATTCACAGACGGCAAACCAACACAACCACCGAGCGCGATTGGTTGACATCAGCAATCCAGTCCATTGCTGGCGAGCTCACGGGGGTTCTGCTCCACGATCCCTCCATCAAAGGTCTCCAACTCGATAGCGGATTTCCCGCGCCATGGCAGAGGCGAGTGGAGACACTACTAGCTCTGCCTGAAGATCATGGCTTGTTTTGCCTTGCGATGTTGGGGCGACACCTGACCTGGCTTTATGCGCATGATCGCCAGTGGACGGAGCGACATTTGCTATCGACGCTGATAACGGCGGACAGCAGGCGCGAAATCTTTCTGACCTCATTCCTGAGCCAGCCAACAATTCGCGACCACTCGCTCTATACCGCTCTAAAACCGGTAATGATGGATTTGGTCTCCGGTAAGCTCGACCGTCCCGTTGCGGACGTCCGTGCGCTCGCCCAGTTTTTGCTTGGCGGCTGGCTTGCGGACGAAAGCGGCGAGCGCTGGCTCAGTGATGTTGACCTCCGCACGGCACTCGTGCGCGGAAAGCAAGCGCTTCGCACCACGACCTTGTGGCAGGCCGGCCATTGGCAGATCGATAAGAAGCTCTACCTCCTTCGAGAGGTATGGCCGCTCCAGTTGGCTGCGCGAAGCCCTACTGTGACTGACGCGCTTTGTACGCTTGCGTTTGCCGACGAAATGCACTTTCCGGAACTGGCACCGGCGGTTCTACCGTTCCTGACAACCCTTAAGGGTGGTGGCTATATTTTTCTGTCTGGTGCCGCGGAGATCACGGCTATTCTCAAGGCTCATCCCGAGCCGGCGCTTCAAATCCTTTGGAAGGTCCTGCCGACCAACGGCGTTGATTGGCCCCATGGCGCAAGCCAAGCCGTCGATACGCTACGCAAGACATCCCAGAAAATTCAATCTTACGCGCGCATGATCGAACTCACGCGTCGCCACCGCAAGGGCCACTACTGAGTATCCAGCGGTGAGTTTCGCTAAAGGCCCCGCGCTCACGGCGGGCAAGGGTGACACTCTGCCGTCCGACCGTGTTTCTCCGACCTTCCTTTCTTTCAGTAACGCAGCCGGGGTGATCCCCGTCCCGCCTTACCGGGGCGTCTTTTCTTCACGCGCGAAACGGGTCTACGGGATGGCCGGAAGGTATAATTCCCGTGCTTGTCTCCGGAGACGGGAAGGGCGGGGTCTTGATTGCCGAGGAAGCGGCTTGCTACGACGGCACGGGCGCTTTCGTCGCTCCACGCCAGGCGCTCGGGATTGCCCCTGACGATCGTCCTGAGCTGCCGTTTCGTCTCCGTTCCGATCGCGGGCAGCAGAACGTCCGAGAGGCTCCAGCCAATCTTCGCCGACACCACCTCGCTGCGCCGCACCATCAAATAGACCCACCCATCCGCGTCGCTCTCGCGCAGGACTTCGGCGAACACCAGACGGTCGCCGACCCGCACCGCTCGCCCGGACCGCGTGTTCTTGAACACCGGCTCTTTCCACCGGATCACATCCGCTTCAATGAACCCGTCCCCCACGGGAACCCAGATCGTCATAAAGCCCCTGTTTCTTGTTTTTCAGCCTGATTCCTGATTATCCCATGACTATGGTAGGTTTTCCGTTAATCCGGCGCTTTATGTCTGATACCGGTTGTTTTAGTTGGCGAAACTGAAAAACCTCACGGAAATTTCTACGGAGGCCCGGGAACGGGACTCCAACCCGCCGCGCAGCTCCTCTCGGGAGCTGCGCGGCCCTCTCCGGGCCAGCACGACGTCGCTGGTTCGGCCAATCTGGTCATGACTCGTCTCCCCGACATCGGAAAGCGACTATGCTTTGCAGCGGCGGGGAAACGACATCGGGCACTGGCTCTTGTTTTCACCAGCCCTGAACGGCCTGACAGCCGTGCCGGAAACCCGATGGGTTCCCGGCGTAAGTCTTTTCTACGGCGTTTCCTTGTTATATGGTATAATGACATATCGAATCGGGAAACGCACTCTTTGCGGTTCGAATTTCCGGTTGTGGAATTTCCTTAATCCGGCGTTAAACAGAATCATGATATTCTGATATCTGAGTGTGCAAGCCATGTGCGGTATAACCGCACAGCTTGGCAAGGGGATCGTTCCATCCCCGTTGCATCCCCAGGACCAGGGCGTTCCGCCCGTGGACCCTGACCAAAGGAGCCTTCGTGCTCCCTCTTGGAACCCATGACCGCTGATCTGCAGCGGCTTCGACCAAAGGGCCTTCGTGCCCCTTGGTACCCAGACGGGGGATTATACCCCCTCGACCCCCACGCGGCGGGTCTTCTTTCCCAAGAGCCGCGTCCGCTGTTTCGGCAGCGGCGCTTCCGACCAAGGGGCAATCGCGCCCCTTGGAACCGCGACCAGGGATGCTACTCGCCCTTGGCACCAGAGCCAGCACCATCCTGGACCCGCCAAGGGGATGCCCCCTGGAACCCGCGTGCCGAAGCACGCAAGCGAGGGGGCATGGCGAGCGGCAGCGACAAGCGTCAGCGGGGCGAAATCGTCGCCGTCCGTCTCACCAAAGACGAACGCGCCACCCTCGACGCCCTCGCCTCACGCAGCGGCATGGCCGTCGGCGCTTTCCTGCGCCCCGCCGCCTTTGGCGACGCCGGACCCCGCGCCCAGCGCCGCCCCCCGGTCGATCATGTTGCACTGCGTCAGTTTCTCGGGCAATGCGGACGGATCGGCAATAACCTCAACCAGATCGCCCGGCGTCTGAACGCCGACGGCTCGGTCATCATTCCCGAGCTTGTCGAATCGTGCAGCGCCTATAACCGTATCCTGCCCGGCATATTGCGCGCCTTGGCGATGGGCACGATCGGGGAAGGCTCCCCCGATGATCATTAAAGGCGATAGCCGCGGTGGCCCCGTCCAGCTTGCGCGGCATCTGCTCCGCACGGACACGAACGAGACCGTCAACATCGTGCAGCTCGACTCGCCCACCGGCAGTCTCAGGGAGGCCCTGAGGGTCTGGCAACTGATCTCGGCCGGCACGCGGGGCAGCAAGGGCCTTTACCACGCGAATATCTCGCCGGACGAGCGCTATGCGATGAGCCCCGAGCAATGGCAGCGCGCCGTCGATGTCCTCGAAAAGGAGCTCGGCTTCGACGGCCAGCCCCGTGTCGTCGTGGTGCACGAGAAGCACGACCGCCAGCACATTCACGTCGTCTGGCAGCGCACCGACATCGACACCATGACGCTCGTCTCCGACAGCTTCAATTATGTCGCCCACGAGAGGGCGAGCATGGCCCTCGAAAAGGAGTTCGGGCACGAACACGTCCCCGGCAAGCACGCCAAGCGGGACCGCGAGAAACAACCGGAGTTTCCCAAGGAGGAGATCAACCACGCCGAATGGCAGCAGGCCGAACGCGCCGGAACCGATCCGCACGCGTTCAAGGACGCGATCACCTCCCTCTATGCGCACAGCGACAACGGGCAGGCTTTCCAGGCCGCGCTTGAGGGGCACGGCCTCGTGCTCGCCAAAGGCGATCGGCGCGACTACGTCATCGTGGACGCCGACGGCCAAATCTACAGCCTGGCGCGGCAGATCAAAGGCGTTGCCGCCAAGGATCTGCGCGCCTTCATGGCCGATGTTGACCGGGACTCCATCCCAAACGTCGAGCAAGCCAAGGCGCTCCAGGAGCAGCGCGGACACGCGCTCGAGACAGCCCCTGCGGAGAGCCCTGAGGCCACCGAGCCGCCGACGCCGCAGCCGGACGGCCCCACCGCAGAAGAAACCGCCGCGCTCGACCAAGCGGCAAGAGAACGCCACGCGGAGGAAGCCCGCCAAATGCGCCTCAGGCAGGAAGCCGAATATGCACAGACGGCCTACGTCCTTGAACGAGAAGCCAGGGAGAAGCTCGGCCACTTCGACGCCATGCAACAGGCGGCCAGGGAGCGGTTTTTCCGCGAAACCGATCGGGATACGACTGGCCTTGCGGGCTTCATCGAAACGATCAAAGGAAAGCTCGATCCGCGGCAAGCGGCCGAGGAGGCGCGCGAACGCAAAGAAGCGGCGGATGCCTTCCTGCGCCGCCAGGAACAGGAACGCGAAGCCCGGATCGCGGGTCTTAAGGCCGGGGTGACAACCGACCTCGGCGACTTGACCGAACGTCACGAACAGCAGCAGCGGGAGCATAGCGGCCGTTACGACAGGGAACGCGCCCGTTACCTGCGCGAGCTTGATGCCGCCGCAAAACTTCTCGCCGAGGAGATCGAGGAGCGGCGGCGGCAGGAGGAAGAGCGCGAACGGAGCAGGGACGGCCGCGGGCCGCCAGGACGCGCACGCTAAGCGGCTCTCGCTTCCTGCAACCAAAGCCGAGCCGCTTCCTCACCGGAAAGGTTGCCGCGCCTCTTTATCGGGTTTCCCGGTTTTTGTCCGAAATGGCGGTTAGCATGCTGGAATTGGCGCAGTTGCGAATTGCCGTGTCGATCGCGGCGCTCAAGCGCGTTCTGGCGAAGCCGCCGCCGCCACCGACGCCGCCGCCGCCAACCCCTCCCATCAAATCGATGTTTCTTAAGCGGGCGCAGCCGCGTCGGAAACTGCGGAGGGATTTCAAGCCCTTCTGAAGCCTCATCGCTGGAATACTATTTCAGTGGAAGAAGACATAATAATACGGTGAACTAAAATTTGAATAAAACCGTCATTTATGAGATAATGGAGAAGTGTAGTCGATATTAAAAATCAACACGTATTGTAAAGGCGCGTCAAGCCGCCAGAAAAATCAAGTATGCAGCATGGTAGACTCTACAAATTACCCTTATTCGTTAAATACCCAATCAGCGAAATCACCCCCCCCCCCCCCCCCGATTTACAGAAAGTTGTAAATCGGTAGTTGACCAGGGCACCCGCGCTGTCGGTGTGCTCACCGAGTCGTGCCGCGGCTCTGAACGCCGCTCACAGCTAGTGGCGTTCAGCCTCTGCTTCGCGGTGCTGGCCTTTTTTCTCCTCTCCGCGAAACCGGCTTACGCCGCCGGCTCTTCTCTCTTCGGCCAGACCGGGGCGGTCGCGGCGCCAACTTCTCATATGCACATCAATCGAAACATTTCAGATGAAATTGAAATCAAACCACTGCTGTTTCTCTTCGCGTTGCTTTACGTCGGGTTCGTCCTTGGCGTTCTGACGGACCGTCTGTTCCTTCGCTCCGAACGCAAGTGTCGGTCTGCCGCTCCGCCGCCACCTAAGGCAAACAATTCCCAATCCGGCAGCATCTTCACCATCCTTCTCGCTGCCATCGGGATCGCTGCCGCACTGAGTGTTGTCCTTTACCAGACCATTTCAGGCCCGATGTCGTCGATGGTGCGTGTGACGAACAAGACGTCGGCCAAATCGCAGATGCAGTCGGTCGCGAGCATCATCATCATGGACGCCATCAACAACCTGCCGAATGGCGGCGACTGCGCCAGCGCCGGCTATGTCGTGCCGCGCTCGTGGCGCACAGGCACTGTCTTCCCCAGCGGCGGCGGCCTTATTCCGACGACCATCGGCGCGCCGATCACCGACCCGTGGGGTACGGACTACGGCTATTGCGTCTGGGAGGTTGGTGTCGCCTCCAAAGCTGCTGCCTGCGATACAACCAACGGCTCTGACCAGTCTTGCACCGGCATCAACGGCGGCAACAGCTGCACCGGCGGCGCCGGCTCCGGTTATAACGCCAAGCGCCTGTTAGGAACCCCGACGCCGTCGTCGAGCGATGCTATTTCCGGCACGGTCATTGCCATTATCTCCGCCGGCCCCGACCGGCAGTTTCAGACCACTTGCCAGGCTTATTCCAGCACCGGCGGCACCGGCACCGAGACTAATTCCGTCGTCACCGCTGGCGGTGACGACATCGTGATGACCTTCACCTATGCGCAGGCGGCCACGGCCACTTCCTCTCTCTGGACGCTCAAGCCTACGGATTCGACGTCGGCGATTATTAACAAGAATCTGGCGGTGGGCCCGACGGCGACGCCGACCGTGACAGTCAATGCCACCACCGGCCTGATCAATGCTCTTGGGATCACCAGCCAGGGCGCGATTATTTCCACCGCTGGCGCTATCGGGCTGGCTTCTTTGACAACGGGAACACTGCCTTCCTGCATCGCCGGTAACGTCGGGTACATGTACTTAAACACGACAACCAATGCTGTAGATGTCTGCACCTGTACCGGCGGCAGCTGCCCCGCCACCGGCACCTATAGCTGGGGCCCGGCCTCTGGTAGCGGCGGCGGTTCATCTCTCTGGACCCTCAGCGGCAACAACCTCTATCCGACCACCCTTACCAACCTCGTCGGCATTGGGACGACGACGCCCGGCGCTCAGCTTGACGTCCACGCCGCCTCCAACAGCGGCATTGGTCTTGTGAGCACTTCCGGCGGCGGGACGCTTGATTTCCTCGTGGACACTTCGGCTAGCGGCTTATCCAGTAATATCGGCTCAGAAATAAGGTTCATCGATGCCGGCGCTTACGGCGACAACATCGAATTTCTGACGAATGCATCCGGGAGCGAGGGAACGACCCTCACTCCGCAAATGATCATCCTTAGAGGCGGCGGCGTCGGCATCGGGACGGCGACGCCAGTATCCGAACTAACTCTTGCAGGTGGACACTTCATCACCCCTTCAGCCGACAGCGTCTCTGCTATTGGATTTGCCTCTAATGCCGCACCAACTACTCCGACATTAGATATTGATACCACGAATGGACGTGTCGGCATTGGGACGACGACGCCCGGCGCTCAGCTTGACGTCCACGCCGCCTCCAACAGCGGCATTGGTCTTGTGAGCACTTCCGGCGGCGGGACGCTTGATTTCCTCGTGGACACTTCGGCTAGCGGCTTATCCAGTAATATCGGCTCAGAAATAAGGTTCATCGATGCCGGCGCTTACGGCGACAACATCGAATTTCTGACGAATGCATCCGGGAGCGAGGGAACGACCCTCACTCCGCAAATGATCATCCTTAGAGGCGGCGGCGTCGGCATCGGGACGACGACGCCGAGTTATCCCCTGGATATTTTAGGAGCGGCGGGGAGCAATACAGTAATGCGAGTCACAGCCCCAGCTAGTTATACGAGCGCAATCTGGCTCGCGCAAACCGGTGACAGTAACCAATGGGTAATTCAGAAACCAAGTTCCGATTTATTTCAAGTGTGTCAGAATTTTATAGGCTGTTATTTTAATATAGCACTTAGCCCTGGCTATGTTTCGATCGGTCAGGAGGGCTCGCCAGCCAGTCAATTGGCCGTGAAAGGAAATGCGACCATAGGCTCAGGTTATTCGGAAACGGCTGCCCCATCGAATGGGCTTTTGGTGCAGGGCAACGTCGGCATCGCGAATACGTCGCCGGGAGCGTTGCTGGACCTTGGGCTGGCGGGCACGACGAAAGGCGTTGTGCGTCTGGCAGGCAATACATCGGGCAATGTCACGATCCAGCCTGCCGCCATCGCCGGCACATGGTCGATGACGCTGCCCGCCACAACGGGCACTTCCGGCCAATTGCTTCAGACCGACGGCACGGGCATAACCTCATGGGTCACCAGCGCCGCCAGCATCTGGACTCATAGCGGCACCTATGATTACCTGACCACCACCACCGACAGCGTCGGCATCGGGACGACCACGCCAACGCATGCTGCGCTCGATGTCGAGACGACCGGAAATAGTGCCTGGGGAATTTACGGCACTAATTACAGCGGAACTAGTGCGGGCTTAGGCACCAACGGCGGCGTGTATGGCACCACTGCTGTTGGTGGCAGCACCAGCGCTGGTGTTTATGGATCGGCTACCAACGGCGGAATCGGAGGCTATTTCACAAGCACCTCCGGCTTCGCCCTGATCACCGGCACCGGCAACGTCGGCATCGGCACGGCGGCGCCGGGGGCCAAACTTTCATTAGGCGCCGTCACAGGAAGTGATTTAATCCGTGTTTATGACGGCGGAGGTACAAGTAATTATGGTTGGGGAATGAACGCGGCTGAATTGCAATCGTTTGTTCCTGCCACCGCGCATTTCTCGTTTAATAGTGGCGGTACATTGCAGGCCAGCGGAACAAATGAAATCATGAGGATTACCTCCGCCGGCAATGTCGGCATTGGGACGGCGAGTCCGGGAGGAGTGTTAGATACTTATTTAGCAAATACTACCAATGTAAACGCACCTGCGACAAGCGGTGCTACTCAAAATAATTCAATAGCACGGTTTGAAACTAATCGTGTAGTAGGTTTGGATATTGGGGCACAGTATGCATCACCGTGGGGCATCTGGCTCCAAGTGACCCAACCTAACTCTCTTGGTGCTTATTACCCATTGCTGTTAAATCCAAACGGCGGCAACGTCGGCGTTGGGACGACGACGCCGGCTATGCCCCTGGATGTCTATTCCGCCACCGGCGGCATCAATGTCATCCGGGGTTACGCAACCGGCAGCGGCAGCAACGGCGTCTATGGCGTATCCACTAACACTGGCGGCGTCGGGGTAGTTGGCAACGGCAGCACCACCAGCGGCTACGGGGGCGAGTTCAACGGCTTCTACGGCCTGCAGGCTTCAAATGAGGCCGGCTTATGGACGCAACTCGCTAGCAGCGGCTACGGCGCTATCAGCAATGGCAATGCTTTTTTCAATGACGTTTATCTCTCAGACATTAGCTGCTGGGCGTCCTCCTGTGGTCCCTCGGACATCCGGCTCAAGAAGGACATCAAGCTGGTCGAAGGTGCGCTCGACACCATCCTCAAGCTAAAGCCGGTGAGTTTTTACTGGAAAAGAGAGAAGGGCAATCTCCAGCTGGTCACCGACGGCAGCAAACGGGCGAGAAGCTACGGCTTCATCGCCCAGGATGTCGAAAAAGTGCTGCCCGATATTGTCAAACACATGAAAATGCCGCCAGTCTTGCCGGGCAAAAAACCTGACCCCAATGTTCCGAAAGAGGGCTATCTGGGGCTCGATTATAACGGCTTGATCGCGCCGACGGTAAAGGCGGTGCAGGAACTCTACGGCAAATGGAGCACCGACCACGATGAGCTCGCGGTGCTCAAGGCTGATAACGATAATGAGGCCGCCGAGATTAAGCAGTTGAAGGCCGACAACGACAACCTGCGCTCGCTCGTCGCCGCGCAAGGCCGCGCGATCGAGGGGCTAAAGAAGGCACAGGCACAATAAGCCCTATTACCGCGTGTGTGGCGGGAACGATAAGCTGCCAAGCCCAAAATAATAACGGCATACTTCCGGACGCCCACGACCCTATGGAGCGCGTTAAAGGCGGGGTAGACTGGCGCTGGGCCGTTGTTTTCAGATACGCGCTCCTGGGGCGCTTTCTTCCGGAACATGGAGCTATATCGCTTGTCGCCCGATGAGCTTAATAGGAATCTGGTTCATGCCGGGCTAGTCCTTGTGGCGTTCGAATTGGTCAGGAAGCTTGTCGTAAACAGAGTGAAGGCATTTTACGACGGAGTTACTTTCGCAGAAGGCTTGCCTTTCAAAAACTATGAACATGATGTGTTGTCGCGTCACAAACATGTATTTGAAGCCAGTCTGTTGTATCTGAGAGACCACTTTGAAGCCATCAGCGCCGATGACTTGGACGCCATTCAGGCGCTGCGAAAACACCGCAACAGCATTGCCCACGACCTTCCTTCGATGTTGCTAAACATGGATCGGGTTGAGAGCGAGAACATAATTATCGAGGCACGAAAATCATTGTTCAGACTAAGTAATTTCTGGACTTACATTGATGTGGGAGCTGATCCCGAATTCGTCTCGCAAAACATTGATTGGGAAGCGGTCGCCGGAGAAGACCTCATTCTACTCGACGAAATCATTGAACAAACACGTCGTATTCGGACGCATCACGACGCGGCCCAGCCGTCGCAGAGGCCAGCATGACCCGCTTTACCCAGGCGCAATTAGAAGCGATTGCGGGCGCTCTCGGCGATACGGCAGCGGGCCTCACAGGGGCGGAGATCGCTTTCCTGTTATCGTCCTCTCAAATCGTTGACCGTGATCCCGCGCTCACCAAGCGCCATCGGCTCTACAACGCTTTTGCGGGCAGCCAGAACGAACGGCAAGACCGGACGCGCATCATGGGCTTCATCCGCAAGGCGATGAAGCCAGAGCGGTTCGCCCGGATGCCGGAGCGCTTCGAGCCGATGCGGACGCAGCTTAACCTTGCCCTGGCGTTCGCGGGGCTTGCGGTTGACGCATCCGGAACACTCGCCCCCGTCGAGCAGGCCCGCACACTGTCCGAAGCACAGCGACGCGCGCAAGAGCTGCGCGCTGACCTCACGACGCGGGGCGTTCACGCCGACGTGCTGCGGTTCTGCCGGGAAGAGCTGTTAGCCGACGATTATTTTCACGCGGTCTTGGAGGCCGTGAAGAGCGTGGCGGACAAGCTGCGAACACGAGCAGGGCTGACGGATGATGGTGCAGCGCTCGTTGACCGATCCCTCACTGGCGATCCGCCGATGCTGGCGATCAACCCGCTAAAGACGGAGAGCCAGAAGGGTGAGCAGAAGGGCTTTGCCAATCTGCTGCGAGGCACTTTCGGGATGTTCAGAAACCCGACCGCGCACGAGGCGCGCATCCACTGGGCGATTGGAAAGGAGGACGCCGAAGACCTTTTATCCCTTGTCTCGCTGATCCACCGCCGTCTCGACGGCGCGCACATGCCGCCCCGCGTTTGAGGGCACCCGCTTCGGTCACCAAGCAAAACATATGGACAGGATAGATAGCGGCGCTGGCACGGGCTAGAAAGGTGCGCAGCGCAGAGCGAGCGGATGCAAGACACCTATCAGGGCAGCCTGTTTTCCAGCGATTTTCTGACCGAGTCGATCGCACGGCTTTCGGACTGGCCGGGCATCGATGATGCCGCAATTGATACTCTCGCTGTCCGCCTTCGCGACGTATTTGCGCGCTTTCCAACCCACCAGTCGCCCAACGAGAGCCAGACCGAGGATGATCTCATCTGGCCAATCCTCGAAGCCCTCGGATGGACTGCCAGCCTTCGCCAGCAGAACCTAACGCCCAAAGGTCGGGAGCATGTGCCGGACGGCCTTCTCTTCAAGGACGCCGCCGCCAAAGCACAGGCTAACCTCACACCCGAAGAATGGCGGCGCTACGAGTTTGGCCTCGCGGTTATAGAATCCAAGCGATGGGGTCGCCCGCTCGACCGCCGGTCGGGACGGCGCGGCGAAGAAACCGCCCCCTCGACCCAGATGCTCCGCTATCTGCGCCGTGTCGAGGACCTGACTACCGGAAAGCTGCGATGGGGGATGCTCACCAACGGCAGCCGATGGAGGCTCTACTATCAGGGCGCGCGCTCGGTCGCCGAGCAGTTCTTCGAGATCAATCTCGCTACCGTCCTTGCGATTGAAGGTCATGACGGCGGGCTCTTTGCGTTAACCGATGACGAGCGCCGCCACTGGTTGCGCGTCTTCGCCCTTGTCTTCCGGCGTGAGTCTTTTCTCGGCACGCCGAGCGACCCGCGCACCTTCCACCAGCGCGCCCTCGAAGAAGGCCGTTTCTATGAAGAACGGGTCGCGGCCAACCTCTCCAGCCTGGTCTTCGGCGAGGTGTTCCCGCAGCTCGCCCGCGCTATCGCTGCCGCGGCGCCCGACGCACCATTGCAGGACGTGCGAGAGGCGGCCCTCATCCTGCTCTACCGGCTGCTCTTCATCCTCTATGCCGAGGACAGGGACCTCCTGCCCGTCCGCGACGGCCGCTATGACGATTACGGCTTGCGCGAGAAGGTACGTGGCGACATCGGGCGACGCAAAGACCGCAACGACACTTTCTCGGACACCGCCGCGCGCTACTGGTCGGTCCTCGATGATCTGTGTCGCGCGATCGACAAGGGCGATACCTCAATCGGTTTGCCGCCTTACAATGGCGGCCTGTTCGACCGCGACCGCACCGCGCTGTTGACCCGCGTGCGTCTCGATGACGCTGTCATGGCCAACGTCATTGACGCGCTGTCTTTCGAGAGAACCGCCGAGGGTCGCCGCTACATCAACTACCGCGACCTGAGCGTGCAGCAGCTCGGCTCGATTTACGAACAGCTCCTCGAACACGAGGTCACCCGAGACGGCGACACCATCGCAATCCGTCCCAACGTCTTCGCCCGTAAGGGATCAGGCAGCTACTACACGCCTGACGATCTCGTTGGGCTCATCATCCGCGAGACGATTGACCCGCTCATTGCACAGCGCACGGAGGTGTTCCGCGCTGCGGCCGAGGAACAGGCCAATAGCGCGAAGCCCGAAGATCAGCGCCTCGGCGCCTTGAAGCGCATCGACCCTGCCGAGAAATTCCTCGATCTCAAAATCTGCGACCCGGCCATGGGCTCGGGGCACTTCCTCGTCGCCCTCGTCGATTATCTCGCCGATCAGGTCATCACCGCCATGGCCGAGGCCGAGGCCACGGTCGCATGGGCGCATTACGTTTCTCCCCTCGGCGACCGCATCGAGGCCATCCGCAACACCATCCTCGGCAACGCGGAGCAGCGCGGGTGGACCGTCGATCCCGCGCAGCTCGACGACCGGCACATCGTCCGGCGCATGGTTCTCAAGCGCTGCATCTATGGCGTTGATAAGAACCTCATGGCGGTCGAGTTGGCCAAGGTCGCGCTCTGGCTCCATACCTTCACGGTCGGCGCGCCTTTGAGCTTTCTCGACCACCATCTGCGCTGTGGCGACAGCCTCTTCGGATCATGGGTGCGGGGCGGCATGGCCAAGGCAGCCGCTTTAGGGGTGCCGCTGTTGCTTCACGGCCCGATGACCCGCGCCCTGCGTGCCGCCGCGCCCATGCAGATCATCGAAGGCTTGACCGACGCGGAAATCGCCGAAGCGCACCGCTCCGCCCAGATATTCGATGAAATCCGGGAGATGACGGCTCCCTTGGATGCGTTTCTCTCGCTCATCCATGCTTTCGAATGGCTCGACATCCGGGCGCAACAGGATAAGGCGGCGCTTACGGCCTTTTTCGACGGGCAATTTGGCGATCCGGTTGAGATCGCCCTTGGAACAAAAGAGATCGTGAACGGCCGGCCGGAGGCGGTGCGATTTGCCGCGCTTTTTACCAGCGCGCGCGAGCTGGTCACTGAAGAGCAGTTCCTGAATTGGCAGGTGGCCTTTCCCGGTGTCTGGTCGGATTGGGACGCCGAGGGGCTAAGCGGCGGCTTCGATGCGATCATCGGCAATCCCCCGTGGGATCGCATGAAGCTGCAACAGGTCGAATGGTTCGCAGCCCGCAGGCGCGAAATTGCCATGGCGCAGCGTGCCGCCGATCGGGCTCGCATGATCGCTGCCTTGGAAACGGCCGGTGATCCGCTCGCCCAGGATTACGCCAAGGCAGCAGCCCGTGCCGAAGCCGGAGTGCGCATGGCGCGCAACGCCGGCGACTATCCGCTGCTGTCCGGCGGCGACGTGAATCTCTATTCGCTGTTCGTCGAGCGTGCCATGACGATCGTTAAGCCGAGCGGCATGGTCGGGCTACTCACGCCGTCCGGCATCGCTTCGGACAAGACGGCGGCGCCGTTCTTTAAGGGCATTTCCACAGGCGGGCGGTTAAAGGCCCTTTATGATTTTGAAAACAAAAAAGTCTTTTTCCCCGACGTGCACGCCTCGTTCAAGTTCTGCGTGTTCGTAGCAAGCCCCGCGCGGGTATTTTCGGCAGCTCAGTGCGCCTTCTACCTACACAGCATCACCGAGCTAGACGACCCCGAGCGTTGCTTCCCGCTCGTCGCTGCTGATTTCGCGCGTGTGAATCCGAACACCGGAACTGCGCCGATATTCAGGGCGCGCCGGGATGCAGCCCTTATCACAGCCATCTATGGCCGGCTGCCGGTGCTCGTGCATCACACCGACGACACGGAAGTGAAGACTTGGCCCATTCGCTACGCGACCATGTTCCACATGACGAACGACTCGAACCTCTTTCACACGCGGCAGGAGCTAGAAGAGCAGGAGGGAGCCTATCCTATCGGCGAAAATCGCTTCCGTAGCCCGGCCGGAGAATGGGTGCCGCTTTACGAAGGTAAGATGGTGCAGGCGTTCGATCACCGCGCCGCCAGCGTCATCGTCAATCCGGACAACCAGCATCGGCCAGCCCAGCCCGCGGCTACGACACCGCAGCATCATTGTGATCCGGCGTGGATTCCCAATCCGCAATTTTGGATTGCCGCCAAGGACGCCCCGTTTTCCGCCCTTCCCTACCTCCTCGGCTTCAAAGATGTAACGGCACCGACGAACGTTCGATCTATGATCGCGGCCGTAATACCGGGAAGCGGAGTCGGCAACACACTGCCGGTTCTACTGGGGCAGGGCGACGACGCTCGGCTGCCAGCGCGAGACGTTGCAGCCATTTTAGCCAATCTCAACGCTCTTCCCTTTGACTTCGTCGCACGTCAGAAAATTCAAGGCCAACATCTCAACTGGTACATTGTCGAACAACTGCCCGTTGTTCCGTTTGACCGGCTCGAAACCAAGCGCTTCGGCAAGAAAACTGCCGGTGAGATCGTGCGCGAGGCCGTGCTTGAACTGACCTACACCGCTGACGACATGGCTCCCTTTGCCAGGGACATGGGCTACATCGACGCCGAAGGTAAAGCGAAGCCACCCTTCAGATGGGACGAGGCCCGCCGCCTCGTTCTCCGCGCCAAACTCGACGCGATTTATTTTCACCTCTACGGCATCACCGACCGTGACGACGTGCGTTACATCTATTCGACCTTCCCGATCGTCGAGCGCGAAGAGACTGCCGCCCACGGTCGTTATCTCTCCCGCGACCTCTGCCTCGCCTGGATAAACGCGCTCACCGCCGGGAACCCGGACGCAGAAATCAAATTGTGATGATGGCGAGGCCCCATTAGGCGGTAGCTCGCCGTGTCGGTGTCTTCCCCGTGCCGCCCCTGCTACAGGGGGCATCGCCGAAAATCGCGGGCAAAAGAAGGCTTGGGGGCCAGCCCCATCGGCGCGCGTCAACGACCCCCCGCTTCTGCGGTCGCTGCGCGTATAAAGCGAGGAGCCAGCATGAGCCTGCCTCCGCCCGAAAAAAACTGCCTCACGATTCGGGCATAGGAAGGATGGCGGATCGTATCGGCACCTTCACTGAGGAGAATGAATTGGATGTACGGCTCTTTTCGATGAACCATGAGCCGAGGAATGCCGCTCCAACCAGCCTCGCCCAAATTCCCAAGTAGGGCGCGGCGGGTTGCATTCACTAAAATATCAACAAGCTCTAGCCCCGGCTCTACTGCCGAAGAAAAACGTAAGTCTGCCATCAAAAGGTTGAGGTCTGTTCCCTGTTCTGTCTCACCTTCAATTTTTCCCTTGAATCGCTCGTAGAACGAATAATCTGCGCCGTCCAACAGGGGTGCGGGCCGTCGCCTCGACATGTTGGCAAGCGCTCCCCGCGCGTACCACGACCACCACATCTCCCAGTTGGTTACTTTGGTTGGCTCTTTGCCGTCGATGATCCACGTAAATGCCGCTAACTCATGCGGTTGTCGCTGCGCGAAATAGAGCGGGACGTGATTTATGATGGTATGCAACACCTCGAATGTGGCTATTGCCTGAAGATACAGCGGGAGTGAGGACGCCACTATCTGATGGCAAGCCTTTTCTACCAGCCCGCGGTCAGGCTCTCGAAAGCCGCTCACGCGCGCGAACATCCCTTCCGCATGTTTCTGCTTGTATGCAGCAACATCAGCTTCGGTTTGAAAACCAAGGTCGATTGCCGTCAGTTCAAACAGCACATCGTTGCGCGCGAGCATCGTCACGACTTCGCTTACTTGTCGTTCATTAAGTAAGCGCCCCTTGACTTCCCCGTTTTCGGCGGGCAACCGCGCGCGAATCTTCGCGTATTTTCGTTTAATAAAATCGAGCTTGCCATCGGGTATCGCTAGAGCGCCGACAACGCTCAGCGATCGGTCATGATACCCGGTAAAACTGCCGCTCTCATCAATGAACACGTGCAATGCTGTGGCTCCGCCTTCCGTGTCGGCCGCACCAAGGGTGAAATCGTTAGGCAACCGTAGTTGACGATCTCCCGCCCCGCTTTCTGTTACATGGGGCATCGCCGAAAATCGTGGGCAAAAAAGTACGCTTGGCTGGCCGCCACGGCATTGCGGTTTATGTCCGCAAGGTTCTGCTTGGTTATGGTGCCGTTCGGAGCGGGAGAGGCCAGGCAGACCGCTGGCGTGAGGGGAACGACGGTGTGCAGGGGAACATCCGGCACGGCGAATTCCCCGCCCTGTGCTTGGATAATTCCCCATTGAGTGGCGGACAGGCCATTGTGGACATAATGAAAAGTCCGTGTTCTCAGCTCTAGCCCGTTAAGTTGTCGCGCTGGAAACCGCCCGCCGGTTCTGGCGAACATGATTCCGCGCCGTTCGAGAATCTCTTCCTGATCCTTCGATAGGCCGCCGCCAGTTACCCCGGTTGCCTGAATTTCCTGGGACGTGAGGTTTCTGTTCCTTGACCGCATATACCAGAGCGCAAAAAATTCATTGATGATGCGCTTTTCTTCATCGCCGATCGCCGACACGCTGCCGTCCAGGATTTTCACAGCCAAGGCTTGAAAGGCGTCCTCGATCGACTTCATGAACCCGGCCTCTGAGCCGTGATCCCATGCGCGCCGGGCACAGAAAACGGCATCCTTGGGCGTGGCCCGGCGGACCCGTCTGCGCAGCACGTCACATAGCGAAACTCGCCCATCACGGCCTGCGAAGCGCGCGATGCTCGCCGTTGGAAACACATGCTGGGCGATTGTCAGGCCATGTGGATTTCCTGCCTGCGTTTTCTCGTGTCTGCCGCTCCGCGCCATATTCGGCCCTCCTGCGCCGAGGTGCGCCGGCGCCCTATTTCTAATCGAACCACGTCCCCTAGCGGTCGTTTTTGTCTGGCGCTCGATCTCGCGACGTGCCGTGGCGATCACCGTGTTCTTTTTGCCTCAAATTCGCGGACGCATTCACGTATTTCCCGCTCGAATTTCCTGGGGTCGGTGCGCCACTCAGAGTCCGGCGGAAGGATGTCCCACACTGACGACGCCTGCCGATCAGCATCCGGCTCCGCCCGATCCGACCAGCGCCACTGCCCGGATTGAAAAGAAAACTCGGGGATGCCGGTCCAGGTATCCGCGGGCAGTGGGGCGGCCGCGTTTGGGTTATGAACAATCAGGACCCGATGCTTTACCTCCGGGCCGTCATTGTAATCGTTTAGGAAAAGAGCGGCGCCGACGCGCGTGTGGCGCGGCGCATATTGCGGACTGCTTTGATCGCCTGCGCGCCAGCTTCTTGTGAAGTCACCGGATTGCTTGAACGGGAAAGTGGTCGGCCCCGCTGGTCCGCCGGTCCTGGTATCAATGGGTATCTGTATAACCGTTTCCCCAATGAAGGCCCGCTCGATGGGGATTCGGAACTGCTCGAAGATCGAAATCCGCGTCTGCGGCACGACCACGAGCAGATTCCGTGCGCCTGCCTCGAATTGCTTGTTGGCTGTGTGCAAGGCCCTCTGGAGCAGATCGCTGTCGTCACCCCACCACGCTTCTGTCGTGATCGGTCGATGGGGACATTTGACCTCCACGTTCACGTCGCCGTCGGGGAGCTTGATCACGAACTCAAGGGGATGGCCGGGCCGCCCTTGGGGCCGCGGGCCTATCGGCAGTTTCAGCTTGCCGGCAAGATACCAGGCGGCGAGACACTCGCTCATTGCAGAGCGAAAATTGTCGTCATCTGTACCAGTCAGGCGCGCGCGAAGATCGGCGCCATGGATGCCTTCGAAGAGGCCGCAGGCGAAGCCCGCCAAAAGGTAAACCTCCCACGCAGCTTTATAGGCGCGAAGGGCTTGGCCGGTATCCGAGTGAGAATTCAGCCCGCCGGCCGCCAGCACCTGCAGCCTGAAGTCCAGCAAGGCCGTCGGGCGGCGCACCCGGCGCAGTTTCTGCACGATCTCCGGTGTGAAGATCGCCCATAGGGGTTCTGCCGGAACGGGCGTCACAGTTTTCAGGGCCGTGATGGCGAGCGGGGGTCAACCGCGATGTTGATATGACGGTACACCATCCCGTTTTCCGTCAGGTCACCCGGTGTGTCTATATGCTGTAGCGAGACGACAACCGCGTAGCGGTAAGCCGTCAATTCGTTGCCGGCAAGCGAGCCTTGTGCATACCGGCCCGCTTGGGAGCGAGCCTCTCGAAAACGGTTTTCGGCGCGGTCGCCCGCAGCGGCGACCTTCCACTCCGTCAATACGAGTCCATCGGCATACCGCTCTTCGGCCCCGATATCGCCGGCGGGTTCCTGAAACACCAAATCCGTTCGCTCGCCCGCCGCATTGACCTTGAACGCCCAGATACCGTGCAACAACAGATGCACGGCGCCCAGCTTCTCGCACGCGACCTCCCCATTCTTAAACGCCGCCTCCCATTTTTCACGAATGTCTGCATCGACAACAATTGAGCGTTGCAGATGAGCGAAAGCGCGCTCGGAGCGAGCGCGGATCGACTGCTGAACATCGGATAGAAGGAACGAGACCTCGGTCTCTAGAGCAGCGAGCATTACCAACGCCGCCCAGGCGCTTTCTTCCCGAAGATCAGGATTATCAATGGCGTTACGAATCAGTGACGAGTGTTGGCTGATGAAATTCTCGACCGCGGCGAGCGCAGCAGGCGGAAGCGATTGCCGGAACCGGTCCCGGAACGCTTCAAGCGCCGTCAGAATGGAAGCGCTTTGCTGGCGAAGGGCCTTTGCCCGGCCATAACTGTCGCTCGACCGGACCTTGAGGTAGTCGGCATGAAGCTGACCGGCCTGTGTTAAGCCGCGAATGCGGCTGGCCAGCGCCTTCCATTGGTCAATATATGTCATGGCAGAGCCCTAATACGTTCTCGCTCGCGGGTGCAAGAAGATCGGCAAGGACAGGAGCCGTCACGACCCCTTGCGCGGGTGCCCGGTAGTTTCGAGCGCCTGCCGATGGAGCGTTGATCCGGAATCCCGGCCTTGGCCGCCACCAGCAGTGACGTAGCGTTCCATCAGCCGAACACTGGAAGCGCGATAGTTAAGGTGCCTGAATTCACGTTTTTCATGAATTTTTGTAGTTGAAGCAGAGAAAGGCCGTTTCAGGCTCGCCCAAAGGGGACATCTTCACGCCGGTTGAGGTAGTCTTTGCCGACTCGTAGCCAGGCTCGGCAGATCATGTTCGAGATCACGCCACAGGACATTGCACAGTTACGCCACGGCGAAGGCCGTCTGTGAGAATCTCAAACGCGCAGTTGCGGCGCATAAATCATCTGGATTTGAGCATCATCAGCTGTTGAAAGCCCTCTTTAAAATCCAAGCCGCCCGCTTCGGATGCAGCGCCGCCATCGTCAGGCAGCGGCTCAAGCTGGCCAACGTCAGCCCCAAGCTGATCGAGGCTTACCGCGAGGAAGAGATCGAGCTTGAGCAGTTGATGGCGTTGGCCATCAGCGACGATCATGCCGCGCAGGAGAAACTATGGAGCGAGCTTGCCGGATGGAACCGAAATCCGTCCAACATCCGGCGGATGCTGACCCAAGCCCATGTCGAGGCGCATGACCCGCGCGCGCAGTTTGTCGGCATCGAGGCCTATGTGGCGGCGGGCGGGCCTGTGCTGCGCGACCTGTTCGATGACGGACATCAGGGCTAACCGAACCGTCGCAAGACGGTACACCAACTGTTCATGGTGGGGGCCGCTGCTTCGGCTGGTTTCACTCGTTTTATGACTTTCAGCGTTTGCTGAAATAACATAATCCAGTGAAAATTCCTTGACAATTTTCACTATAACTGCCATTTTCAACGTATGCTGAAACCGCCAGAATCAATGAAAGAATTCGAGAGCCAAGCGGCGAGCGCCCTGCGGGCGCTCATCGAGCAAGTGCCTGCTATCAAGGTGGAGAATATCAAAGTCGAACCACCTGGGCCGGATCGCGCTGTTGACATCCTCGCGCGCATCCTCGTGGCTGACCGCCCTCACATGCTTGTCTGCGAAGTGAAGTCTAACGGTCAGCCCCGCCATGTACGCACGGCATTGCTACAGTTGCGTAACTATCTGGCGCACTTAGGGCGCGAAGCGACGCCGATTTTCATTGCGCCCTATCTGTCACAGGAAGCGCAGGCGCTGTGCCGCGAATACGATGTCGGATTTCTCGACCTCGAAGGCAATGCCCGGCTCGTTTTTGACGGCGTGTTCATCGATCGGCTCGTATCAAGCAAGCCGCCCGCCGAAAGACGTGAGCTCAAGTCGCTTTTCAAACCCAAATCCGCGCAGGTACTGCGCGTGATGCTACGCGACCCGCGCCGTGCGTGGCGCGTCACCGAACTAGCGGAGGCTGCCGGGGTTAGTCTCGGCCATGTCAGCAACGTCCGCGCTGGATTGCTGGATCGGGAATGGGCTCAGGTATCCGGCCAGGGTCTCGTTCTTTCCGAGCCTGACGCCTTGCTCGATGCGTGGCGGGATGCCTACGAGCCGCCCGCCGGTAAGCGCATGGGCTTCTACACGACGCTTCATGGCAGCGCCTTTGAAGAGGCGGCGCGCCCCGTTCTTCATGCCGGGCCCGATAAGGGACGGGCTATCTTTGCGTCGTTTTCAGCGGCGCACTGGCAGACGCCCTATGTCAGAACCGGAATGCAGTATTTCTACGCGGACGATGCCGGATGCGAGCAGCTAAAGGTCCATTTGAGATTGTCCTCCCCTCCCAAGGGAGAGAATGTCGTCGTCACCGTCCTGAGAGATGACGGCCTGTTCCTCGATACCGTCGAACCGATGGCGGGAATCGTATGCACGAGTCCTATCCAAACCTATCTCGACCTCGCCGCTGCCGGAGAACGCGGGCGAGAAGCAGCCGAACATCTGCGGCAAGAGAGGTTGAGATGGCCGACGTGACGCCGCCCGAGCCACAGTCTGCGGCCGACTACGACGATCGCACGACCGCGGCGGTCAAGAGTGTCCTGATCGAGATCGGCCAGATTCTTGGAAGCTTCAGGGGCAAGTTTGCCGTCATTGGCGGCACCGTCCCCTGGCTCCTGCTCAACAACAGCGATATGCCACATGTTGGTTCAATTGATGTCGATCTTGGTCTCGACGCAGAAGCGCTGGGCGACGGCGAGTACGCCACCCTGGTCGAAGCGCTGAAAGGACATGGCTACGAACAGCGAACCACGCATCGCCGCTTTCAGCTCGTCCGTCAGGTTCCTGCAAGAGATGGCGGGCCGCCGATCGACGTGATCGTCGATTTCCTGATGCCACGCGATGCCGAGATTATCAAGAACACGCCTCCGCTGGTTGCCGACTTCGCGGTACAACGGGCAGACGGTGCCGACCTCGCGCTGCGCTTTTATCAACTGGTGGCGGTGGACGGGCCGATGCCCCACGGCGGCACCAACCGTGTCGAAATCGCGGTAAGCTCGATTCCCGCCCTGCTCGCGATGAAAGGGCATGCTTTGCGCGGGCGCCTCAAGCAGAAAGACGCCTACGACATCTATTACAGCATCCGCAACTATCCGGACGGGATCGACGTGCTGGCAGAGTCGTGCCGGCCTGTGCTTGCACTTCAAAGCGGTGAACAGGGCTATCGCTATATCGCGGAAAAATTCGAGACGGTAGACAGCTACGGGCCGACTTGTGTCCGGCGCTTTGTAGAGGGGACGGAGATTCTGGACGGCCGCACCCCCGAACAGTGGCAGCAAGATGCCTTCGGCCAGGTCGATGGGTGGCTGCGTGCGTTGGGGCTCCGCGCCTAATCGCATATGAAGCACCGCAAGGCACGCCTGAAGCTCCCCTTCGCCGGATGACACCGGCGCTTGGTCGAGAACTTCTGGCGATCCTTGATGCAGTCTGGTCAGTGCGAGGGAACCGCCCAACATGGCCCTTCTTCACATCCCGCTGGCCGACATCGACGAGCGGCACTTGCAGCGGCTGATCAATGCGAAGGCCTCCGAATCCCGCGACATCGAATACAAGCGGGCCACCTACGGTAATGCTGACGGCGACCATGCTGAATGGCTTGCCGACGTGTCCTCGTTTGCCAACACCGCCGGTGGCGATCTCATCATCGGCATGGAGGCGAGCAAGGGCATCCCGACGCGATTTGCGCCGTTGGTGATCGACATCGATCAGGAAATATTGAGGCTCGAACAAATCGCGCGATCGAATATCCAGCCGCGCATTCCGAATCTGCAGTTCAAGCCAATCCCGTTTTCAGGCGGCGGACACGCGCTGCTGATCCGCGTACCGCGGAGCTACAACCCGCCGCACCGTATCGTTCGGCAAGGCAAGGGGCAAAACCGCTTTTGGGCTCGGTCCTCGGCTGGCAAGTACGAGCCCAACGTTGATGAACTCCGGACGATGTTCACGCTCGCGCCCCAACTCACCGAGCGCATGCGGGATTTCCGCTCCAATCGCATAGCCAAAATCGTCGGCCTGGAAGCTCCAGTGCCATTGCTGGATCGGTCATGCCTGATCATGCACGTCGTTCCGTTTTCATCGTTCGATCCCAGTTCCATCATCTCACTGGCCGAGATTGAAAAACGCCCACACACGTTCCCTCCGATCGGATCGAACTCGGTGAGCAATTGGGCGATAAATTTCGATGGCATCCTGATGACGTCAAACGCGGATCGGTCCGCGCCGTCGCAGAGGGCCTATACGCAGATATACCGCTCCGGCAGCATCGAAGCTGTCGCTTCCTCGATAACACAATCGGGGACCGGCGCCGAAGGCGTGGACGCGCGACTGACCTCGATTAAGGTCGAAGGCCAGGTATTGTTCTCCCTCGTGAAATATCTGAAAGGCCTTCAGTCCCTTGGCGTCGAACCACCCTATGCGCTCATGGTGAGCATCATCGGCGTCAAGGGTGCGCGCATGAACGTCGGGATAACGGCTCAATGGCACGAGGACGATGATATCGGCACGCTTGATCGTGACCAATTTCATTTCGGGGAGGTCATTATCGAGACCGTCCCCAATAGCGTTCAGGAATGCGCGATCATGATCAGGCCTTTCATAGAGCAGCTAGCCAATACGGCTGGTCGCGCTACTTCGTCCTCGTTCAGCCCAGATGGCCAGTATATCCATCTCTTTCAGTAGCCCGAGCGCGAGCCTTTCAAAGGGGATGGAGCGGGGCCTCTCGCCGCTGCAATCCAGCCTAAAAGGGCGTTGTTTCATGCGAAGCCCATGCGCTCGGCGTCTTGCAGCATTTCCGCGCAGACATGATCGGGATGCCGTGAGGAGAACATGCGGTCGATCGATTCCCGCCACAGCAGCCCGTTCACGCATGGGGCCACCTTGTCTGCCGGGTAGTACCGGCCATCCGGCTCGGCGTGGCGATTGTCCATCACAAGAACCCGTGTGGGGCTGAGCGGAAAGATCACTGTCGTATCGGGGTTCTTGAAACCACGGAAGCCCAGGCTTGGATGTACGACAACGACCGGATTGTCCGTCGTGATGAACACGGGCGTCTCGGAAGACTGCATCGCCCATCGCATCTCCATCATCATCTCGGCCAGCCATACAGCCGAGCCGACCTGATCGAGCCACATGCGTTTGATGTCGTCTTCGCTGGCGTCCCGATAGGCGGGCCAGCTCGCCGCGTCTAATCCGTACTTCTTGCCCTTGATCTCGACCGCTTCAGGCAGTGTGGGAAGCCGGGAGTAAGAATCCACGATGGCCTTGTGGGCATCATGCGTCATGGCAAGGCGCAACGGGTTGCGCAGGAACGTAACGGCGGTCAGCAGCGCCAGCCCTTTGCGTACCGACGAATCGCATAGGTCCACCATGCCTGAACTCATTTCGGCCCACCCGCGCAGGCCGAACAGTTGCTCCAGCGAACCGAGCTTCTCTTCAAACCGATAGTCACGGCCACTCGGGCCGTCGGGCGCATACAGGTAAAACCGGACGGCGATCTTCTCGATCGGCTTGAGCGCAGCATCGCCCGCCGTCTTGCTGAGCGTCCATATTTTCCGGGGGTCAGCAGGGTCCGCCGCGAAGGCGCGCAGGTAGGATTGAGAGACCCAATGGTTCCGTTTTCTCTTTTGCTTGGTCATGTGTTCCCGCGCTCACCGGCAGATCGGTCGCGCCGGTGAATTGTGCTCCGAAATCACCCTGAGGGGAATTCAACGCAGGATTTTGGCCCGTCCGGCCCCTGGCCTGACCAGGCTCTTAAGCCTTCGCCCCAAGCCGCTTCAGCGTCTCGGCCATCCGGTTCCGATCCTTCGGACAAAGGTGTCTTGTCGCCGCAGACGCGGCTTGGCCTTGTTTTGACAAGGCTTGTGGGCTCTGCCCCCCGGCGCGCGGCCAAGCAGAATAGACGCAGCCGTGGCTCAGTCGCTGCGCTCCCTGCGCCCGCACCCAGACTGCATCGATTCTCCTTGCCGCTTTCACCCCCCGGTTTCGCCAACGGGCAGAGGTGCAGCGCAGCGCTGCGCTGACACCTCAAACCCAAAGGAGAACCGATCATGGAAAAGACAGACCTCTACACGCGAATTACCAACCGCATCATAGCCGAGCTTGAGGCCGGAACCCGGCCTTGGCTGAAGCCGTGGAACGCCGAACATGCCGCTGGGCGCATCACCCGCCCGTTGCGCCACAATGGGATTCCCTACCGTGGAATCAATGTCGTCACGCTTTGGATGACCGCGACCGCGCGGGGTTACGCTTGTCCTATCTGGCTGACCTACAAACAGGCTGGAGAACTCGGGGCGCAGGTGCGCAAGGGAGAGCATGGGGAGCTTGTGGTTTACGCCAACCGCATCACCCGCACCGAGACGAGCGACAAGGGCGAAGAGATCGCGCGCGAGATTCCATTCCTGAAAGGCTACACGGTCTTTAATGCCGAGCAGATCGACAACCTGCCGCCGCATTTCACCGCGCCGGCAGCGCCGACGCTCGACCCGGTTGCCCGCATCGCCCACGCCGAGAGCTTCTTTGCCGCCACCGGTGCCGACATCCGCCACGGCGGAAACCAAGCCTATTACGTGCCCTCCCGCGACTTCGTGCAGATGCCGCCGTTCGAGACCTTCAAGGACGCGGAATCTTACTATGCGACCGTGGCGCACGAATGCACCCACTGGACGCGCCACGAGAAACGCCTTCACCGCGACTTCGGGCGCAAGCGCTGGGGAGACGAAGGCTACGCCGCCGAGGAACTGGTTGCCGAACTTGGCAGTGCGTTTCTCTGTGCCGACCTCGAATTGACACCGGAGCCGCGCGCGGATCACGCCAGCTACATCGAGAACTGGTTGCGCGTCCTTAAGAACGACAAGCGGGCGATTTTCACCGCCGCCGGGTATGCCGAGTCGGCTGCCGCGTTCCTGCATGGATTGCAGCCCGAGGTGGAAACGACAGCGGAAGCCGACGCTGCCATGAGGGTCGCCGCATAGGCGGCCCTTTTCCTTCCGCCGTCACGCGATTTTTCATGCGCTGCTCTTGGGAGCTGCGCCCCCGCTGCAGGGGCATCCCCGCGACCCTGCCGCTGGCGCGGTTCCCGTAGTCGATGTGGTTGGACTCGCGCTAAACTCGCGCAAACGGGGGAGGCAAACAGCATGATCGAACGTGTCACGGAGATCGTTGCGGCCTATGTGGGCAAGAACCGGCTCGGTCCCGCCGAGCTACCCGCGCTGATCGCGAGCGTAAGCCAAGCGCTCGCCGGGCTTGGTGAAGCACCGCCTTTGGCTCCTACGTCGCTCACCCCGGCGGTTCCGATCCGGCGCAGCGTCGGGGCAGCGACTATTACCTGCCTCGATTGCGGTTATAAGGGCCAGATGCTCAAACGGCACCTTTCGACCGCGCACGGTATCGGCGTTGACGAATACCGGACGCGGTGGGGGCTTGCACCCGATTACCCGATGGTTGCGAAGAACTACTCGGCGCGGCGATCCGCTCTTGCCAAATCTCTAGGCTTGGGCCTGCGAGGCGGAAGGCGACGTACCATAAAGTAGCCGTAGCGGTGCCGGGGGCTGGCTTGGACGCAGAAGCCAAATCATGGTACATTTTGAACTCGAAATTCTTATGATTCGGCTACCCAGACCTACACAGTTCCTGCACAGATGATTATGAGGCAAAAATAGGTATCTTTTTCAAATGGTTATTTTAGGTGTCTCCTAGCGCGGGAATGACGATCAAGGATTATTTCGGCGAGACCACCATCGTCATCTGGCGGCCTTCCATCCGCGGGAACTGCTCGACCTTGGCGACTTCGTCAAGATCGCCCTTGACCCGCATCAAGACGTCCATGCCGAGTTCCTGGTGCGCTAGCTCGCGGCCGCGGAAGCGCATGGTGACCTTGACCTTGTCACCCTCGCCGATGAATTTCTGCATGGAGCGCATCTTGACGTCGTAGTCGTGGTCGTCGATCGACGGTCGAAATTTGACTTCCTTGACCTCGATGACCTTCTGCTTCTTCTTGGCCTCGTTCTTTTTCTTCTGTTCTTCGTATTTGTATTTGCCAAAATCGAGGATTTTGCAGACCGGCGGATCGGCGTTCGGCGCGATCTCCACCAGGTCGAGGCCGGCATCGGCGGCCATATCGAGCGCTTCGTTGCGCGTGACGATGCCCACCATTTCGCCGCGTTCATCGACGAGGCGAAGCTGCGTGACCGAGATTTCGCCATTGATGCGCGGTCCATCGCGGGTGGGAGTGGTATTAAACGGTGGTCTGGCTATTTACGTTCTCCTCTAATTGTCGAACCGAGACGGCTCGGCGATTGACCAAACCGTCAAGGCGCGGTCGGAACCGCCGCCTCTACTTTCAATGTATCAACCGCCTCGGCGAGCGCAAGCGCTTGTTGCGCATTCCCGCCCAGCCGGCGCAGCGATACCGAGCGGCCCTCCGCCTCGCGCTTGCCGACGACGATGATCACCGGGACAAGCGCCAGGCTGTGCTCGCGGACCTTGTAATTGATCGTCTCGTTGCCGGTGTCGAGGATGACGCGAAGCCCGGCCTCGGCGCAGATCTTAGCGACCTCGGCGGCGTAGGAGTCGGCCTCCTCGGTGATGGTGGCGACCACCGCTTGCACCGGCGCCAGCCACAGCGGAAAGCGGCCGGCGTAATGCTCGATCAGGATGCCGATGAAGCGCTCCATCGAGCCGAGGATAGCGCGGTGCAGCATCACCGGCACGTGGCGCCCGCCATCCTCGCCGACATAGGAGGCCCCCAAGCGCCCGGGCATCATGAAATCGAGTTGCAAGGTGCCGCATTGCCACTCGCGGCCAAGCGCGTCGCGCAGGTGAAACTCGAGCTTGGGCCCGTAAAACGCGCCTTCGCCGGGGGCCAACGTGAAGTCGAGGCCGGCTGCTTTCACCGCGTCGCCGAGGCTTTGCTCGGCATGGTCCCAGGTCTCGTCGCTGCCGATGCGCTGCTCCGGCCGCGTGGCGAATTTGATCGCGACATCGTCGAAGCCGAAATCCTTGTAGATCGACAAAAGCAGCCTGCAGAAATCGATCGACTCGCCGGTGATTTGATCCTCCGTGCAGAAGATATGCGCGTCGTCCTGGGTGAAGGCGCGCACCCGCATGATCCCGTGCAGCGCGCCCGACGGCTCGTTGCGCGTGCAGCTGCCGAATTCGGCGAGGCGCAGCGGCAGTTCGCGGTAGCTCCGGAGCCGGTTGCGGAAGATCAGCACATGGCCCGGACAGTTCATCGGTTTGACCGCCAGCACCCGATCGTCGCGGCTCTCAGCGATAAACATATTGTCGCGGAAATTGTCCCAGTGGCCGGTCGCTTCCCACAGCGAGCGGTCGAGGAGTTGCGGCCCTTTGACCTCCTGGTAGCCGGTGTGGTCCAGCCGGGCGCGCATGTAGCTCTCGATGATACGGAACAGCGTCCAGCCCTTCGGGTGCCAGAAGATGCTGCCGACCGCCTCCTCGCCGAGATGGAACAGGCCGAGTTGCGGACCGATGCGGCGATGGTCGCGGCGCTCGGCTTCCTCGAGGCGGAAGAGGTACTGGTCGAGCTCTTTCTGGTTTGCCCAGGCGGTGCCGTGGATGCGCTGGAGCTGCGCGTTCTTGGCGTCGCCGCGCCAATAGGCGCCAGCGACGCTCATCAGCTTGAAGGCCTGGCCGAGATGTCCGGTCGAGGGCAGATGCGGGCCGACGCAAAGATCGAGGAAATTGCCCTGGCGGTAGAGACTGATCGCCTCGTCTTGGGGGATTTCGGCGATCCACTCGGCTTTGTACTTTTCACCGACGCTGGCGAAGAAGGCGACTGCCTTGTCGCGCTCCCAGACCTCGCGCGTGATCGCCTCGTCGCGTTTGACGATCTCATGCATCCGCGCCTCGATCTTTTCGAGGTCTTCCGGGGTGAACGGCGTGTCGCGGGCGAAGTCGTAATAAAAGCCGGTCTCCGTCGCCGGTCCGAAGGTGACTTGCGTCTCGGGATAAAGCTCCTTGACCGCCTCCGCCATCACATGGGCAGCGTCGTGGCGCAGGATCTCGAGCCCGTCCGGCTGGTCGCGGGTGATGATCGCCGCGGCGGCGTCATGGTCGATCACGCTCGCGAGGTCGCGCGGCTGACCGTCGAGCTTCAAGGCGATCGCTGCCTTGGCGAGACCGGGGCCGATCGAGGCGGCGAGCGCGGCGCCGGTCAGCGGCGCCGGAAAGTTGCGCTTGCTGCCATCGGGCAGGGTAACGACGACAGGGTGCTCACTCATCGCGCGTCATGCTCCGTCGGTAGGCGGCGCGCGGAATGGGGCGATTGGCGACGAAAAAACCCCGTCCGGCGGCCGGCGGGGTCGTTCGGGTTCGAGCCTTGCTGCTGGATCAGCGTACGCGACCTCCCGACACCCCGCCTCGCGGAGTGGTGATGGTCGTCGTGGTCCGGTCGCTGATGCCCATGTCCGGAATATCGCCAAACCCCCATGCCGCGTCAAGCCAGGCCCATTGTGCGGGCAACTTTGTCAACCGCAAGGTAGGCGAGGTCATCAACCCGCAATATCACGACGTCTTTGCCGCGCGGCGCGGTCAGGGCCGGGTCAGAGGCAGAAGAGTAGAGCACCGTCGCCGGGGCGCCGGCGGCGACCGCCAGGTGCATCGGCCCTGTATCGTTACCGATCGCGCGCTTCGCGCCACGTCCGAGCGTGACGATATCGGCGAACTCGGTCTGACCGGTCAGGTCACGGGCTTGCGGCACGGCGGCGGCGATCGCGTGGCCCAGATCGCGTTCGTCGGGGCCGCCGATCACCACCGGCGTCGCGCCGGCCGCCGCGATCCGCGCTGCCAATTCGATGAACTGCGTGATGGGCCAGCGTTTTGCCGGCCGGTGCGGGGCGCCGCCCGGGATCAGCAAGACGTAATCCCGCGGCAGTGCGAACCGGGTTACATCGGCGGTCGCCCATGACAGGTCGGGGAGTGGGATCGGGCCGGGGACGCCGGCCCAGCGCAACTGGTCGGCCTCGCGGTCGAGCGTATGCATGCGCCGCCGTGCGGGGGTATCGGGTTGGCGGTGCGAGGCCCTGCGGACGATGCCCGACCATTCCGGCCCGCAAGATTTGAGCCCGGGCCGCCGCATCAGCCAGAAATAAAAAGCGCTGCGCTGCCGGGTTGAGAGATCGTAGACCCGGTCGAAGCGGCCGGCGCGGAGTTGCCCGGCGAGGCGGAGTACGCCGCCGGGATCGCTCCAGTTCGGACGCTCGTCGATCCACACCCGGTCGAAATACGGCGCCAGGCGTGCAAAATCAGCGTACGGACGGGTGGTCAGCAGCGTGATCTCGGCGCCGCGGTGAAAATCGCGGATCGCCGCCGCCGAGCCCATCGCCTGAACGAAATCGCCGAGCGCGCCGAGCTTGATGACGAGGATTTTTTTGGCGGTACTCAATCCGGATTTACGGTAGCGCTGGCGTAATGTCCGTGTGGGCAAAGTCGTTGCCCTTGAACAACAGCGGCTCGCCATGACGCTGGGCCAACGCGTAGGCGAAGCAATCGCCAAAGTTCAGTTGCGCCGGATGGCCGCTGCGCTTTCCAAAGTCTCGATAGGCTGCACGCGCGATTATCGCCTGCATCTCATCGAAGGGCTCAACGACTATCGCTGCCTCGCGCAACAGGTCATCAAGGCGCCGGCTGGCTACCGGATCACGCCGACTCTCTAGGACGATCGCAGCCTCCAAGAAATTCGCTGCCGACAGCCGACGATGCGCGGCGTCTTCAATCGCTTTGGCGCAGGCTTCCGCTTCTGGTTCAGCGAACAGAATAGCAATCAGTGCGGACGTGTCGATGATCACCGAGGCAAGCCATTCTCGTCGTAGAGCAGCGCGTCATGGTCGAGTGCCCGGAACTCGGGACCCAGCCGTTTTGCGCAATCCCTCCCGATAGCTAGGAGCCTGTTCGCCAGCGAACCCGCTTTCTGTTCCCGTACCCGGTCGAGGCGCTCCCGCACGGCGGTCATTACCGCTCCCGTCATAGTTTCACCAGTGGCGTCGGCTAGCTCTTCGATTAAACGACATGCTTCAGGATTTTTGATGTTGAGGCTCAAGATATCTACCCTTCTATACTGATCTGGTAGATATAATAACTTGATTATCCCGGTGCAACTTTCACGCCGGGATCGCCAGTGGCTCGGCCGGCAATTCGAGAATGCGCGCCTCGGGAAACAGCAGCTCCTCGTATATGTCGATGGTGCGCGCGCACATCGCCTCGCGGGTGAAACCGGCAGCAATGTGCGAGCGCGCCCGCCTTCCCAACGCCGTTCGCGACACAGGATCCAGGCTCAACGCCTCGCCGATCGCGGCCGCCATGGCCTCCGCGCCGCCAGGCGGCACCAGCCAGCCGGTATTGCCGGGGATGATGGTTTCGCGCGCGCCGCCGTGATCGGTGGCGATCACCGGGCGCCCCATCGCCTGCGCCTCGACGATGGTGCGGCCGAAGCCCTCGGGATCGGTCGAGGCCGAAACCACGACATCGGCCAGCACGTAGGCGGCGGGCATGTCGCGGCAATCCTCGACGATGCGGAACTGGCCGGAGAGGCCGTAGCGCTCGATTTGGGTTTCGAGCTCGCGGCGGAACCCGGTGCGCTGCTCGGCGCCGACCAGCACGCCGCAGACGTCACGCCGGCCGAGCCGGGCGATCGCCTCGATGAAGTCGAGCCCGCCTTTCCACCGCGTGAGGCGACCGGGCAGCATGACGACAGAAAATTCGTCCGGAATGCGCCACCTGTTGGCGAGGTCGGCGACCCGGTCGCCATTAACCCGGTCGGCATCGAACAGCTTCATGTCGACACCGCGCGGGATGGTGCGCAGCCGGTCGACGCCAATGCCGTATTCGCTGACGGCGTGTTCGGCGACGAAGTCTGAGATGGCGATGACCCGCTCGCCGCGCGCCATCACCGAATTGTACCAGTGCTTGAACGGCGCACCGGTGCCGTAGGCGTTGTGGAACGTGGTGACGAAGCGCCGGCCGGTTTTCCTTGCCGCTTTCCAGGCGCTCCAGGCCGGGGCGCGGCTGCGCGCATGGACGATGTCGATCCTGTGCTCGTGGATGATGCGGACCAGCGCGCTGACATTGCGGCGGATAGTCAACGGGTTCTTGGAGGCGAGCGGCAGGTGGATGTGTTCGATCCCGGCGCGAGCCAGTTCGCGCTCCATCGGCCCGCCCGACGAGGCGACATAGGCAGTCCAGCCCGCGGCGGCGAGCGCCGTGGCGATTTCGATGGTGCCGCGTTCGACCCCGCCGGAGACCAGGGTCGGAACGACCTGAAGAACCGCCGGTGGGCGGGTTTCTGGGCGCCCGGTCGAGATGTTATTGTCGCGTGCCATATCGCTGCTGTAGCGCTTATTCCCATGCCAACGCCCGAAACCGACACGGTGCGCAACGCTGGCGCCGCGAGTCTAGCACGACCACAAGGGGCGACAATCGCCTACCACCGGCTGGCCGGCGCAGCGCCGGGGATTGTGTTCCTCGGCGGCTTCCGTTCCGATATGACGGGCAATAAAGCGTTGTTTTTAGAGGATTATTGCCGACAGCGTGGGCGTGGCTATGTGCGGTTCGATTATTTCGGTCATGGTGAATCGAGCGGCGATTTCGCCGAGGGTACGGTATCGCGGTGGCGCGACGATTCGGTCGCGGTGATCGATTCGCTGACCGAGGGTCCGCAAATTCTCGTCGGCTCGAGCATGGGTGGCTGGATCATGGTGCTGGCGGCCTTGGCGCGGCCCGAGCGCGTCGCCGGCCTTGTCGGGATCGCCGCGGCGCCCGACGCGACGACCGATCTGATGGCGGCGCGCTTCGATGAGGAACAGCGCCGCGAGCTCTACGAGAAAGGCCAGGTCACCCTCCCGTCGGAATTCGACCCGGCCGGATATCTTTACACCCGGGCGCTGATCGAGGATGGCAACCGCAACCTCTTGCTGCGCGGATCGATCCCGCTCACTTGCAGGGTACGCCTGCTGCACGGCATGGAGGACCGGTCGGTGCCGTGGCAACAAAGCCTCAAGCTTGCCGAGCGGCTGCAAAGCGCGAACGTCGAATTGACCCTGGTCAAGGACGGCGACCACCGGCTGTCGCGCGACCAGGACCTCGCGCGGCTGGCGCGCGTGCTGGATGAGCTAACGTCCTAGAATTCGTACTGGTCGATGATCATCGGCTCGTTTTTCGCCGCGCCGGCCCATTCCTGCATCGCCGGCATCGCCATGATCGTCTCGCAATAAGCATCGGCCTCGCGCTCAAGATCGATCTTGTAGGTGCGGAAGCGGGTCACCACCGGCGCGTACATCGCGTCGGAGATGGTGAAGCGGCCAAAGAGGAAATCACCGTTGCCCTCGCCAAAGCGGCTGCGGCACTGGCGCCAAAGCGCCATGACCCGGTTGATGTCGGCCTGCGACTCCGGGGTGACCTCGCGCCCGGGAAAACTCGAGCGGATGTTCATCGGAAACTGGCTGCGCAGTGCCCGGAAGCTTGAGTGCATCTCGGCGCTGATCGAGCGCGCCACCGCCTTCGCCGCCGGGTCGTCGGGCCATAGCCCCGCGGCGGGGAAGTTTTCGGTGAGGTAGCCGCAGATCGCCAGGCTGTCCCACACCACAACATCTCCGTGATGCAGCGCCGGCACCTTGCCCGAGGGCGAATATTTGAGCAGCGTCTCCTTACTGCCCGGCTGAAACAGCGGGATCACCACTTCCTCGAACGCCTCGCCGGTCGCCTTGAGCGCGAGCCAGGCGCGCAGTGACCATGAAGCATAGTTCTTGTTGCCGAGATAGATGGTCAGGTCGGCCATAGGCACTCCCGATCGAGTGGCGCGGGTTTCTTACAGTGAAGCTAACGCAGCGGCGCGGCAATCGGCCCATCGACTCCGCTGGCATGGCTGCGTTGCCGAGGGCATGCTGCGGCGAGCAAGACATGAGGTTGGAACGATGGCTTTCTCGCTGATCGACAAGGATACCGGCGCGGTGCCACTGACCGCGCTGACGAAGGCGCAGCTTCCGCGCTGGCGCGAGAGTGCGCCGGCGCGCGAGCGCGACTGGGCGCAGGCGGCCGGCTTCACCGGCGAGGCCGGCAAGGTCGCCCTGGTGCCGGACGAGAAGGGGAAGCTCGGACGGGCGCTGGTCGGCGCCAGCGACAGCGAAGCCGCGATGTGGGCGGTCGCCGGCCTGTCCGAAAGCCTGCCCGAAGGCGCCTACCGGCTCGATCCTGTTCCCGAGGGCGGCGACCCCAGCCGGGTCGCGCTCGGCTGGGCGCTCGGCACCTATCGGTTCACCCGCTACCACGACAAGCCGAAGGGGAAAGCGCGGCTGGTCTGGCCGAAAGGCGCCGATCGCGGGCTTGTCGAGCGGCTCGCCGGGGGGATTTTCCTTGCTCGCGACCTGGCGACGACGCCGGCCTCCGACATGGGCCCCGAGGAGCTGGCCGACGCGGCGCAGAAGGTCGCCAAAGCCGAGGGCGCTCGCTGCAAAATCATCGCCGGCGACAAGCTGTTGGAGAAGAACTATCCGACGATCCACGCGGTCGGGCGCGCCAGCACCAGGCCGCCGCGGCTTGTCGACATTACCTGGGGTGACGACAGCGCGCCCAAGGTGACGCTGGTCGGCAAGGGTGTGTGTTTCGACTCGGGCGGGCTCGATCTGAAGCCGGCCTCGGGCATGCTCAACATGAAGAAGGACATGGCCGGCGCGGCGATCATGCTCGGCCTGGGACAGGCGATCATGCAGGCCGGGTTGAATGTGCGGCTCCGGGTGCTGCTGCCCTGCGTCGAGAATTCGGTGTCGGGCAACGCAATGCGGCCGCGCGACATCATCAAGACGCGCAAGGGGCTGACGGTCGAGATCGGCAATACCGACGCCGAGGGCCGCCTCATCCTCTGCGATGCGCTGGCCGAGGCCGCGGACGAGAAGCCGGAGATGATCGTCGACTGCGCGACCTTGACCGGGGCGGCGCGGGTCGCGCTCGGCCCGGAGCTACCGGCGCTGTTCTGCAACGACGACGGCCTCGCGAACGCGCTGATCGCCGCCGGCCAAGCGGAGGACGACCCGATGTGGCGGATGCCGCTCTACAAGCCGTACCGCCGGATGATCGACAGCAAGGTCGCCGATCTCAACAACGTGTCGGACGGGCCGCAGGGCGGCGCCATCACCGCGGCGCTGTATCTGCAGGAATTCGTCGACCCGAAAGTGCCGTGGGCGCATCTCGACGTGATGGCGTGGAACCAACGCTCGCGCCCCGGCCGCCCCGAAGGCGCCGAGGCGCAGACCCTGCGGGCGGTCTATGCGCACATCGCCGGGCGGTTTGGGTGAGCGACTACCAGAGCCGCGCGATGCCGTAACGATCGAACAGCCGCTCGTTGGATACGAGCGTTAGCGACTCCGCGAGCGCCTGCGCGATCAGCATGCGGTCGAACGGATCTTTGTGGTGCAAGGGAAGGCTACCGGCTCTCTCTCCGTGACCAATCGTGACAGGCAGCGCCGCAAAACCCTCGGCGGCAATGGCACCCTCAAGATCGGCTATAAAACGCGTGGCTGCAGGCAGCTTTCCCTGTTTGTATTTGATCGAAATTTCCCACGCCGAGGCTGCGCTGACAAGAATCTCATTGCCGGCGTCTGCCATTGCTGTCCGAGCCGTCGTCGAGAGCGCCCGCTCGCCAAGAAGCCACCAAAGCAGCACGTGAGTATCGAGAAGCGCCCGCACCACCTATTTGTACCAAAGCTCGAGTTCTTCTTCCGACATCGGCTCGAAGAATTCGGGAGCAATGGTAAACTGCCCCTTCCACCGGCCGAAAACGCGCTTTGGTTTCGGCGCGATTGAGACCAGCTTGACGACTGGCTTGTTGCCTCGCGCGATGACGATTTCCTCACCCGCCTCGGCGCGTGCGATCAGCCGTGACAGATGCGTCTTGGCGGCATGAATTGATATCGGCTCAGCCATCATCCTACTCCTGACTTAGTCATAGACTTAGCTAACTATACTGACGCCGTCAACACCGGGAAGCCCGCATGAAAATCGAAACTCAGCTGCCGCTCGGTAACCTCGATCCCGGCTTGCGCGCGGCGTCAACGCGGCTCGATCTCGACCGGGTGGGCGAGGAGGCGCGGCTTGCGGAGGCGCTTGGCTATGACGGTATCGTCACCGAGGAGACCAAGGACGACCCGTTTATCGTGCTCACCTTAGCGGCGCAGGCGACGACGCGGATTGGCCTCGCGACCGGCGTGGCGATCGCCTTCCCGCGCGCCCCGGCGGTGACCGCGCTCGCCGCCTGGACCCTGCAGCGCCTGTCGAAGGGCCGTTTCACCCTGGGTCTCGGTAGCCAGGTCAAAGGCCATATCGAGCGCCGCTATGGCATGGCATGGACGCCGCCCGGGCCATGGATGCGTGATTATGTCGGCGCGCTGCGGGCGATCTGGCAATGCTGGCAAGCCGGCGGCACCAAGCTCGATTACGACAGCCCGCATTACAAATTGAGCCTGATGGTGCCGCTCTTCGCGCCGCCGCCGATCGAGCATCCCCGCATCCCCATTCAGCTGGCCGCGGTCAACCCGTTTATGTGCCAGATCGCCGGCGAGGTCGCCGACGGCATCCGCGCCCACCCGGTGTGCACGCCGCGCTATATCGAAGAGGTGATGCTGCCGGCGGCGCAGAAGGGCGCGGCGAAGACCGGGCGCGACTTTTCGAGATTCGAGATGGCGGTGATGCCGCTGATCGCCACTGCCTCAGACAAGGCCGGTCTCGAAGCGTGGATCCGCGATGTGCGGGCGCGGATCGCGTTCTACGCCTCGACCCCGACCTATCTGATCGCCTTCGAGTCACAGGGCTACGGCGAGGTCGCGCGCGCCCTGCAATCCTACTCGCGGGCGCAGCGCTGGGACGAGATGCCGGGCTTTATCAGCGACGAGATGCTCGACCACTACGCGGTGATCGGCACCCACGACGAGATCGCCCAGAAGCTCAACGAGCGCTTTTCCGGCGTCGCGAGCCATCTCGAATTCGCCATTCCGGTGACAGACGATGCCGACAAAGAATCGTTGCGCGGGCTCCTCGCGAGCCTGCGCTGAGGTCTATTCCGCTAGGAATTCGATCGAGGCTTGATCGAAGAGCGGCTCGTCCTGGCCGGTATCGACCCAGAGGAACTTCGTCTTCGTCTCGCCCGGGTGATACTCGAAGTACATGGTCGATTGCCCGGCGCCGTAATCGCCGCAGCCGAAGTCGCGGGGCTCCTGCTGGAGCTCCTTGTCGATCTTCTTCGCGTAGGCGCCGGTCGGCATGATCGTGAACAGCAGCTTGTCCTTGCCTTTGACCCCGGCGTTCTTGAACGGGCGCACCTTGCAGCTGGCCTTGGCTGCTGGGTCGGTAAGCGTCGCGATGAATTGTTGGGCGATTGCATCCTCGATCTTTTGATCAGCCGGCTTTGTCAGCACGCGAATGATCTGCGCCGGGCCATAGGTCATCGGGTCCGAGGGGCGGTGCTCTTCGAGCCAACCGTCCTTGATCGAAAATTCGTAGTGGGCCCGCGGGTCGGTACAGTCCTGTACCAGGAGGCGGATGCCGAGTTCCTTGCTCTCGAACGGCTTCCAGGCGCAGCCAAATCCTTCCATGGGCGGGCGCGACGGTTCCCTCGCCGCTCCGGCAACCGCGGCAAGGCAGAGCAACGCGGCGAGTAGGAGCTTTGCCATGGTCAATATCCTCGCCGCGGGTCCACCAGATTGGCGACCGGTCTTCCGGCTTCGAGATCGCGGATCGCGGCGGCGATGATCGGCGCCGCGGTCGGCGGATGCGTGTCAGCCGCGGCATGCGGGGTGACGACGATCCGCGGGTGGCGCCAGAAAGGGTGCCCGGCCGGCAGCGGCTCGTCGCGGAAAACGTCGAGCACCGCCGCCGAGAGTTGGCCGCTATCCAACGCCGCGAGCAGATCGGCCTCGACCAGTTGCCGGCCACGCCCGGCATTGACGAGGCCCGCGCCGCGCGGCAGCCGGGCAAAGAGGCTGCTGTCGAGGATGTCCTCGGTTTCGGGCGTCATCGGCAAGAGGCAGACGAGAATGTCGCTGCGCGCGAGCATCTCGTCGAGCCCGGCACTGCCGGCATAGGTGGCAAAACCCGGTATCTGCTTCGCCGAACGGCTCCAACCGGCGACGGTGAAGCCGAGTATCTGCAAGACCCGTCCAGCCGCTTGCCCGAGCGTCCCAAAGCCGAGAATGCCAATCCGGCGCTCGGCGGCATTCGGCTGTGGCCGCTCGCGCCATTCTTCCGTCGCCTGTTGGGCGCGGTAGTCGACATCCTGGCGATGCAAGCGAAGCACTTGCAGCGCGACGTATTCGCTCATCGCCTGGGTCATGTGCGGGTCCACGAGCCGCATGATCGGCACGCCGCGCGGCAAGTTCGGATCGCGCAGGATATGGTCGATCCCGGCGCCCAGCGACACGATCAGCTTCAGGTTTGGCAGGCTAGCGAGCAGCCCCGGCTCCGGGTGCCAGACCAGAGCGTAGTCGATCGCCGCCTGATCGCCCGTTTCAGGCCAATAGCGGATGTCATGGTCCGGAAATGCCGCCGGCAAGTGCTTGCGCCAGCGCGCCAGCGCCGCCGGGGTCGTCTTGAACAGGATCGCCACGTGGGCTCCCAGCGAAAGGAGGCGGCATCATGCGTCTCTCAGCTTTGCGGCGCAAAGCGGCATGAGCGCTTCTTGCTTCCGGCCCATCGCATCGGTATAACCCGCCGCTCAATCGGACAGCGGGCCGCGCGTATGCGCCCATAGGGCATGCCTTGCCGTCCATAGCCTACAGGAACCGAAATGCCCAAGTTGAAGACCAAGAGCGGCGCGAAGAAGCGCTTCGGGCGCACCGCGTCCGGCAAAATCACGATGAATGTCGCGCATAAGCGGCATCGCCTGATCTCGAAGCCCAAGCAAATGAAACGCAAGGCGCGCGGCAAAGTGACGTTGCAGCCGGGCGACGCCAAGCTCGTGCTCACCTACATGCCGTATCTGCGAGGCTGAGCCATGGCCCGGGTCAAACGCGGGACGACGACACATGCCCGCCACAAGAAGGTTCTCGACCTCGCCAAGGGCTACCGCGGGCGGAGCAGCAAGGCCTACCGGATCGCGCTCGAAAAGGTCGAGAAGGCGCTGCGCTACGCCTATCGCGACCGGCGCAACAAGAAGCGCGATTTCCGCGGGCTGTGGATCCAGCGGATCAATGCCGGGGTGCGCGAGCACGGCATGACCTATTCGCAATTCATCCACGGGCTGAAGCTTGCCGGGCTGGAGCTCGACCGCAAGGTGCTTTCCGACATCGCCATCCGCGAGCCGGAAGCCTTCGCCAGCGTGGTCGAGACGGCGAAATCGGCGCTGGCCACGCCTCAAGCGGCGGCAGAGTGATCCGGCGCGCGGCGCAGTTGGGCCCCGGCCTTCGCCGGGGCGGCCCTGCGGGCCGATTTACCGGCGGGTGTCTTTTCTAGGCCCCACGCGCTTGCGTTCGAGTCACGAGGGGGCCGCAATCGGCCCCTTTTCTATTTCTGCGTGAAGGTTCAAGGATCGGTCATGGATGACCCGGAACAAGTTGGCGTAACGGGACTTGGTGAAATCACCAAGGCAAATTCGCCGGATGCGCTGGAGCAAGTGCGCATCAAGTACCTCGGCCGCCAGGGGTTAGTGACTGGGCTGATGCGCGGCCTCGGTACGCTGCCAGCGGAGGAGCGGCGCGACGCTGGCGCAAGACTCAACATATTGAAGGACGTACTCAACGCGGCCATCGAGACCCGTGCCATTGATCTGGACCGAGCTGCTCTGAGCCAACGTCTCGCCGCCGAGCGCGCCGACGCGACCCTGCCGGTGGCGCCCGGCGCGGTCGGGCGCATCCATCCGATCAGCCAGACCATCGACGAGATCATCGCGATCTTCGGCGAGATGGGGTTCGTCGTCGCGGAGGGCCCGCATATCGAGGACGATTTCTATAATTTCACCGCGCTCAACATCCCGCCCGAGCATCCGGCGCGGCAGGAGCACGACACGTTCTACCTGCCCGAGCGCGCCGACGGCTCGCGTCTCGTGCTGCGCACCCATACCTCGCCGGTACAGATCCGCACCATGCAGCGGCAGAAGCCGCCGATCCGCATCATCGTGCCGGGCCGCACCTTCCGCTGCGACCACGACGCGACGCACTCGCCGATGTTCCATCAGGTCGAGGGGTTGGTGATCGATCGCACCACCCATATGGGCCACCTCAAGGGCTGCCTGATCGAGTTCTGCCGCGCCTTTTTCGATGTCGACGATCTGCCGGTGCGGTTCCGGCCGAGCTATTTCCCGTTCACCGAGCCGAGCGCGGAGGTCGATATCGGCTGCTCGCGCGCCGGCGGCGAATTGAAAATCGGCGCGGGTGGTGATTGGCTCGAAATCCTGGGGTCCGGGATGGTGCACCCGCAGGTGCTGCGCAACTGCGGCATCGACCCCGATGAGTACCAGGGCTTTGCTTTCGGCATGGGAATCGAGCGGGTGGCGATGCTCAAATACGGCATCCCCGACTTGCGCACGATGTACGATTCCGACCTGCGTTGGCTGCGCCATTACGGGTTCCTGCCGCTCGACATTCCCTCGCCGGTGCGCGGGCCGCTGCCGTGAAGACGACGCTCTCCTGGCTCAAGACGCATCTCGACACCGAGGCCTCGGTCCGCGAGATCGTCGAGCGGCTGATCATGCTCGGCCATGACGTCGACGGGGTCGAGGACCCGGCCGCCGCACTCGCCGAGTTCAAGGTGGCGCGCGTGGTCTCGGCCCAGAAGCACCCGAACGCCGACCGGCTCAAGGTCTGTATCGTCGATACGGGCGCGGGCGAAGTGCAGGTTGTGTGCGGCGCGCCCAATGCCCGCACCGGCATGAAGGGCGTGTTCGGCGCGGCGGGGATCATCGTGCCGCGCACGGAAAAGAAGCTCGAGGAAAGCACGATCCGCGGCGTGGCTTCGCGCGGCATGCTGATGTCGGCCTATGAGCTGGCCTTGAGCGACGACCATGAGGGCATCGTCGAGCTGCCCGAAGATGCGCCGGTCGGCGCGCGCTATGTCGAGTACGCGGGGCTCGCCGACCCGGTCATCGACATCAAAGTGACCCCGAACCGCGCCGATTGCCTCGGCGTGCGCGGCATCGCCCGCGACCTCGCCGCCGCTGGGGTCGGCAAACTTAAGCCGCTCGACGAAACCCCCGTGCCCGGCAAGTTCAAATCGCCGATCGGCATCATGCTAACCGACGTCAAGGCGTGCCCGCTGTTCCTCGGGCGCCACATACGAGGCCTGAAAAACGGGCCGAGCCCGGACTGGCTGAAGCGCCGGCTGGAGTCGGTTGGGCTGCGGCCAATCTCGGCCCTGGTCGACATCACCAATTTTCTCACCTTCGACCTCAACCGGCCGCTGCACGTGTTCGACGCCGGCAAGGTCAAGGGCAACCTGGTCGTGCGTTTCGCCAAGCCGGGCGAGAAGCTGCTGGCATTGAACGGTCGCGAATACGCGCTCGACCCCGAAATCACCGCGATCGCCGATGACAACGGGGTGCAGAGCCTCGGCGGTGTCATCGGTGGCGAGCCGACAAGTTGCACCGAGACGATGACCGAAGTCTTCATCGAGGCGGCGCTGTTCGATCCCGTACGGACAGCGGCGACCGGGCGACGGCTAGAGATCATCAGCGATGCCCGCTATCGCTTCGAGCGCGGGATCGACCCGAAATTCACCGCGGCGGGGCTGGAAATCGCCACGCGACTGGTCATGGAATTGTGTGGCGGCGAACCGTCCGAGGTTGTTGTCGCGGGGGTCGTGCCGGAATGGCGGCGCGAGTATAGGCTGCGCGAAAACCGGGTGGCAGAACTGGGCGGTTTGGCGGTGCCAGCGGATTACTCAACGAAAATACTCAAAGTATTAGGCTTCACGTTCCACGAAGAAGAGGAGGAAGAGGGGAAGACAGAAGGCGTCGTGCTGAGGGTCACCCCGCCGCCATGGCGCGGCGACATCGTCGGCGAGGCCGATTTGGTCGAGGAGGTGCTGCGGGTTCGTGGCTACGACGACATCGCGCCGGTGCCGCTATCGCGCGAAACGGTGATTGCCCGCCCGGCGATCGATGCGCGGCGCCGTCGCACCGAACTGGTGCGGCGCAGCCTTGCGGCGCGCGGGCTCACCGAGGCCGTCACCTATTCATTCATTTCGGCCACTTCCGCGGAGCGCTTTGGTGGCGGCCAGGCTGCCCTGCGGCTGGTGAACCCGATCAGCGCCGATCTCGACCAGATGCGGCCGTCCGTGTTGCCGGGTCTGGTCGAAGCGGCGCGGCGCAACGCCGACCGCGGCATCCCCGACATTGCGCTCTTTGAGGTCGGGCCGCTCTACCGCGACGACACGCCCGACGGCCAAGTGACGGTGGCGGCGGGTCTGCGCGCGGGGCGGCTCGGGCCGCGCGATTGGCATGACCGGCCGGGCGAGGCCGATCTGTTCGCCGCGAAGGCGGACGCGCTCGCCGCGCTCGCCGCCGCCGGCGCACCGGTCGACAACCTGCAGGTCTCGGGCGAGCCGCCCGCCTGGTTCCATCCTGGCCGCAGCGGTGTGCTGCGCTTGGGTCCGACCGTGCTCGGATATTTCGGCGAGTTGCATCCGGAAATCCTCGCCGCCTTCGACGTGAAGGGCCAGGCTGCGGGCTTCGAGGTCTTCATCGAAGCGGTGCCGCTGCCGCGCGGCGGCCGCAGACCGCCGCTGCGGCTCTCGGTGTTCCAGCCGGTCGAGCGCGACTTCGCCTTTGTCGTCGACCGCGAGGTACTGGCCGAGACGCTGCTGCGCGCGGCGCGCGGTGTCGACCGCAAGCTGGTATCCGACATCCGCCTCTTCGATGTCTACGAGGGCAAGGGCCTCGCCGGCGGCAAGAAATCGCTCGCCATCGCCGTCACCTTGCAGCCGCAGGAGGCGACCTTGACCGATTCCGAGATCGAAGCCTTCTCGACGCGCCTCGTCGCCGCGGTCGAAAAGGCGACCGGGGGCACGCTGCGCGGGTGACAGGCTCGCGCTACTGCGCGATAACGCCCGCATGCATCTGCGCATCCGCTCGATCACCTATCTCGCCGAGGATGTGCTCGGCTTCGAGCTGGTGGACCCCAACGAGCGCGACCTGCCGCGCTTCACCGCGGGGGCCCATGTCGCGGTGCGGGTCGCGCCCGGGCTGCTGCGCGACTACTCGCTGTGGAACGATCCGGCCGAACGGCGGCGCTACTGCATCGCTGTGCTCAAGGACAAAGACGGGCACGGCTCGAACCGGCTGCATGAGCAGGCGCGGGTTGGCGATCTGCTTGAAGTCTCGTGGCCGCGCAATTTCTTCCCGTTGGTCGAGGAGGCCGAGCGGCATTGGCTGATCGCCGGCGGCATCGGCATCACCCCGATCATGGCGATGATCGCCGAGTTGAAGCGGCGCCGCGCCGATTTTCACCTGCATTACTGCAGCCGCGCGCCGGAGCGCACCGCGTTCCGCGAGGAATTGTCGCTGCTCGCGGCAATGGGCAAGGCGAATTTTCATTACGATGGCGGCGACCCGTCAAAGGGCCTCGATGTAGTGTCGCTGCTCAAAGAGCCGCCGCCCGGCACGCATCTCTATTATTGCGGCCCCGCCGGGCTGATGGACGCCGTCGCGCGTGCCGCGACGCATTGGCCGCCGCGCACGGTGCACTCGGAGTATTTCAAGGGTCCGGCCGCCGCGATCGCCGAGATGGTCGGCGAGGATTTGCCGTTTCGCGTGCGGCTCAAAAAGCGCGGCGGTGAATACGAGGTCCGCGCCGACGAGTCGATCGCCAGGGCGCTGCGCCGCCAGGGGGTCAAGGTCGATACCTCGTGCGAGCTTGGCTATTGCGGCACCTGCCTCACGCGTTACGTCGCAGGCGAGCCGGATTTCCGCGACCAGATCCTTAACCCGTCCGATCGCAAGCGCTTTATTTTAACATGCTGCACTCGCGCCAGGAGCGAGGTGCTGGAGCTGGACCTCTAGGTCAAGCTCATCCCTCCGCCAGGCTCTTCGACACCATCTCGAAAGTGTTGGTGCTGAGCCCCTTGGTGTCGTGGATGCGCTGCAGCTGGGCCTTCATCAGCGCCTGGCGTGCCGGGTCGAAGCGCCGCCATTGGCCGAGCGGCTGCACCGCGCGCGCGGCAAGCTGGGGGTTGCTCGGATCGATGGCGAGGACCTCGTCGGCGAGAAATTCATAGCCCTCGCCGCTCGCCGCGTGGAAATGCAGGCGGTTGCCGTTGGCGAAGGTGCTGAGCAGCGCGCGCCAACGGTTCGGGTTGGCACGGGTGAAGGCGGGATGCCGGGTCAGCTCCTTCACCGCCGCGATCGTTCCCGGCAACGCGGAACGCGCCTGCAGCGAGAACCAGTTGTCGATGACGAGCAGGTCTTCCTGCCAGCGCCGGTAGAAGGTGTCGAGCGCCGCTTCGCGTTCCGGGCCGTCGATATCGGTGAGCACCGACAGCGCCGCCAGCACGTCGGTCATGTTCTGCTGCGCGTCGAATTGCGCTTTCGCCAAACGTGCTCCCTCGCGCGAATTGCCGGCGGCGAGATAGGCAAGGCAGACATTGCGCAGCGCCCGCCGGCCGATCGAGGGCGCATCGGGATGGTATGGCCCGGGCTCGGCGAGCTCGCGATAGGCGGTGGCGAATTCGGCCGACAGCGCGGTGGCGATCGCCGCGCGCGCCTCCTCGCGCACCACATGGACCGCCTCGACATCGACGACCGCCATCTCGTCGGCAAGGGCCAGCTCGCCGGGGAGCAGCAGCGCCTCGGCGGCGAAGGCGCGGTCACGCGCGGCGCCAGCGAGGTTGTGGCGCGCCGCCTCGACGAGGTCGGCGTCAAGCGGTGACAACGCCTTGCGGTCGCGCCATAGCGCCACGCGCTCCAACAGAACGGCGATTGCGGCGCGCTGCCCGGCGTCCCAGCGCGCGACCGGGTCGGTGTCGTGGATCGCGAGGAACTTCAGCCGTTCGAGCGGCACGCCCTGCAGCCTCACCGGCGCCGAGAAGCCGCGCAGCAGCGACGGGACCGGCGGCGCTGGGACATCGACAAAGCGGAAGGTCTGGCGCGCTCCGTCGCAGACCAGCAGTCGGGTGCCGTGCTGCGCCGCCGCTTCTCCCTCGAGCCGGGTCGGTAGTTCGTCGCCGTTGGGACCGAGCAGGCCCATGGCAATGGGGATCGGCAGCGGCTGTTTCTCCGGCTGGCCCGGGGTCGGCGGCGTTTTTTGCGCGACCGTCAGCTCGTAGCTTTTCGAAGCCGCGTCGTAGCGGTCTTCGACGGTGATCTCGGGGGTGCCGGCCTGACGGTACCAGCGCGAGAGTTCGGTGAGGTCGATCCCGCTCGCATCCTGCATCGCCGCGACGAAATCGGGGATCGTCGCGGCCGAGTTGTCGTGGCGCTGGATGTAGAGGTCCATGCCGCGCCGGAACGCCTCGCGCCCAAGGAGCGTGTGCATCATCCGGATGAGCTCGGCGCCCTTGTTGTAGACCGTCGCGGTGTAGAAATTATCGATCCGCAGATAGCTCTGCGGCTGTACCGGATGCGCGAGCGGCCCGGCATCCTCGGGGAATTGCGCGGCGCGCAGCGCGCGGATGTCGCTGATCCGAGATACCGCCTCGCTGCCCATATCGGCGGAGAATTGCTGATCGCGGAAGACGGTCAGACCTTCCTTTAGCGACAGCTGGAACCAGTCGCGGCAGGTGACGCGGTCGCCAGTCCAGTTGTGGAAATATTCGTGGGCGATGACCGATTCGATGCCCTCGTAATCGGTGTCGGTCGCGGTGTCGGGCTTGGCCAGCACGTAGCGCGTGTTGAAGATGTTGAGCCCCTTGTTCTCCATCGCCCCCATGTTGAAGTCGCTGACCGCGACGATGTTGAACACGTCGAGATCGTATTCGAGCCCGTAGGTCTCCTCGTCCCAGCGCATCGCGGCTTTCAGCGACGCCATGGCGTGCGCGCACTTGTCCTCGTCGCCGTGCCGCACCCAGATGGCGAGCGGGACCTTGCGGCCAGAGCGGGTGGTGAACTCGTCGCGCTGGGCGATGAGGTCGCCGGCGACCAGCGCGAACAGGTAGCTGGGCTTCGGGTGCGGGTCGTCCCAGGTGGCGAAATGTTTGCCATCGGGCAGATCGCCGTGCTCGCCCGGGTTGCCGTTCGACAGCAGGATCGGGTAGCGCGCCTTGTCGGCCTCGATGACGACGCGATAGCGCGCCGACATGTCGGGCCGGTCGAGGAACCAGGTGATGCGGCGGAACCCTTCGGCTTCGCATTGCGTGCAGAAATTGCCGCCCGAGGTGTAGAGGCCACTGAGCGCGGTGTTGAGCTGAGGCCTGATCCGCACCGTGATTTCGAGCCGGAAGGCGTCGGGCGGCTCGGCGATGATCAGGTCGCCGTCTTCGATCCGGTAGCGCTCGGCCGCGAGCGGCGCGCCATCGAGCGCGATCGACACCAGCTCCAATTCCTCGCCGTCGAGGCGCAGCGGCGGATTCAATTTGCCGGGGGGCGTACCGGCCGCCGGATTGCGCCGCACCGCGAGGGTCGAGCGAACGATGGTCTCGTCCTCGCCGAGGACGAAGCTGAGCTCGACCTGGTCGATCACAAAATCCGGCGGACGGTATTCTGAGAGCAGCGTCGGTTTCGGCGGTGCGGTATCGTGCGACAGGTCCATCATCGGACGTCAGATCCATCGGGGAGGCGGCAAGCATGAAGCTCTACACCTACTATCGCTCGCAGGCGACCTTCCGGGTGCGCATCGCGATGAACATCAAGGGCCTGGCGCATGAGGACACCTATCTGCACCTTGAAAAGGGCGACCAGTTTGACCCCGCTTACCGCGCGGTCAATCCCCAGATGGTGGTCCCGACCCTGATCGACGGCGGGGTAAAGCTGTTCCAGTCGCTGGCGATCCTCGAATACCTCGAGGAGAAATACCCGAACCCGCCGATTCTACCGAAGGACGCCGCCGCGCGGGCCTGGTGCCGCGGCTTCGCGCTGATCAATATCGCCGACTCGCACCCGCTGCTGGTGCCGCGCATCCGGCATTATCTGGTCGACGATTTGAAGGTGCCTCAGGAGAAGATGGTCGGCTGGATCCAGCATTGGCTTGGCGCCGGGCTCCAGGCGATGGAGACCTTGCTCGCCGAGCACAAGGAAGTGGGAAAATTCTGTCATGGCGACCAGTCGACCCTCGCCGATATCGGCCTCGTCACCCAGGTGACGCCGGCCAAGACCTTCGATACCGAACTCGAGCGCTATCCGCGTGTCATGCGCATCTTCGAAACCTGCATGGCGATCCCCGCGTTCGCCGACGCCGCACCGGTGAACCAGCCCGATGCCGAAAAGCCGTTCCACGGCTCCGGGGTGCGCTAGGCGACGACCTCCTCCGCTAGCCGGTTATCGACGCAATCGGCGAACGGGACGGTGCGGCTGAGGAAGCCGGCGGCGAGCAGCGCGCGGCGCAGCCGGTCGAAACCTTCCTCGGGCAGGACCGGGTCGGCGCCCCACACGCCCTGCGCCTTGTAGCGCGCGAGCGCGCCGGTCAACACAGAGCGGTCGAGCGCCGGGAAATAGCCGGCGATCGTGTCGGCCAGCGCCGCCGGCGTCTGCGCCACGACCCATTGTTGCGTCTTGTAGATGGCCCGCACCATCTTGCCGAACGGCTCGGGGTCGCTGTCGAGGCGCTGCCGGGTTGTCGCGAACACGGTGTAGCTGGTGCGGCCGCGCGCGCTCGCCGGCAGCCAAACATGCGCCCCTCCCCGCGCCGCGACCTCGACAAACGGCTCGAACAGCTGCGCTACGTCGATATCGCCGGTGGTAAGGCCGGCGACGTTCTCCTGCATCGTGCGGCCGATGACCCGCTCGAGCCGCGCCGGGTCGATGCCGGCGTCGCGTAGATCGCCTTCGAGGCAAAGCCACGGGGTTGGCACCTCGCTGGTGCTGGCGAAGCGCTTGCCGAGCAAATCGGCGAGCGTGAACCCCGGATTGGGAGTGGCGCCGACCAGCGAAAACGGGTCGCGGCACACCACCTCGGCGAAGGCGGTGAGCGGTGAGGCCGGGTCAAGCTCATGCGCCTTCATGATGCGGATCGGGCCCATCCACATCACATCGGCTTCCCCAGCCAAAAGCGCCGTCTCGGCCTTGCCGGGACCAGGCGAGGGCAAGAGCTCGACCTCGATCCCCTCGGCCTCGTAAGCGCCGGTCGCATGCGCCGCGTAAAACGGTGCGTAGAGCACGAAGCGGTAGTTCTCGAAGAGCTTGAGGCGCATGGCGTCGCTCCGCTTGCTTCGCTATCGTTAGCACATCACCGAGGGAGGACGTGACCCATGACCGCAGCCGCCGCGCCCAATTGCCTTGCCGGAGTCCGTGTGCTCGACCTGTCGCAATTCGAGGCTGGGCCGACCTGCACGGAGGCGCTGGCCCAGCTCGGCGCAGAGGTGGTCAAGGTCGAGAACCCCAAGGGCGGCGAACCCGGCCGCATTCTCGGAGCCGGCCCGAAGCCTGGCGCCGACGCCTATTATTTCATGATCTACAACGCCAACAAGAAGTCGGTGACGGTCAATCTGAAATCGCCGCGCGGTTTGGCGCTGGTCAAGGAGATGGCGGCCAAGGCCGATGTCTTCATCGAGAACATGGCGCCCGGCACGATCGAGAAGCTGGGGTTGGGCTGGGATGTGCTGCATGCCCTCAACCCGCGGCTGATCTACGCCCAGGTCAAGGGTTTCGGCACCGGTAGCCCGTACGAGCACAGTCTGGCCTTCGACATGATCGCGCAGGCCGCCGGCGGCAACATGGCGATCACCGGCGAAGTCGGCGGGCGGCCGGTCCGTCCGGGCCCGACCTTGGGCGACACCGGCACCGGCATGCTGATGACGATTTCGATCCTCGCCGCGCTCTACCAGCGCAACACCACTGGCACCGGGCGGCGGCTGCAGGTCGCGATGCAGGACGCCCAATTGAATTATACGCGCGGCGCGTTCACCAACTACGCGCGCACCGGCAAGCCGCAGGAGCGCGGGCGCGCCGGGTTCGGCCCGCCGGTGCCGCCGAACGACATCTTTCCGTGCAAGCCGGGCGGGCCCAATGACTGGATCTATGTCTTCAACAGCCATAACAACCCGGAGCATTGGCGCCGCACCGTCAACATCATGGGGCGGCCCGAGCTGGCCGACGATCCCGAATACCTCGATCGCGACAAGCGCCTGAACCACGCCGACGAGGTCAACGCGATGGTGACGGCGTGGACGCGGCAGCATACCAAGCAGGAGGCGATGGAGATCCTCGGCGCCGCCGGCATCCCCGCCGGCGCGGTCTTCGATACTGGCGATCTGCTGGCCGAGAAGAGCTTCGAGGAGCGCGGCATCATCCAGACCCAGAAGCACCCCAATGGCGATTTGAAGATGCCGACCTTCCCGGTGCGTTTCGACGGCAAGCCGCCCGAGATCACCCGCTCGCCGCTGTTGGGCGAACACACCGGCGAGGTTTTCAGCTCCTGGCTCGGCCTCGGCGCCGGGGACATCAAGGGGCTGAAGGACGAGGGCGTGATCTAGCCGCCGTCTCGGGTCTCGCGCATCTGTCGGAGCAGGTCGCGGACGCTGCGCGCGGTCCTGAGCTTGCGGCCGATATCGGGCGCGAGGCGCAGATCGCCCTCACCGTCGAGCCAGCCTGCCTCGGTGTCGGGCGGCAGCTCGCGCATGACCTCGGCGAAGGCGCGGAAGATCGCCTCGACTTGGTGCGCTTCGAGCCGCCGCTCTCTCGCCATGCCCGTGCCTCCGCCGTCCTCCGGGCAGAGTAGCCGAATTGACCTCGGTGCGTCGTTGCCCGCTGCTAAAACAGCCAATCAACAGCGGGGGGGGGGGGCGGCTTGCTCAGAACAACGCGAGTTGGGCGCCCTGACGCGAGGGCGGACGGAACAGGCTCACGTCGAGCGGTTCGGTGTGGCGACGGTTGAGGCCAAGCCGGCGGCAGGCGCGGTCGAACCGCATGCTCAGCATATCGGCATAGGGGCCGTAGCCGACCATCCGCTTCGACCAGGTCGAATCGTAAAGCTTACCGCCATGGCTTTGCGCCACCAGCGACAGCACGTGCGCGGCCTTGTTTGGCACATGCGTCTCGAGCCATTCCTTGAACAGCGCCTTTAGCTCAAGGGGCAGGCGCAGCATCGTGTAGCCGGCGGTGGCCGCGCCGGCATCCTTGGCGGCGGCGAGGATATCCTCCATCTCTGCGTCGTTGAGCGCCGGGATCATCGGCGCCGACAGGACCCCAGTCGGGACGCCGGCCTTGGCGAGCGCGGCGATGGTTTCGAGCCGGCGTTGGGGCGTCGCGGCGCGCGGCTCCATGACCCGCGCCAGCGCCCGGTCGAGCGTTGTCACCGACACCGTGACGCAGGCCAGCCGCATCTCCGCCATCTCGGAGAGGATGTCGATGTCGCGCTGAATGAGGGCGCCCTTGGTGACGATCGTCACCGGATGGCGGAAATCGCGCAGCACTTCGAGGATCGAGCGGGTGATCTCGAGCTTGCGCTCGGCCGGCTGATAGGGATCGGTGTTGCTGCCCAGCGCGATCGGGCGGCAGCTATACCCCTTCTTGCTGAGCTCCTCCTTGAGCAGCGCTGCGGCCCGCGGCTTGTAGAAAATGCGGCTCTCGAAATCGAGGCCGGGCGACAGGCCGAGAAAGGCGTGGCTCGGCCGAGCGTAGCAATAGATGCAGCCATGCTCGCAGCCGCGATACGGGTTGATCGAGCGATCGAAGCCGATATCGGGCGAATTGTTGCGGGCGATGATCGTGCGCGTCGAATCGATTTGCAGCCGCGTGGCGAGCGGCATCGGCTCGAGCTCGGCGCCAGGCACGCTCCAGCCGTCGTCGAAGGCGACGCGCTCCTCGTGCTCGAAGCGCCCGCTCGCATTGCTGACGGAGCCGCGGCCCTTGCGCGGCAGGGGGGAGGCCGGCATACCCATGCTGGCAAGATGCCACATTGATGAGAACAAGACAAGAACATAATCGGCTTTCCGTAGTGATCCCCACGCTCGACGCCGCCGCTGAGCTGCCGCGGACACTGGTGGCGCTGGCTGGAGTTGCGCAGATTGGCGAGGTTATCGTCGTCGATGGCGGCTCGCGCGACGCGAGCGCGCGCATTGCGCGGCGGGCGCGGGCGCGGGTGATCGAAGCGCCGCGGGGGCGAGGCACGCAGCTCGCCGCCGGGGCCAAGGCGGCGCGGTGCGACTGGCTCTTGTTCCTGCACGCCGACAGCCGGCCGCTGCCCGGATGGGACGCTACTGTGCGGGAGTACATCGAAGCGCCCGGATCGGAAGAGCGGGCGGGTTATTTCACCTTCGCGCTCGACGATCCGGCTGCCGCGGCGAGGCGGGTGGAGCGTTTGGCGGCGTGGCGCTGCCACGCGCTGGCGCTGCCCTATGGCGATCAGGGGCTGCTGATCCACCGTTCACTGTACGCGGCGGCGGGCGGCTATCCGGCGTTTCCGCTAATGGAGGATGTCGCGCTGGTGCGGCGGCTCGGCCGGGCGCGGCTGAAACCGCTCGGCGCGACGATCGTTACGTCCGCCATGCGCTACCAGCGCGATGGTTATTGGGGGCGCTCGCTGCGCAACCTCTTCTGCCTATCGCTGTATTTTATCGGCGTGCCGCCGCAGCAGATAGCGAAGCTCTACGGATGACGCGAGCCCTGATCGTTTTCGCCCGCGCGCCGCGGCAGGGCGGCGGCAAGAGCCGACTGGCGCACGATATCGGCGCGGTCGCGGCACTGCGCTTCGAACGGCTGATGCTGGCGCGCAGTCTGCGTCGCCTGGGACGCGACCGGCGCTGGCGATTGCGGCTGGCGATCACCCCCGACCGCGAGGCGCGCCGGCTCGGTGCGATGCCGCAGGGTCGCGGCGATCTTGGTCAACGCATGCGGCGAATCATGGCGGGATGCTCGCCCGGCCGCGTGCTTCTAATCGGCACAGACATCCCGGCGTTGACAGCCGCTCACATCTCCAAGGCTTTCACGCTGCTCGGCCGCCACGACCTCGTTTTCGGCCCGGCGCGGGACGGCGGGTTCTGGCTGGTCGGGGCGCGGCATCGGGCGCCGGATTTCGGCAAGGTGCGTTGGTCGAGCCGGTATGCCCTGGAAGACGCGCTGGCCAATCTGCCGAAACGGCTTTCAGTCGGGTTTGCCGCGACGCTCGATGATGTCGATGACGGCGCCGCCTATCGTCGGCTCGGCCCCATGAGAGGGTTCTGATCTGCTACTTTTCCATCAGCCGCGGCATCAGCTCGACGAAGTTGCACGGGCGGAAGCGGTTGTCGAGCTGGTGAACGAGGATGCCGTCCCAGGCGTCACGGCAGGCCCCAGGCGAGCCGGGTAGCGCGAAGAGATAAGTGCCGCCGGCGACCCCAGCGGTGGCGCGGCTCTGGATCGTCGAGGTGCCGATCTTCTTGTAGCTCTGCCAGCGGAACAGCTCGCCGAACCCGGCGATCTCCTTCTCATAGACGCTGTGAAATGCCTCGGGGGTGACGTCGCGCCCGGTGACCCCGGTGCCGCCGGTCGAGATCACCACGTCCACTTCCGGGTCGCCGATCCAGGCGCGGAGCTGGGCGACGATGTCGGCGAATTCGTCGCGGACGATCTTGCGGGCGACGATCTTGTGTCCGGCCGCCTCGGCGCGTTCCTGCAAGGTGTTGCCGGAGCGGTCGTCGTCGAAGCTGCGCGTGTCCGACACAGTCAACAGCGCGATGTTGACGGCGAGGAACGGGCGCTCGTGGTTGAGGGGCATCAGCTAACTCCTAATTCCGACAGCTTCGCCTTTAATGCCAGCAAATCGCGCCAGGCCTCGCGCTTGCGCTCGGGCGTGCGCAGCAGATAGGCCGGGTGGAACATCGGCAGGGTCGGCAGCGGCGCGTCGAGACCGGGGATGGCGAGGTCGAACCAGCGGCCGCGCAACCTGGTGATGCCTTCGCTCATCGGCAATAGGGCGCTTGCCGCGGTGCCGCCGGCGAGCACCAACACCTTCGGTTGCGACAACACGATGTGGCGGAAGACGAAGGGCAGGCAGGAAGCGATCTCCTGTGCGGTCGGCTTGCGATTGCCGGGCGGGCGCCAGTAGATGACGTTGGTGATCTGCACGCGGGTGCGGTCGAGCCCGATCGCCGCCAGCATGCGGTCGAGCAGCTGGCCGGCGCGGCCGACAAAGGGTTTGCCGATGCGGTCTTCGTCGGCGCCAGGCGCCTCGCCGATGATCATCACCGGCGCTTGCGGGTTGCCGTCGGCGAAGACGGTGTTGGTCGCGGTGCGCTTCAACGGGCACGCGTCGAACCCGGCGATCAGCGCCGCCAGCGCCTCGACGGTTTGGGCCTGCGCTGCCAGCATGCGGGCCGATTGCACCGGCTCGGCCGCCGACTCGGTGAGCGCCCGCGGCGGCGCGGTGACGGTTGGCGCGTAGGTTGGGGCGGCGGGTCGGGTGGGCGCGGGCCGCTCGACCGGGCGCGTTGCGGGCGGCGGGGGCGCCAGTCGGTTGACCGCGAGATGGCTAATTGCCTCTGGGCCGATCGCCTCGTCGGCGCCCATCTCGATCTGCCACTGCAGCAGCGCCAGCGCGGCAGCGGTATCGGGCGCGGGCGGGACAGGAGTCGGCATGGCGCGAGGGTACCACTTTGGGGGCGATCCTTTGATCGTGATCTTTCCAGATGGGAAACGCCTGCGTTGCGTGCGGGTGTGGCGATCCGCTAGGCGCGGCGCGACAGGCGATGCCATTCATCGTCGGAGCGTCGCAACGACGCGGGCGCCCGCCCGCGCGCAACCCGCAGGGCCGCGGTCTTTTGCGCCACGGGTTCGTCGAAGGGCTCGCCCGTAGTCCGGGCTACGGGCCTTCGCCCTATCTCCTGCCCGCGGCACAAAATCCCTGCGGCGCAGGCGCTCCCATCTGGAAAGATCACGATCTATAGTCCGGCGCGAGGAAACGGCCCGAGGGGACGATGGCGCGCGAGCGGATGGAATACGATGTCGTGATCGTCGGCGCGGGGCCGTCGGGCCTTGCCGCGGCGATCCGGCTGAAGCAGCTTGCCGCCGCTGCGGGTAGCGAGCTCGCGGTCTGCGTCATCGAAAAAGGCTCGGAGGTCGGCGCGCATATCCTCTCGGGCGCGGTGTTCGAACCACGCGCTCTGAACGAGCTTCTCCCTGACTGGCGCGAGCGCGGCGCGCCGCTGCAAACCCCCGCGATCGACGACCGCTTCCTGTTCCTCACCGAGCGCGGCGCCTGGCGGCTGCCGACCCCGCCGCAGATGCACAATCGCGGCAACTACATCATCAGCCTCGGCAATCTGTGCCGCTGGCTGGCGACGCAGGCCGAGGAGCTGGGGGTCGAGATCTATCCCGGCTTTGCCGCCGCCGAGGTGCTGTACGCCGACGACGGGCGGGTCTGCGGCGTCGCTACCGGCGACATGGGCATCGGCAAGGACGGCGAGCCGACCGCGAACTACCAGGAAGGGGTCGAGCTGCGCGGCCGCGAGACCTTGTTCGCCGAGGGCGCGCGCGGCTCGCTGACCAAGACCCTGGTCGAACGGTTCGACCTGCGCGAGCACGCCGACCCGCAGACCTATGCGATCGGTATCAAGGAATTGTGGGAAGTGGCGCCCGAGCGGCATCATCGCGGCCGCGTCGTGCACACGGTCGGCTGGCCGCTCGACAACCGCACCTATGGCGGCTCGTTCCTCTATCACCTCGAGGACAATCAGGTGTCGGTCGGGTTCGTTATCGGGCTCGATTACGACAACCCGTATCTGAGCCCGTTCGAGGAGTTCCAGCGCTTCAAGACGCATCCGGCGATCCGCGAGACTTTCGAGGGCGGACGGCGCATCGCCTATGGCGCCCGGGCCTTGAACGAGGGCGGGTTCCAGTCGATCCCGCGGCTCGATTTTCCCGGCGGGGCGCTGATCGGCTGCGCCGCCGGGTTTGTCAACGTGCCCAAGATCAAGGGCAGCCACACCGCGATGAAGTCGGGAATGGTCGCGGCCGAGGCGATGTTCGCGCGGCTCGGCGGCAACGAGCGCGCTACGGTCGAAGGCGCGCTCAGGCAAAGCTGGGTGTGGGACGAACTCTACCGGGTGCGCAACATCCGCCCGAGCTTCCGCCTGGGGACATTGGCCGGGATCGCCTATTCGGCGCTCGACACCTACCTGTTGCGCGGCCGCGCGCCGTGGACTTTGCACAATCACGCCGATTATTCGCAACTCGCCCGCGCCGACGCGATGCCGCCGATCGCCTATCCGCGCCCCGACGGCAAGATCAGCTTCGACCGGCTAACCTCCGTGTCCTTCTCATTCACCAACCACGAGGAGGGCCAACCGGCGCATCTCAAATTGCGCGATCCGGAAAAGGCGATTTCAATCAATTACCGCCTCTACGATTCGCCCGAACAGCGCTATTGTCCGGCCGGCGTTTACGAGATCGTCGATGACGGCCCGGGGGACGGGGACAGCGGCAAGCGGCTGCAAATCAACGCGCAGAACTGCGTGCACTGCAAGACCTGCGACATCAAGGACCCCGAGCAGAATATCGATTGGGTAGTGCCCGAAGGCGGCGGCGGGCCTAATTATCCGAATATGTGACGGGCGGCGGGTGCCGGTAGGATCAAAGCTAAAGGGATTAAGGATGGCGCGAGTGGCGATGGGAAAACTCCGTGCGCGAGGCCGATGGCGGTGGCCGGCGGCGCTGGTTGCGGCCGCTCTGGCGGTCGCGCCGTCGTTCGCCGCACCCTCTCAGCAGACGCCTAACGCGAAGCCCGCCGTCGACCTCGGGGAGCATCTCTACGGCATCTACCTCGCGGGTAAGCACGCCGAGCAACTGCGCGATTACCCGGCAGCGGCGGCCTGGTTCTCCAAGGCGGCGGCGATCGACCCAGATGCGCCGGAGCTGATCAGCCGCGACTTCCTGATGGCCGTTGGCGCCGGCGATTTCGATCATGCCAAGACCCTCGCGCCGCAGGAATTGAAGCTCGATGCGGGCGACGTGCTCGCCGAGATGGTGCTGATCATCGACCGGCTGAAGGCGGGCGACAGCGCCACCGCCATCAAGCACGCCCAGGCGCTGCCGCAGGATGGTATCCACCGCTTTATCGTGCCGGCGGCGCAGGCCTGGTCCAAGATGGCGGCCGGCGATGTCGCCGGCGCCGACGCCGCGCTGCAGCAATACGACAAGTACAATGGCTTCGAGCCGCTGAAGAATTTCCAGCTTGGGCTGCTCTACGATTTCGCGGGGCACGCTAACAAGGCCGAGGAATATTACAACAAGGCAATCGGCGATACCGCGCAGCTCAATTGGCGGCTGACCGACGCGATCGGCAATTTCTACGAGCGGCACGGCAAGGAGGCCGCCGCCAAGGCGCTCTACAAGAAGTTCACCGAGCAGAACGTCGGCAGCGAGATTGCCCAGGCCGTCTTGGCGGCGCGGCCACCAGGTGTGCCGAAGCCGCTGATCGGCTCCGCCGCGGAAGGTCTCGCCGAGTCGCTGTTCGATCTGGCCAGTGTATTGAACCAGACCGAGACCCTGGATCTGGCGCTGGTCTACGATCGCTTCTCGCTGGCGCTGCAGCCGAATTTTCGCCTCGCGCAGCTTTTGCTGTCGGATATTTTGAGCGCCCAGGAAAAGCCCGAGCAGAGCCTCGCGGTGCTCGACCAGATCCCGCGCAACTCCCCGTATTCCTGGTCGGCGCGGCTGCGCGTCGCGGCCAATCTCGACGCGCTCAACCGCAGCGACGAAGCGATCGTGCAATTGCGCGAGATGGCGACTGAATCGCCCAAATCGATCGGCGCCGATGTGCAGCTCGGCGACGTGCTGCGCAACAAGAAGCAATTCAAGGAGGCGGCGGCCGCCTACGACGAGGCGATCAACCGGGCCGCCGCCCAAGGGCTTCCCGACCGCTGGACCTTGTTCTACGACCGCGGTGTCTGTTACGAGCGCTCCGGCGAGTGGGCCAAGGCCGAGGTCGATCTCGAGCACGCGCTCGAGCTGAAGCCCGATCAGGCGCTGCTCCTCAATTATCTCGGCTATTCCTGGATCGATAAGGGCGAAAAGCTCGACCAGGGGCTCAAAATGATCGAAAAGGCGGTCGAGCTGCGTCCGACGGACGGCTATATCGTCGACAGTCTCGGCTGGGCGCATTACCGCATGGGCGATTACGCCGCGGCGGTGAAGTACCTCGAGCGGGCGGTTGAGCTGGTGCCCGACGATTCGACGATCAACGACCATCTCGGCGACGCGTATTGGCGCAGCGGCCGAAAGATCGAGGCGCGCTATCAGTGGCGCCGGGCGCTGCAATTCGGACCCGAGCAGGACGACATTCCACCGATCGAGGGCAAGCTTGCGCATGGGCTTGCGCCGCCCCCCGCGCCGTCGGAGCGTGGCGGCTGAGCACGCCAGCCAGGGAGACGGCGCGCGCCGTCTTCGCGCCGGCCAAGATCAACCTCTATCTGCACGTCACCGGCAGGCGGGATGACGGCTATCACCTGCTCGACAGCCTCGTCGCCTTCGCCGATATCGGCGACACGGTAACCGCTGCGGCGGCTGGTAAATTATCGCTGACCGTCAGTGGGCCCGAAGCTGCCGGGCTGCAGCCGATCCGCGACGACAATCTGGTGTTGCGCGCGGCCAGAAGGCTCGCCGAGCATTACGGCATCGAGCCGCGGGCGGCGCTAACGCTCGACAAGCATTTGCCGGTCGCCTCGGGGATCGGTGGCGGGTCGAGCGATGCGGCGGCGGCGTTGCGCGGCCTTGCCGCGCTGTGGCAACGCCCGCTCGACGATGCCGCGGCGATCGCTTTGGAGCTCGGCGCCGACGTGCCGGCCTGCCTCGGCGGGCGCCCGGTCTGGGTCGGCGGTATCGGCGAGCGTCTCGACCCGGCGCCGATGCTGCCGCCGCTCGGCATCGTACTCGCCAATCCGCGCCGCGAGCTGCCGACGGCGGCGGTTTTCCGCGCTCGTCAGGGCGAGTTTTCCATCGCGGCTCATCGCGCCGATATCTCCAATCCCGAAGCGCTGTTCGCGATGCTGGAGCGATGCCGTAACGATCTGACCGAGGCAGCAATCAGCCTGGTGCCGGAAATAGAAGCGGTGCTTGACCGCTTGGCACGGCTGCCGAACGCTCGCCTAGCCCGGATGAGCGGCAGCGGCGCCACTTGCTTCGCGCTGTTCGCCGATCGCGCCGCAGCCAGCCGCGCTGCGGCGGAATTAGCGCAGGCCGAGCCTGCTTGGTGGGTTCGTGGCGGGTTTCTGCTCTCCGAACCGGTGCCAGTCAGGCCGGTGGCGGCGGCGCCCCGTTGATCGCCGCGGCGACGGTCGCCGCCAAGGCCTGAGCCTTCGCCCGATCCTCGTCGGTGAGCTGGCGGAACAGCTCGCCGGCGCGGTCCTTGGCGGGACCATCGCCGCGCTCGGCTGCGGCGCTGTACCAGGCATAGGCGTCGATCGGCGAGTGGGCGACCCCTTGACCGCGTTCGTAGAGGATCGCGAGGTTGACCATCGCCCCGGTCAGGCCCTGTTGAGCGGCGCGTTGATACCATCGCGCTGTGGCGGCGAGATCCTGCTCGGTGCCGCGGCCTTCGGCATAGGTAATGGCAAGGTTGTACTGGGCGCCGGCATGGTTCTGGTCGGCGGCGCTGCGGTACCAGTTGACCGCGTCGATCGGGCTCGCCGTGACCCCAAGACCGCGCTCGTAGAGCACGCCGAGATTGTATTCGGCGTCGACATTGCCCTGCGTCGCGGCAGCGTGAAACCACGAGGCGGCGCTGGCGTAATCCTGCACCAGCCCGTTGCCCTGCGCGTAGAGTACGCCGACATCGTATTGTGCCACCGGATCGCCGGCCTTGGCGCGCGCCAGGTAGAAGGCGGCGCGGGCGACCGGTTCGCTTGGTGGGGTCGCGGCCACCGGTGCTGGCGGCGGAGCGGGCGGCGGCTGCGGTTTCGGTTGCACCACAGCGGTTTGGGTGCTCCGAGCGGGCTGATCCGACATGGTGTGCCGCCTTGTATCGGAGCTGGTCAAACCGGCCACCATCGCGCCCACGGCATAGGCCGCGACGGCAATGATGATAGTGGTGCCGGCGACCCTCACCCAGCGCCGCAGAATTTCGGGGTCGTTGCCGGCGATGCGTAATGCCATCCTGTGGACGTGGCCGGCGAGGACCGAAGCGGGCGAAGGCTTCGTCGGGCGAGGCTGTGGGCTGGGCGCGATGGTTTCGGCCGCAGGCTGAACTCTTGGTGGCGGGGCGGCGGCCGGTGATTCGAGAGCGATCGTTGGCTCGGCTCTGGGGTTGGTCGATGGGGATGGAGCGGGCTGTCGCGGGCGCAGAGCGTCGCGCGCGCGTCCCAGTCGGGCGCGGACCGCGATCCCGATCGTTTCACGCTGTCGGCGCAAGGCTGCACCGGAGGCCGACGGAGCGGCCCGGCGGGGACGGAGGGCGGTGCGGGCGCGAACGAGTCTGGCGCCAACGGCGAGCCCGACCGAGTCGCGCTGCCGCCGCAAGGCTGCGCTGGCTTGGCTCAGCTGCGCGCCCAGGGCCTGCGCAATCGACGGCCGCGGTGGCGGCGGTTTCGGCTTGGTCCCGACCGGCGTCAGAAACGATGCGGGAAACCGATCCTTGCCGCTGGTCTGCGTGGCGCGCCGGGCGGCTTCCGGGGCGGAGGTGTCCGCGGCCGCCGGCGGCCGCCTCGTCGCAGTGCGAGGCGCCATCTTGCGCGGCACCGGCAGCCGGGCAAAGCGCGAGGCCAGACCCGGGATCGCGGATCGGCGGTTCGCCGGCGCGGTTTGGCCGAACTGGCGCAGCAGCTTGCGAAAGCCGTCGTCGTCGCCTGCCGATGTCATGGCGGGAGAGGGACTGGCTTCCGCAGAGGGGGGCGGGTCGATCGGGTCTTCGGCTTCGATATTATCGGCAAAATCGACCCATTCGATGTCGCGCCAGCGCGTTCCGTGCCGCTCCGCTCGTGCTATTCCCGGAGCATCCGAGCGCTTGGAACCGGTTTGGCGCTGGTGGCGCGAAGCAGCCGGTCTGCCTGGAGAGGGCGATGTGTCTGGCATGACGGTCGGCTTCCGTCTGGGAAATTTCATTCAATTCCGTGGCGAGGCGCGATGCAAGCCGCTTGCGCCGCGCCATGTTGCTGAGCCGCCCCATTGCCGATACTTTGGTCTCCGTCCGGCGACCGCGCCGAAGGCAGCGCGCCAGCCCTGCCCAACACGCGCCAGCAGTCGATCCCGGTGGGGCGTAGCCAAGTGGTAAGGCACCGGATTTTGATTCCGGCAAACGGAGGTTCGAATCCTCCCGCCCCAGCCACTTAGTCTTTCTTAGCGAAACGAAAGTGAGCTTAGAAGGACCAGTGCCTCGGCGCAGGCCCGGCCCATGCCGCGCGGCGCCCCCAGCCAACCTGTCGCCATCCGATCGCGCGATTATCGCTGACATCGCAGCACCGGAACGATTTCGCCGAGACGTTGTTTCCTTTGGACGATCGGCCGACCGCGGTTGGCATGCCCGCACGAGACCCGCGTTTCAGCGGGCAACGGAGGGTGCGATCGCCGTGTTGTTATCGATCGCGCGTTGATTGGCAAACAGACCGAGGAGAAACCCCCATGTCCAAGTATGTGCGATTGCTCGGCGCAGCCGCGACCATCGGGCTGCTGGCGAGCCTGCCGGCGATGGCGCAGCCGATGCGCTACAGCTACGAAACGCCGGAGCAGAACGTCATCAAGAGCGCCCAATACGACCAACTGCTCGAGACGAACATGGCGTTCCGTCACTATCGGATGGGCAAGGAATGCAATCCGATCGATTTCGTGCAGCCCTTGCGGCAGGACTGCTTCGCGTCGTTCGATCAGTACGAGCCGGTCGCCGCCGGCTACTGATGGCGGCTTGACGCCGACGCCACCGCCCCGCGCCTGACGCTTCAAGCGCGGCGGCGGGCGGCGATCAGTGGCGCGACAAATTCGGCGAGATTGCCGCCGGTGAAGATGTGGCCGGCGATGCCGGCAGCTGTCGCCGCGGCGACATCGGTATCACGGTCGCCGATCAGGAAGCTGGTCTCGCGCTCGACCGGCCAGCAGCGCATCAGGTCGAGCAGCATCCCCGGCTTTGGCTTGCGCCAATCGCTGTCGCGGCAATAGGCCGGGTCGGTCGCTTCGGGGTGATAGGGGCAATAGCGGATATCGTCGATCCGCGCGCCGGTTTCGCGCAACCCTTCGGCCAGATGGTCGTGGATCCGATGCATCTCAGCCTCGGTGTAGAGGCCGCGGCCGATCCCCGACTGATTGGTGACGACAAAGACGTAGAACCCGGCTTCGTTGAGGGTGCGGACCGCCTCGCGCGCACCGTCGATCCAGCGGAAGCGATCGATCGAACTGACAAACCCGTCGTCGTGGTTGAGGACGCCGTCGCGGTCGAGAAACGCCGCCGGACGCGGGGGGCGCGCTGAACTCGTCATCACTTGCGTCAAATATGCAGCCCGCGGCCGAGCGCCAAGAGCGCCGCCTCGCCGAGCGACTCGCCAAGCGTCGGATGGACGTGGATGGTGCCGGCGATGTCTTCGAGCACCGCGCCCATCGCCAGCGCGTGGGCGAATTCGCCGGCGAGCTCGGCGACGCCGCGCCCGACTGCCTGGATGCCCAGGACGCGCTGATCGCCCTTGCGGGCGACGATTCGGACAAACCCGCCATCCTCGCCGGCTTCGAGGGTGAGGGCGCGGCCGCTGGCGGACAGCGGGAACTGGCCGATGACGACGTCTTCGCCGGCCGCTTTCGCCTCGTCGGGCGACAATCCGGCGACGACGATCTCCGGGTCGGTGAAGCAGATCGCAGCGACCGAGGCCGGGTCGAAGCGGCGGCGGTGACCGGCGATGATCTCAGCCACCATCGCGCCCTGCGCCGAGGCTTTGTGCGCCAGCATCGGCTCGCCGACGAGATCGCCGATTGCCCAGACATTGCGCATCGCGGTGCGGCATTGGTCATCGACTTTGACGAAGGGACCGGCCATGTCGAGACCCATTGCCTCGAGCCCCAAACCTTCCGTGCGGGGCCGGCGGCCGACCGTTACCAGGATCTTGTCGGCGGTGAGCGCGAGCTTTTCGCCTTTGGCGGTTTCCACCCCGAGGCGGGCCTCGGCATCGAGGCCTGTGATTTTGGCGCCGAGATGCAGGGTGACCCTGTTGCGGTCGAGCCAGCGCCGCACTGGCCGGGTCAATGCTGCGTCGTAGCGCGGCAGGATGCGGTCCGCCATCTCGATCACGGTGACTTCGGCACCGAGTTTTCTGAGGGCGATGCCGAGCTCCAGCCCGATATAGCCCGCGCCGACGACGGCGAGATGCTTAGGAAGCTCCGTTATATTCAACGCTTCAGTTGATGATATGATGGTGCCGCCGAACGGCAGCATCGGCAGCGGCACCGCTTCCGAGCCGGCGGCGAGGATTACGTGCTCAGCGGTGAGGGTGATCGGCCCGGCTTTGGTCTCGACCGTGCAGGTCTTGGCATCGCTGAAAATGGCCCAACCTTCAACAACCGGCACCTTGGCGCGGGCGAGCAAGCTGGCGACGCCGCTATTCAGGCGGTCAACGATCCCATCTTTCCAGGCAATGGTTTTCTTGAGGTCGAGCTTCGGCGCGGCGGTGATGCCCAGCGCGCTACCATCGGCGGCCTCGGCGTAGCGGTCGGCGGCATGGGTCAGCGCCTTCGATGGGATGCAGCCGCGGAGGAGGCAGGTGCCACCGAGCCTGCTGCCCTCGATCAGTACCGTGTCGAGTCCGAGTTGCGCCGCGCGTAATGCGGCGACATAACCGCCGACCCCGCCGCCCAATACGAGAACTTTGTGATGGCGGGTTTCAGGCATCAAAGTATCTTTTATTCCCCTCCCCCGGGCTTGACCCGGGGGTCCACGTCTTTGCGGGCGACGGAATGGCGGGAAGTGAGACGTGGATGCCCGGATCAAGTCCGGGCAAGGGGATAAAAGAGAGGCCAATCATCGGGAATTCAATCGAGGAACAAGGTCGCGGGCTGTTCCAGGTAACCCTTGACCTTGGCGATGAACGAGGCCGCCTCCCAGCCGTCGACAATGCGATGATCGAACGACGACGACAGGTTCATCATCTTGCGGATCACGATTTGACCGCCGCGCGCGACCGGACGCTCAACGATTCGGTTGACTCCAACGATCGCCACCTCCGGATGGTTGATGACCGGGGTCGCGGCGATGCCGCCAAGCGGGCCGAGACTGGTGATGGTGATGGTCGAGCCAGTCAGCTCTTCGCGCGTCGCCTTATTCGTCCGCGCGGCCTCCGATAGACGCTGGATTTCGGCCGCCGCCTGCCACAAATCGAGCGCCTCGGCGTGGTGCACCACGGGCACCATCAGCCCGCCTGGGGTCTGCGTCGCGACGCCGATATGGACGGCGTTGTGGCGGTGCAGGACCCCGGCCGCGTCGTCGTAGCGCGCGTTGATTTGTGGATGATCAACAATAGCATTGACGATAGCGCGCATCAGGTAGGGCAGCGGCATCAAATGTCCGCGCTCGGCCCGTATCTCGTTGAGATGCGCACGCAGTTCTTCGAGCGCGGTAACGTCGATCTCCTCGACATAGGCGAAATGCGGGATGCGCCGCGCCGATACTTCCAGGTGCTCGGCGATGGCGCGGCGCAGGCCGATAATCGGGATGTCTTCGACCCCGTCGCGCTCGGCGAGCGCCGGGGCACGCGCCTGTTGGCTGCCGCCCGATGCAGCATAGGCGGCGAGGTCTTCGTGGGTGATGCGTCCGCCTGGGCCGCTGCCGGGAACGAATTGCAGCTCGATGCCGAGGTCCCAGGCTTGCTGACGTACCGCCGGCGAGGCGAGGGGTTTGTGCCCGGACAGACCCGACGGGCGCGGCACTGGAGCGCTGCCCTCACCCGCCTCGCCCCGCGCTTTCGCTTGGGTCTCGGCACCCTCTCCCGCATTGCGGGAGAGGGGTTTTTGCGTCGGAGTCGCGCCGCCGCTCTTGCCCTCTCCCGCTCGCAGGAGAGGGGGAACCGGCGGCGTAGCCGACGGTGGGTGAGGGCTGGCAGCGAGGGTTGCCGGTGCGTCGGCCCCACTAACTTCCAGCACCACCAGGTCGGAGCCGACCGGCAGCTTCTCGCCGGGCTTGCCGTGGAGCGCGATCACCTTGCCGGCGACCGGGGTCGGGATCTCGACCGTCGCCTTGTCGGTCATCACCTCGGCGAGCGGGTCTTCCTCTGTGACGATATCGCCGACCTTCACCAGCCACGAGACGATCTCGGCCTCGGTGGTGCCCTCGCCGATATCGGGCATTTTGACGATGCGCTGCACCATCGGAGGGTCTAGCGCTCCAGCGCGCGGCGGATGCCGTCGGCGACACGTTGCGGCCCGGGGAAATAGGCCCATTCGAGCGCGTGCGGGTAAGGCGTGTCGAACCCGGTCACCCGCTGGATCGGCGCCTCCAAATGGTAGAAGCAATTCTCCTGCACCAGCGCCGCGAGCTCGGCGCCATAGCCGCAAGTGCGCGTCGCCTCGTGGGCGATGACGCAACGGCCAGTCTTTTTCACCGAGGCGACGATGGTGTCGAGATCGAGCGGCAACAGGGTGCGCAGATCGATCACCTCGGCGTCGGCGCCGGCCTCCTCTGCGGCCGCGAGCGCGACATGCACCATCGTGCCGTAGGCGAGGATGGTGACCTCGCTCCCCGGCCGCACGATCGCCGCCTGGCCCAAGGGCACGGTGTAGTACCCCTCGGGCACTTCGCTCGCCTTGTGCCCCGACCACGACACCGCCGGCCGGTCAGGGTGCCCGTCGAACGGGCCGTTGTAGAGCCGCTTCGGCTCGAAGAACACGACCGGGTCGTCATCCTCGATCGCCGAGATGAGCAGACCCTTGGCGTCGTAGGGGTTGGACGGCATCACCGTTTTCAGACCGCAGACATGGGCGAAGATCGCCTCGACGCTCTGGCTGTGGGTCTGGCCGCCGAAAATGCCGCCGCCGCACGGCGCGCGCACGGTGATCGGCGCGGCGAACTCGCCGGCCGAGCGGTAGCGGATGCGCGCCGCCTCGGAGATCAGCTGGTCGGTCGCCGGGTAGATGTAATCGGCGAACTGGATCTCGACGATCGGCCTGAGGCCGTAGGCACCCATGCCGACCGCGGCCGCGAGCATGCCGCCCTCGGCGATCGGCGCGTCGAAGATGCGTTGCTCGCCGTGCTTTTTTTGCAGACCGTCGGTGACCCGGAACACCCCGCCATAGAACCCGACATCCTCGCCGAAAATCAGCACGTTGGGGTCGCGCGTCAGCATCACGTCCATCGCCGAATTAAGCGCCTGGACCATCGACATCATGGCCATCGCTAGACCCCCAATTCCTGGCGCTGGCGGCGCAGATGCGGCGGCATCTCCTTGTAGACGTCCTCGAACATGGTCTTGGTGCTGAAATGCGGCCCGGAATCGAGCGTGCCGTATTTCTGCGCCTCGCGGTCGGTGGTGCGCACCTCGTCGACAAGCTCGGCCTCGGCCTGCTTGTGGCGTTCCTCGGACCATTCGCCGAGATGGATGAGGTGCTGCTTGAGGCGCTCCACGGGATCGCCGAGCGGCCAGGTGCGCGGCTCGTCCTCGGGGCGATAGCGGGTCGGGTCGTCGCTCGTCGAATGCGAGCCGGCGCGGTAGGTGAAGTGCTCGATCAGGGTGGCGCCGTGGTTGGCGCGCGCTCGCTCGGCGGCCCATTGCGTCGCCGCATAGACCGCGAGGAAATCGTTGCCGTCGACGCGCAGGCACGCGAGCCCGAAGCCGATCGCCCGCGCGGCGAAGGTCGCCTCGTCGCCGCCCGCGACCTCCTGGTGCGAGGAGATCGCCCATTGGTTGTTGACGACGTTGAGCACCACCGGCGCGCGATAGACCGCGGCGAAGGTCAGCGCGTGGTGGAAATCGGGCTCGGCGGTGGCGCCCTCGCCGATCCAGCCGGCGGCGATGCGGGTGTCGCCCTTATAGGCCGAGGCCATCGCCCAGCCGACCGCCTGGGGAAGCTGCGTCCCGAGATTGCCCGACAGGCTGTAATACGAATACGCGCGCGACGAATAAAGCACCGGCAATTGCCGGCCCTTCAGCGGGTCGTGCGAATTCGAATAGCACTGGCACATCATGTCGAGGATCGGGTAGCCGCGCGCGATCAACAGGCCCTGCTGGCGGTAGGTCGCGAACAGCATGTCGTCGGGCCGCAGCGCCATCGCCTGGGCGACGCCGATCGCCTCCTCGCCGGTGCATTTCATGTAGAACGAGGTTTTCCCCGTGCGCTGCGCCCGGTGCATGCGGTCGTCATAGGCGCGCGTCAGCATCATCGCGCGCAAGCCCCGGCGCAGCGTCTCGGGGTCGAGCTTGGGGTCCCATTCGCCGACCGCCTCGTGATCGTCGAGCACCCGAATGAGGGCCGTCGCCAGCGGGTGGGTCTCGACCGAGGGCACGTCGATCGCCGGCCTCGGAAACCCGCCCGCCGGCGGCAGGCGGAAATAGCTGAAATCGGCGTGCGTCCCCGGCATCGAACGATGTGGCGGGATGTGCAGGCGCAGCGGCTCGGTCGCAGGCTTCGACGATTTGGCCGGGATGTCGTTCATGGGCACCGCGCTGGGTTCAGGGGGCCTCTATTCACGCGCGATCTTACACGCTTCCGCGGCGCGATGGTTCCGCAAGCAGCGGTCAACACCCACTAAATCGTCATGGCCGGGCTTGACCCGGCCACCCACGAAAAGCTCGCGCTCGCAAGCAATCCAATATCACCGCTCGGCTCGGGGTCGTTCGTCGGCGTGACGTGATGATGCAGCGCCGGCGGGTCCCAGGCGCGCACCGTATCGGACCGCAGCAAGGCGCATAGCGCCAGAATCAATGCGGCGATGGCGAGAGCCGCATAGGCGTGCCGGATGTAGCGATGCCACAGCAGCAGATAGAGCGGTACGACGATCACCTCTACTGCGGCCGTGACCAGTTCGGTATCAATCGAGACTTGCATTCCACACTCCCGCGAAAGTTGTTAGGCGCATCGTGCCGATGGCCTAAAATCTCTCACGAGGCGGGCGAAAACGGCCTGGCAGTAACCCCTGCGAATTTCGCGGAATTCGCATGGGCTACGCGGGTTTCGCGAGTATCTGCCGGGCAACTGCGGCGCGCGGACGTTAGGGTTGAGGTAAAATAGGGCCATGAACACGACCGCACTGACGCGCGGCATTCTCCTTGATGCCGCGAAGGTCCGTGACCTGCGCCGCGAACACGGTTGGACTCAGGTCGAACTCGCCGTTGCCGCCGATGTCAGCGACGATGCCGTCAGCCGCGCCGAGCGTGGCATCCCGATCTCGCTCGACAATGCGCGAGGTTTAGCAGCTGCCTTTGCGACAGACTTGGCGAACCTTCGGTCAATTACACTCGATACCGGCGTCGAGGAGCTTTCGCCTTCGTCCATCGCGTTGTCGAACATCCCGATCCGGGTGCCGACGCATTTCATGGGGCGCGACTCGGCGTTATCCGAAATCGAGCAGGCGCTTGAGCGGCATCACGGCCGCGTCGCAATCACTGCGCTGTACGGGCTGCGCGGGGTGGGGAAGACGGTGTTGGCGGCGGCCTATGCCGATCGTCACGCGAAGGACTACCGCGCGACGTGGTGGATCAGGGCCGAGACTGAGTCCGGCATGCGCGCCGATCTGGTCGGGCTTGGCGTTCGGCTCGGCTGGGTCGATCCCGAGGAGAAGGAAGAACCGGCGCTCGCCGCAATCATGGAGCGGCTGGCGCACGACGGCGACGGCCTCCTCCTGATCTACGACAATGCGCTGAGCGCCGATGCGATACGCCCATATCTGCCGCGTGGCGGGGCGGCTCGCGCGTTGATCACCTCGAACGCGCATGTCTGGCGCAACATCGCCACGCCCATCCGTCTCGACGTCTGGCCTGAGGACGTCGGCGCCGATTTCTTGATGCGCCGCACTGGTCGCACCAACGAGCGCGAGGCGGCACTGGAATTGTCGGAGCTGCTTGGCGGCTTGCCGCTCGCGCACGAGCAGGCCGCCGCCTATTGCGAGCGGCTCGAAATTTCACTAGCGGACTACGCGACGCGCTTCAAGGCCGAGCCGGCTCGGCTGCTGGATGGCGAGCGCGACGCGGCCGCCGACTACCACGACCGCACGACCGTCGCGAAGTCCTTTGCCTTGGCGATCGAGGCGGCGGCAGTGGTCCATCCGGCCTCCGAAATGCTGATCGTCTTGTGCTCCTTGCTGGCTCCCGAACCCGTCCCGTTGTTTTTTTTCGCCGAGACATTGGGAAAGCCTGGCGGGCCACTGGAAGGCGATTCGCTCGACGAGGCGGTCGCGGCGCTCCGCGCCTTCGCGCTGGTCGAGCGTCAGATGATCTCCGACGAGCGCGATCCGAACTTCATCACTGAGACGATTCGTTTACACCGCCTGGTACGCGAAGTTGCAGCGGGAGGCTGCGTCGGTGCTGATCGGGAGCAGGCGTTGGCTGTGCTGATTGTCGCGATGACCGCTGTGTACTCAAGCGGTTCCAGCCATGATCCCGTCGCCTGGCGACGCGCTCGCCGGCTCGACGCGCTCGCTATGGCCTTGGTCACCAGCGGACCGCCGGAGGCGGTCGCGGACGTCGCAGCCCGGCTGCTCAATGACCTCGCGGGCTACCGGCATCATGCACCGGGCGCTTACGACGAGGCGCGTCGGCTGTTCGAGCGTGTGCTGGCCGCAACCGAGAGTCGCCTCGGACCAGAGCATCCCGATACGCTCGGTTCTATTAACAATCTAGCGACTAGCCTGAACGCGCTGGGCGACGCGGCGCTGGCGTTGCCGCTTTACCGGCGTTTGATTGATATCAGCGAACGTCTGTTCGGACCAGATGAGCGACGGACGCTCATTGGCGTCAACAACCTGGCGCATTGCCTGCAACTGCTGGGCGACGCGGCTGCGGCCTTGCCGCTTTACCGGCGAGCGCTGGAGAGTTGTGAGCGCGTGCTCGGGCGGGAGCATCCGCAGACCCTCACCAGCATCAACAATCTGGCGGGCTGTTTGGAAGGGCTGGGCGACGCGGCGGGGGCGCTGCCGCTTTTCCGGCGAGTGCTGGAGAGTCGCGAGCGCTTGCTCAATCCGGAGCACCCGCAGACCCTTCTCAGCGTTAATAATCTAGCAGGCTGCCTTCGAGCGCTCGGTGATACGGCGACGGCCCTACCGCTCTGCCGGCGAGCGCTGGAGAGTTGTGAGCACGTGCTCGGGCCGGAGCATCCGCAGACCCTGACTAGCATCAACAATCTGGCAGGTTGCCTCCGAGCGCTGGGCGACCCGGCTGCGGCGTCCCTGCTGTACCAGCGCGCGATGGAAAGCCGCGTATCCGTTCTCGGCCCGGAGCACCCGGATACGCTCAGCAGCCTCAACAATCTGGCGGGTTGCATGTGGGCGCTGGGCGACGCGGCGGCGCTGCCGCTTTACTGCCGGGCAATGGAGAGCTGTGAGCGTGTGCTCGGGCCGGACCACCCGAATACACGGATCGTGCGCAGTAACCTCGCAACGCTGAAGGCGGGCGGTAACGAGCCCTCACATCCCTCGTCGTAGCCGCGCCATGCCGGCGAGCCAGCGGTCGGGGTCTTCCGCCTTGCGGCGGATATAGGTGGCAACTTCGGGGTGCGGCAGGATCAGGAAGCGTTCGGCGTCGAGGCCTTCGATGACCGCCTTGGCGACCTGGGCCGGGGTCAGCACCCCGTCCCCGTCCGGCACACCGCGGGTAATGCCTCGCAGCATTGGGGTGTCGACGCCTTGCGGGCACAACACCGAGACCTTGATGCCGCGGTCGCGGGTGGTGAGCGCAAGGTTCTCGGCGAAGCCAAGCGCGGCGTGCTTGGTCGCCGAATAGGGACCGCTGCCGATCTGCGACAAGAGGCCCGCCGCCGACACGGTGTGGAGGAAATACCCGCCGCCGCGTGCGCTCATGCGCGGCACCAGATGGCGGGCGGCATAGACATGCGCCATCACATTGACCGCCCAGCTGCGCGCCCAGCCCTCATTGGCGGCGCTCGCCGGGTTGTCCCAATCGGGGTCGAGCACGGCGATCCCGGCATTCGAGCAGAACAGATCGATCGGCCCGAATTTTGTCTCGGTGTCGTCGATGAGGCGGACGATGTCGTCTTCACGGCTAACGTCGCAGCGAACGACGTTGCCGCTCGCATTGATGTCGGCCGCGATGACCGCCTTGGCGCCTTCCTGCGCGAAGCGCTCGCACAGCGCGGCGCCGATCCCCTGCGCCCCGCCGGTAACGACGACGACTTTCCCTTCCAGTTTCACTTGCGCCAGCCGCGGGCGTTGCGGCCGCCGACAAACCCGGCCTTGACCCGCTGCTGGAGGAGGGCCGGCGGGCGGAAGCGCTCGCCATAGGCCTGGTGGAGGATTTCCGACACCTGCAGGCACAGTTTGGAGCTGGTCGCGTCCATCAGCTCGAACGGGCCCATCGGGTGGCCGAGGCCGAGCTTGCAGGCGGTGTCGATGTCCTCCGGGGTGGCGACCCCGTCCTCGACCAGCCGCACCGCCTCGTTGAGGAAAATGAGGAACATGCGGTTGACCGCGAACCCGGCGACATCCTTGATCTTGATCGCGGTCTTGTCGGCCTCGCGCATCAGGCGCATCGCGGTGTCGACGGTCTCGGGCGCGGTGTCGAAGGCGGGGATGACCTCGACCAGCTTCATCCGCGACGCGGGCGAGAAATAATGCGTGCCGATAAAGCGCGGCCGGCGCACCTCGCTGACATAGGAGGCGAGGGTCGAGATCGGGATCGTCGAGGTGTTGCTGGCGAAGATGCAGGACGGTTTGCAGATCGCGTCGAGTTTTTTGTAGGTCTCGGCCTTGACCGCCTCGTCCTCGAACACCGCCTCGGTGACGAAGTCGCAATCGGCGAACGGGTCGAGCGCGACGGTGGTGGCGATGCGGGCGAGCGCGAGCGGCTTCTCCTCGTCCTTGTAGAAGCCGCGCTGAATGCCGCGGTCAAGGGTGCGGCCGAGCCGCTCGAGCGCCGCCGACAATTGCGCCTCGCCGGTGTCCGAGAGCCGCACCTCGTGCCCGGCGAGCGCGAAGACCAGCGCGATCTCCGCCCCCATCAGCCCGGCGCCGACAACCCCGATTTTTTCCTTGGCCATCCTCGATGCTCCTCTGTCTCAACCCAATGAGCGCGCCAATTCCCAGGCCTGCTCGCCCATCGGGATCGCGGTGGCGCCGGTGGCGACCGCGTCGGCGCTGGCGGCGGTGCCGTCGATCGCCCGCTTGGCGATGCCCTGGAGAATCGCGGCGAGCCGGAACAGGCTGTAGACCAGATAGAATTCCCAATTGGCAATCGGCCCGCGCCCGGTGTGCTGGCAATATTGGGCGACATAATCGGCTTCGCCGGGAATGCCGAGCGCGCGGAAATCGACGCCAGCGAGGCCGCGGAACAGCTCCGGCGTGACCCGCCAGGTCAGCGCGTGGTAAGCGAAATCGGCGAGCGGGTCGCCGATCGTCGAGAGTTCCCAATCGAGCACGCCGATGACCCGCGGCTCGGTCTTGTGGAAGACCAGATTGTCCATGCGGTAGTCGCCGTGGACGATCGCCGGCGCGCCTTCGGGCGGCAAATGCGCCGGCAGCCAGTCAATGAGGGCGTCCATCGCCGGCTGCTTCACAGTTTCCGAAGCGCGGTATTGCCGGCTCCAGCGCGCGATCTGCCGCGCCATGTAGTTGCCTGGCCGGCCGAAATCCTCCAGCCTCAGCGCCGCGTAATCGACCGAATGGAGGTCGGCGATGACCTGGTTCATCGAGGCGAACATCGCGCCGCGCTCGCCCGGCGGAATGCCGGGCAGGCGCTGGTCCCAGAAGATGCGGCCGTCGAGATGCTCCATGACATAGAAGGCCCGGCCGGTCACCGCCTCGTCTTCGCACAGCGCGTAGACCTTGGGCACCGGCACGGCCGTTGTCGCCAACGCCCGCATGACCCGGAATTCGCGCTCGACCGCATGCGCGCTCGGCAGCAGCGGACCGGGCGGCTTCTTGCGCAACACATAGTCGCCCGAAGCGGCGCTGAGCCGGTAGGTCGGGTTGGACTGGCCGCCGGGAAAGCGCTCGGCCGCGAGCGGCCCGCGAAACCCGGCGATATGGTCGCCGAGCCAGCGTTCGATCCGGTCGAGTGCGAGTTCGTCGCGGCCTGTCATGCTGATATGATAGGGCGCGAACCCGCCGACCGCGACTCGTGAGAGGGGCAATATGAGGATCGGGCGCGCCGCGCTCGCGGCCTCTTGCCTAGCTGTCGCTGCGCTCGGCCTCGCCGCGACCGAGCCGAGCGCGCCGCCGCCCGACGCACCGCTACAGCAATCGGCCGACCCACCGCCGGGCGACCTGTTGATCGCCTCGGCGCAGATCGGCGACCCGCGCTTCCATCACGCGGTGGTCCTGCTACTGCGCCACGATAAGGACGGCGCCTTCGGCATCGTCATCAACCGTCCGCTCGCCGAGGAGACGATCGCCAAGCTGCTCGAGGCGACAGGCGACGATGCCGCCGGCATCGAGGGTTCGATCCGAGTGTTTATGGGCGGCCCGGTGCAACCGGAATTGGGGTTTCTGATCCACAGCGCCGAGTATCGCCGGGACGAAACGATGACGGTCGACGGCAAGGTGGCGATGACCGCGAGCAAGGATGCGCTGAGGGATATCGGCCAGCACAAAGGGCCGCTGAAATACCTCTTCGCCTTGGGCTATACCGGATGGGGTCCGGGACAACTGGAGGCCGAGATTGCGCGTCAGGACTGGTTCACCATCCCGGAAGACCCGGCGCTGGTTTTCGACGACGACCGCGACACGGTGTGGGACAAGGCGCTCGCCCGCCGTGGCCGAGATTTGTGACAGAGGGGAGAGAAATGCGGTATTATGGCGCAAATCCCTAAAAAGGAATCCCGACGAGGGACTAATAATCAACTTGTCGCCAGCGAGTAAGCGATAGGCTATGCAGCTAACGAGCGATAGCGGGGCGACGATGCTGAGATCGATTGGTGCGACTAGGTAAGCCGCGACAGGAACGGCGCAGAATCCACCGCAGATCAGAACGTCAAGCCAAGTTCTCAATGCGCCGGGCCTACGGGCGGTGCCTGTAGCTCGACGATGGCGCGTTTGATCCGCAACCAGGTCAGATTGGCGTCGAGGTCGGGTCAGTTAAGTGCTGGCTGAACTTTAGCGCATAGAATGGCTCCATCAAGGTTAGCCCCGATTCTAGCTCCAACCATCACGCTCCCCTTCTCGCATTGTTGGGTTTCTCGGCCATTCCAAGCATCTACTGCGCGGGTTGTCACGGGACTAATCTGCTTCAATTGTTGAGACATTCCATTCACTTGATCCTTCAGGGTATGAATATCAGCGACTAGTCCATTTATGTAAATAGCGGTTGAGGCTATTGCGCTAATTACACTGATGGCAATGGTTATTATTGTCCAAATGGCCTTTACGCGTCCGGGTATAAGGCTAAAGCTTCTATTTTCACTCATAACGTCATTCCCCCGGCTTTATATCAAGTGCATGGCGCAGAAGACGCTCGCCAGAGGGCCAACTTCTTCCCGCTTTACGAGAGCGTAAGCGCCCTACCGTCGCGATTCAAGATCGGGGAAAATGCGCGAGGCGACGGGCGCGGGATCGCATCTCGCCCATCAGTCTTGCCAGCAGCGGCTTTACCTCGGCCTTCGCCGTATAGCCGAGCAAAGGACGTTGTCCTATGCCTACTGTTTCTTGGTCAGCGCTACAATCTTGTCTGCCGCTTCAACAAGACCGTTTCCAAGGTCACGGGCCATTTCCGGCGCTATACGAAATCCCGACAGACGACCCGAGGGAGATAAAATCAAAAGCGACACCGCTCCCAATAGGTCATCAACCCCCACTGTCATTTTGGCCGCACCTTCGTAAGCGCCTAGGAGCATTGTTCCGGCTTGAGGTTTGAAGGCGATTTGCGGATCAAGTGGAAGATCGACAATGTGCCCCGCTTGGGAAAGGACAAGCGCGTGCTGGCAATGGCTAAGGATCGTTATGAACTCGGCAATTTGATCTAAATCCATGTTCGCTTGAACGTGTTTCCCGGCGGCATTTTGGACGCGCATACGGAGCACCTTGCGTCCATGATCGATTGCCAGCCTCATTGGTATGGCTTTGACCATTTTTCGCTCCTAGGTCGTGTGGCAACGCCCAGGATACAGCGGAAGCGGGCGGGGTGTTATGCCCCACCCGTTACTTGCCAGCGGATCGTCCGGCCACCCGAAACGATGCGCTCGATAGTCCCGCGCTTGGCGATCTTATGTAGAGCTTGATGGACGGCGGTGCTGAAACTGGCGCGCTCGGCTTGCGTCAAGGCGCGATCCCCAACCGCCAGCGGCAGAATGTCGCCAACGGTGATCCGGTTCGGAGCCAGGCGACGGTGGAGCGGTAGCTGCCCCTCACCCTCCCACGCCTCCGGCGCGGGTCCCTCCCTCTCCCCACTCGCGTGGGGCGAGGGGACAGGATACCGGCGCGCTCCCTCGCCCCGTTTACGGGGAGAGGGTCGGGGTGAGGGGCAGAAGGACTAGAGGTCCTTCAGCATCGTGTCGGCGTCGGAGACCTCGAACTTGCCGGCGGCCTCGACGTGGAGCGCCTTGACGACGCCGTTATCGACCAGCATCGAATAGCGCTGCGAGCGCTTGCCGAGGCCGTTGCGGGTGGCGTCGAGCTCGAGATCGACCGCGCGGGTGAAATCGCCGCTGCCGTCGGCGAGCATCGTCACCTTGCCTTCGGTCTTCTGGTCCTTGCCCCAGGCGCCCATGACGAAGGCGTCGTTGACCGATATGCAGGCGATGGTGTCGACGCCCTTGGCCTTCAACGCGGCGGCCTTGTCGACATAGCCGGGCAGGTGGCGCTGCGAGCAAGTCGGGGTGAAGGCGCCGGGCACGGCGAAGAACGCGACCTTCTTACCCTTGAAGAGTTCGTCGCTGGTGAGCTCCTTCGGGCCTTCGGCGGTGAGAACGCGGAAATTGACCGCGGGAACCTTGTCGCCAACCTTGATCGTCATCGGGGGATTCCCTCTTAAATTGTGGCTCGGCGGGCGCTGGACGCGCCGCGCCGAAACGGGGGCTAGAGCGATAGCATAGCGCGGGGAGCCGCGTAAACCGCAGCCGGCGCATCCGCCAAAGTGGGTATTTTTGTCCTCGCAATCGGGCTCGCGACCCTATATTTGCCGGTAGAGGAATGGGAGGGGTGTGGTGAGCTCGCTGACCGGCCAGCTTCTCGTCGCGATGCCGCAGATGCAAGACCCGCGCTTTGCGCGCTCGGTCGTTTATATGTGCGCCTATAGCGAGGAGGCCGGTGCGATGGGCCTCGTCATCAACAAGACCATCGACGCCTTAACCCTCGACGAGCTCTACGCGCATCTGAAGATCGAGCCGGTGCGCGCCAACCGGCCACAGCCGGTGCATTTCGGCGGGCCGGTCGATCCCGGCCGCGGCTTTGTGCTGCACAGCGCCGACTACCGCGAAGAAGCCACGCTCGACATCACCGACGACTTCGCGATGACCGCGACGATCGACATCCTGCGCGCGATCGGTAAGGGCGAAGGGCCGCAACGCAGCCTTCTCGCGCTCGGCTATGCCGGCTGGGCGCCGGGGCAGCTCGACGCCGAGATCCAGGCCAATGGCTGGCTGTCGGTCGCCGCCGATGCCGGGCTGGTCTTCGATGATTCCGACGACAGCAAATGGCAGCGCGCGTTGAACAAGCTCGGCATCGATCTGTCAAAACTGTCGACCGACGCCGGACACGCTTAAGTGCCGGCCTCATCGCGAGTGGCTACCATGTCACTCCAGTTCCGAATTTTTATGTGGCTGATGATTTTCGGTGCTTTGGCAGGAGGCTTCGAAATCGTTGAATTGGTCAATGGTTGGCCGACCGATCCCCATATCCTCTACACGGCACCGTGCGTATTTGTAGTTGGAGTGATTGGAGTTGCCTGTCGGTGGCGCGTTGAGATCCCCGCGCCTCCGCGGCCCAGTTCTGGGCGTCACTCGCAATGAATCAGTGAGCTAGCCCCGCCAATCCTCGCGCAGGATGGCGAACAGCACATGGTCCTGCCACTTGCCGTCGATCAGCAAATAGCGCCGCGCGTAACCTTCCTCGGTAAAGCCGGTGCGCTTTAAAAGCGCGTGGCTCGGTACGTTGGTTGGCAAACACGCGGCTTCGACCCGATGCAGGCGCAGCCGGCCGAACGAAAAATCGAGCACCAGCGGCAGCCCCGCGGTCATGAACCCCTGGCGCGCGAACGGCTCGCCGACCCAGTAACCGAGGCTAGCGGTCTCGGCGACGCCGCGTCGGACATTGGAGAGACCGATCCCGCCGACCAGGGTCTCGTCGTCGCGGAAGATGAAGAAATTGTAGCCTTGGTCGCCGCGCCAATCCTCGGCGTAGCGGGCGATGCGGGCGCGGAAGCTGGCGCGGCTCAGCGCGTCGGGCGGCCAGGTCGGCTCCCATGGCGTCAGGAAATCTCGCGAGCGCGCCCGCAGCGTCGCCCACTCGTCGTAGTCGCCGCGTTCCGGGGGGCGCACGAATACCTTGTCGCCGATAAGGCGCAGCGGCTCGGTGCGGGTCGCGAACAGTCGCGGGAAGGTCTTGCGTTGCGGCGCCATCGGCTTGCCCGCCTTCAGCCGTTAAGCCGCGCTTCGAAGCGCGCGAAGTCTTCGAGGCGGCCAGCCGGTCCTAGCGCGACCAGCGTGGGCGAGGCGATGCGCCAGCCGGCGACGACGCGGCCGATCGCGGCATCGTCGACCGCGTCGATGCGACGGACGATGTCGGCGGGATCGAACGGGGTGCCGTGGATCAGCATGTGTTGCGCCATCTGCTCGCAGCGCGCTGAGGTGCTTTCGAGCGACATCAACAGCCCGGCCTTCATCTGCGCCTTGGCGCGGGCCAGTTCCCCCGGCGCGAAGCCGTCATCGAGCTTGCGCGCCTCGTCGCACAGCACCGGCAGGAGCTCCGCCGCCTCGTCCTCGCCGGTGCCGGCATAGACGCCGAAGAGGCCACCGTCGCGATAGGAATGGGCGAAGGAGCTGATCGCGTAGACGAGCCCGCGCTTCTCGCGCACCTCCTGGAAGAGGCGCGAGGACATGCCGCCACCAAACGCGGTCGAGAGCACCGCGGCGGCGTAATAGTCCGGGTCATCGAGCTTGAGGCCCGGGAAGCCGAGCACCAGGTGCAGCTGCTCCAGGTCGCGGTCCAGCCGGAAATCGCCGCCGACATAGCGCGCTGTCTCGGTGGCGACCGTGCGCTCGGCCGGAATGTCGCAGACCAGCTTTTCGGTGAGCGCGACAAACGCGTCATGGTCGAGGTTGCCGGCGGCCGACAGCACCATGCGCTTGGCGCCGTAATGGTCCTTCAGATACGAGACCACCGAGTCCCGCGACAGGTTTTTGATGATCTCGGGGCTGCCCAGCACCGGCCGGCCCATCGCCTGATCGGGAAATGCGCGCTCTTGGAAATAGTCGAAGATGATGTCGTCGGGCGTGTCGTTGGCCTGGCCGATCTCCTGCAGGATCACGGTGCGCTCGCGTTCGAGCTCCGCCGGCTCAAAGGTCGAGTGCTGGAGGATGTCGGCGAGGATGTCGAGCGCGAGACCGATATCCTCCTTCAGCACCTTGGCGTAGAAGGCGGTGCTCTCGCGCGAGGTGTAGGCGTTGAGGTGGCCGCCGACCGCCTCGATCTCCTCGGCGATGGCGAGCGCGGAGCGGCGCTTGGTGCCCTTGAACGCCATGTGCTCGAGGAAATGGGCGACGCCGTTGATCGCTGCCGGCTCGTGCCGCGTGCCGACATCGACCCAGAGGCCAAGCGACACCGTGGCGACCGTGTCGACGCGGTCGGTGACGATCCGCAGGCCGTTGTCGAGGGTGGCGAGACCGACGCTCATGCTGCCCTCTGGTGGCGCCGCGCCCGTTCGCGGACGAAGCGCGCCACGGCGGCGATGTCGTTGGGCAGGATTGTGACCCGCTCCGGCCGCTCCATCATCTCGGCGAGCGCCGGCGGCAGCGGTGGCCGCACTCCGGTGGCGCGTTCGACCGCGTCGCCGAACTTGGCGGGATGCGCGGTCGCCAGCGCGACAATCGGGGCATCTCCCTCGCGATGCGCCCGCGCGGCGGCGATGCCAATCGCGGTGTGCGGATCGACGAGGATGCCGGTACGCCGGTAGGTCTCGCCGATCTCTGTGAGCGTGCCGGCATCGTCGATCCGGTAGCCAGCGAAGAGCTTGGATGCGGCGCGCCAAGCCTGGTCGTCCGGCGGTAGCGCGCCGTCGCGGCGGAAGGTGGCAATCGCCTGCGCCACCGCGGCGCCGTTGCGGCCTTTCAGCTCGAACAGCAGCCGCTCGAAATTGCTTGCCACCTGGATATCCATGCTCGGGCTGAGGCTCGGGCTGACCTCGGCGATACTCATATCGCCGTGGGCGAGATAGCGCGCCAGAATGTCGTTGGCGTTAGTCGCCAACACCAGAAGCTCGATCGGCAGCCCCATCGCCTGCGCCAGATGCGCGGCGTAGATATTGCCGAAATTGCCGGTCGGCACGGCAAAGGAAACGGGTCGCTCGGGCGCGCCGAGGGCCATTGCAGCGGCGACGTAATAGACGGTCTGCGCGGCGATTCGGGCGAAGTTGATTGAGTTCATCGCCGACAGGTTCAACTCGCGGCGCAGCACGGTGTCGGCGAACAGCGCCTTCACCAGATCCTGGCAGTCGTCGAATGTGCCTTCGATGGCGATGGCATGGGTGTTGGGCGCCTCGATCGTCGTCATTTGCCGCCGCTGCACCTCGGAAATGCGGCCATGCGGGTAGAGAAAGAAGGTGTCGATGCCCTTGCGGTCGCGGCAGGCTTCGAGCGCGGCCGAGCCGGTGTCGCCCGAGGTGGCGCCGACGATCGTCACATGCTCGCCGCGCCGCGCCAGCGCCGCGTCGAAAAGCTGTCCGAGAAGCTGCAGCGCTAGGTCCTTGAACGCGAGCGTGGGCCCGTGGAACAGCTCCAAGAGCCACAGCCTCTCGTCGAGCTGGACCAGCGGGGTCACCGCCTCATGGCGAAATCCGGCATAGGCGGCTTCGGTGAGCCGCCGTAATTCGCCGTGGCCGAAGCTGTCGCCGGCGAAGAGGCCGACAATCCGGGCCGCGAGGTCAGGGTAGGGCAGTCCCTTGAGCTGCGCGAAGTCGAGCGACGGCACGGTCTCGGGCACAAAAAGCCCACCATCCTCGGCGAGCCCGGCCAACAGCACGTCCTCGAAGGAATGGGTCGCGGGCTTCGGGCCGGCGTCGCGGGTCGAGAGATAGCGCACGCGCGATTGTAACGTATCGCTTTGATAAAGCGTATCCCGGCGCCACAGCGACAAGCGACTTCCTATCCGCCGGTGGATCCCGGCTTTCGCCGGGATGACGGCTGCGCCGTCATTTGTCGAGCCACACGTCTTCCATGCGCCATTCGTTGTAGATGCTGTTGGTCATGATCGTCAGGCCTTTGACCCAGGGTTGCCGGCACGAGACGCCGGCCGGATAGAACAGTACCGGCCGGATACCGGCCTCCGCCAGGACGCGTTCGATCTGCCACACGATGGCCTTGCGCTTGTCGTGGTTGCTCTCCATCGACTGCTGGTTGATCAGCTTATCGAGATCGGGGTTGCAGTAGCCGGTGTAGTTTCGCGCCGCGCCGCAGACGTAATTTTCGAAGTACATCTGGTCGGGGTCGTCGACGCCGCTCTCCATCGGCACCGCGCCGACCGTGTAATCCTTGCGCGCGACCTTGGGATACCAGAGCGCGGTGTCGACCAGGTCGAGTTCGCCGTCGATCCAGATCTCCTTAAAATGCGAGATCATGATCACGGCGAAGTCCCGCCAGCCGGGGAAGTTGCGCGTCGACACCTTTATGTCGAGGTGCTTGTCCGGGCCGTAGCCGAGCTTTTGCATGATCGCGCGGGCCTCGGCGCGGTTCTTCTCAACGTCAGGGCCGTAACCGGGCAGGGTTTGCAGCACTTCCGGCGGCATGCCCCACACACCTTCCGGCGGCGGCATCATGTTGCCGCCGAGACGACCGGCCCCCTCGTTTAGGATGTCATTGAAGGCCTTACGATCGAGCGCCAGGGCCATCGCCCGCCGCAGTTCGGGATTGTCGAATGGCGGGGCGGCCGGGTTGATCAGCATCGTGCGCGGAACGTTGACCTGCGAGATCTCGCAGATCGCCTGCGGCGCCTGCGACTTGAAATCCTTCATGGTCGGAATCGTGACCCCGAACGGCGTACCCATGTCGAACCGCCCGCCAAAGAAGGCGAGATCGCGCGGGCCGTTTTCGCGCATGATCGTGTACTCGATGCCGTCGAGATAGGGCCGGCCCGGTTTCCAGTAGTCCGGGTTGCGGGTCACGGTGATCGATTCGTTAGGCTTGAAGTTCACGAATTTGAACGGGCCGGTGCCAATCGGATGCTGGCGCATCTGCGCCGCCGGGATGTGGCACGGATAGATCGGCGACCATCCCGAGGCCAGGAGGGCGAGCAGCGCCGGCTGCGGTTGCTTTAGATGAAAGACGACTTCGTAATCACCGTTCGTCGCCACCGCTTCGACATTGTTGTACCAGGATTTGCGCGGGTTCACGCGCAGCTTGTCGGTGCTGAGGCCCATCAGCAAATCCCAGGTGCATTTGACGTCGGCGCTGGTGAACGGCTTGCCGTCATGCCACTTGACGCCGTCGTGCAGGGCGAAGGTCAGCGTCTTGCCGTCGTCGCTCCAGCTCCACTTCGTCGCCAGATCGGGGACGATGGTATCGAGGCTCGATTGCGCGACGTGCTGATCGTAGATGACGAGGTTGTTGAACACCCCCATCATCGGCTGCACGGTGGCGCGCGTCGCCTCTTCGAGGATCGACATGCTGGCCGGGCTGTCGAAATGCGACAGCCTCAGGATGCCGCCCGATTTTTGCGCCATCGCCGGCGCGGCCGCGGCCAGGAGCGCGAGGGCAGCCGCTGCACAAAGGTGCCGCATTCGGATCATGTTGCCTCCCTGAACTTTATTATTTCGGCGGGCTTGGCGCCATTATCGGTCGAGCCAGACGTCTTCCATCTTCCAGCCGTTGTAGATGCTGTTGACCATGATCGTCAGCCCCCTGACCGCAGGCTGCATACAGGTGGCGTTGACGGCATGGAAGATGATCGGCCGGGCGCCGTCTTCCTGCAGTTTCCGGTCGATCTCCCAGACGAGCTCCTTGCGTGCCTCCTGATCGGTCATCGCCGACTGCTCGACGAATTTCTTATCGAGGTCATGGTTGCAGTAACCGCTGTAGTTGCGCAGCGAACCGCAGGCGTAGTTCTCGAAGAATTGCTGATCGGGGTCGTCGACGCCGCTGCCGGTGGCGTTGAGCGCGACGGTGTAGTCCTTGCGCGTCACCTTGGCGTGCCAGTTGGCGGTCTCGATCGTCTCGAGCACGGCGTCGACGTAAATCTCCTTCAGCTGGTCGATCAGGATCACCGCGGGGTCGCGGAAGGTGGCGACGTTGCGGGTCGATACCGTGAGCTGCATCCGCTTGTCCGGCCCGTAGCCAAGCTTTTGCATGATTTCGCGCGCCGTGGCGCGGTTCTTCTGCACGTCGGGGCCGTATCCGGGGATTGTCGCCAACATCTCCGGCGGCATGCCCCACAGCCCTTCGGGCGGGGGCAGCATCGCGCCGCCGATCTTGGCCTTGCCCTCGGTCATGATGTCGATGAACGATTTGCGGTCGATCGTCAGCGCCAGGGCCTTACGCAGATCGGCGCTGTCGAAGGGCGGTTTGTCGCGGTTGATCAGCAGGTTGGTGGTGCCGTTATTGGTCGCGGTCACGCATTTGGCGTTTGGCGCCTGAGTGGCGATGTCGCGCTCCAGCGGCGGTGTGACGCTATAGGGCCAGGTCATATCGAATTGGCCGGCGATAAAGCCGAGGATCGCGGTCGAGCGATTGGTGACGATGTCGTACTCGATGCCGTCGAGATAGGGCCGTCCCGACTTCCAGTAGTCCGGGTTGCGGGTCACCTTGATGTATTCGTTGGGCTTGAACTCGACGAATTTGAACGGGCCGGTGCCGATCGGATGCAGGCGCATCTCGTTTGGCGACACATGGCAGGGATAGATCGGCGAATAGCCCGAGGCGAGCAGCGTCAGTAGCGCCGGCTGCGGCCGCTCCAGATGGAACACCGCCTCATAATCGCCATTGGCGGTAACCTCGACGACGTTCTGCCACCATTCCTTGCGCGGGTTGACGCGCAGCTTCGCCTCGCCCTTCCCGGCCAGCAGATCGAAGGTGCATTTGACATCGGCGGCGGTGAAGGGCTTGCCGTCATGCCACTTGACGCCCTGGTGGAGCTTGAAAATCAGCTCCTTGCCGTCCTCGCCCCACTCCCAGCTGTCGGCGAGATCGGGAATGATGTTGGCGAGGCGGTTCTGGGCGACGTCCTGCTTGTAGATGACGAGGTTGCTCATCACCCCCATCATCGGCACGACGGTCGAGTAGGTCGCCTCCTCGAGGATGGACATGCTCGCTGGGCTGTCCCAGTGCTGCACCTTAAGGATGCCGCCCGGCTTCTGCGCCATCGCCGGCGCCGCGACAAGCGTCATCGCGACAACCGCCGCCGCCATTCGCCTCCCGCTCATGTTCTCCTCCCCCGGCGCCTTTGGCGCGCTTTGAACTTCTGGGTTAGCTTACACGAAGTAAGGATTTTGCCGTCATCATCCCCTAATTTATCAATCACTTAGATGAAGGCTATTACCCTTACGGACCTAATGCGGACCCCACCGACGGCGCGGACCTCCGGCGCGGCAATCCTTGCCGGAATAAGCGGACCTACGAAAGGTCTAAAAGAACGATGCTTCATTCCGGGAAAAACGACGCGCCGTTCTCGCGAGCCGATTGGCGACGATGCCGCATGGTTTTTTGATAACATGCAAGCAAGACGAGACGATGATGAACATCCCGCCCGAGAAGGCCCCGATCACCGCGCTGGGGGCCTCTAGTTGTGGCCGCCGAGGATGCCGAGCCTCTCGACGACGCCAAGGCCGAGGCCAAATAGAGCCAGCGCAACCAGCCCTATGCGCACCGCGCCATAGAAGCCGATTCCTCCATCCCGAGCGATCAGTATCCCGATCACCAGGGCGAGGCAGAGCAACAGGACGACGAAGCCGAGGAGTCCCCACGCGAGCGCCATGCCGATGACGGCCATCATCGCAGCGTTCGCCCGAGCCCCCTAATATGTTTGGGCGAGCGGACGGATTGCCTGCGACAGCTTTTGAAGCGTGAAGACGTTCATCCGCAGCGTCGCGGTTGAGCCGTCATCGAGGACGAAGGTGATTTCGACGATCGTCGGCTCGGGCTCGGTAACGCCGCGCACGTCATTGACCGAAAGCGCTTTGTTCATCGTTTCTGCTCCCTGCACGGCCCGGCAGCGCCGGCATGTGCCTTCTACCCAAATATCCTCAACGAGGGGTAAATCGCCCCGCTCGACCGCAGCAGCATGAACTCGCCGCCGGTAAATAGTTTTGTAGCAATCATGTCGCAAAACGGAGGCGATCCGCCCGAGAGGCTGGTCGCACCACCGAGAGACCCGATGAGCACCCAAACCGCAACGAAGCCTCAGCTCACGGTCAACCTGAACGTAGACGACGTGGCAGCACCCGCAATGCAAGCGGCGTTGATCGCAGCCCAAGTGGTCGCTGCGGGCCTTAACGCCTTCGACGAAGGCGAGTTGATCGAGCCCGAATTAAAAGGCGATCCTGTAACCTATCTGTTTCGGGGTCCTGCATTGACCTCTGATCAACGGCGGGAGCTGTATCAGAACTGGCTTCTGAGTAGGGGGTTCCAGGACTTAGCGCGGGGAGTCCGGGCAACGCTGGAAGAGGCAGCTTCGTATTTAACCCTACTCGCGAAACATGGTCAGGCGGCGACCATTAATCAGCTCCAGTCTGCGATAAATCAAACGCGCAAAAGAGCGGCAAAATTGCCCTTTCCAGAACTTTTGGCGACAGTGAACTCCCGGCTGAAGGAGCCGATATCTTTCGAGGGCGAATTTCGCTCAATTCAAAAGGTCCGAAACTGCCTGGAGCATCGCCGCGGCATCGTTGGCGCCCAGGATATCGACAAGGGCGGTTCCGAGCTAAGACTAAGCTTTCCTCGGCTAAAGGTGTTCTATCATCGTGCAGACAAAGAGATAGAGGTAGTCATCGGCGAACGTGTGAATGCACAGGATGGAGAACCAGAAGTGCAGCTCTTGGGTCGCCTCGAGACCCGCACCAGAACCTACAAAATGGGTGAGCGAATCACATTCGCGGCCAGCGATTTCTATGATATCGCAGCGGCCTGCCACTTTTTTGCCAAAGACGTCGCCAGCAAATTGGGAGGCATAACAGCCGCGGGCCCTCCTACAACGGACGCCTAAAACAATGAACTTCGTTCGCCTCGTCGGGTGGATGAGCGTCCCGACGCCGATCCTCGCCGCGATCTCACCCGAAAGGGCCTATAGGCGGCTCCTGCGGCGCGCGGCGTGGCATATCGCCCGGCCAATCAGGTTCGGCGTGCACCACGCGAAAAGGGTCTCAGCTAAGCTTAGACCCTTGCAGGCGCCGACGATGACCGACGCCGAGGCCGCGGCACGCCCGATCAATTTGGCGATGAAGGCCGAGGACGTGGCCGCGGTGAAATCATGGGCCGTGCAGGCGCACGAATTCATCCCGGGAAAATCGGCGCGCATCCTCCGCGACATCGATCAAAACCGCCCGGTCGGGAAGGTCCGCGACGAATTTCGCGGCGCGCTCGCCGAGGTCAACGAGCTCAGAGCCAAGGGCGTGGCCCAGCCGCAAGGCGCACCCGAGCCGGTGTCAGAAAATTTACGAATCATCTGAAGCGGTTATGCGGCTAGGTGGCGAGTCAATCCTGGCAACCGGTTCGAAAGATTCGTGAAACCGACGCGCGTTGCAGCGAGCGCGGGAGTCATGCTTTAACCCGGATCAGCGGGATCAAAAATTTCACGAAGCACGGGTAACGTGAGGACAACGAAATTGCACGAAATTGCCTGGAGTGGGGTGAGGCTGCGACGAAGACAACCGTGCCAGTGGGCGCCTAGGCTTGATACTGTAGCCAGCTACCTCCCATATCTTCATCGCTTGATAACGGGTATGGGGAGAGAAAGGGCAAGCGTTGACAGCATGAGCCGTGCCACTGTTAGATCACTCAAAGTCGTGGGAGGGCGAGGCATGAAGGAGTTTGCGAAGGTGGTCGCCGGCCATCTGTCGCCGGTAGTCCACGACGTCTTGTGCGGCGTCGGCCTTGGATATGACCCCGCGCCCTGCGAGTACCACATCACATTCATCGACTCCGATCTTGCGGCTTTCATTGCCGATGCAGAGGCGCTGTATCTGGATAGCTGCCACGTCTACAATGGCATTGAGCATCGTTCTCCAAGATACGTGACGGAGGCTCGCCATCACGGACGAAACACAGGGTCCGACGGAATCATCCGGACCAGCAGGGCCAACCGAACCCGGCACGAAGAGCACGCCGCCTGAGGATTCTGCCGGAGGAAAGGCTCTTCCGGTTGTAATCCCGCCGGAGGCCGTTGAAGCTCTTCGTGTTGTCGGCATTGATACACCCGAAAAAACCGCCGCTGTTCTAGCAATATCGGCATCAGTTTCGCGGAGCCCATTTCCATCTCCGGATATGCTCCGTGACTATGACGCCTACAGCCCCGGCATGGGCGTGGAGGTGGTGGAATGGATCAAGGATCAAACCAGACATCGACAGGCGCTTGAGCGGCAAAGGGCTGAAGGCAGCGAGCGGCGGCTGAACAAATCTCAGATATTCGCTCTTTCTATCGGGATGGCCGGCCTCGTCATTGCGGCCATCGCGTCAATTTGGAGCACGTTCGTCGCCGCCGTAATTGCGATTGTTGCCGTCGGCGGCCCCTCTGCTGCCTCAATCATGGCGCGGCTTATAGACCCAAGGAACGTGAAGCCGCCTACCGGGTCATAGAGATCGAGCATCACCACCTGGCCCGGCGCTGAGCGTTCCGAATTGTCAGCTGTTTATGGTGACTCCGACAGAGGCACTGGACATTTGACGGGTCTAGCTCGCGGGTCGGATCGTCGCGCCGCTCGACGATGTGGTGAACGTCGACGGCCATCTCCGGGCAACTCGGCCACTCGCAGCGATTGCCGGCCCGCCTCATCGCGTACGCCTGTAGACCGCGCCACGCGGCGCTCTGATAGAACGGGTCGACGGTCGGCCGGCGCTCCGGTGCTTTGATCCTGCGCGTGTCGGCGGTCGCAAGGCGCGGTGGCGCGATCCTGATGCGTGGCATCTAAAACTCGTCGTCGCCCTGCATGGCTTGCCAGCGTTCGAACCGCGCCTTCTGCTCCTTAAAGGCCGGATGATTGATGTCGGCCAGGATGGCAGGGTCGAAATCGCGCGCCGGCGAACCGTCTGCGGACCTCGCGCCGAATACGCGCTCATACGCCTCGGCGTCGTCATAGATCGAGCCCGCGGCCGGCGGGTTGAGCGCCATTTGATCGATGGCGTCGAACATCGCCATGACGGGATCGATCTTGGCGTCGCCAGCATTTTGTTTCGTGGCGCGGATCGCCGTCGCCGTTGGCTCGATCTTCAAATTCGCCACGCACCAGGCCATCAATTTCGAGCCGCTGTGGCGCAGCGTGCCGTTCGCGAGCCGGCGTTCGGCCGTCTTGATCGCGTTCATCATCCGGTACCCTTGGCCGACGCCGATCAGCAGCTTGTTCTCCTCGGTGATCCCCACTGCGGCCAGCTCGTCGACGAGGATGCCGAGCCCGGCCGGGTCCGCCGCCACGGCGCCGAGGATGCCGCGCCGCTTGATCTCGTCGACCATGCCGACGATGCCGGCAATATCACCGAGACTGTCGTCGACGATCGTCAGCTCGCCGGCCTTTTCGAAATCAAGCAGCACCGAGGCGATCGATTTGCGGCGCTCGAGCACGCCGCGGTGAGCCCAGGCGTGCGACCACAACAACCAATCGTGGGTTTTCTTATCGCGGCCGAGCACCGCCAGCCCGAAAAGATCGTCGAGACCGCCGCCGTCGATACCGACGATCACGACCTCGCTGCGGTTGAGGATTTCCTCGCGCGTCAGCGTCGGGTCGGCCTGCCGCGCCCAATAGTCGGCGCCGGTCCACCGATCGGTCTTCAAGGCGATGCCGACCTCGGCATTCAAGTGCTTCGCCGCGACCAAGGCGAGCGAGCTAGCGCCGGCCTCTTGGGCTTTTCTCACCTCGTCGACCAAAAACTCGCGATCAACCGACCGGCCAAGGTTCGGGTTGGTGATGTAGAAGTTCGCCGGGTCGAGATAACTGTCGTTTTTGAGCATCGTTTCTGGAAACTCGTACAGAAGACCAAGCGACTTACGATCGATAACGATGCCGTCGCGCACATTCCTGAAATGATGCAGGCGATCACGGAAAACGCCGGCCGGCGGCTGGTCGCTTTGCGTGCTTAAATAGATCACAAATCCTTCGGGGCGCGACGCCAGGCCGCCCGTCGCCTCGCGCAGCATCGCTTCGGCGTTGACGCGCTTGCCGAACAACCACAACTCCTCGACCAAGATGCCGATCGCGCGGATGCCGCTCACCGTGTCGGCGTCGGCGGCGACAACTTTCAGCGTCGCGTTCGTGCCGCGATGAGTGATCGTTTTGATGTGCTCTTGAACAAGGAGGATTTCCTCAAGCTCCGGGTCGGCCTTCACCATGTCGCGCGCCGGCTTAAACGAGTTGCCCGCGACCTCGATCGTCGGCGCCAGGATGATAAACTCGCCGGATTCGCGGAAATTTCGCAGCAGCGCGGTCAGCATGATGGCCGGCGCCAGCGTCGATTTGCTGTTCTTCTTGCTGACCAGCAACATGAAGTTCTGGATGAGCCGTCGGCCGAGGTTCGGGTCGAGCGCGCCGAACAACGCCGTCGGCAAATCGAAGGCCCACGGTAGGCAAGCCTCGCCAATCGTCGGACTGCCGGGCGCGTCGACGATCCGCAGGCCGCGGAAGATTTCGAGACAGAGGTCCAGCTCGGGGCCGGGAAATAGCGGCGGGCACGGCAGGAGCGACCTGCCAGCGACGATCCGCTGCTCCCAATCTGGGCACGCTGTCGTCCATTCGATCACTTCTTCCCTCCCTCGATCACGTGCAGCAAGCCGGGCGGCGTCGCCGGCGGCGCATATTTCCCGGCACGCGTTGCGGCCTGCGCGCGCGCCTTGGCAGCGACTTTCTTGCCGCCACCGCTTTCCGCGATCGTCTTGATCGCCGCGGTGATGTTTCGCAGGATCCCCGAGCGGGTCGACAACGCGGTCGGCGCGGTGGCCAGCTCGTCGAGTTGTCGATCGATGACAGCCCGGCTTTTCGCGACCAGCACCTCAGGATCGGCGTCGGGCGCCGCTGAAGGGTGTTCCACTTTCGATTGGAACACCTCGGCCGGATCGCTTTTTAACGAGGTTTCGCGCGCCTTTCGCTGTTCCACTTTCCGATGGAGCGTCGTCACCGGAATATCGAGTTCACGGGCGATCGCGCGCAACGATGTTCCCTCGACCAAAGCGGTGTCGACAAATGGCCAGTTGATGTCGCGGCGCCGCATCTAAGCGCTCCCACACGCAGCGGCAGCGCGCGCACCTGCAACCCAGCGACGACCACCTGCGCCGGAGTGGAACAGAACCAGCGCGTTTAGTTCTTTCGATGAGCCCATCTGAGTCATTATCGCGGCGCGGCGATGACCGCGATCCCCCCGGTATGCCTTGACGGCCAGCCGGGGCCATCTTGCCGCGATCGCTACCGCGCGCCCGGCGCACTGTGCCAGCTCGGCCAGCTCGATCGCGATCATCATCGCCTCACCCCTTGCGATGTGCTGGCGGCCACGGCAAGCGACGTGCGGCTATATTCCAAGGCCTTGGAAATTTGAAGCGACCAGCTCGCACCGCTGCTATCGGGTGGGGTCGCCGTGGTCGAGGCGGTCGCCGGAGGTCTCCTCAGATTTGAGGACACCCTGACCAGCTCGGCGCCGTGCGCGCGGTCGACCAGCTTGGTGACCAGCGCGGCAACCAGCATGACCAGACCGACCAGCACGATCGAGGCGAGCAAGTCGGCATAGCTTTTCGGCGTCGTCATCGGCGCGCCCGACCGAACTTGCCAAGCGTCGCGCGCTCGCTGCGTTTCGATCACCTCGCGGCGTTGATCGATCATGCGACTTTCCTCGTTCGTCCTTTGGTGTTGCTTTCGTGCGCGCCGACTGGCGGCAAATGCGCGTGATCGGCGTAAAGCCAGGCAATGCGCGCTGGCGTCATGCCGCCGTGGGCAGTCTCGAAATCCGGCTTCTCGACCCCCAGCAGCGTCAGCGCCCGATCGACCACCGCCTGGGCGATCCGATCGGCCTCGGCGAACGCGACGCCGGCGAGACATAGCTCGGATCGAAAACGATGCAACGTCGTCCCTGAAAGGGCGAACGGCGTGAACCGCGACACGCGCATCATCTCGATCGCGCGGTCGACAGTGATGCCGTGCTGCTCGGCTTCACCGAGGAGATGATGGTCGCGGACCAGCTCAACCTGCGCCGAGGTGAGGACCGCCTCGGTAATGGCACGCTGGCGGCGCGCACGCGGCTTCGGCGCCGGCAGTTCGGGCACCGGCTCGGGCATCAGCTCGGGTTCTAGCTCGACGACCGGATGTTCAACGATCGTTTCGACCGGCGCGTGCTTCGCCCTGCGGATCGTCGATAGCGCGACGCCATATCGCGCGGCGAGAACTTTGCCGGTGTCACGGCTGGCGCGGATTTTGGCAATCTGCTCATCGGTGAGCGCGTAATTGCGCGGGCGATCGCCCATGACGCCGATGCGCACGTTGTCGGCGTGGTACCCGTGCTGGGTGTCGATACGGAGCATCCTGAAGCCGGCCGCACCATTGCGCTGACTCCAACGCCCGCTCTCGTTCCAAATCCTATCGAAGTCGGCGAACGATAGGTCGAAGGCGATACCGCGGCGCGTGCCGTGCGAGCGCAGGGAATAGAAGGCGTCTCGACGCTCTGCAGCGATGCCGACTAGGTCACCGCGCTTGGCGTTCGCCGCCGTGATCGCGCATCGCGGCGAGCAATATTGCGGCTGATACTTCGACGTCGGCGCGATCATCCGCAGGAATGTCTTGCCGCACGGCTCGTAGGCGCAGGTGAACGCCCTTCCGTGGGCGTCCGAGGCGATCCGCTGGCATCGATCGCTGCAATAGGTGCGGGTCGACCGGATTGCGTCCCAAACCGGCTCGCGGCAAACCGCGCAGATCGTCCGGCCGAGGTGAACGATCTGCTCGAACGCCGATACATGCCCGCGCGGGACAAGCAGGCGTAGCTCGGGATGGACCCAATCCAATTGACCCTCGGCATGTGACGGTCGCCTTGTGCCGATTTTCGCCAGCGCCGAACGAACGACCCGAACCGACCAGAGATGCGCGGTCTCCCAGAGACAGCCTTCACGAAGTAGCCGATCGGCGCGCAGGGCATGGATCGCAGCGCCCTCAAGCGCGAACGGCGAGGGCAACACCGGATCGCCCATCATCACGGCCAGCTCCGAAATGAAATCGCGGCGCTGAGCCGCCTTAGATGCCATTGCGCCCACCTTCGTGACCGGCGCGCCGGATGCTTCAAGGCCGCGCTGGTCTCGATCCAATCATCAGCCGATCACCTATCGGCCCGGCGGCGGCAGGAGATCGGGAAACGCGCGCGCCAGCCGGGCGCGGTTTCTACTATCGGCCGCAAGCTGGGCGCGGTTGCCGGGTATCGGTTCCTGCGGCTTGCCCGGCGCGGCGCCACTGGTTTGCACGACGCCGGACGCAACATCGGCCATCCGCGACCAAACGTTGATCAGCAAGTATTCGTCGCCGCCTTGCGAATTGCCGGGTTTCTTCAGACCCTCTTGTTCTGCCCAATCGTCCGCCGAGATCACGCCGTTTCGGCGCATAACTTCAAACCCTTCCTGGCGGGTCTTAAAGTCGCCGCGGAGTAGACCCTTCAAATCCAGCTCGACGATCAGATTTTGCCGGTTTTGCCCAAATAGCTTGAACGATGCCTCTTGCTCGAAACGCGCAACCCAGGGAACGATGGCGTCAACCACGACCTCGATATTTTGCGACTCGATCGAGGTGAGCGTGCCGCGGATAAGGTGCTGCACCTTGGCGGGCGGAACGCCGAAAACCCGGCAGATCATCTCGACGTGATAGTTCAACGTCGCAACGAACTGGCCCTCGTCCGGAGTGGCCCCAATTTTCGCGATGGTGGCATCGTTGTCCAAGAAGGCCCAGCTATGCGACCGACCGCCAAGGCGCTTTGCGTGGCGCCGCTCCATCTCGCTGCGCATACGCTCGATGCCGGCTTCGTCGCCTCTACCCTTGAGCTGCACGACGCCCGACAAATTCATGCCGGACCCGAAAAACTCGGCGCCGAAAATCTCGGCCGCTTGCGCCCAGCCTATCGCCTGGCTCATGTAGTCGATGACGTTCACGCCGACCGGCCCGTCGCCCCAGCCTTTGAGGTGGAAAAGGTCCTTCGGCTCCATGTCGACGAAGCCCGCCTGAGTGACGCTCGTCAGGTAGCTGGCGCCATTGAAGACGCGAAAATAGAGGCTGCCGTCGTCGTGCCGGTAGGGGATCACGCGCTCGGGATGAATCGGGTAAAGGCCGATCACCCGACCGACCTGATCGCGCTCGATCTCCGAATAGCCATTACCGTGCACGAGCGCCCACCGCATCATCGTTTCGCGGAAGGCGAAGGCGGACCATTCGGCCGACGGCCGGACGCCCAGAAGATTGATGATCGAGTGCGCAATCGGCGAGGTTTCGAGTAAAGTATCTCCTGGCTTGAATACTTTTACCGGCAAGCCGGAGACGGCTTGGCTCAAGTAACGAACACACGCCCAGACCGCTGGAACCTTTAAAGCCAGATCCGGGGTTACGAATTGACCTGCGGCTGTTCTATACTCCCGAGGCACACGCGGCGCGCTCTGCCATCTATAGTCACCCGTTTCTCTTTTATTGAAGAATTGAGCGACCCGGTTAAAGGGCGCGTCGAGGATGCCCCAGAAGTCCATGCCTTCCCCCTATGGCGCGGTGATTTCGTGAATGATCCCGGCGGCGCGAGCGTCGCGCGCCGTCAAGGTCCGCTCCGCATGGTCAAGCTTGGCGAGCGCGTAAGGCTCGATCCCGAGCCATCCGGCGACCTTGCTGAGAAACCGGCGGTCATGGGCGCGGAGGTCGCCGATCGCGCGCACCAGCTCGACGACGTTCGCACTCTCTCCGATCGCCGCGGTTGGCAACGAAGCGGAGTGAAACGAGAACTTGGTGCCAGCCTGGGCGAAACGATGGTCGGCGGCGGCCAGCACCGCGAGCGCGGCCGAATTGCAGTTATGCCGGGCCAGAACCGCGACATCGCTGGCCTCACGGATCGCGTCGCCGAGGTCGAGGGCCGAGGTCATATCGCCGCCGCAGCTATCGAGCACGATCAGCACCCGTTGATCGCGGCGCTTCGCCGCTTGCAGCTTGGCGATGACCATTTTCGCGACCGCGGGCGTAATCGTTCCCTCGATTTCGATCTTGACGTTCGCCGGGTGCTGCGCGCCGTTCAACCAGCCGGGCATCGTTCGATCTCCTAACGCTCCGGGTGCAACATCCGGCGCACCCGACCGGCAATCTGCGGGATGTCCGGCCGCCACACCGACAACCACGTATCGGCGCCGGAGCGCTTGATTCGGTGCTCGATCTCGTTGAGCACCGCGAGGCGCTTGGTGATCGCCTCGACCTCGGTTTCGAGCGCGGCCATGTGTGCGCGGCGCAACTCGCCGAGGGCTTCCGATACGAGATCGAAATACGGCTTCGCGGCCTTCGCCAGCTCGGCCCGCGTCGCGTTGATCCGCCTGGTCAAGTCGGCGATCTCGGCGTCGACCGCGGCGAGCTTCTTTTCGTACGCTATGACCCCTCCGGCAGGCGCCTTCGCCGCGATCATCCGGTTGATTTCCGCCATCCGCGAGGTATGCTCGTCGACAAGCGATCGGATCATCGACTCCAGCTCGGTGACCCGCTGCGATTTCTCGATCCTGCCGTCGACCGTCTCCGGCGATGGCAACGACGGCCGGACGGCGGCCAGCTCAACCACCTTCGCACTCTTCCGGCGCCGTAGGCCGCGACGCGCGCTCGTCGATTTGCGTTTCAGAATTGCCATGATGATCAGCTCCCCTTGCCTCTGACGGACGATGACGGAATTTCCGCCGAGTCAATGCGACGGCGCTGCAAACCCGGTCGGCGTGCCAGCGCGTCGCCCTCGGCGCGAGCGTTGGCGCGGTCTCGCGCCACTTTCTTGACCCAACGTTCGAGCGCGGCGCCGCCGGCTTTGGTATCGCGAAAATCCGAATCGTCGCCCGCGTCGTCGGCGATGAGGTCGCTAATCGTGGCGCCGTCCACCTTGACCGGATACTCGGCGAGCGGGTTGAGCCGATTGGCCTCTAGCTCGGCCGCCTTCGCCTTCGCCGCCTCCCGCGACTTACGGGAGCGCAGCGTCGAGGGCGCCGGGTTATCGGTCCTAGGGCGCGCCATGATCCCGCCGTAGCCGAGCGCGGACCCGGCCTGGCGATGGCGTTTTCGATTTCGGCCGCGGCATCAGCGGCACCGCGACGACGGCCGGACAAAACGCTGCAAACTACGCGTCCGGGTTTCGAGCAGGGCGAAATCCTGGTTGATTTCGATGACGCGGCAGTCGGACGCGAACAACGACCACACCAGCCCGCTCAAATCGGTGCGCGCTACCGGACGCGTCGAATCGCCGCCGAACAGGTCTTCGTCGGTCCAGCCGACCAGGTGCGCCCGATCGCGCCACTCATCGCGGAGCGCCCGGGCGACGATCAGCAACCGCGGAAGCTGGTGGTGCTGCACGTCGAGGAAATCCCAGGGGATCGCGTCGATCGCGGCGAGGAGCTTGGCCTCGACCTTGGCTGCCATCGTGGTCTCGACCTGGGCGGTCATTGCGCTGCCCGAGCCATGCGGGCTACAGCGGCCTGGGCCAACGCTAGATCGAAAAATACGCCGTTCGGGTCACCCACGACTCGCTTCTCGCCTAACGGCTCGCCCCACTTGAGGTGGCGCTCGGCGTATTTTTCGGCATAGTGGCGGAGCTTCCGCTCGTGCTCGGCTGCCTGGAGGCGAGCCTTTTCCTCGCGCTCAGCAGCGCCGGCGGCATAACGCTCGGCACCCAACTCCAGCCGCTTGAGAATATCTAGCGAGCTCCCGCCATCGGCATAGGCCCCCTCGGCGATCTTGGTGACATTCCCCGGCTTAGCGACCCAATCGATGCCAATCCGAAAACCGCGACGCCCATTGCTCCCGTGGAGATACGAGCACTGACCGATAATCTGACAGAGCGTATCGAACCGGGAAAAAACGTCACCATTACCCAACTGCTCATCGTAGGCGGGGTCGCAGATTTCGGCCAAGAAGAGCGGGATCGTCTTCTGACGCTCCGGTGTGAACCGATGGATGATTTCGGCGGCCTTACCCTTGAGATGCTTGTTCCAGATCGAGCGCACCTGACCGAAAGTGGAGGCGTGCTTCAAATTAATTGCAATCGCTGCCCCCTCGCGCGCGTGGACTGAGCGTAGCGAAGTCTTGTGTTCTTCTTTCTGTTCTTCTGTTTGGTTGGTGGATTCACCAACGGTTGATGGCGATTTCACCAACGGTTCGCGGGCGAAATCACCATTGGTAGTTTCACCATCCCCATGAGGGTTGGCGATTTCGCCATTGGTGGTTTCACCATCCCCAACGGTCAGCCGCTAGGTGGCCGACCGGCCAGGCCTGCGCTCCATCTCGATCAGCTTGAAGGTTTCGAGGCGTTTCATGGAGCGGCTGGCATCGGCTTTATCGATGCCGACGCCCAAAGCAATCGTCGCCATAGAGGGGTAAGCGTTCTCGCCCCTGGCGTTGGCGTGGGAGAGGAGAAAGATCAGCACGCGCCAATCTCGCGCGGACAGCTCATGACGCATCGCCAGGCCAATCGGGAGCTTCGCCCAGCGAAGATCGAGGATGGGGCCGATCTCACTCACGGCCATCGCCGCGCGCTCGGCCTAGCGGCCTAGGATGCGATCCGCGATAGCGGGCGCCGGATGGCGCGGCTTGCGATCCATGCTTCGAATTCGGTCTCGATCGAACCGATCCGGCTTTGCGTGATGCGCACGAGCGGCGGGCCATCGCCGGCCTCGATCAGCCGCTCGATTGTCCGCACCGTGCACCCGAGGCGCTCGGCCATAACTTGTTTTGTGAGCACGCGGCAGGGGCGCGCCGGGGATGCTGTCGGTTGCATATAGGTCGCCTCTCAAATCCGAGGCGACGGGGATGTCGCCGATCGGGGCGACTAGACTCATATTGTCGGGAAATTGGCCGCGGGCAAGTTTTCCTGCACACGAGGAGATTAGCGGGGCGCAGAACGATGACGACGCGGGCCGGGGCGACCGCGATCGGCGAATCGCCTCTAATTCGGCCCCTGGGGCCGAATTTCTACGCCGACAGGCGAACCACGTTCCCGGCGGGCTCGCGACCCTCGACGATCGCCTCGACGTGCTGCGCCCAAGCGTCGAGCGCGGCGCGTTTCTCGGCCGCCCAATCAAATCGCTGGTAAACGCCGACGATCCCGCCGCGAGTAGACGATCGATGATTCAAAATCGCTTCGGTGACCTCCAGGCGGACGCCCATTTGTTGCAGCCCGGTGGCGACGGTGCGACGGAGATCGTGAAGGTGCCAGCCGGTGACGGCCGAGTCGCGGTCGAGCTGCTCCTTCATCGTCGCCCAGCCCGCGAACGGCTTGTCGTGAAGGCCGGGGAAAACATGCCGGCCGCCGAGGTCCGGCGCGCTGGCGATCAGCTCGCGCATGGCCGGCGCCAACGGGACGTCGTGCGACGTCGTGACCTTCCGGCCGTTCTTCACACGCGATGGCGGCAGCGACCACGTTGAGAGATCGGCCGCCAGCTCGTCGCGTGCCATCCCGCCAACTTCATCGCGGCGCTGCCCGGTGAGGATCAGGGCGCGGACGATCCGCCCGAACGATCCGGCCCGCGACCCGGCGGCGCGCCATACCGCGACCAGCTCCTTGTCGGTCAACACGCGATCGCGGCTTGTTAGCTCGATCGCCTCGATCCCAGCGAACGGGGAAAGCGCGACCAGCTCATCGGCCATCGCCCACGAAAAGGCGGCCTTGCCGTATTTCAACGTCGCGCTCGCCATCGATGCCTTGCCAGCACGGAGCGAGCTATTGCGCCAATCGATCACGATGCGCTTTGTCAGCTCCTCGACGGGACGATCCCAGAACCGATCGAACGCATGGCGCAGCGCGCGCACGGCCTCGGTACGGTAGCGCTCGCGCCGATCGCGCAGCCTGATTTCGGACCAGTCGCCGATCAGCTTGCCGAGGGCGAGGTGCTCGGCCTTGGCCGCTTCGCGCTCGGCGATGCGAACGGCGGCCGGATCAATCCCTCGGGCGACGTCGCCGGCATGGCGCTTCACGATCTCGCGGGCATCGGCGAGCGAGAGTGTCGATTGACTGCCGATGGGCACCCGGCGACGCTTCCCCTGGAAGTTGAATTGGCTGAGGTAGGATTTGGAGCCCGACGCGGTGACCCTTAACCCCAAACCACGAACGTCATCATCGAAAACGATGCGATCTTTCTGCCCCTGCGTCGTTTTCAGATTTTCGATCGTTTTCTCGGTCAACTTCATCGCCCGATCTCCTGCCTTGCGGACCTTTTGCGGACCTGCTGAGACGTCGCCTTCGGTCGCGCGGTGTCGCGGTCCGTCAGCGAACATAGTCCAGATCTCTAGGATTTACAACGGAGACCGTCGGGTCCGCTCGCATTATGTCGCGCGCTGTCGTAAGCTAGTCTCTGACACGAAGTAAGCGACAGGAGACCGGCATGTTCGAAGGCTTCACCCGCACCGAGATTGACACGCCACCCGGTCCGTTTGGTGGCGCGCGCATCCATTTGCGCCATGGCGGAGATGGACCGCCGCTGCTGCTGCTGCACGGCAATCCGCTGACCCATGTGTCGTGGCACAAGATCGCGCCGCGCCTCGCCGAGCATTTTCATGTCGTCTGCCCCGATCTGCGCGGCTATGGCGACAGCGTCGGGCCGGACGACGCCGGGCCCAACAACATCAACTACTCGTTCCGCGCGATGGCGCAGGACCAAGTCGAGGTGATGGAGAAGCTCGGCTACCGCGAGTTCTTCGTCGCCGGGCACGACCGCGGCGCCCGCACCACCGCACGCATGTGCCTCGACCATCCCGACCGCGTGACGAAGGCGGCATTGGTCGACATCCTCCCCAACCACCACATCTGGACCCATACCTCGAAAGAATGGGCGCTGCGCTCATGGCACTGGGCGCTGATGGCCCAGCCCTACGATTTCCCGGAGCGGATGATGGCCGGGGTGCCGGCGCGCTGGTACATGGAGAAGAAGCTGTCGAAGCCGGGGATCGGGCTCGGCTTTTTCGATCCCGAGGCGTTTGACGAATACGTCCGCTGCTTCAATTGGAAGACGATCAAGGGCTCGTGCGCCGATTACCGCGCTTGCCCGACCTGCGATCTGGAGATGGACACCGCCGATTTCGAGGCGGGCCGCAAGATCACCGTGCCGCTGCTGGTGATCTGGGGCCAGCGCAGCCACACCGAGGGCGTCCACGGCGACGTGTTGGCGATCTGGAAGCGAAGCTACGCGACCGACGCCTGGGGCGGCGCGTTACCGTGCGGCCATTACGTGCCCGAGGAAGCGCCGGACGAGACCTTCCAGCACTTCATGAAGCATTTCAAGGTATAACCGCTTCCGTCTCCGCAAGCGCAATATGAGTGCTAATGCCCCTAGTCCTACAGAAAGCCGCAACCAGCCGGCGTCATCGCTAAAGCCAATGACCGAAGCTGAACTCACTGATGCGGCATGGTGGGCTTGGTTTTGGGGTGAGATTGAGCATTGGTCATTTCTAGCTGTAGTGGTATTTCTCGCCATAGAATTTGCCGCACTAAAATTCGGCGCGCCTTTCAAAGAAAAAATCGACCATGCGAGAGAAGCACGCTTGGCTGAATTGACCACCCAAGCAAAAGAAGCTGACGCACGCACCAAAGAAGCAGAACTCCAACTACTACAGATACGGTTTCCGCGCTCACTTAATATAGATTATTTCAAAAATGAAATAGATAGTATGGCACGAGAAAATTTCGAAGTATTATATGATGTAAATGCGCCTGATGCACAAAATTTATCAATTAATATTTTTGCTGCCTTGCGCCAAGCCGGTTGGAGGAACGGCCAAAAACTACCATCTCCTTTAGGCCCGAAAGAAGGCCCACAAGATTTGAAAGACATATGGCCATTGCTCCCATTGACCCAGCAATGGGGAGGCGGTCCTTGGGGATTATCTGTTGTTACAAACGCGTCGCCAGACATAAACCAGAAAACACCAGCCGCACGGCTAGTCCTTGCATTGGGGAAATCTATTGTCGGGCCCCCCTCGCAAACCACCCTTGGCAGAGATGTAACGATGCCTAACGGCCTCATTCGCATAATCGTCGGACCAAAGCTTCCGTAAGCCATTGAGAGAATTACGGCAAATGAGACCAATACTCCGACAAGGGAGTAAAAGTATACAATTCCCACCGCTTCAACGTCTTCCCCGCAAAAGCGGGGACCCAGGGCAGCCGCCGTGTCGCTCGCCCCTGGACCCCCGCTTGCGCGGGGGAGACGAGCGGCATTAGTCCCGCGGCGTCGCGGCGAAGATTTGGCGGGCGCGCCCCGCGTCGGCGGCGATCTGCGATTTGAGCTCGTCGAAACTGGAGAATTTCCGCTCCGGGCGGATGAAATCGACCAGCGCGACGCGCAGATGCCGCCCGTAAAGATCGCGGTCGATGTCGAAGAGATGCGCTTCCAATCGCGGCATCAGCGTGCCGACGGTCGGGCGCAAGCCGATATTAGCGACGCCGTCGAAGGTCTCTTGCGAAAGCGGGTCGTCGGGCCCGTCGCCCGACACCCTCACCGCGTAGACCCCGAACGCTGGCCGCAAATATTCGCCGAGGCCGATATTGGCGGTGGGAAAGCCGATGGTGCGGCCGCGCTGGTCACCCAGGGCGACGCGGCCGTCGATCTCCCAGAAGCGCCCGAGCTGCGCCGCCGCCTCGCGCGGCTTGCCGTCCTTCAATAGCTCGCGGATATGGGTCGAGGAATAGACCGCGCCACCGCCGCGCACCGGATCGATGACCGAGACGCCGAAGCCGAATTTGTCGCCGACCTCGCGCAGCAAAGCGGGCGTGCCGCGGCGTTTGTTGCCGAAGGTGCAGTCGTGGCCGACGACGATATGGGAAATGCCGATCGCTTCGACCATCACGTCTTGGATGAAGGATTCGGCGCTTTTCTCGGCGAACGCGCGGTCGAAATGCTGGATGAACAGGAAATCGACGCCGAGCCGGGCGATCTCGCGCTCCTTGACCCGGAACGGGGTCAGGCGGAACGGCTCGCTGCCGGGCATGAAGACATTGCGCGGATGCGGCTCGAAGGTCAGTACCGCGACGGGCGCGCCGCGTGCCTCGGCGAGCGAGCGCGCCTGGCCGATCAGCGCGGCATGACCCTTGTGCAGACCGTCGAAATTGCCCATCGCCAGCACCGCGCCGCGCTGATGCTTCGCGCCGGAGCTCGGATGACGGATGATACGCAGAGCGGCCAAGGTTGCGCCAATGCCTGGTGACTGTTTCCGATGGCCAAAATAGCGGCAGTGGCTGCGCGAGGATAGCCGGTCGGGGTGGGCTAGGCTACTCTGCCGCCGCCAGAGGCGGAGGGAAGAGAGTGCAGGGCGACCGGTCCGCACCGTTGCGCGAACTCTGGTATTACGCGCTGCCGAGCGACCGGCTGCGCCCAGGAAAGACGCTCGCTCGACTCTATCTCGGCGAGCCGATCCTGTTGGGCCGGGGCCGCGACGGCCGCGTCTTCGCGCTGCGCGACATCTGCCCGCATCGTGGCATCCCGCTGAGCGAAGGCGGGTTCGACGGCGCCGAGCTGCAATGCCCGTTTCACGGCTGGCGCTTCGACACGAGCGGTACCTGCATTTCGATTCCGTCGATGTCCGCCGAGGCGGAATTCGATTGCGGCCGTATCCGCGTCAAATCGTACCCGGTGCGCGAGGTTCAGGGGAACGTCTGGATCTTCTTCGGGGACAATCCCGACACGGCGCCCGATATCCCGGTGCTGCCCGACGTGCCGGATGGGCGGGGACCCAACCTCTATCTATCGATGGTCATGCCGTGCCAAATCGATGAGGGCGTCTTCGGGCTGATGGACCCCGGCCACAATACCTTTGTCCATGTGTCGCGGTGGTGGCGCAAAGCGGGGTTGCTGGAGGAAAAGGAAAAGGCCTTCGGTCCCTCGCCCTTCGGCTTCGCCATGCTGCCACACCGGCCGTCGGGCAATCTGCTGCCGTACAAGCTGCTCGGTGGCGCGCCCACGACGCAGATCATCTTCCGGCTGCCGAGCTGCCGCATGGAGCACACGCGCTTCGGGCGGCACTGGTACGTGACGTTGAGCACGGTAACCCCATTGGGCAGCGGCGAGATCGCGCTCAACCACACCGCCTATTGGAGCTGGCCGGCGCTCAATCCGTTCACGCCTCTGCTGAAATGGGCACTGTGGAGCTTCACCAAGCAGGACCGCGAGATCTTGCGGATCCAGTCGAAGGGTCTCAAATACGACCCGCTGCTAATGTTGATCGACGACGCCGACACGCAGGCCAAATGGTATCACCGGGTCAAGAACGAATACGCCCGCGCCTGCGCCGAAGGGCGGCCGTTCGAAAACCCGGTGCAACCGCGTACCCTGCGCTTCCGCAGCTAGGTCGGGGCGTTGCGGGCAGGTAAGCCAGTGGGAGCCTTACGGTGAGCGATGCCATCGAGCGCGCGCTCGATCAGATCAAGTTCGATGCCGATGGGCTTGTCCCGGCGATCGCGCAGCAGCACGACACCGGCGAGGTGCTGATGGTTGCCTGGATGAACCGCGACTCGGTGCGGATTAGCCTCGAAGAGGGCCGCGCCTGCTACTGGTCGCGCTCACGCAAGGCGCTATGGCGCAAGGGCGAGAGTTCGGGGCAGGTGCAAGCCCTGAAAGAGCTGCGGCTCGATTGCGACGGCGACACCGTGCTGCTGCTCGTCGAGCAGACCGGCGTCGCCTGCCATACCGGGCGGCGCAACTGCTTCTTCCGCGCCTGGCGCGACGGCGATTGGGTCGAGATCGCCCAGCCGCTGGTCGCGCCGGACGAGCTCTACAAGGAACCGAAAGCCTAGGTCGTGTCCTCATAAATTGTGCAAAACCGGCAGCCCTACGATCCATAAGAGCCGTTAGTCGGAGCTGACGGATTTGACAGGGTCTGCCCCTTTGCGGCCATTGGCCGACGCCCACTGGCGCCATCTGCCGCTCTCCGCCCTAAGCCGTCGTTCGCGACCCCGCGGGCGGAGGTCGGGTCGGCTTGGAAGCGGACATTCGCGCCTGATGTGACTACTGGCTCGTCGCGTTCCCGGCCCTAGCTAGCGATGGGGAATTTGATACCGCCGAGAACAATGTCGACAGTTTTGCCGTCAGACGACAACGGCAGAAAGCAGGCCTCGAAGTCGCGATAGGCCCTTTCGGGATGCCAGTGCGCCTTGCCAGCGCGAAACTTCGGCACCCGTCCTGTCGCCACCGCATCGAGGATGTTGATGATTAACTCCGCGGCGGGGGGCTCCATGATCGAGCCAGCGGCCTGTCCCGTCAGATTACGCCCAACGAAGTTCACCACTTCCTCCCCGACAAGGCGACAAGGCGAACGGTGTAGCCGCCGCCGTTCGCCACCACGGTGTACATGATGATATGGGGTAAGAGCTTGGGGATCGCTGCTGGATCGATGTCCTGGCGCGACGGCATCGCACGTTCGCCACGTACAGCGTCCCAATATTCATAAAGCCCGCGGATGTCGGCGTCGCGCGGTGCATCGATAAAGATCGCCTCGGTTAGCGAGTTGGCTGCTCTGATCATCGCGTGCCCGTTCTTCTCCTTCGCAGCATCCCGTCTACTGCCTTGGTGCCGACTCTTTCGCCGGCGGTATTAAAGATTTCCTACGGCGGGGTTCGACCCATAACGGCCGCTCGCCTCAGTCGGCAACTACGGCGGTTCATGCCCGAGGCCGTGGAAAAACGCGTCAGCGGAGGCGGCCGACGCGCTGTGTTTCGCAGGCGTGAGGGCCGAAACGGCGATAGACAGATTGGCGCGTGCGGCTTGAGCGAGGCGATC